>JAABVA010004472.1_pt1 | contig 12913 bp, 10 predicted proteins | sample 5560331 | NCBI WGS metagenome assembly JAABVA01 (sample SAMN12812661, study PRJNA571458) | rock metagenome | isolation source: Antarctica rocks | place: Antarctica: Victoria Land, Mt New Zealand sud | collected 2016-01-07
GCAAGAAGTTGGTAGAAGAGATGGGGAAGGAGGTGGGAAGCGAGCCGGACAGCTTGGTGTATGAGACATCCCCATCCAACATGAGCATAAGGCGCTAACAGTCACCTCAGACTAGGCACTTTCCACAACGCCATTGTCGGTGGAGACAACAAAGACGAGGTCCGAAGATGGGCGGCGGAGAAGTATCCGGAGGCTTGGGAGCAGCTGCTCCAACTCGGCCAGTACCCGAGACGATCGAGAAGGGATGGCGAGAAGATCTTCAAGCTCAATCGGGTTGTGAGAGCCTAGTAGGAGTCGTCACGCAAATCTCTTCGATACTGCATAGCGGATGGAGTTCGGGTGATGGGTGGAACCGGGTGATCTCACTTGGGTTATGATCGATGCGCACAATGGCTCTGTTGATGATCTGTATATATTGTTTCGTATCTATAATTCTGTGTCGTGCATCTTTTCACATGCGCATTTGTTTCTGATCGTAGGATATTGCTCTTCGTATCCATGCCACACTACATGTCAGACAGTCGGTCATGGTTGCTTGCAGGCGAGACGGGTTAGCCCTTCCGACAATGTCATAGCCTTGTCGTCAAGATGTTTCACTGTACTTACAATGTTGAATCTCCAACATTGGTTCATCCATCGGTCATTGAACCAGTTATTGAATAATCAATCATTTGACCTCGCCCTATTTACCACCTCTCCATGATTGCCATCAACCTTTCGTGCAAGAAATAGAAGACGATACTAACTCTCACTACTTCAACACTAACGGACAACAACTGCCAAACCCCTACCTGTTCGAACCACAACCATCCAGGCTACCCTCCACCCAAAACGGCTATCGTGATCCACCGCCCCAAAGACGCCCAACGTCACGGACCGCGCGATCCCGCACCTCCGCGACGGCTACAACCTCGTCGAAACCGGCGCCGCCGCCCTCAACCCGACCGACCGACTGGAGAAGACATCGACTTCCTCGTAGGCCCAGGCGCGCTCGTAGGCAGTGACCACGCCGGCACAGCCGGATGCGGGAGGAGAATGTCAGCGGGCAGAAGCTCGTGTATAAACCCTCGGAGACGTCTAGAGGCAATGTGGACGTTCATGGTAGATGCTAGACGCCAGACATCAGCACTACCATCAACTGCAAACACAACCTACACCCCCGCTAAACGCAAACCCAACACCTACCAAACCCAACCCACCAAGTCATCCATCCCACCCCACCCAAACCCCCATCACAACAGATCAAAATCATCCAACCGATCCCGATACCTCAACACATTCCGCCTGATCTTACTCCCATCCACCCACGTAACCCAGTCCTCCAGCCCCCTTGTGACACAAAACCCCGGCTCCGTAACCACCTCCGTCCCAACCCTCACATGCCCCTGCTCCACGAACCTCGTCGCCGCCTGCACCGTGTCGGCCATCTGCAGCCGCGTCATGACGACGGCCAGGCGGCGGCGCGCGAACGCCGACACCGTGATCTTGTGCTCGACGTCGCTGAGCTTGGCGCCGCTGTAGTCGGTCGTCGAGGCGGAGGCGTTGGCGGTCAGGATGCCGAGGTCGTGCAGTTTGGAGAGGAGGAGGGCTTCGTGCCGGGTGCGGAAGGGGTCGGTGGGGGGGAGGAGGGAGAGGCGGTGGGCGAGTTGTCTGGGTTGGGGGTTTAGTGTTGCCCGTGTTGTCCGTGGTTTTGGTTTGTTTTCGGGGGTTTGGGGAGGAGGGGCAAGAGGGAAGGTGCGGTGGTGGTGAGGGGAGGGGAGTGGGGAAGGGGGAGAGGAGAGACGGACCTCAAGCTCCCGCATAGACGGTTGTATTTCGTGTAGTCGTCTGGTTTTTGGATGGCGTAGCGGCGCAGGACGGCTGCGTCGCGGTGATTGTTGTCGGATTTGTAGGTTGTGAAGTCGACTTTGCGAAGAAGTCTGTGTTTGGGAGTTAATTAGACTGTAGGATTAAATAAGGGTGGTGGGGTTAGTGAGGAAGGACAGGATCACAAACTTCTGCTCGTGGTGCTTGAGTTTGCGCACCATTTTGTCGTTGGTTGTGGGTTGTTTGTAGAGTGGTGGTCTTGGACAAGGACTATGGAGATCTGAGAGTTTGGAGGTTTTGCTTAGTCATCTCCTCTTTGACGGGTCTGCCCTTGGCCATCAGGACCAATATTAGAATCTGGCATATTCCAACCGCCTTCACTTCGATGCGAGGCGCAACTTGGCAGCTGATCTGAGTTCTATTCCGCGCTGGCGGACAGCACAACTAGCTACGGGCCACAAGATGTCAACAGTCTATCTAGAGTACTTCGTCCATATCCGCCAATGCTTCAAACCAGCCCACTGGTAGCAATAACTCAAAAACCTCAAAGAAGCCACCCATTCAATCAGGCTCCTAAATCGCGATGCAAGTGACCAATTCAGAATGTTGAACATCTCGGACTCATTAAGAGGCCGAAAATATTTGAAATGAGCGAACCACTTTAGAATTGAAGAGAGAATGTACAAATATCGAAGGTTCATTGATTAGCTTCATGTTATTGCAAAGAATTGAAAGGATATCGTGAGCACGTAGAGCCATAACATATGCAAGTGATAAGGTCGGATGCAACACTCCGCGTCAGTTTGCAAGGCTTCGATGTGAAGGGGAAAGCTAAGCATAAGGTAGGTGTTGATTGCGGATACAAACACGCCCATCGTACTCCGACAAGGTTGAAACGACCCAGGCTGAGTAGCCAAAAGGCACCTTCGCGAGGCCAATCATTCCACTCTCGTAAACTAATGCGGTCAAAACCAAGTCAGCGCGATGCTGACTTACGACGTGGCAACGAAGGCGATTTCCAACGCCAGGCTTCTCCTCGCTATCCAGATGCAGATAGGCTCGCATCCTAAACATCAATCATCTCAGCATCATCAGCCAACACCTCATCCGCTGGACCCCAGTTGCCTTCGAAGATCGTAGCGCCGGCGCGCCTTCGAGTTTGAGCCCAGTGTACCCCAACGGTCTCAAGAATCTGATGCGCGGTCGGTCGACCAGATGCATGAGGTGTGATCATCCAGCGAACGACTCGGTCGAGACCTTGCCCGTTGCTGGTGTCGGTCATGAAGCTCGGCGGCTCGTGAAGTTCGCCACTCCGCATCGACTGGGATTTATGTTCGACACGTGCTCCGTTCTGGTGTTCAAGTCTCTGGTGGAAGACTTTGGGAGACCCGAATTCATCCTCGCCCGAATCGGATCCATAGAAATCCTCGAAAGACCCACCACGTGATGAGAGTGGGTTGCCAGAGGCATCTCGTGGTATGTCGCTAGCTTCCGAATTCCAACTTAGGCTAGGGACGTCGCTTGTATCGCCGTTTCGTAGCTTCTGCCAGGACACACCGTTGTCGGGAAGTACCACGTTGCCAGCAATTTCAAGCATGATCAGGCCAAGGGCAAAGATGTCGGCTGGCTTGTCGTACCTCCCAATGAGGATCTCTGGCGCAAGATATTCCCGATCACCCTCCCCTTCGATGCCCGACTGAGCTGGCCATGGTGTGGCTATACCGAAATCGGCAACTTTGAGGACACCCTCAGAGGTGATCAGTACGTTTGCTGGTTTCAGGTCAAGGTGGATGAAGTCGGAGTGATGGATGTGTTGGACCCCCTGTCGTATCTACATTAGCAGCCACGACAACAGACGTGATGGAGAAGTAGCTCACCAGAGACAGTTCAAGCAAAATCTTCCAGATGCGAAAGTCATCCAGTCTGGCTTTGTCTCCCACACGGGTCAAGAACGCATCAAGGCTTCCTTCTTCGCAAAATTCAAGCTGCATATACAGATGCTCCTTCTCCTCCCAGCTATCCACCAACTCTACCGTATGATCAGACCGACCTAATGCCCTGAGAATACTGACTTCTTGAAGCTTCCGTTGTCGGTCTCGCGCACCGATGTATGGATGCTTCGTCTTCTTGACAGCCCACACTCGATCAGGCAAAGGTGTCTTCTTAGGTGAAGCTCGGGTGATGGAGAACGAAAAGTAGCTGTGCGCTGAGCTTGAATCTGCAGGCCGTGTGACTCTGTATACCTGCGAAAATTCACCGCTGCCTATCAACTCCACCTTTTGAAATCTGGAAGTCAAGCTTGCGTCGACATCAATGTTGACGAAACCGCCAAAGGGCGCAATGCTCGATCGGCGACCACCAAATTTCACGGAATACTCTCGTGAGGCGGTCGGTGTTGCCGGTGGAAATGCGGACGCTTTGCTGCCATCACTCGTTCCCGGTCGCACCATATGGCCTTCGCCATGAGCGGAGATGGACAGCCCGCTCGGATCTGGTGGCAGGATGCTTTCCTTCGGCGTGTGAGGAGACAATTGTTCGTATCTTTCATTGAGCGGGCTTGCTGGTGAGAGGAGACTCGGCTTAGCAACTCTCCCTGAGCGTAGAAGAGAAGGAACAGTAAGAGACTTCTTTGACAACGGTGACGGAGATTGGAAGCTCCGCAACGAACGAGACTTTGAAAAAGATGCAGGCTGAGACGTCTGCGAGGACTTGATTCTTAATGGAAGAGTAGGCGAGTCGTCCACGATGTTATGCTTGTCGCCATCTGGACTCCCCGCCGGTGTTTCAAAGGGAGATAACTTACTGTTTTGTCCAATCTTCGCCGAGCGAGCGCCTTGAGGCGTAGCTGATGGAGTACCGAAGGTACGTCCTGCCGCTTCTTGTCGCAATTTACTCCAGCCGATGCCGTGCGTGCCGTCGGACTGAACGCTTCCTGTTCCGAACGGCTGTTTCGTGGGAGTCGGTGGAAAGTCGCAGTCGGTGCTGGACTGGCTATCGCCACGTCCGGAAGGAGACTGCGAATTATCCTCACCCTCGATACTGACAAAGCTACCACGTCTCGGAATGTTGCCATCCCCAAAACTACTACCAAAAATCCCTATACTCTTGCTGAAGGGGCCGGGGCCGGGATTGGTTGCGTGTGCGTTGAAAGGCGTTGAGGGGGTCCCGAACGAGTGTCTGACCTGGCGAGCTTTTCCAATCGCACTACCCGGGACGGGTACGGCTGCGGTGGCGAAATTTATCGGTCTCTTGCAAGGCGTGTCTGGCATCGCGTTGTTCACGAGATGCGGCTCGTCCATGTTCTTGTTGCGTTTCGATATCAATCCTGTAGACATGAAAGCCGCCGGCAGAGGCTTGGCTAGCTTGTAGTTCTCTGGTGTAGCAAAGGACGATTCTCCTGAAGAGGTCTGGTGCGATAAGAGCTCCTCTTTGATTGGCCTCGCAACTCCTGCCGGGAGCGATTTGGAAAAGTCCAAGGTAGCCCTGGGATGCTCACCGTGGTAGAAAATAGGACGAGGAGCCGGAGCATGTGTGGGAGAGTCTTCAGTCATGGCCGAGCTAGAAGATGAATTCGTGATCGTCTGGGAGAGAGGATGGGGTTGATGGATAGGCTGGCCGCTGGCATTATGCGATCCACTGTTCTGCTGAGACATGACGTGCACAGACGCACTCGGTAGGCTGCCTTGGGCGGAGAACGGACTGTCGCGAGCCATCGGAGGCATGAAGTTTTCGAGAGACATCCGGTGTCGGGTTTTGACGGCATGTCCAGGTGTGGAGAGCTCCAGCGCCAGGTCCGTGTTGGGCTTCGCTTTGGCAAATGTTGGCTTCTCGCTGCAGCGCTGTTGCAGCGTCGTTTTGCGCAAAGAGGAGGATCGTTTCGGCATTGGGGAGGAGAGGGGCGAGAAATCCCGTGATTTTGCGCTCTGTGAGGGCCCTGAGAGTTCGGTGTCCGGGCCATCACTGTCGCCACTCTGGTCGGCTCTTCCAGAAGTGGCGTGATGATAGTCAAAGATGTTGAAATCTGCCCCGAACGATGCACCGTGCATGCTCCTTCTCTTGGCCGATGGACTCCCCGGGTTAGTACGGTCCAAGTCCATAATCCCATCACTCCTCTTGAGTGGACTCGACCGGGCACTATTTGCCCCACTGTTCCCCCTCTCGAATCTGGAAAGGGCATGGTGAGGTGCAAGCGTGGCTTCGGAGAAAACCATACCTGCGCCGCGCGTCACCCTCCCCAACATGAGTTTTTCTGTCGGACTCGCGCTCCTCGTTACTCTATTCTCCGCGCCAGTTCCAGGCCTCGCCGGCGATGACGGAGTTGCATTCCCGTTGTCGGTTGAATCGCTCAGAGCGCGCTTCATCGGACTCTTCGGAGAGGTTCTCGAACGCGCCGACACGCGCATCGGACTCGGTCGTCGCACACAGGATCGGGATTTCTTTGCGCTCGGTGGAAAGGGTACAGCCAGTGGTGACGTCGAGGTCACGGCAAAGGATGAGAAAGTGTTTGCGGAAGTTGCTTTTGACGGCGAAAGCGGAGAAGGCGAAAGGGGAGATTTGGGTGTTGGCGACGGAGATGCCGAAGTCACGAGGCGGAAGGCGGGTCCTCTAGAAGGTGAGCGCGAAAGCGATCGTCGTAGCTGTCGGATGGCCGAAGTGGCATCGACGTGATGGATGTGCGTGGGAGAGGGAAAATGAAGAGTGCCACCAACATCATGGTGGTGGGGTGAGTATGTCACAACCATTGACTTAACCCTGGCCCGTCCCGTCTGGAATGTGTGTATGCGTGTGTATGCGTGTGTATGTGTGTTACTGCCGCGCCGTCAACAAGGCAAGGTACCTTATTTGTACCTTGAATCGTGAAACGGGCGAAACGGCAAATCTCTCTTGTGGCGACGCTCTCTATTGACAATGCCGTCACTGCCGTCAATGCCGTTAGCTTGAAACGAGGGGTTGCGTTCCCAATCTGACGGTTGAGGGAGGAAGGTGGAATGTTGTGTCTGAATCCGGTAACTTTAGCGGTCTCAGTCAACACAAAGGATCCGCGTCTGCGCTTAAGAAGTCCGATCAGGTTAGAGTCGAAAGTGAAACGAGTTGCTGAGCGCGCTGTGTAGTGATGACAGGATGAAGCTGAACGTGGCCTTCGTAGCTTCCAATGTTTGTTGATTGTCTTCGGTGATGCCTCGCCTGCCGTCCGACGACTCACTCGCTCGTCACCCCCTCCTCGGCTGCTGCGCGCAAACAATGTGCCGTGCTGCCAATGCTATGTTCTGTCTTTCTTCAACTGAAGATGGCGAACAGGTAGTGGATAAGCGTTTTAGATGACCTGTAAGATGTTGACGTGGAATGCGCCTCAGGAAAAACACGTGCGACTTGCGATTTCTGGCTGGAGGATAAAGCAACTAGGCTGCGGAGGTAGTTGGAAAGAGTTGATGGGGCAAAGTTTGTTGGAAGCTTAAGACAAAAAAAAAGTAGAAGGCGGAGGAGAAGAAAGAAGAAAGCTGTGTATGTTGTTTAGGCACGAAGACGAGGCAGTTGCGGTCAAGGTTGACGCGTGCGTTCCTGTGCTGGAAGGTACGGACTACGGGTAGTCACGAGTATGTACTTTTAGCGTCTCCGAGCGGTAGTTTAGGTTTAGCTTTGTTTACTTTGAGAGGGTGACTAAGGTACGGTAAGGTACGGTCGCCGGGTCGTTCACATTATGTACTTCGTACTTTTTTGTAACTTGTTGACACCAGACACCCGCGGACCCCGAACGTTTAATACCAGGTAATAATAAAGACAACAACCTCGAGACAACAACCTCGAGACAACACTAATAGTCTGGACACTAACTTACTCTGTCTCTTTCTCTTTCTCTTTCCCTTTCAACCCTGCAACTGCAAATCTTTGATCTTCAGGCCATGCCGATCACAACACCGCTGGTCATAACAACAGCGAATTCTCGCCACTCTCGCCGGGTTGATGCTCTTTTGAAGGAGTCACCTCATCATAATAGTATCGTGCTAATATACTGTACCAACAAACATCCATGCTTCATCATAGCAGTTCAAATTCCAGGGATAACAATGAATCAGAAACGCCCCCAGGGAGTTGGTCGGGGGTCTGGGATACTCGTATCCTTTGCCGTTCATTGGCAGCTGTTTGCCCAAAACGTGGCTAATCTGGTCTGCTCTGTTGACTTATTAATATTATCATATTATTAATGATTATGGCAACAGAATCTTCTCAATGTTGACATTGCCTGCCTCTATCTTACGCTTTAGTGCAACTTGAGCCTTGTTTCAACCGATCTTTGACTGTTCGCTGGCCGTTGATATTGAACGAGTGCAGGCACTTGGACAGTCAACACTTTATGTTCAACAGAAGGTCACTTGGGCCCCCCACCTTTCCTTACTGAGCAAGACCTCATCAAAGATGATGTGAGCGAGAGCAGAAACACCAGGGCATAAGGTACATTGGTCCGCTCCCTACAGCTAGGGTAAGGTATTGAGGCAAACATCTCCGATGCACGTACAAGTATCCAGACTCTTGGTGGAAGCCTCGGAGCGGTAACGTTATTAGTATTATCCGCGAGACATGCTCTTCTTCTAGCGAAGGCTTACGTAAGGTAAGTAACTTCAATCTGTTGCATCTTCAAGACCAAAACCACACGCCTTTAAGTGAGAATAGCGTGTCAAGCGTCTTACAGCCTTCTCGCAATACACGGCATGGATCTTCGCGTGTGGGTCTCGGATAATCTGATTAGAGTAAGTACACTTTGTCTGGCCCCACGATGGGATGCATGTCTAACTCCCGCCGACAGCTCTCAGGCGCATCGGATCCGACTGTCGTCGATTTTGTGTTGGCAACTGCTGCGTCAGCGAAGTCGTCCGGCACTCTACACGACAAACTTTCGGGCTTCCTGGATGGTTCAGCAGAGGACATAGAACGTTTCAGCAAAGAACTCCATCACCGCTTGCCCAAGCAGAATGGAGCCGTCACGGGGGCACATGCGCGGAAGGAGAAGGGGGATGTCGTTCGAGAGGTGAAGAAGCGGTACAGGCTCGTGGAGATGGAGGACGACTTGGATCTGGGACCTGTGAAGGTGACAAAGGAAGAGACCGAGATTCGGACGCGGAGGGAAGGACCGAGCGTGGACGCAGACAAGAGGAGGGACGGCAATCGAGCACGGAGAGAGAAGAATGCGGAGGACGGCTTACGTCCAAAGAATTTGCGCCGGCGGACCAACGACGACTTTGATGAAAGGTGGGGAGACGAAGAGGACAAGGCTGAAGAGGACTTTCCGCAGTCTCCGGCGAAACGGATCAGGCTCGACGATGGCTCCCCTTCTCCTCGCTCGATGTCACCGGAAATCGATGAAGAAACTAGGGTCGAGAAGGCGAGACAGCGTGATCTCCAGGAGAGAGATGAGTTTGCCAAGAGGTTGCATAGTAAAGATACCGAGAAAACGAAGAAGTTGGTTGAAGATCGGTCGTCGACCAAGGAGGGAAAAGCCTTGGCTCAACGGCGGGCACTTGCGGATGACGCTACGGCGAGGAGTGCAGCGATGCCGGATTTGCGGGAACGGTCACGTCAGGAGTATTTGAAGAAACGCGAGGTCGAACGACTTGCCCTGCTACGGAAACAAGTCGCAGAGGAGGCGGAAGAACTTGGTACGAATCCTGACTTGAGCCGGCGTGAAAAAGAGGAGTTTGCAAAGAATAGGGAGGTCCTGCGGATCGCCGAGGAACGCCTTCGTATTGATGATCACCTGGATGGATATATGCTTCCCGAGGACTATATCACTGAAAAAGGCAAGATTGACCGGAAACGTAAAGAGGAAGCTCTCTACAAGCGGTATGTGGATAGGGATGAGCATGGGCAAGAGCGCTTCGTGACTGAGCAGGAAGAGTGGGAGAGGGAGCAGACGGCGAAAGCGAAAGCCCAAATATCTCGAGCCGAGCGAGTTGATGAGGGTGATTACGAGTACGTCTTTGACGACGCGCAGAAGATCAACTTCATCATGGACTCGAGACTTGAAGGCGACGGGAAGGCTCTGACGAAAGAACAACGGTTCTTGCAGGAACAGCTGAAGGCCGCAGAGAACAAGGCCGCGTCCATCGACGAGACGAGGAAGAGTTTACCAATCTACACTTTCCGAGAACAGTTACTGGCGGCTGTTGCAGAGTATCAGGTTCTTATCATCGTAGGTGAGACCGGCAGCGGTAAAACAACGCAAATACCCCAATATCTTCACGAAGCCGGCTATACCAAGGGTGATATGAAAGTCGGCTGCACTCAACCCAGGCGTGTGGCTGCCATGAGTGTAGCAGCACGAGTGGCTGAGGAGATGGGAGTCAAGGTTGGCAATGAAGTTGGGTACGCTATCCGATTTGAAGACGCCACCAGCGACAAGACTGTCTTGAAGTATATGACAGATGGGATGTTACTGCGTGAATTTCTGACGGAGCCGGACCTTGGTGGATATTCAGCACTGATGATTGACGAAGCTCACGAAAGGACTCTCCACACCGACATTCTCTTTGGTTTGGTCAAAGACATTGCAAGGTTCAGGCCAGAACTGAAGCTTCTTATTTCTTCTGCGACCATGGACGCGCAGAAGTTTGCAAAATACTTTGATGATGCGCCGATCTTCAACATCCCGGGCCGGCGGTATCCTGTTGACATACATTATACGCCTCAACCCGAAGCGAACTATCTCGCCGCTGCTGTCACGACTATCTTTCAAATTCACATCTCACAGGGGAAAGGCGACATCCTCGTCTTCCTTACCGGTCAAGAGGAGATTGAGGCAGCAGAAATGAACCTGCAGGAAACTGCAAGGAAATTAGGGAGCAAAATACCTGAAATGGTCATATGCCCCATCTACGCCAACCTGCCATCCGAGCTTCAGAGCAAGATTTTCGAGCCTACACCTGACGGTGCGAGAAAAGTCGTGCTTGCAACAAACATTGCAGAGACGAGTTTGACCATTGACGGAATCGTATACGTGATCGATCCTGGTTTCGTCAAGGAGAATGTTTACAACCCTCGGACGGGCATGGAAAGCCTCGTAGTCACACCCTGTTCTCGGGCATCCGCGAATCAACGTAGTGGTCGGGCGGGTCGTGTTGGACCTGGTAAATGCTTCAGACTTTACACGAAATGGGCGTTCTACAACGAGCTCGACGAGAACACCACCCCAGAAATCCAACGCACGAATCTCAACAGCGTTGTGCTCCTCCTCAAATCGCTAGGCATCAACGACCTCCTGGAGTTTGACTTCATGGACCCACCTCCGGCCGAGACGCTCATTCGCGCCCTCGAGCAGCTCTACGCCCTTGGCGCACTGAACAACAAAGGCGAACTCACCAAGATCGGCCGACAAATGGCCGAATTCCCCACGGACCCAATGCCCGCCAAAGCCATCCTGGCCGCGGACAAACACGGCTGCGTCGAAGAAGTGCTGTCCATCATCGCCATGCTCGGCGAAGCCTCCGCCCTCTTCTACCGGCCCAAAGACAAGAAGATCCACGCCGACAGCGCGCGCGCCCGCTTCACCGTCAAAGAAGGCGGCGACCACTTCTCGCTCCTCAACATCTGGAACCAGTGGGTCGACTCCGACTTCAGCTACGTCTGGGCGCGCGAGAACTTCCTGCAGCAGCGCAGCCTGACGCGGGCGCGCGACGTCCGCGATCAGCTGGCCAAACTCTGCGACCGCGTCGAGGTGACCGTGTCCACCGTTGGCGCCAACGAGCTGGTCCCCATCCAGAAATCCATCACCGCCGGCTTCTTCCCCAACGCTGCGCGTCTGCAGAGGGGTGGAGATAGTTATCGTACCGTCAAGAACGGCATGACGGTCTACGTCCATCCCAGCAGTACGCTGTTCGAGGTCAATCCGAAGTGGGTTCTGTTCTACGAGCTGGTCCTTACCAGCAAGGAGTATATGCGCAGTAACATGCCGCTGCTGCCGGAGTGGCTGGTGGAGGTCGCGCCGCATTATCATAAGACCAAGGATCTGGAGACGTTGGGGACAGACAGGAAGATGCCGAAGGGGCAAGGGGCTGTAGGGGAAAAGAGTAAGATCTAGAGGATGCATTGTATTTGAGCGTGCCGAAGAGCATAGTGCATGTTTTCATGGTGCTGTAGCGGCGTGGTGTATATTATTATTGAGTTCCATTCCACGATCACTGATTGCATCTTTTCAAAAGGGGTACAATTACAAATACCTACTACAGACCTGAATTTTACAGGTGAATCTCAGGTTCAAAGGCTGAAGGAGCTGATGATTTGGAGGCATACCTAATCTTAAGGTACCTTATGGAGGCTGACCTGGCTGATTGACTGAGTCATGGTGGCGTTAAAGCCACACCTCAGGTAAAGCAGCACCGTCTCAGATGTGTCCCAAGCCCAAGCTGCGCCTGCCAGCATTTGCGGCGACACGAGGGAGGCGAAACAGGTTTCCAAAAAGATCTTGACTGACTCTACCTATACGAGGTACTTCGTATACCTGACCTATTTTATCTGTAGGATTAGAAAGATATTATTGTGCAACGACTCCGAAGGCTCTGACCCAGAGAAGTGGGGCCGGACTCGCGTTGCACAATCTCGGTCCCTGAACAGCGGGAGGCTTATGCAGGCTGCAAGGTCCCTGTATTATTATTGTTCTAGAGATTCCCGAATCCCGATATATAGGAAGCCTCATTCCTTCCAAAACATCGATAACCGACAACACCACCTGGCCTTTACGGTAGTGATTTCCTTCCGAGAGGCTTGGCAACCAATTTACAATCAACCGGGTATTCAATCACTAGCTCTATTTACACATGAATTAACCCGCAGTTTACTGGCCAACAGCGCTACAGTGACTGGGCATCTGTAGAACGGGCCAGCAGATCTGACTGTATCCTCCACTACAAGTTCTTCTCAAGCTCTCAACATGTCAGCAACAATTAAGAAACCTCCTCCTCCCAGTCCAATCGGCCGTCGCCCGTCCACGAATCCATCTCCGTCCTCCTCGCTGAACTCTCGAGGTCCATCACCAACGACGCCCTTGACGACCAACGGCCTGGGCAGAACACGGTCAGTCAGAGGGTCGAATGGGACGCCCGCATCAGCACGCGCAGCG
>JAABVA010004473.1_pt1 | contig 12913 bp, 16 predicted proteins | sample 5560331 | NCBI WGS metagenome assembly JAABVA01 (sample SAMN12812661, study PRJNA571458) | rock metagenome | isolation source: Antarctica rocks | place: Antarctica: Victoria Land, Mt New Zealand sud | collected 2016-01-07
CCCGGTTTCTCAGGTAAGCTCAAACGATAGGGATGCAGAGGCAGTGCTATGATGCCAGAGCAGGACGTCGCGCGCATGCAGCGCAGGGCAGCACCCCACCTCGATCGAGAAGAAGAGCGCCTCGCCCTCGAAGTAGGCGGGGTTCATGGTCGCCGCGCTCTGCCCGGTGAAGCGCGCCTCCATCGTCACGACGGCGTTGCTGCAGGCGGCGCGGCAGGCCGCAGGTCAGGCGCGGGTGCGGCGCGGCGGGCCCGGGGCCGCGGACCCGCGCGCGCGCGTCAGACGTGCCCCACACGAGCCAGCTGTTCTGCATGACAAAACTCGTGATGATTGTGATCACAAAGTCAGACAGACCAGCGGCGCGCGCCTCGCCATCTGCATGCCATAACGCTGGAAAAAGCGATTGAGCTGTAGGGTAGGGTTAGGGTCTGATTGCCACCAGAGCCAAAAGAAACAGGCGCTCCAGCGCGATGGATCTGCTGCGAGCGTCCGACGCTCAAGCGCGCGCCTGCCATGGGCCACGGCGGCATCCTTCACAACAGCTACGCCGGCGTTTCAGGCGTCAAAGTTGAAGGGCACGCAGTACTCGGGGTCGATGTCAAGTCAGGGTAGGGTTAGGGTCATCTTGCCACAGAGAAAGATAAACCCAGGTGCCCCAGCCCTACTTGCGAGCGTCAAGGCTCAGAGCGCGCGCCTGCCATGCGCCACGAGTGCCTCCTTCACGACCGCCACGCCCGCGTTCCAGGCGTCGAAGGGCACGCGGAAGTCAGGGTCGACGCGGAACGTCATCTCGAAGTCGTACACGCGGAACTGGTCGATCGCGTGCCGGCCGTAGTGGATCGCGGCCGGCAGCGTCTTGAGGCCCGGCACGTTGAGCAGGCTCTGCTGCGTCTGCACGACCACGCGCTGCGCCGCGACCTGGCGCGCGCGCGGCCCGCGTGTGTCAAGGCGCCGTGCGCCTGTCATGCGGGGTGGCCCGAGTGGCCATCCTTACGGCGGCTCCGGTAGCCTGCATCTGCTGCCTCCAGGGCAAGGAAGGCCCAGCAGCTCGGGTCCGAGCCCACCGGCGGCCCCGATGGAGGCGGCCATGACAGCACCCTGGTGCATGTCATACGGACCTGTCGCTGCCACTGGTAGGCCGTTCGCGCTGCCGCCTGCAGCATGAGGGTACAGCTCAGGGGTCACCTGCACGGCCTGGCTGCCCGTCTGCTGGCCGACCTGCGTGCCGAGCGCGCCCAGCGCCGTCTCCAGGTTGGCCAGCAGGTTGGGCCGGTCGCTGTACTGCTGCGGGGAGGCGCCGCCGGCGCGCTGCATCATGTAGACCATGAGGCGGTCCGCGTACGGGTCCCAGGCGGCCGGTGAAAAGCCCTTGACGCTTGCCAGGTTGAGCGGGTACCAGAACAGCTCGATCCCTGAGTAGGACGTCACGAGCGCCTGCCGCGCCGTGGCGCCTTGCATGATGCAGCGAATGAGCGGTGCGAGCTGATGCAGAGCTGGTGCGGATGGGGGAGAACACGGCCCTGCACCTGGTGACATTTGCGCTGTTTAGTTTGCAATATGACATTCGGTGACATGTCGTGGATATTGCATGATCCTTTGGAATGCGCGCACGGCTGACAAAAAAAAAAGGCGCGGAGGTGACCGCGCGCATGTGCGGATCGACTTGCGAGCCTGCAACGGAAGCACGCAGAGAGCCGGGAGGCAGCACCTTGAGCTTTGCAGGCGAACCAGCCGGCCCAAACAGGTCGCTCATGGCGTCGTAGCTGTACGTCATGTCCACTGCGCGCGCGCATCGCGCTCAGCACCATGCTTATAACACATGCGGCCCGTGCTTGGGAGAGGCACACCCGGGACGCGCGACGCCGCGCTGCACACACTGGCAACACTCATGGAATAGCAGCAGCCTCGGATGGCCCTCACGCTCTGACCCACAGACCATGCGACGCGCAGGGGCCGCGCCGAAGGGCTTGTCCGGCTCCTGCTCCAGGCTGGCGAGCCGGAACGTGAGCTCGGTGATGACGCCCATGAGCCCGAACGCCGTGCGCGCCTGCATGCCGGCGTGGCGGCAAAGTTTGGTCCCGGCACCTGGCAGGGTGTGCGTGAGCTTGCTGCTGCCAGGGCCTCCACCCACGGCAGCAGCACCAATGGAGCGGTGCTTGCTCACTCCCAGCTGGGCAGCAGATCAAGTGGCAGGTCAGAGCCTGGCGCGCCCGCAGCACGGCACCCGACCAGCAACACCACAAAAGACAAACGGTACTCGAAACGAAAGTGAAAATAAACAGGCCCCTGCTCTACAGACCGTGCTGCTGGGATGCTTAACCACACGCCTGTCCGTGAACACACCAGGTGCTTGCTGGAGGCAGCGGGCCGCGGTGCTGCGCGCGCCTGGTTGAAGTACGGGTGCGAGGCATTGTACACGACGGGCCGCCCGCCCCCGTCCACGATCGTGAGGCTGTCGACCAGGTCGGAGACGGCGCCCCAGCCGCGGCCCACGCCGTGCGAGCCGGTGGAGACCGAGCCGCTGAGCCGCGTGGTGTCGAGCACGGTGTTGGTCGGCAGCGCGGCGTTGCCGAGCTCCGCCTGCGCGCAGAGCGCTGTGGGGCACGGGCAGCTGATCGTGGCGTGTGAATAGGGTTTTGCGACATCGCTGGCTCCGCCTGCGCGCGGAGTGCTGTGGCGCACGGGCAACTGGTCATGGCGTGCTTATGGACAACCACATGCTCAGGGGCTGGTCGACCTCTCTGAGACTGCCAGGCGCGGGTGCAAAACCCATCGCACGTTCAACGCTGGTCAGTCCGGCTTCTCCGAGGCTGGCCACCTCTCAGGTCACGGGCGTTGACTTGAAGGGCAGAGAGCTGACGCATGCCACATGCAAGCGATGCAGCACGTGCAAGTTGGCTGGCTCTGGAGTCAGTTTACCATGCAGGCCGTCCTTGCTGGTCCTCCCTGTTCCCCACGCCTGTGGGGGAGCGCCAGTCACCAACGGGATGCTGCCACGCACCGCATGGTCAGTGATGTACTGCTCCAGCTCGCCCACCGCCACGCCAGCCGAGGCGCGGACCAGGGGCGCGCCGCTTGCGCTGCGCCTGCACACAGCATGCAGGGTGTGGGCCTCGCCGCCGTGGCATGGCCCCTGAGGCTGGCACGGGCAGGCGCTCCGCACGAACCAGGCAGCCCTGCCCCAGACGCGCTCCTGGAAGGACTCCGCAGCCAAGAGCTGCAGACAGCCGCCAGGGCGCACCCAGCATTCTCGATGCGCTGCCCACTCGGCAGCTTCAGCATCCCGGTGAAGATGACGTCGGTGGCCTGCAACCATTCCAGTGCGCTGTGAGTGAGAGGGCAGATGTTTTTATCACTTCGGGTCCCAAGCACTCACGCTTGCTTGACTCAAGAATTCTGCAAGGTGCATGTGCCCATAACAGGACACCTTGTCATGTAACAATGTGTAACCATGAATGCAAAGCACTGCAAGCTTAAGATGGTAGCTGAGAGGGCGAGCAAGCCTGCAGAAAGAGTAGTACAGCATGGCAGACATCTTGTAGCAGGGTTGTTGTTGCCACAGGCGGCGCGCAAGCAGTGCTCTATCAGCATCATGGAACATGGGCGTCTGTGTGTGGCTAGGGTAGGGTTAGGGCACCGTGTCGGCATCGTAGAACATGGGCGTCCAGGTGTGCCCGTGGCCGATCGCCCGCACGCGCCGCCCGGCCGCGGCCGCAGCCGCGACCGCAGCAGCCACCTCCCCGGGCGTCTGCGGCAGCAGCGGCCGGCCCAGCGGCGCGGGCGCCACGGTGCCGCCCCAGTTCTGCGCCGTGAGCAGTGCCACGCCGTTGAACCTGGACTGTTATCGTGCGGCGGCCAGGCGGCCATGCAAGGAGGCAGCGCGCCTGCCACGCCAGCTGGTCGCCCAGCAGGCCCCAGGTGCCGTCCTTGGCCACGGAGAGCTGCGAGCTGAGGATGAAGTCGGATGCGAACGGCGGCAGCAGCGGCACCAGGTGCTGCCCGCCCGGCTGCGCCGCCGGGCCCGCAGTGACGCCCGAGAACTTGATGCCGGCCGAGGCCGCGGCTGTTAGCCACACGGTCAGCAGGCCGCCCAGCAGCAGCTCCTGCGCGCAGCGCGCCCACGGCAAACCTCAGCCGCGGCCGTCAGCCATACCGTCAGCAGGCCGCCCAGCAGCAGCAACTGCGCGCGGCGCGCCCGCGGCAAACCTCAGCCGCGGCCGTCAGCCATACCGTCAGCAGGCCGCCCAGCAGCAGCTCCTGCGCACGGCGCGCCCGCGGCGGCCTCAGCTCAGCGGGAGGCGAGCGCAGCACAACAGCACAGGCCCAGCAGCGCAGCAGCATAGGGCCGCAGCAGCTCAGTAGCACCCCGCGCGTGCATGCGCCTGACCAACGCCGCCCTTGCGCATAGTCCAGGCGGCAGTCAGAGGCCCTGTGCACCCGTGCCTCCGCTGCGCGGCACTACCAACTGTGCTATGAGCTGTGCAGAAAGGTGTTTGCGAGCAGACCGTGGTGGCGAGCGGCGGGCCTGCACAGGTTGCCACAGGCCGGCACCAGTCCACCCGTGCAAGGGCGCGCCTGCTCGCGCTTCGTCGCGGGCGGCTGCGCGGCGAGCGAGTCCGTCCAGCGCTCGGTGTAGGCTGCGATCCTGTCCCAGCGCGGCTGTCCCAGCAGGTCGCCTGGGTTGAGGCCTCCTGCAGCAGGGCCACGACACGGTTACACTCTTGTAGTTGTGTGGTGCCTGGTAGGTTGCCTTAATCTACCAAAGTTCAGGAAGGCCACCACAGGCGCCTGCACTACAACTCCGGCCAGCCTCACTGTTCTTACACACGCAGGCAATGAGCCACACACAGCCTACTGGCAGTGCAGCAGCCACTGGCAGAACTGCCCGTGCAGACCACACTTAAACTCCCAAAGCCACGTGCTGCGTCGCGCGCGGGGGCCGCGCACCAGTGCTGGGTGAGATGCCAAGGAAACTTGCGTTGCTGAGGGCGCCCGCGCTGGGCAGGCCGTAGCGGGCAAGAGAGGTGTAGGGTTGTAGCAGCTCCAGGTCACCCCGGGCTGACTGCAGCGCACAAATGCACGCTAGCGCCACCAGCGCGGCCTGCGGTCCCACCATGAGGCTTGGCCTGGCTTTCCAGGCTAACAACTCGTTGCGAAGGAGTTGCGCACTCTTGTGTTGTGCACAAACCTAGTGCAGGTAGACATCAAGTAACAGGCGGGCACAGGTCTTGCTCAAAAGGAAATGCGTTGGGTCTAGGGTAGGGCTTGAGGCTCAGCATCGCTTACCTGTAGCTGAGGCAACGTGTGGCTTGCACATACATCCGTTCTACGCTTGCAGCTGGTGGTACGACAGCGCTCTGCAACTTGACAAATAGCGCGGCGGTGCCTCATAGGTCGTCTGCCCTGCCGCGTCAAGCCTGCACGAGGCCTGTGGCAGCAAAGCAGCACAACGGCACAGCGGTGAGGGGCATACTTATCTGATGTCCCTGCTTGCACGGCCTGTGTCGCGCATACATATCGTTCCCGCCTAGCAGTGGTATATTACGTTGGACTGGGGCCACTGCGTGACGGTGAACGCCAGTCCTTGTGGCCATAATAAGTTGCGGAGCGCATCGCAGGCGTTTGACGGGCTTGGCCTATGAGGAGCAGGGGCGGGCTCGCCCCAGTGCTAGCCTTGCTCCTTGTTGCTTCAGCGTGCTCAGGTGCGCACCATCTGTGCTGCGCCTGCACTGATGAAACTGCGACTCGCTGTACTGGTGGCGTAAGACGTGTTTGTCGACCTGCTGTGAGACAGTTGCGCGTGTCCAGCTGTTGCACCGTTGCTTGCTCTTTGCTGTCTCGCGCTGGCGCGCTCAGCGCGTGCAGCTGTGTGTACCTGTGCGCTGGGTCATGCGAGCGCTCTGCACACCTGAGCAACCCTTCAACGTGGCTGTGAGGCAGGCAACACACCACCAACAGTCTGCTCCCGCCTGCGCAGGCGACTCAGCAGGAGGGGAGCCCAACGGCCAGGCTTCTGCTCTCAGCCTGCGCGCGCACGGCAGCGCGGCCGGACCGTGCACCCCGCACCGCGCTGCGGCGCAGCCGGCCTGCACGCCAGAGGCGGCAGGCGCGGGCGTGCACGCTGCGCATACCAGCCTCTGGCGCTGGCTGCAGCGCTGGTGGCGCGGCGCCGCGCGCGTCGCCTGCAGCAGGAACACGCAGTCAGACCCGCCGGTCCGGACCTGGGCCGGCAGCAATGGGCGGGCGGAGGCGTGCAGCAGCAACGATGACGCATGCGGCCAGGCCCCGGGCTCTGTGGCGGCGCAGCGCGGCGGGCGCTGGCTGCCCTTCCTGCCGCTGCGGGCCGCCACGCCCGCGGCGGACCGCGCGGCTGAGGACGCAGCCCTGCGGGCGGTGTCCGCAGGACGCGCGGCCGCAGCCGACCTGAGCGGGACGCGGAGAAGGGACGACACTACGCAGCCCGTGCAGGCAGCCGGCCTGCACCCAGTGAACCTCGCGCATCCGGGGCGCCTACACAGGGCGCCCTCAGGTGGAGAAGTCGTTGAGGGTTTGCCGCCTGGCACGGCCAGCGCCGTCGCCTCGGCGATGCAGCAGGCGGCGGCCGCGCCGTGCGCGCGCGCGGCTGCGGGCCGCGCACGGCCAGGCCGGCCTGGCCCGGCGCTGGGCAATGACAGCGCGCCATGGGCGCCCTTCAACGAGTCCGAGCTCGTGCCGGAGCTGCCGCCGGCCATTATGTGGCTGCTGGAGGAGGCGGAGGTGCGCTCTACCCTAGTCCTGCTTTATTGTGTCGGCCTCGCCTGTTGCCGGGTGTGGCACACTTGGTCCAGGGTGCACTGCAGACCAGGTTTGCTCAGCGCTGGGGAGCACGGCCCGCCGCAGGGCCGCGCAGAGTGCACATGCGTCGGGCGCGCATAGTCTCAGCACGCAAAGTCACGGCGTCGACTCTACAGGCCATGCACAATAGTCAGAATGGTAAACAGCTGTCCGCTGGCATAAATCAGACAAGACCTGTCGCCATCAAACAGCAGGCAAGACTGTTGACGCGCAGCGCCCCGGCCCGCGCCAGGCGCGCTTCGCCAACCACTCGGGCCTGGACCTGGACCTGGCGCTGCAGCTGGCGCAGCTCAACTCGGTCGCCTACTGCCACGCCGAGAACGTGGCCGCCTGGAACTGCACGCGGTGCGCAGGTTAGGGTAGCGCCCCTGACCCCACCTTTGCCACCCGCGTCTGCTCGTACTTCCTGGGTGGGCGTCGCCGCGTGGGCGCCCAGGCGCCCCAGCCATGCGCAGGGGCCTGCTTGTGGCCTCGGGGCGGTAAGCACCGCCGCGTGCGCGCCCCACGCCCATGCCCCTAGCCAGGCGCAGGTGGTCGCAGGTGGGCCCAGAGTGGGCGCCAGTGACATAGCTGCGCAGTGCACCCTATGGCCGCCAAGGCTGCGTTCAAACCAGTTGCCTGCGGGCGGCGCGGCGCGGCGGACGTGCGGCCGAGCGCGCCGCCCGGCGCCCCGGCTGACAGGGCAAGCCGCTGTGCAGTGCCGGGAGGGAAGGGTTGGAATCCGGGCTCACGCAGGGGGCGCGCGCGCGCGGCAGGTGCCACCGGCACGCCACGGGCTTTGTGCCGGAGGCGGTCGTGTTCGACCTGGGCTGGGACCTGTTCGGCTACGCGGGCTACTCGCCCGCGCTCGCGGCCATGGTCATCGCGTTCCGCGGCACCGACAGCCACAGCCTGTACAACTGGGCGGAGAACATGCGCTATTGGCGCACCGACCTGCACGTGCCCTACCCGGACGCCGAGGGCGCGCTCGTGCACACCGGTGCGGCCGCGCTTACTCCTCATATCCATTTTTTGCGCACCTGGGGCGTGCCAACGTCCGCCCACTGACCTAATTCATTTGTTTGAGACTGGGTTCCGTGTGCATGTGCAGAGGTGGGGCTGATAGTGTGATGCGGCGAGGCTGTTGCACCAGTGCCGACACGGCCGCAGGCGCACCGGGTGTGTTCGGCGGGGTGGTCGCTGGCTCTGCAGATGTGGCGCTTGGAGGCCCAGGGGCACAACAGCGGCGCGCGTGGTGGGCGCCGAGGCGGCCATGATGCGCGCCTTGCGCCGCAGGCTTCTTCGTCTCCTACAATAACAGCTCGCTGGAGCCCAACATCACGGCCGCGGTGCGCGCCATGGCCGCGCGCCACCCGGGCGCGCCGCTCTACGCGATCGGCCACTCCATGGGCGCTGCCATGGCCACCATTGCCGCGCTCGACCTCAAGTTCAAGGCCAACCTGAGCGACGTGCGGCTGGTCACGTTCGGGTCGCCGCGCGTGGGCAACGACGTGTTCGCGCGCTTCACGCAGAGCCAGACCACGGTGTGCGGCACGAGGCTGTTTATGCGCCAAACCTTGTCGCGCGTCTCTTCACGGTGTGAGCTTGTTCCAGGCCTGTGCCAGTCGCCACTAGCTCGATGTACATCGAATTTCAGTTGCAGGTTTTCATGCGGAAGCGTACACATGTCAAGTGGGATATAATGTGCATGTCACGAGACTTGTCCTTACGTCATATCAAACTCTTTAGACTATTTAAGACCCACTGGTGCAAGCTTGCAGAGCTTGCTCGGCGGGCCGAGCGCAAGAGCCAGAGCACGGCGACATCGGCGGGCCGCGGTGCCTGCACCCTGCGCGCTCGAGCTGACCAGCGCGCGAGCTGCGCAGATGAGCGTGCGCTTCACGCACAACCGCGACATCGTGCCAGCGTGGCCGCCCACGTGGGTAGGCTTCCACCACGTGGCCACCGAGATCTGGCAGGTCGATTTTGGCCTTGGCTCGGTGCGGCCGCGTACTCCGTGCTGAGCTCTATGTGGGCAGCCCTGTGCCTAACAGGCCTGCTTATGTGTTGGGTGCGAGCGCTATTTTCATGGGTCGCCAGTGTGCAGCTCTTGTCATACCATTGGTGTGCCTGTCCAGCCCAAGAGAGAGCGCGGAGGATGTGCGCCATAAGCTAAAGAATTGGCGGCGGCGGCGAGCAAGAAGCATGGTGGCGGGCGCGCAGGTGCTGGGCGTGTGCGACGACAGCGGCGAGGACCCGCGCTGCCACAACAGCGTCTGCTTCCTGGGCCTGTGCACGTCGGTCTCGGACCACCTGCTGTACCTGGGCGCGCAGATGTACAACGACCGCCTGGCGCCCTGCTAGCAGCCACGCAGCAACCCGCCGTATGATATGCCCGCGGTTGTGATCGGCTGGCGCTGTGCTAGGCGCCAGGCAGCGACCCGCCGCACCAACTGCCTGCGGCTGTGATCGGCTGGCGCCGTGCTAGGAGCCAGGCAGCGACCCGCCGCATCATATGCTGGCGATTGTGATTGGCTGGCGCCGTGCTGGGAGCCAGGCAGCGACCCGCTGCATCAATTGCTGGCGGGTGTGATCTGCCTGGCCGGGCGGAGGCGCGCCGCGCGGCCGGCGCGCTGCCGGCCAGGGTCTGGAAGCTGTGCCTGCTCGCGGTGGTGCCCCGGGCTGCCTGTCTGCAGCGCGCATGCGTGCCGAGGCCGGCGCGGTGCTTCTGGGCTAGGGGTGCCCCACACGCCATAGGGCGTGCCCATGTGTGAGTGCCTGACAGGTCGCGACGCCGATAGCAGGGCGGCAGCTCTGTGGGGAGCTGCTGGGATCATGTGTCAGTGTCCCAAGCTGGCACGGGTGACGCGGGCAAGCATGTGTGATGGGCTGGTTGGCTTGTCCTGTTACAGCCCACTTTGTACTCATCGCTAGTGTGTATCAGCGTGTATGCATACACCAGCTGCAAGCCTAGACTTGATCAAGTGTTTGCTGTACTAGGAGCTTGCGTTCTTCGTTAGATCTCTGTACAGCAAGCTGTGTAACAACGCAATGCTCTTGAGCTTTCAGGGATGTCATGTGCCTGACATTTGGTGGGGTGGACTGGCCATGCAATGCAAGCACGTAACTCCTGCAAGGCTAGGGGCCAGCTAGGCGGCAAGGCCGTGCGCAGGACATGGCGCGGCCTACATCATATCCTGGCGGGCCCCCGTCTGGGGGCTGGGATGCCTGAGCAGCCTCACTCAGTTGCCAAAAGCCTTAGCTCTTGCACTGTTGACACAGCATTGCGGCCAGCACTGCAGTCATTGTGCAGTCTGCGGTAGCACATTTGCGCAGCATTCTGTTGCAACAGCTTTAGCACTACTTCAGGGCTTAGCTTTGTTCATGCATGTTACGCTCGGCCCCTGGCAGCTTTCATGGTGCACTCCTTTATATACTTAATGGCAGGCAGCGAGCGTCATGTTGTCAGCGCCACGCCTGACTTGGCACTACCGAGCTCTGCAAGCAAGCCATCGCCTGCGAGCATTGTGGAGGCGCTGTCCGCCACACAGGATGTTGAAGTCCTTCTGCAAGGTGAGACTATGTAACTATGTTGACTGCCGCCACAGCTGAGTATGCTACTGTAAGTCAGCCGGTGAATTGCAGCATATTGCATTGTTGCCACAAGCTTTGCAAGTCTTGCACTGCAAGCACCGCACAGTGGCTTATGTGACTCAGAGGCGGGACTGCAAGCCCAAGTGCTACGCAGCAGCAGCACACGCACACTGTGGCACACACATAGAAATTCACAGCAAGAGCTGTCGCCGTGACACGTGCAGTGGCTGCAGCTCTGACTCGAGCGACGTGCGCAGGCCTGGGCGAGCTGCGCAGCTCCCTGCAGGGCCCGCAGGCGCCGGCGTTCCTGCTCGCGTTCCTGGAGCGCTCGCCGGACGGGGCGGAGCTGCAGGCGCTGTGGGCAGCGCAGGCGGCGGTGCGCCCCACGTCCCTGCCTGCAGCCTGCCTGGCTGTCGTCAAGTGTGTGTGCCTCCCGTGCTCATTTGTGGGGCTCGAGGGGCTAGTCCCTGTTCGGGGGCTGCCACAAGACTTGCCGGGCTGCTGAGCGCGCGCGGGGTCCCTCGCTCGGGCATGCTGTGCGAGCCGGCTCGGCAGCGGGCTGTGCGCATGCTTGCAGTGCTGCAGCTCAGGTTGTGGCCAGGCTGAGCGGATGAGGCTGTTAGTAAATGTGTGTGCGCCCTGAGCCAACACTGCAATTTCCATTGCCCTGAGCACAAAGTCAGCGTCAAGGCGGTTACAGCGTGTGTGCCCAGCCAGAGACCACCACGGAGGCTTGCAAGCCTATGCAGCACCTAGCACTGCATTCCAGCAAATCAACAGTCATGCGTGCGGCAGGCGCGGGACGACCGCGTGGCGATCGAGCTGCTGCGCACGCTGGCGGCGCTGCTGGCCGCGCCCGCGCCACCGCGCTCCGCCGCGGCGGCCGCGCTGGACCGCCTGGCGCTCGCGCTGCCCGGCCGGCGCACGCGCCTGCTCTACTCCTGCCTCGGCTCCGGCACGCGGTCCAAGGTGCTTTCTTGTTGTAGATTGCAAGCTTAGGGTATCCAACCCTAGCATCGTGCCCTATGTCTGCGCTGTGAGCATGCATTTGGTGGCAGTATCCTACGGCCCCGTACTTACCTGGTCATGCTGAGGGTCTGGCCTCGGCAGCAGCGGTAACGAAGCCGCATACCCCGGGGTGGCGCTGCCGCAGGTGAACGCGGCGCTGCTGCTGCTGGCCGCCGTGGCGGGCAGGGGCCCGGCGGCGGCGCGCGCCCTGGCCGGCCGCCTGGACTTTGACCTGCCCGCGCTGGCCAAGGCCGCCCGCCCGCCCAGGCACGCGCCACCGCCGGAAGGAAGGCTATGAGTGCACGCGCCTTTCGGCGCATCCAGGTGTGTTCGGTTTATGAGCCTGTTTCAGCCTGCTGGGGCTGCTTGGGCAACAGGTCGGGGGCGGGGCGTCTGACGCAGCGCTGCAAGTCTGCACATGCTGAAGCTGGGCCACAAGGAGAAGCGCCGTGACGCGGCACTGCTGCGCACCTTTGTTGCCGGCAAGGCCCGAAATAGCTGTACACCACAAGCGCGCTGCTTGTGAGCTCGGCGGGCGCTAGGCCTGCGACCCCGACCCTGCCCTGGCGGCCGCGCGCAGGGACAAGGCGGGCGCCGGCGAGGCTGGTCCGCAGGCCTGGCACCGCAGCTGGCGCGCGGCCGACCCGCTCAAGCGGCCCCAGGCGGCGCTCTTCGCCGACTTCGCGCTCGCCCTGGTGCGCGGCGCGGACGACGCGCTGCTGCCCCAGCTGCTGGCCGTGCGGTGCGCGCACGACACGCCGCCTATCGCGCGCGCGGCCGCCCGGGCCTCTGCCCCTCCTGGCGCGGCCGGCAGCTGCTGCTGTACCTCTGCGCGAGCGCCTGGCGATGCTGGCGCGTGCGGCGTCTGTTACGCTGGAGAGGCCGCTGATGTCGGGATAATAGTAGGGTATGAACAGCGAGCGCCCCGGCGCGCCTGCACTTGCCCGCGCCCGCCGTAATTGCATATAGCGGCTGCGGCCAAGAGGACACTCGCGGGGTTGCTCAATGCTCCGCGAGGTGTGCGCAGGCCGCTGTGGGCAGGCCTGCTCGGGGCGCTGGCCGCGCTGCCGCCGGCGGCTGCTGCGGAGGCTGTCTCCGATGTGCACGCGCGCCTGGCGCGCGCGGGCCCCGCCGTGGCGGCGCGGCTGCGCGCCGCGCCCTTCAGCGACGCTGTGCTGGGCCAGGTCGGGGCCCGCGCTGCTGGCGAACTGTCCTGAAGGTAACGCTGAACCCTTGCGCGCATGCTCAGCGGGGTTGGCAGGCGGCGGGCTGCCGCGCGGGGGGCTCTCCGAGGGCCTGCATCCGCGGTCCGCGCGCTCCCCGCGCCAGGCGGGCGCATTCCGCACCTTCTTGTGTCAGGGTAGGGTTACGTAGCCTACCCCCTGTCTCACCCTGGCCAAACAGGGCGTCATGCTGCACCGCGCAGCTGGCGACGCTGGCCGCTACGGAGGGCGGCGCCGAGGCTGCGGGCGGGGCGCGCGCGGCCGCAGCGGCCGCC
>JAABVA010004480.1_pt1 | contig 12902 bp, 11 predicted proteins | sample 5560331 | NCBI WGS metagenome assembly JAABVA01 (sample SAMN12812661, study PRJNA571458) | rock metagenome | isolation source: Antarctica rocks | place: Antarctica: Victoria Land, Mt New Zealand sud | collected 2016-01-07
ATGGACCCCCGCGGACCCACAGGCTGATGCCGTTAGTCCAGTCATCCCGCTGGCGAGGATCACCCTGACGGACAGCGACGCCCCCACGACTGCGATCATGCGCCTGCTCAGTGCCTACCGGCAGTCGTGTTCCCAGCTGTCCGCGCACCGACCACCCCGCTGGGACCATCGGCCGGCGGCGGCGGCCAGCTCGGCCGTGGTGGTCCCTCATGGCCGGCGGTTCGCAGCGACGTCCAGCACAGCGTCGTCCCTGTGCTGCCCAGCTTTCTCGGTGGGCGTCACGCCGTCCCCCCTCATCCGGCGGCGGGCCTTGCGATCCGCCTTGTGATCGGCCTGGCGATGATCCAGGTGCAGCTCAGCGGTACCGTCCACCATCCCGAGCCCGCGCCCCGGTCGGACCCTCCACCAGAGGGGTGGAAGGGGACGTCCGGGAACTGTCCCCGCGCGAGGGTGGCGGGGGAGGTGTGGACCACCGACACCGGGCCGGGTGGTGTGCAACCCCGGGTCCGGTCGAAGGTCGGTACCACCACCCGAGTGCGAGCCTGTGGACAGCAGGTGGACCACCGGCTGTCGCCGACCGTGGTCCCAGGACGCTGGGGCCGGGTGGCGGTCACGACAGCGGGCTCAGTCTCGGGACGCCCTCGGACGGGGGGCGCCGAGGACTGGTGGGGCATGCAGACCTCCCGCTCGATCCCGCTGCGGTAGGTGGCGAGGATCACGGCGACACCGCCGCAGCTCGCGCACACGGGCGCGGGAGGGTTCCCCGCGGTGAGCGCCGGCAGTGCACCCGTCCCCGCGGGAGGCACAACCGGCGCCTCGCTGGGTGCGGTCAGGGCCAGCCGCCGGGCGGGCCGGCCCTCGACCTGGGCGATGAGGGCTCGGACTTGGGCCTCCTGCTGATCCTCCCGGACCGCGGCCTGCTGGACAGCTGGCCGCAGGAGCGCCCGCACACCGGGGGCGTCCCACCGCCGCATCTCGGTTTCGTCCACCTGGACGTCCCGGTCAACGGTGGACGTCCAGGTGACCACCACGCGAGGTTGCGGGGCCGACGCCCGCAACGCCTGCCGCATCAGCCAGGGCAGGTCGGCGGGGATCACCATGGCCGGGTCGAAGGCCTCGGTCCGTTCGACGATCGGCTCGGACCCGTCCAGAGACACGTCGAGAAGGGCACCGGTGATCCGCCCGTCCCGCGACGGCCCGACCTTCTCCCACGTGGCTCGCAGCCGCCGATGCACACCCATCCGTGCTCGGAGTTCCGCCTGGGCGATGGCGAGGGCTGGGGCGGCAGCGGACCGGCGCAGCTCCCCATCGGAGACCTCCCGGGCGATGGCCTCCCGTACCTGTTCGACGGCGTGCGCGGCGGCCTGCACTCGTGGGCCGAGGCTGTCCAGGGCGACCCTGGTACGCACCGCGGCCACCTCGTCCGCGAGGGCCACCGCCTGTTCCCGGACCCCCGCGGCGTGCGCGGCCAAACCCGGGTCGCGGCGTAGGGAGCGGAGGTCAGCTCCTGTTGCTGCGAGGGCGCGGAGGGCGGTCTCGGCTGCCGCCCGGTCCCGTCGCAGGTCGACCCGTTCGGCGGCGTCGTCGGCGGTGGCGGTGGCGGCCTCCACCGCGGCGGCGGTCAGCTCGGGGGCGGGCAGCCCGGTGGCGTACAGCCGGCCGCGACTGCCGGCCCGCCGGCACCATCCCGCCGCCGCCCCCCGGACGGCCGATCGGGTCACCGCCCGGATCGACAGCCCGGTCCCCCCGGCCACCTCCTCCGACGTTGCACCCTCATGCCCGGCGGCCTGTAGGAAGTCTCGGACCGCACTATCCGACGCGGCCCCCTGCGCCACCGTCTGGGCGTTCATCGCGGCCCTCCAGGCTGCCCGTTGGGGCGTCCGCTGCGGTGACTGATCCGGTGTCCGTTCGGGAATGTGCTGGTCAGGGGAGTAGGGCTACCGGCCGCGCCGCCCGCTGACCCCGCTCCGGGCCCCGTTTCCGCGGGCAGTACCTCGTCCCCGACGTGCGCCGGGAGGAGGTCCGGGACTACGGCGTTCAGAGTTGGTGCGATGTCCGTTTTCCACCGCCACCCGGGTTGGGTGCATCGAGGGGAGCCCGTCGCGGTCAGCGACCCAGCATCGGCGGCCGCGACGTTCCCGCAGACCCACCCCCCAACCTGACCTGGCTGTTCCACTTCGGTCTGCCGCCCATTCCCCGCGACCCGACCAGCGACCGCCGCGGAAGCGATCATCTGTCCGTCATGGTCCAGTTCGGCGACGGGGTGTGCTCCCTCGGTCTCGGTCTCGGTCGCGATGGCGAGCGGGACCTCGCGTGCTACCGCCGTTCGGGGTAGCCACGGGTTCCAGCCGTCCCCGACCGTGGTGCCCGGCTCCACGCCATCTTCCGCCTCCGGGGTGTCTCGGCGCGGTCCGACGACCTCGGTTCCGACGCCGGGAGTGTGGGCGTTGGAGCCGTCCGCAGTCGCCCATTCCGCTTTGGTTTCCCCGTCGACATCACACGTGGGACGACTCTCGGTCTCGGCAATCCGAATGAGCCGCCGCCGCAACCCGTCCCGCGGTCGTGCGGTGCTCCCGTCGCGGAGCAGTTCTCGAAGCTTCCGGTCGTTGACCCGGGGACAGTGGTCACGGTCGTGGTCCTTGTGCTGTCGGGCTGTGCGGTTGATCCGGTCGTCGATGAGCCCGGCGATCCTGGTGCGGGTGACCGTGGTCCTGGCTCTGTCGTATCGGTCCCGGAGAGCTGTCAGGTCGGTCTCCTGGTGTTCGTCATACCACTGGTGGTGTTCGCAGACGGGCGGCAGGTGCCGCCGTATCCCGCGGACCCCGATGGCCCGGAGCACGTCCAGTGCCTGATCCCAATCGTCACCGTTCCGGGTGTAGTCGAGGCTGGGCGTGGGGACTGCGAGGTGTTCGCATTCGTCGAGGGTGCGGATCTCTTTGCCGATGTGCCGGTGCCACCGGGCTCGGACGGGTTGGCGGAACAGGACACCGAGGGTGTCCGCCCCGCAGGTGCCCCCGTCGGCGCCGAGGTATTTGGTCTCGGGGCTCCGGTCGTGCAGGCGGACGATCCGGGCGAAGGTGTCGAGGTCGAGCAGGTCGGCGTCGGTGTCCCAGTCGTAGTCGGGCCCGATGTGTACCCGGTGTTTGCCGCCAGTCCTCGTGTCGAGCCATTCGCTGTCGCGGACCGCGGCGGCGTCGGTGCTGTAGGGGGCGACGAGGACGCCGGCACCGCCGATTCCGGTGGACGCTGTCATGGAGAGGAAGTTGAACGGTTTGATCGACTCGTCCCATGATTTGCCGTCGTTGATTGCCGCGACCCGGGCGAGCATGTGCGGTGAGGTGATGGTCAACCGCGACCGGGCTGCCCTGTGCTCCCAGGCCCCGAGGTCGGCGAATCTGTCGACGATGCCGAGGTCCCGTTCGAGCACCGTTGTCCAGAAGGTGTCGATCCAACCGCGGTTGGTGAGGTCGAGCGGGCAGGCGGGGTCGTCACGGTCCTCGCCGGGTGGGAGCAGCCACCCGACCCCGTGCTGCTTCCCGAGGCTGATCGGCTTCCCTTTGGCGTCGACGGCGTGCGCGATGCGGCCGGTGTCGTCGATCCGGTAGGTGGCGTACCTCTTGGCGGACACGGCGTAGACGGTGGCGGTGTACTCGTGCTTGAGCAGATGGGGGACGACGCTCCGGTCATAGGGGTTGAGCAGGGTGTCGAACCTCGACCGGATCGCGGCTGTCCTCTCCGGTGTCAACGCTCGGACGCATTCCCGGCCGTCGGGGTCGAGGTGCGGGCCGCCCGGGCAGGGGATCAGCGAACCGGCGTCGTCGATGATGACGGCCATAGAGTCGGTGTCGCAGAACACCCACCAGCCCCCGGCGTCAGTGACAGCCCGTTCGAGGAGAGCCAGCATGAGTCTGGCGGCGCCGGTGATGGTCGCGGCGATCGGCGGGAAGCAGTACGCACCGGGTCGCTCGGACGTGGTCTGCGGTGACGAGAACTCGGTGTCGCCGGTGGACACGTCAACGGTGACCGGGTCGTCCGCGGCGTGCGGTTCGCCGATGAACTCGGAGAAGATGCCATAGGCACCGGCATTCGCGATCAGCTTGAGGAGATTCTGCGTGGTCGGATCGTCAACAGATTTACGCAGCTCGATGACAGATCGGAACAGGTCCTCGGTCGCCGGGTCGATGGTCTGCGTGGACAGCGTCGACGACTTGAGCGTCTCAGCCTGGCCGTGCCCGGTGAACCGGACAGCCCGGAGAACAGTCGGGACCCTCCCGGTGAGGATCTTCGACGCGACGAGGTCGGCGATGGTGTACCACGTCGGCCGATCACTGTGGAGTGGGTTCAGTCCGATGACCGGTGAGCGACCCTTCTCAAAGCTCCCGCGGACGGGGAGCACGTCCCCTCCGGCGACGATCTGCGCGACACCCACGAGCCCGGGCCAGGTGGTCGGGCGGTACAGCTCGTCCACGGTGACGGTGTCGAGCAGGTCCCGGACGGCGCCGGTGGCGTCGTCGGCGGTGATCGTGTCCGCGGTGAGGAGGTTCCACAAACCTGTGAGTGTGTTCACGGTGGGGTACATCGAGGTGAAGTCGTGGACTTGGGCGGGCACGTGGACCCGGCGGGCGCGGACCTCTGACCGGCCACCGTAGAACGCTTCCATCGAGGCACCCAGGATCTCCGGCGGAAAGTCCGGGTTGCGTTCCAGTGGGGGTAGCACCCCGAGTCCGCGGAGGGTCGCCTTCGACAGCGAAGCACCGGAATAGGCTTTGTCCGGGGTGAGTCCCGGGATCTTGTAGTCGTAGAACACGGTGAGGGTGGCGTCGAGGAGTTCGAGGGTGGCCTGGACGTCGCGGCGGCAGTAGGCGATGTAGTCGTCGGTGATGCGGCCGTGTTCATCGGCGGTGGTCTTCGGGTGCTCTACCTTCCATTCCCGGCACGCCGAGTCCAGCGAGTGACCGGCTCCGCTGATCGCAGCGGTGAAGGCGCGGAGGTCCAAGAACCTCGGCGCACGCCAGCCGGGTGGACGTTTGGCCATCCCGGCGGTCGATATCAGCGACTTCCGCGAGTCGAGGCTGCGGACGATGATGCGCGGGAAGTACATCTCGTTGTCCCACACTCGGAGTGAGAAAGCGCCGAAATGTTCACCGCGGCCAGCGCCGGCATCGACGGCGATCCGGGCCAGGTCGAAGGGAAGGTTGAAGCCGACGACCACAGCACCCACCTTGAGGGCTTCGAAGAGGACCTTCTTCACCCAGTCCCGTCGCGAGTAGCACTGGAGCTGGGCCAGGGACACCGTCCGGGTGTCGCCGGTGCGGTGACGTCCGGGGCTGACATCGGCCCGCCGGGTGGCGACATGGTCGAGCAGTGTCCGGTATCCCTCGGGGTCTCGGGTGGGGAGGTTGTCGGCGTAGAAGACCCCCTCTTCCACAGTGATGGTGCGCTTGGTTCCGTACCGGTAGGCGAGGCGGTAGGCGCCGAAGTTGAGCTGCTGGGCGATGTCCGTGGTCGTTTCGGTGTCGAAGGTCAGCACCCACCGGATGCCGGCGGGACCGCTACCTGCATGCGCACTAACACCGGCACGCTCCGGACCGGGCTTAGCGGTCCCCGGCTTCGGACGTGGTCGCGTGAATACTCGGAGTGCGACCTCGATGTCGAGGGGTTCCCGGTCGGCGGTGCCGAAGGGGACGGTCGGGGAGCTGGACTCTGCTGCTGCCGCGTACATGTCACTCACGCTCCCCGATCGTCGTCGGGCCACTGGCCGTAAACCCGGGTACCGGTGCTGACCCCCCTACACCCGGAGGCCCCGGCACCGCGGCGATCGTCTCCCGCCAGGCGGGGACCGCTGCGTCGAGCGCGGCGACGGCAGCCAGCAGCCAACCGGCCCACCCGCCGAAGCGCTCACCGAGGTCGACGAGGAAACCGCCGACGCTCGCGAGCAGTGCGGCGAGGCGGTCCAACATCGTGGGCGCGTCCGGCCCACCGAGGGGTCGGGGATCACGCAATGGCACGCCGGTCACCCGCATCGTCTCGTGCACGTCGGAGTGGCAGTTCATGCACAGGGTCACGTTCAGGTTCGGGTCGTTGACCCGACCGGCGATGTGGTGACCCTCCCTGGTGTGCAGGGCGAACAGCCGGGTCTCCCCGCACAGTGCACACGCCGGTGGCGGACCGTCTGGGTCGACCCCGAGGGCGGTGCGACGCCGAGCAGCTCGGGCGGCCGCGACCAGCGGTCTCGTTGTCATCGGCTGACCCGTGTCAACTTGCGTGTGGTCATGAGCGCCGTCACCAGGTCCGACACCCGCCCGCTGGGCCAGAGCCCACCGACGGCCTCCCTGGCGATCAGCGGGTCGAGACGGGTGAGCAGGGCGAGCTGCTTCTCCGACGGTGGGTTCGTGCGCCACCTCGTGTCAGCCCTGGTGAAGTAGGAGTCCATCCCCACGAAACAGTCCACCGCGTGTCGCACTGGCAGGGGAGCCGCGAGGGTGGTGACCCCATCGGAGGAAAGGAGCATCGGAGTCCACAGGCCAGTCACACCCTCAGGGCTCAGCACACCGGTCCTGCCGCCCGACAGCGCCACCTGACGCGTCCCACCCGGACCCAGCGACCATGACCACGCCGGTGCTTTCCTGTCCGTACCGGTCAGCTGCCGAACCGTGCGAACCCGCCGGTACCAATCCCGCTGATCGTCGTCATCGGCACCTTCATATGCAGACTGGTCGTCGTCGGGCGTGGCTCCACCGGACCGGGGCAGCACGGTGGGCGCCAACACCTGCCCGCTGGCAGAGGGCCTGCCCACGCTGCCTTCGCCGGTGATGTCGAGGACGACGCACGACTCCTTTCCAGGATGGGTTCGGAGACCGCGACCGAGCATCTGCGTGTAGAGCAACTCTGAGCGGGTCGGTCGTGCGATGACCAACGCGGACACCGGCGGACAGTCGAATCCTTCGGTGAGCGCACCCACGGTGACCAGCATGTCGATCCCGTCGGGATGGCCGGGTCCCGCGTGTAGTGCGGCGATCAGACGTTGACGGTCGTCGGGTCGGGTGGTGCCGAAGACGCAGCCCACCCGGAAGCCGGCCGCGGTGTACGCCGCAGCCAGGTCAACGGCGTGGCGCACGGTCGCCGCGAACACCACCGTCGCCCTGGCGACCACTGCGTCTGAGGTGCCATCGACGGTCGCCGCGATCGCCTCCGGGGTGGTCAGGATGGTCCCCAGTTGGGCGACCCGGTAGTCGTACCCATGGGCGGTCGCGACGGACACCACCTCGGTGAGGTCCACCGGCAGTTGGACCACGTAGGACACGACCGGTGCCAGCACCGTGGCGAGGTCGGCGTGGTCGGGGTCCCGGACGTAGACGCACCTTCCGAGGACCTCGTCGAGACGCTGACCGTCATGCCGATAGGGGGTCGCCGTCACCCCCACCCGATGGGCGTCCAGGTGGTCGTCCAGGAGTGCCCTGCACCCGTCGGCGGTGGCGTGGTGGGCCTCGTCCACCAGCATCAACCGTGGCTGGACGGCGGTGCGCTGCGACCACCGCCGTATCGACACCGCGGTTCCGACGACCACCGGTGCCGACACCACTCGCCCCGAAGCGGGCAGGCTGTCCACGCCGTAGCCGCTCGCGGTCATGGCCGCCGCGAGCTGGCTGGTGATCTGGCGTCTAGGGGATATGACGAGGACCGCGCCGGCCGGGACATCCGGACCCTCCCCGGCCAGTGCTCGGCGGACCAGTTCGACCAGCACCATGGACTTCCCGGAACCGGTGGGCAGACTGACATGAGCCCGTCCCGTCCGATTCAGCTCGTCGGCTATGAGGTCGACAGCCTCCTGCTGATATCCGCGAAGTGCGATTGTCCGGTCCATGAGTCATCCTTCTCCTTGTGTGGGCTACGCCGCGAGTGCGTAAATCGAATGGAAGTCCAGAGCCCCGGATCGGGCCAGTGTTTCGATGGTGTCGACGTTGGTTTCCAATGTGATCGTCTGTGGTTCTTTGAAGTCACCCGCATCAGCGGTGTACCCGGTGACGGTCTTTCCCTTGAATGACGGCAGCTGCGATCCCGAACGGCCGTAGTCCAGGTACCTCTTCACCGCATTCAGGTGGTGGCCGACAATAGACCGGTCCGCTTTCGTCATACCAGCGACGATGAGCACCCCGCTGGTGGACACCACATGCATGGGCTTGGCGTCTTGGCGCTTGCGATAGCCGGCGTAGCCCGGCTTGTTGTCCGCCCGTGTTGGCCTCTCGGGCGTCGCCGCGTGACCTCGGGCCCCTGAAAGGGAAGCCCCGGATTCGTACTCCTTGCGGGTGACCCCGCCGCGTTCGAGTCGCCGCCGGTACGCAGGCGTGAGCGAGTCCATGACCGGCGTGGCTTTGCCGGCGGCTTCGCCGGCGTCGCGGTCATCGCGGCCACGCTGTCGGATAGGCCTGGTACCTTGGACGGAGGAGGAACGGCCTGTCAGATGTAGCAAGGTGGACCGCTCGGTTGGCAGCCGGGCGGTTCTCCTGTGTCACGTCGTGTCCTGCTGTGTCTGCTCCGGCCACCGTGCCGCGTCCGCGTGAGCCCGGCATGACCGTAGGAAGACCTCGCCGAGAATGACCGGCAGCGCAGCCACCAACGCGGCTGTGACGTACTGGTCGACGGTGATCCCACTCGCGGCAGCCCGGGCTTTCAGCTCATCGACCATGCTCTCCCGGAGTCGGATCGACATCGGCGTCAGGTGCTCAAAGTCGTCGATCCCCTCACGGTGGCCCGCGGGACGCTGTCCATGTGGACCCGATGACGTCCGGGACGCCGTCACGACGCTGTCAGTTCATGTGCTGACCGAGGCGGTGTCCACGCAGATCCGAACTCACCGGCGAGCACCCTCGTCAACGCATCCACGAGGATGGGGTTCCGCCGCTCCCGGTGACCGGCCAGGTGGGCGATCGTCCACGTCACCGTGGACGCGTCTCTGGTGACAGCCGGGGTGAAGGTCACAAGCCTTCCAGCCGGATGGCCCGGGACGGGATTCGGCAATGCAGCGGCCATTGGTGCTACGGTCACGAGGAGCCTCCAGCAGAGTGGTGTGAGACCTTCTCCGGTCTCTCGCGTCCCACTCTGACAAGGTCAGCTCAGCTCACTGGCCGGTTATGCGGGTACCAGGAGTCAGCTCGTCGGTACCCGCGGTGAGATGGATGTCAGCAGGTACCACTGGTATGGTGACCCCATGGCCAGACTGAAGGAGGGCAACCTCGCACAACGCACCCTCTGCGACGCCGTCAACGGACACCGGCTGTTCGCGGGAAGCGACGACGACCGCCGACAGGTCACCGTCCGCGCCGTCCAGAGACTTGCCGAGGACCACCTCGCCCCGGCACTGAGGGACGCGGATCTCGTCAATGACCACCTCGTCGACCACTGCGCCGCACTACTCGCCCACCGGGAACCCGGTCGTGGAAAGTCATCGGACCTGCTCCCGTTCTACCTCGCCGTCCGCGGCTACCGGATGCTCCCCGAGTACATCAAGCTCGGCGTCCTGCGATGCCTCGACGCGATGGTCGAGACCGAGTCGAAGATGTACGACACGCTTCTCACCGACGACGACGTTTTCAACGAGAAGAGCGACCGACGTACTGCGAGGGCGGCCGTTCCGGGTCGCAAACGTGAACAGACCTACCAGGCGATCCACGACGGCTTCGAACGTGCAGGCCTCGACAGACGCGAAGATGAGGAGGGTGATCGCGGTCTGCGTACGTATGAGATGACCAACGAATACCACCGGGACACGCTGCGGGTGTCCCATGAGGGTGGCCGTTACGACGACCCTTTACTTCCCGCCAAAGGGGTGTCCGCACTCACCGGTCTGGCCGCATGCCCGGACGCGTTCGCCTCCGAATGGCCGTCCCTGTCCGAGGTGACCGAGTGGATCAGACAGCGGGAATGGGACAACAGCCTCACAGTGGGTATCGCGGTGAGGTCACAACAGCTGTGCAACTTTCTCAACACCATGCCCGGCCGGCCCATACCGATAGGCAGCGTCGAAGTGATGCTCGTCGTGCTCCGGCATCTCGTCTCGGAGATCATTCAGCGTGACGAACTACTGCTGGCCCGGTAACACCCATTAGCGAACCGCTCACGTTGCCGTTGAACATCACTGCGACCCGGGCTGTCCTCGACGATACCTACAACGACGTGCGCAGCCGCTCCGTCATCGTCGCCGACGGCTACGGCGTCCGCCTCCACATCCGCGACGGACACCTCATCGTCGACGACGGACTCGGGGACCACCGACGGACCCGCAAGCTCACCCGCTCACAGCGCACCGTCAAACGCCTCCTCATCCTGTCCGGGTCCGGCTCCATCAGCCTCGCCGCTATCCGTTGGTGTACCGACACCGGCATCGACCTCATCTGCGCCCGGGCCGACGGCACCCTCGACGTGCTCAGCGCCGCCCGCGACCACCCCGACGCCCGACTACGCCGAGCCCAGGCGCTCGCCGCCGGCAACGACGTCGGACTCAGCATCGGACGTCAACTGCTCACCGCGAAGATCACCGGACACGCCGACGTCCTTGCCAGCATCGGCGCCGACCCGTCCCCACTCAGCCCCCACCTCACCGCCATCGCGGAAGCCGGCAGCACCGTCCAACTCCTCGACGCCGAATCGCGGGCCGCCGCCGGCTACTTCGCCGCCTGGGTCGGCCGGGTCCACGTCACCTTCGCCGGCCGGGTCAACCGCGTACCCGACCACTGGCGCACCTTCACCAGTCGGGCGTCACGGCTCCAGACAACCCGCACCAACCGCCAGTCCACCGACCCCATCAACGCCCTCCTCAACTACGGCTACGCCCTCGGGGAAGCCGAATCACGGAAAGCGTGCGCTGCGCTCGGGCTCGACCCCGCACTCGGCGTGCTGCACACCGACCGCGCCCACCGCGACTCCTTCGCACTCGACCTCCTCGAAGCACTCCGACCCACCATCGAATCGACCGTCCTCGACATGCTCGCCCGACGACCCTTCGGCCCCGTCGACTTCATCGAGACAGCCGAGGGAGTCTGCCGTCTCACCGAATCCGTCACCCACCCCCTTGCGGCGTCGATGACCCGGTGGGCCCACGTCCTCGCACCCGCCGCCGAAGCGGCCGCCGCGACCCTCGCTGACAGCGCAGCCGGACAGATCCGGTCACGGACACCGCTCACCCACCGCACCCGAATCATCGGCGTCCAACCCGGCCGGAAACGACGCTCCGCGCAACGACAGGAGGCACTCGCCACCGTCGCCGTCCTCGACCGTCGGTGCGAACACTGTGGGCGGACCCTCACCGGATCCGCCCGCAAGGTGTGCGCCGACTGCCGGCCCGAGCAGCGCCGGGAGCATCTCGCTGAGGCCTACACCGTTTCCCACACCGACCTGTGGCGGGAACGGTCAGTCGCGCCCGACGTCAAAGTGAAACGGGCCGCGGCCGTGGCTGCCAATCGGGCCGCCACCATTGCGTGGGAAGCCGAGAACGGACCCGGTGAGAACCTCGACCGAGCCGCTTATCTGCGAGACGTGGCGCCCGGACTGGACGCGCTCACCCCTGCGACCATCGCCCGGGAACTGGGCATCTCAAGATCGGCAGCGTTGCGCATTCGGACCGGGAAGCTGGTACCACACGTGAGGCACTGGACAACGCTCACGTGGCTGGTCGGGCAGTCGGCGCCCGGCGTTGGCCCTTTGTGACACGTGCAGCCTGCGGGTGAGGGTCCCCAGCACCACGAGGTCCTCGACGTGACGGGCCCGGACGACGAACTTGCGGATGTTGTTTCTGGCCATCGCGCTGACCAGCGGATTGATCGGCCCACTAGCGCTCTGACCAGCGCTCATCCCGTTGGCAGTCGCTTGCAGTGGTTGGTGCCGAACTGACGTCCTGCGGACCTGGTGCGGACCTGGACCGTGATCAACGAGCAGTCCTCTCGGTTCGACGAGCGGCTCGACGTCCCCCGGTGGAGGCCTCCAAGGCCGCGAGAGCGTCGACCGGCCCCAACACCGGTGCCACCGGCGCGGCTAGGGGCGCAGCGGGGCGCACAGCGACGGGACGGGGCAGCTGGGCGGCAGGGTGCGCCTGGTGCCGCGCGACCGGGCACCATCCCAGGTCCGGCGAGTACGATCAGTCGACCGGCCGTACCGGGGGCTTGATCGGACGGTCCGTACTGGACCAGGCTGGCAGCGTGACCGAGCCTCAGCTCCCCGACGTCCTCTGGCACTACACGTCCTAGGCGACCGTTCAGAAGATCCTCGGATCAGTCGACGGTCGACCCTCTGCTCGGATGCGAGCTACTCGATTGCCTTTCATGGCCGATAGGACCGAGGGTCGCTTGCTGTTTGAGTCACTCTACGATGTTCTCGTCGCTCGACACGAACAGTCGTCCGACTGGATGAAGGACTTGTACGCCGAGTACCTCACCATTCTGGGCAGTCGGGAAAATCCAGCCATCGTCGCGGGCTGGTATCGCGACTTCGTGATTTCCCTGTCCGCAAGTGAAGAGGATGCTCGGCTTTGGGACGAGTATGCGGATAATGGGTTAGGCTGCTCGCTCGGATTTCGCTTCAGCACACTCCTCGACCTGTTCAATCAGGACTGGGCTCCACAAGGTGGGATATTGCCGTGCGCATATGTGACCAAAGACAAGCTCGACGAAGATGCTGGGCTACTAATCGACCAATATGGACCGCCCTTGGAAGAGGACTTTACACCTGAGTATCACATGCACTACTCACCGCAGTACTTCTTCACAATTAGACGGAACGCGGCTGGGACCTGACCCTGTGAGGTGGACACGTCTCAATCCCGGCTTCGGCCGGGGGAGGCGAGACGATCCCGATCATGGCGAGGAAGACGTACTCGGAGGAGTTCCGTCGTGACGCCGTCGAGCTGTACC
>JAABVA010004482.1_pt1 | contig 12901 bp, 18 predicted proteins | sample 5560331 | NCBI WGS metagenome assembly JAABVA01 (sample SAMN12812661, study PRJNA571458) | rock metagenome | isolation source: Antarctica rocks | place: Antarctica: Victoria Land, Mt New Zealand sud | collected 2016-01-07
CCGGCTGCACGGCTCGATCGGACACGTGCCGCCCGCCGAGCACGAAGCTAACTACTACCGTCACACCGACCCCCGGCAGCAGCCGCTGCCGGGACAACCCACCCGCTACTGAACCGGGGACGGTTCAGTACTCGTCGTGGTGCTCCCCGAACTGCTCGACCACCAGCCCCACCCGGATCAGTGCGCCGAACACAGCTGACGGGGGCCACAGCCGCTCGTGCTTGACGGCATGCTCAGCCTTCTCGCGACCGAGGTGGCCGACGTACTGCTCGGTCCAGCCCCGCGAGCCGGTGACGTTGGCGAAGTAGTCCGCCCCGCTGGGCCGCAGCTCGCTCGCCTGCGGGTCGAACAGGTACGCCCCGGCATGGTCGTCCAGCACATGGAACAGGCCCTCGGGACGCAGCAGCCGGCCGACCACCGCCGCCCACCCGTCCAGGTCGTGGACCCAGCCCAGGGCGCCGCGGCCGGTGTAGACGAGGTCGGCAGTGCCGTCGAGCTCATGCGGGGTGTCGAGCACGTCGCAGCGGTACCAGCTCGCCGCTGCCCCCAACCGTTCGCTGACCTGCCGGGCGTTCGCGATGTGACCCTCCGCGATGTCGACGCCCACCACCCGGCCAGCCCCCGCGTTGAGCAGCGACAGCGTGTCCTTGCCCGAAGCGCACTGCAGGTGCACCGCCAGCTCACACCAGTCGCCGAGGTCGCCCAGGTGCTGCCGCTCGAGCGGATGCAGATGGACACCACCCGCCCGCAGATACTCCACCGCGTCATCCAGCCCGGCCCGGTACCGCTGCGCAGCCTGGTTCCAGGCCCGCCGGTTGTCCTCATGCCGCAGCCGTACCTCGACCGCATCCGCCGCCGGCGGCTCCGGCGACCACGGCGGCGGCCCCGCCCAGGCGGCGTTCTCGCTGTTCGGTGTCCATCATCACCAGGGCGGAGTGGGTCGCCAAGCGGGCAGGCAGCCGGTAGGGCTGGTGCAACCAGTCCTCGGCGGCGGCCAGCAACTGGTCGGGACGGCTCGTCAGGGCGGCGACGAGCAGAGCCGCCCGGCTAGCGGTCCGAGCGGCGGCGACGTGTTCGACGTGCGCGGACAGCACCCCGCGGGAGGCCGACGTCGACACCGGCCGGCCGGGGATGACAGCGACCGCGCTGAGCTGCGATGCCGGCTCGAGCCGGACCGCCTCCACCTGTCCGGGGGCTCCGGTGCGGGCGATGGTGAGCCCCGCCGAGCAGGCAGGCCGCGACGTTGTCGGGATGGCCCTCCAGCCGCGCCGCGATGGGCAGCGCCGCGGCCGCCGCATCGCGACTCACCTGCACGGACTCGTCACCAGCCAGTGCCAGCGCGGCCGTGACACCCGCGCAGATGGCAGCCGCGGACGAACCCAGGCCTCGCGACATCGGCACCCGCGGGACGAACCGTGCGACGAGCTCGGCTGGCGTCCAGCCCACCTCGGCGAAAATCGCCCGCATCGCCCGCAGCACCAGGTTGTCCTCGCCCGTCGACACTTCGGCGTAGCTGGCGATGGACCACTGGCCGGGGCGCACGCCCTGCCCCGCGACCCGTACCAGCAGCTCGTCGCGCAAGTCGACCGCCCGGCCGAGGGCGTCGAACCCGGCCCCAGGTTGGCGCTCGTCGCCGGCACCGACACCCGTACCCCGGGCAGGCGGGCAGGCGGCATCAAGCCAGGCCGAGCGCCGTGGCCGCCTCGAGCGCCTCGGCAGCGATGCGGCGCGGACGGGCGGCGCCGCTGATCGCCCAGTCCGGGTCCTTGAGCCCGTGCCCGGTCACCGTGCAGACCACGGTCTCGCCGGGCGACACCAGGCCCTCGTCGGCTGCGGCGAGCAGACCGGCGACGCTGGCCGCGCTCGAGGGCTCGACGAACACTCCCTCCCGGGTGGCCAGCAGCTTGTACGCCGACAGGATCTGCCGGTCGCTGACCGCGCGGATGGCGCCACCGGACTCCTCACGCGCCGTGATCGCCTGCTGCCACGACGCCGGGTTGCCGATGCGGATGGCGGTGGCGATCGTCGACGGCCGGGCGACGGGCTGGCCCGACACCAGCGGCGCGGCTCCCGCCGCCTGGAAACCGAGCATCCGCGGCCGGTCGCCGCGGCGCTCGGTGTAGCCGCGCCAGTAGGCGGTGATGTTGCCCGCGTTGCCCACGGGCAGGCAGTGCGCGTCGGGGGCCTTGCCAAGGAAGTCCAGCACCTCGAACGCGGCCGTCTTCTGCCCCTCGATCCGGTCCGGGTTGACGCTGTTGACCAGCGTCACCGGGTACTCGTTGGACAGATCGCGGGCGAGGGTCAGGCAATCGTCGAAGTTGCCCTCGACCTCCAGCAGCTGCGCGCCGTGCACGAACGCCTGGGCGAGCTTGCCCATCGCGATCTTGCCGACCGGGACGAGCACCGCGCAGGTCATGCCGGCGCGGGCCGCGTAGGCCGCGGCCGACGCCGAGGTGTTGCCGGTGCTGGCGCAGATGACCGCCAGGCTGCCCGCCTGCACCGCCTTGCTGATCGCCATCGTCATGCCGCGGTCCTTGAACGACCCGGTGGGGTTGGCGCCCTCGACCTTCAGGTGCACCGTCATCCCGAGCCGTTCGGACAGGTGCTCGGCCGCGACCAGGGGCGTGCCGCCTTCGCGCAGCGTGACAACCGGGGTGTCGTCGTCGACGGGCAGGCTGTCGCGGTACTCCTCGATGATGCCGCGCCACCCCGGGCGCGACAGGCCGTGCACCGCCGACCCCGGCCCCGTGCTCGAGGCGGCAGCCGCCTCACGGCCCGGCCCCGCTTGCTGCGCTGACTCCTGCTCCGCCTCCAGTCCCCGAGGCGGCGCTGCCTGTGCCGGTGTCACATGAGTCGTCGTCATGCCTCCCCCTCCACGCCCATCACGCTCGCGACGGCATACACGGCGTCGAGCTCGGCCAGGTCGTCCACCGTTGCGCTCAGAGCAGCATCCTCGGCCGAGTGGGTGACGAGCACCAGGGAGGCGTCGTCGCCGTGTCCCTCCTGCCGGACGCTACGGATGCTGACGTCGTGCCGGGTGAACGCCGCCGACGCCAGCACGCCGGCCTGTCGGCGACGTCGAGGCTCGCATGGTAGCGGGCTCACCGTGCGTCCCATCGGCAGCACCCGCAGGTTGGCGTAGGCGGACTCGGTGGGCCCGCGCTGCGCGCCCGTTCGTGCATCAGCTCCCGCCTCGTGGGCCGCCAGCGAGCGCTGATTCCCATGGCCCAACGCCAGGCGGCAACGACCCGTCAGTCGCGCGGCAGCACATCACCCAGAGGGAGGCTGCCGCCGAGCGCACACTGGGCAGTGTGGTGCTCATCGGCTGTGGCATCGCGGTGCTGGCGGTTCTGCTGCACAGTGCCGCGGTCTTCGACCGGCGTGCGCGGGCCAGGGGCCATCAGCTGCGCGACGCCGGCTCCTGGAACGCCGTCCGCGAGACCCGACGGGACATCAAGGCCGGTCAGACTCAGTATTTTCTCGGCAGCGACCGCAGCTGGACAGCGGCACACCGCAGAGACGTCGACGCAGACGCCCAACGCCGGCCTGAAGACGCTGGCTGAGCCCGAACTGTCTGGTAGCCCGACTCGCGCCACTCTTTGCCGGGCTACGCAAGATTCCCGCAGGAGGGATCCCGTTGCGGGGGCTGGCGCCCAGTCAGGGGATGCAGCCCGATGGCTTGGTGTAGGCCGGCATCCGCCGGTCAGCTGAGGACATCAGGTTGGTCGATGAGCCAGAGCCACGAGCCGTCCGGCTGGCGACGTGCGACCTCCGCGGGGATCTGACCGGCGAGGTGCGTCGACGTCAGGGCCAGGTCACCGTTGCGGATTGCACGTCGCTGGTCACCGGGGGGGAAGCTGGATCTCGCGGAGAGCATCCCCTCATACAGCTCGCCGATCGCCTGATGGCCTGTCGACGTGTGACCGCCAGGGAATGCCAGTACAGCGCCGGGCTCGTACAACGCGACCATGCCCTCAAGGTCCCCAGCGTTGGCCCTCTCGGCCAGCAGCCGGCTCAGGTCCTCGGGTTGTCGAGCTCTCTCGCGCTCGCTGTCCATGTCGACCCCTCCCTGCCTGTCAGCTCGTAGCTGAATGTGAGTGAGAGCAGCGGCCTATCAGCGACCTAGCCGTCAGGCGCTCCACCTGGGGATGCGGCTGCGGGACAGGGCGGACACTCACACTGGAACGGTGGTCAGGTCGTGGGCGGCCCAGGTGCGCAGCGGGCCGGTGAGCTGGGCCAGCTTCCCGTCGAAGGTACTCTCGAACTCACGTTCGACTCTAGTCGAGCCGCCTGACGAAAACCAGCTTTGACCTGCCGAGCAGCAATCCGTGGACAGTCGGAGACTGTCCACACCCAAGCGATCCGGCCTGGACATCGTGATGCCACCACGCCCGGCCTAGCCGACAGCCGGCCGGGGTATTTTCGCGCCATGACGAACCCGGCGATCCGCTCGCAGCCCAACGGAGACGTCGACGTCGCCGTGCCCGACGACGAGGAGCAGGCGTCGCCCTCCGGCCAGTCCGAGCCCGAGCCGAGCGTCGACCCGGCCAACCTCGACCATCCCGAGGAGCTGATGGGCGAGTAGGCGCCCGCCCGACACCCCAGCGGAACGCGCAGCTGCCCACACTGGGTGGGCGACACGTCAGGCGGGGAAGAGCGACCCGGCGACGAGCAGGGGCCTGAGCCTCAGCGGAACAGGATCCGGCAGTGAGCCGCGTGGGTGGGTCTGTCTCAGGTGGGCTGAGGTTCGCCCAGTGCCCGGTACAAGGGTGGATCTGCGAGGCCGAGTGCCGGGCGAGAGCGGTGACGGATTCGCCGCAGGCGTGGCGGGCGATGGCGACGGCGAGGGTGTCGGCGTCCAGAGCGCAAGGGCGGCCGCCGTGGCGGCCGTGGGCGTGGGCGGCGGCCAGGCCGTCGAGGGTGCGTTCGCGGATGAGGTCGCGTTCCATCTCCGCGGCCATGGCGTCGTCGATCCGGCGGCCGACCAGCATCTGTGTTTCCTTGGCGTCGGCGCGGACGACCTCGGCGTGCGCGTGGGGGCTGCGGAGCACCCCAGTCGTCGGGCCCCGTCCATCACTACCCGTGCCCCGAGGTCCCGTGCTCGGCCCACCACCGCGAGCGCGGTGGTGGGCCACGGGCTTGGGTGGGCGGTCTGGTGGGGCTCACCGAGCTGCCTGGCGCGTTGCTGCCGGCGGTGAACGAGGCGATGCCGGTTCGGCTGGTCTCCCTGCTGGGGGCTCCTGCTCGAGCTCGCCGGTGTCTGTCAGGTGCGCGTGCTGCTGGCGACCACGAGCCGCACGAGCTGCTGCTGCTTGCTGCCGGCGAAGGCGAGCACGCTGACGCTGGGATGGACGGCGGCGATGGGGGTTCTCGGGGCCTGGCGGGCCGGTCTGATTGTGGCTGTGCTCGTAGCCCGCGGCCGTTTCCGGTGGACTTGCGGGCCAGCGTCCAGAACGCGTCGTGCGCCGAGGTGAGGGTCCAGGTGGCGTTGCTGGGAGTCGAGGCGCAACGAGCGATGTTAGTCGGGCGGGTGCGGTCAGTCCCCGGTGACGGTGGTGAGGCAGAAGGGGTGGCCGGCGGGGTCGAGCAGGACGCGCCAGAGGGCGGGATGGGGCTGGTGTGTGGCTTGTGTGGCGCCGAGGGCGGCGGCGGCGGCGGCGTGCTCGAGGTCGGTGACGGACACGTCCAGGTGCATCTGCTGCGGCCGGTCAGCTTTTGGCCAGGTCGGAGGCGTGTGGTCCGGCACCCGCATCAGCGTCAGGGCGACTGCCCCGTCGGACAGGGCGATGATGCTCTCGTCGTCGGTGGTGAACACGCGCCGCAGCCCGAGCAAGTCGCTGTAGAACGCGGCCAGGACCGCCGGGTCGGTGCAGTCGATCGAGATGGAGGCGAGCTTGCCGATCGGCGGGCGCTGGCCGGCGGCCGGGGCGGGGCTGGGGGTCGCAGGTGGGGGAGTCACGCCGGTCATCCTGCCCGGGCGGCGGATGGTCGGTGCGGTGCCTACCGCGGTGGCGACGAGGTCGGCGTTGATGCCGGTGGCGGCGGCGATCCCGGCGGCGCTGGCGGCGGTGACCATCGCGCCGAGGTCGCTGGTGTTGCCGGCGGACCACACTCCAGGGAAGGGGTGCGTCCCATCGAGCCGGTGGCGATGAACTAGGGACGTCGGGCAACTCGTCGTCCAGGCCGGTCACGAGCAGCAGCCGGCGGCCCTGGACGGCCATGCCGCCGGCCAGGTCCACCTCGAAATGGTGGTCGTGGCGGCCGGCGGGCCACGGCCGGGGCGGACCTGCGTCCCGTAGCTCTGCGCTTCGCCGCCCGGCGGCCAGCAGCTCCAGCGGCGAGATCCTGCCGTGGCCCAGGATGTTGTGCGCCCGTGGGCGCCGGCGTTGCGCGGCTCGCCGGCGTCCCCAACGAGCACCTGGCGCAGCGACCTTGGCCAGCGCCGTCACGGCGCTCTGGCGTGGCGGGGTGCTGCGCGACCAGCTTGGGACGTGGGTCGACGGCCGCACAACGGCCCAGCTGCTGACGAGCCCGATGCCTGCAACGTCCAAAGCTGCCCTGGCAATACCTTTACCGTGACGGATGTGCCTGCGGTTGTCGTTCCCAGCCGGCGGGACGAGGAGAAGACGCCAGCGCCCAGAACATTGCGCTGGCCGGTGAGCTGGCGGCTGGGGCCGTGGCGTGTTGCGTTCGCCGCCGCCGTCCTGTGTCTGACCGCCGGGGTGCTGGGCGAGCCCGTCGCTGACGAGCTGGACCTCGCCGAGTTGGGTCACTCGCTGGCCGCGGTGGTCTCTGCCACCCATCTTGGGGCCATCTCGCGGTCGGTGCGAGTGCCCTACCTTCCCGTGTTGGCGACGCTGGCGGTGCTGCACTATGTGGCGGCCGCGGCCGCGGTGCGGGCGGTAGCCGGGCTGCGGGGGCGTGCCGGCGAGATCGGTCTGGTCCAGCTCGCTGCCGCCGCCGCGAACCGGATCACCCCGGTCGGGCTGGGCGCTGGCGCGGTCAACGTGCGCTACCTGTGCCGGCGGGGGTCGAGCCCGGCGCAGGCGATCGGCGCGGTCGCGGCGCTGGGGGTGCTGGGGGCCGCAGCCGACCTGGTTGTCACCCTGGCGGTGTGGCTCGCCGACCAGGGGAAAAGCGCATCGAGCCGCTCCGCGACCGGCCTGCTGCGCCTGCGGCTGGCGCACGCCCTGCGCGGGTTCTCCCCAGCACCGCTGCTGCGACCTGTCGTCTTGGTGGTTCTGGCCGGTCTGCTGCTCGGCTTGTGGCAGCTGCGCCGCACCAGGACGAGCACTGCTGCTCGGTCTCGACGACTTACCGAATCGGCGCGACAGGCGGCAGCGTTGGCACTGGCGCTGCGCCGCCGCCCCATGGCGCTGCTGGTGCTCATGGTGTCCTCGGGTGCCACCACGGCCATCCTCGCAGTGGCGTTTGTGGTGAGCGTGCACGCTGTCGCTGGAGGACACGCCACCACTGGTATCACCACGCTGCTGCTGCTGTTCCTGGTCAGTTCTGCGGCTGCGTCGTCGGTCCCCACCCCGGCCGGTATCGGCGCGACGGAGGGGGCGTTGGTGGCCGTGCTGCTGCTGGCTCATGACACAACCGCCCATGCCCTCCAGGCCGTCATCCTGTTTCGGCTCGTCACGTTCTGGGCTCCTGTCCCGCTGGGTCTGCTGGCGGCTCGCGCGCTGCGGCGGCGGGGGATGCTGTGAGCAAGCAGACCGCTAACGGCCCGCTGCCACCCTCGGACTTCGACTTCGAGGTTCAGGGCCGCGACCGGCCCCTCAGCAGCAAGCGCGCTTGGTGGGACGCGCCGGCCCAGGATTAGTTAGGGCGTGTCTCCTAAGTGGTGAGCCAGATGATGATGCTGCGTAGGACGGCGCCGCGAAAAATGAGGGCGAGCTTGTCGTAGCGGGTGGCCAGGGCCCGCCACTGCTTGAGGGTGTTGTAGGAGCGTTCGACGACGTTGCGGCCGCGGTAGGCGACAGCGTCGAAGCGGGGCGGGCGTCCGCCTACAGAGCCGCGGCGGCGGCGGTGGGCCTGCTGGTCGGCGCGTTCGAGGATGACGATGCGGATGCCGCGCCTGCGTAGCAGCGTTCGGTGGGGCGGAGTCGGCCTTGTCGGCACAGAGTTGGTCGGGGCGGGTGCGGGCCCGGCCGCCACCGATGCGGGGGACCCGCAGCGCGTCCAGCAGCACCGCAAACATGGGGCTGTCATGGCCGTGAACCAGGGCCGACGAGCAGTACCAGAGGTCGACCGCGGCCGTCGACCACGGTATGCAGTTTGGTCGTCAGGCCACCTCAGGACCGCTCAATCGCAGGATTAACAGTCTGGGACGGCTGATTCTTGCAGTTCGTTTGAGCCCGCGGTGTGCGACGGGGCTTCCAGGACAACCTCCACAGCCGTCTCCAACCGGCTTGCCGCGACCGGGAACGCACCTTCGAGCTGCCCCGCCGGGCGCTACTCGAGGGCGGACAGGAGCAACTGCACCCTGCGGTGATCACCCCGAACAGTTCCGGCACGCCGCCCGGTCAGGTGACGTCGCCGGGGCTTGCTCGACCCGGCCGGGGACCTTGCCAGCTGACGGGGCTCACTGGGAGGCTGCCCGAACGCGTGACGGTGACGGCGGCGGTTCCTTCCCGACGCGAACGGCGCGGGCCTGCCCGCCGGGAAGCACCAGCAGGGTGAGCACGGCCAGGCAGTAGAAGGCCCGTACGGCGCCGAGTGTGCCCGGCGCCAGTAGCACCGTTCCGAGCTGCTCGACGGCGTAGAAGCCGGCGGCGGCTGCGGTCCACAACGGCAGCCGGCGATAGGGGGTGAGCAGGTCGACCGCGGCGCAGGCGACCAGCAGCCCCGCCGTGTAGTACGGGTATGTCGCCGGGTCCAGCAGCAGACGCGCGGCGACCACCGCCAGCGGGACCGCCGCCCAACGTCCCCGGCGGACCGCGACGAGGGCAACTGCCGCGCCGAGCAGCAGCTGGGCAGGCCGGTCCCAGCCAGGGGTGGCTGAGCTGGCAACTCCAAGTGCCCGAAGCGCTGAGCTGGCCGAGTTGTGGATGGTGAACTGCCCGAGCGCGCACAACGTGTGAGGGTCGGCGAGCAGGAAGGGAAGCCAGGCCAGCGCGACGGCGCCGGCGAACACCGCAGCTGACCGGCGCCGCTGGGCTGCGGGCAGGGCAAGCAGCAGCACGCCGAAGGCCAGCGCCCAGGGCTTGCTGTCCGCCGCGGCGGCTAGCAGCAGGGCGGTAGCCGCCGGGCGACTGTGCGGAAGGCCAGCAGGGCCAGGACGGTGAAAGCCAGGGCGAGCGCGTCGTCGAGGTGGGCGTAGTGGGTCGCGAGCTCGCACCAGACCGGCAGCAGCAGCAGCCCGGTGAGCAGCAGAAGGCTGTTGTGAACCCGGTCGGTGTACTGCCGAACCCGGACCAGGCCGGCGAGTACCACCAGTCCCAGGACGGTGAGCAAGACGGTGGCTGCGACCCGGCCCCCCCCCCCCCAAGGATCCAAGTGGCGTAGCGGTACGGCAACCAGCAGGGTCAGCGGTCCGAACTGCAACTCGGGATGCGCGGCGTACAGGTGCAGACCGCCGCGGTCGGCTGCCGGACTGGTCAGCAGCCTGCCGCCGAGCGCGAAGAAGTGCCAGGAATAGCCTCCGCTGGCGGCGTGCACAAGTGCCCACAGCGCGGTCCAGGCCGACAGCAGCTTCCAGACGGTGCGGCGGCTCAGCCCCGCTTCATTCCGGCTCCCTCGAAGTGTCGGTCTCAGCGGTGCCGGGGTGCTCGGCCGGTGAGCCTGGGGGTAATCGGTGATGGGCAGGTCGACGAGCGTTCCGCTCACCAGTGTCCCTTTCTGACGCGCTACTGGCGGACATATGCCTCTGACTTGACGTGTGCTCCTGGGTCACCCGCCGCGGTGGTCGGCGGCCCGGCCGCTGGTGCGGTAGCGGCTACACAGCCGCAGGTGAGCGGCGACCAGAACGGCTGAGTCGTGCTGGCCGCTGATCCGCACGCACGCTGCCGCGCCGGCCTGCAGAATGCTGATGACAGTGCCGGCCGCCGCGTCCTGGGCGACGGCGGCGACGACGACCGTGCCGGGATGACGCTGACGCACCTCGCTGACCGCATTGACGCTCTCGCCGACCGAGCAGCACGATGTCGACGTCTGCCCCCGTCGTCCCGGCAGGTACCTGCCGGACCCGCCAGGAGACCGGCAGATGGTCGGCCAGGTCATCCAGACCGGCAGCGGCGCCCACCACGAGCAGTTCCACGGCCGGCTGGGACGGGCCAGCCGGTGTGGCCGCATCGGCAGGGCCGTCCTTGACAGGCGTCGACGGACTGGTCGGGGACACGCCGACGCGGGTTGTCTGGCTGGCATCGGCGGGCCGGTGGTGAACGATCCTGCATCTGCTGGCGGGCCGCACGAGGGACCTCAACCGATGCTGGAAGCGTCGACCAGGGTGACGGTGACCGTGTGCACGGCGCCGCCCCGGTGGTAGGTGAGGGCAATCTTGTCGCCCGGCTGGTGGGTGCGGACGGTGGCGATCAGCGACTCTGTCGAGGTGATGGCGGTAGCTCCCACTGCGGTCACCGCGTCGCCGGCGGCTAGCCCGGCCCTGGCGGCCGGCCCGCCGGCGGCGACCTGCCGCAGCTGCGCCTGGGGTGAGCCATCAGCTGCGGTGACGTCGGTGACGGACACCCCGAGCACCGCGTGGCTGGCATGGCCTGTTGCGATCAGCTGGCCGGCGATCACCTTCGCCTGGTCGACGGGGATGGCGAACCCGACGCCGATGTTGCCGGACTGCCCACTTCCCGAAGCGCTGGAGCCAAGGGAGGCGATGGCCGAGTTGACCCCGATGACCTGGCCGGCCAGGTCAACCAGCGGTCCACCTGAGTTGCCGGGGTTGATTGCAGCGTCGGTCTGGATCGCGTCAAGCACCGCGGGTGTCCCGGCACCGGCGCTGCCCCCGCCGGAGCTGCCACCGGTGCTGACCGGCCGGTCGAGCGCGGACACGATGCCGGACGTGACAGTGCCGGACAGTCCGAGCGGACTGCCGATGGGCAAGTACTGGGTCACCGACCTTGAGGGTCGCAGAGCTGCCCAGCGTGGCAGCCCGCAGCCCGCTGCGGGCAACTTTGACGACGGCCAGGTCAGATGCCGGGTCCGTCCCGATGATGTGGGCCGCAGCGGACGTGCCGTCGTTGAACGTTGCCTGGATCGTCCCACCCGAGCTCGCGGCTGTGACGACGTGGTTGTTGGTCAGCAGGTAGCCGTCACGGCCGAGCACGACGCCGGAGCCGGTGTCGGACCGGCCGCTGCCGGACACCTCGAGCACGACGACAGAAGGCAGCACCGCGGCGGCGACCGCCGAGGTGGACCGGCCGCCGGTGCTCACCCCGGACGGGGAGATAACAGGTGATGACCCGCCGAGCGCCGCCGGTGTGCCGGACACGTCGGTGTGGAGGGCGAAACCCGCGGCGACACCGCCGGTGCCACCCAGCAGTGCACCGGCGGCGATGAGCGCAACGACAGCGGCGGACCTGCGCCCCGATGGGCCGGCGGCCGCTGGCGGCCCCGCAGCTGGCGCCCCCGCAGCCGGCGGCCCCGGCGCCGGCAGCCGGCGAGCCAGACTCGGCTGCTGTCTGCGGGTAGTGAGCGGTGGTCCCGGAAGCGGTCTGGCTGTTGGTTGGGGCAGTCACGGCTTCTCCCTCGGTCGGTAGTCCCTGTGTCGGCTCGCTGCCCGTCGTGGCGCTGTACGGGACCTGGGAAAACGCTGTGAACAATCCGCTCCTGCGACGCTGGCCGACCCCGACCGGCCGTGCGGCAGCATCAGGCCTGCCCGCATCCGCAGTGCGCTGCACGGGGTAGCGGCAGCGGCTCCCCGGTGCCGCTGCCGCTACCGGGCTTGTGGGCTAGTTGTTGCCCTGCGACTGGTTATCGACGGTGCCCGGAGGGTCCTGGTGCCCGCCCGGGCCGTCGGACGGCCCTGCCGCCTCGGCGGAAGCCGGTTCGGCTCCTGCCTTCTCGGTTGCGTCGGCCGCTTCGGTGCCTGGCTTCTCGGCGGCCGTCGCGGTGTCGGGGGCGCTCTGGTCGCCTTGCTGCACGTTGCCGGCGGCACCGGCAGCGGGAGCCACGGCGGTTGACGGCGACCCGCCCGGTGCTGCGGCGAAGGCGGTGCCGACACCGGCGGCGCTAAGGCCGGCGACCGCCAGTGCTGCGACCGTGAGTCTGAGTTTGCGCATGCTGTGCTCCTTCGGTGGGTGAAGCGGACCAGGCCGAGGGTGCCGCCCGCGCATAAGAACCTGATAAGGAACGTCATTGATCACAGGCCGGGCGGGGCGAAGGATGTCTCGAGGTGCCGGGGCGCGTCTTATCCGCGGCTTAGGAAACTCGGTCATGATGGCGTTCCTCAAAGCAGGAACTCAAGGCAGAAAAGGGTGAACACGATGACAGTGCCGACGGTGTCGGCGCCGCAACCCCCGGCGGCCGAAGCAGTCTTTCGAACGAGTGTCACCGTGGCGTTCTGTGTCTTCCTGCTGATCAAGCTTGCCGCACCGGAACTGCTCGACACCGGGCTCAGTGTTGCCAGCCAGCTGATGCTGCTGATCGCTCTGCTGCTGGCAGCGGCAGCCGCCAGATGGTCGGCACGGGCCGGACGCAGCGTAGAGGGCCGCGACGCAGCTGGCCCACACCCTCCCGACCGAGGGGCAGTGGGATGAGCAGCTGGTTGCAGCGCCGGTGAAGGTACTGGTCGTCGAGGACGAGCCGGTCATCGCCGAGGCGCTGTGCAGGGGCCTGTCGGGGGAGGGGTTTGTCGTCACGGTCGCCGCCGACGGCCCTGACGGGTTGTGGCAGGCGACCGAGTTCGCCTTTGATGTGATCGTCCTTGACGTGATGCTGCCCGGCT
>JAABVA010004485.1_pt1 | contig 12896 bp, 19 predicted proteins | sample 5560331 | NCBI WGS metagenome assembly JAABVA01 (sample SAMN12812661, study PRJNA571458) | rock metagenome | isolation source: Antarctica rocks | place: Antarctica: Victoria Land, Mt New Zealand sud | collected 2016-01-07
CCTGGAAGGTGCTCCTCGACCTCGCCCGACAGGACCCTCAGCAAGTCCCATCGTCGCTGCTCAGGAGCACCTTCCAGACGACCAACCCGCTCCCACATCAGTAGGCCCGTGAAAGCCCCGGGCTAACGGGGCTTCAGCAAGGTAGCGGGAGGGAAGCCGAAGGTCGGTTTGAACGTGGACGCGGCGGACTCCTTCTCCGAGTGCGCGATCAGGACACTCCCGTCGATGTCCACCGGGACCAGGCGTGAGCGGGGACCGTGCAGCGGTGCGCCCGCGCCGGCGCCCGGGCCGTGGCCCGGGCCGCCCGGATCGCGTCCACCGCCGTGCTCGCGTCCGCGGCGAGGCGGTCGACCAGCCGGCTCACCTCGGGTCCGACGCGACCGGGCCGAACAGCTCCGGCTGGGCCCGGACGACCCCGACGTCAGCCAGGCAGTCCCCGCCGAGCGCGACGGCGGTCGCCAGATCCAGCACCTTCCCCGGCTCAGGCACCGCCCGACGGGTCCGCCATCCCCGAAGCCGGGCCCGCAGGCCCCGGTCCACCCCCGGCCGCCCGGGCGGTCTCCACCAGCAGCGCACCCCCCGCCGAGGACACCAGCGACGACGCGCCGCCCACGACGACCCGAACTCGACCCGACCGCGTTTACCCTTCACCTACGGGGTGCCTTCCTGACAGTGGACCTGCGGACCTTCAGCAAGCCCAGTTCCCCTGCCAGGACAGGTACTCCCCTGCATCCACCCGGTGTCATCCGCCCAACGCGGCTCCACGCGAAAGCGCGAAGCTAGTCGGGCTTCGGGCGGTGGACGGCGTGTGCAGGTGGTGTCAGCTCGCTGTCACGATTGATCGAGCGGGTCAACCGGCCGGGGGCGGCCGCCCGCCGGCCTCGTGGTCCGCCACGTACGCCGCGGCGCTGACCGCGAGACCGGCCACGAGCAGCTGTCGGTCCGCGCTGACGAGGACAGCTCGGTGACGTCGCGCGACAGCCGCCCAGGACGCGTCGTAGTAGGTCAGGCGGTGGGCCGCGGCGAGCGCGGCGGCGTCGGCTCGAGCGGCGGCGTCGAGCACGACCGGTGGGCCGACGAGAAGCATCAAGTCCTCAACCTGGTCGATCACCCGGTCCGGCGGCCAGCGCAGCGAACGGGTGAGCACGTTGCCCAGTTCGTAGACCGCGAGATCGAGGACGCGGGCCTCGACGACACCCTCGGTGTGCGCCGCCAGCAGTGCTCGGGCCGCCTCCACCTCGTGCTCGCCCTCGGCGTGGAACCAGGTGATGAGGACGGAGGTGTCGACGAAGACCGTGGTCACGGCCGCTGGTCGCGCTGGTCTCGCACGATCGCCGCTGCATCGAGCGGCCCGGCGGCGACGAACCGTCGCCGGGACCGCTCGACCGCAGCCCGCATCGCCTCCGGGTCGCGGCGGTCCAGCTCATGGCGGGCGGCGGTGGCCAGCAGCGCGCTGCGCGAGCCCTGGCGGCGCCGTACCTCGTCGTCGATGCGGGCGAGCAGGTCGTCCGGCAGCGACACCATCACCTTGGCCATACCAGGAGTATGGCGGTTCGGCTAGCCTGACGTGGGAGAAACCGCGGGACTTGTTGAACAGCTATCCGCTGTAGACCGGCCAACGCGGGACTCTGAACAGATCGGGGACTGGAGGGCTTGTGCTCTGGGGACTCGCGCCCGACTCATGGACGGCAATCGGGACATTTGTCGGCGCAATCGGAACTGTGGCTGCTGTCAGCGTTGCGCTCGTTCAAGTGAGTGTCGAGCGAGGTGTCCGACTGACGCGGGACAGCGAGGTGCTGGAACAGCGAAAGCGGAGCCAAGCCGTACTCGTGTCTGCGTGGACAAGTGGTGAACCGGTGCTGGCGGGCTGGGGGTCCGAGTCGGGGACGCTGGTAGCGATGCTCAATCGCTCAGATACGGCCGTGTACAACGTCGCAGTCTTTGTCGTCGCACAATTGGGACGGTCGCCTGATTCAGCCGAGACCGTCATGCAGCTATCCAAGCGTGACGAGCGCGCCTACTACAAGCTCCTGGGCGTCTTGCCACCCGGATCCTGGACGACGAGCAGCTCCTGGTCAGGCGGCATGATGCTCCAGCCAGCGGTCGAGATCGCCTTCAGCGACGCGGCCGGACTTCATTGGATCCGGCGGGTATCGGGTCTGCTGGAATCGTTGCCCAAGCCGGCGTTCGAGCACTTCAAGGTGGACACTGTGACCGCCCTCACGGCACCGACCTCTGTGAGTCCGCCCCAATGATGGGCCACGCCGCAAAATCAAGTCACCTGGACTGTTAGTAATTAGACGATGGACAACTATGAAGTGTACTTCTACCGCCTGCCGCAGTTATTTTGAGCGCCCGAAGCGAGCCTCAGGCCTACCGGGTGCCGCGGCGCTGGCCGATGACCGTCAGCAGACCCCGGTCGACCAGGGCTTTGGCGAGGGTCGGGCGCCGGGCGCGTCGAGGCCGGTGGCGGCGCGGATGTCCTTGTTGGACAGCGGTCCGTCCAGGGCCACCTCGAGGACGGCGACGCGGTGGTCGTCGACCGAGACGCGCTGGGCCGGCTCCGGCTCGCTCGGCAAGTCGGCTGCCGTATCGGTGGACTCGTCGTGGTTGACGTCCAGGGGCGCTTGCTCCGCCAGCCCGGCAGGCAGCGGTCACCCGGTCGACGCCCCAGCCGTCATCCGCGGCCCCGCAGTCGCTCGGGCACCCCGCGCAGCGCCGCTTCGTCGTTGACGACGACCTCATCGACCAGCCGCCGCCCGTCCGGTCAACCGCGCACAGGTGCTGGTGGCCCATGCCGACGTCGAGCCAGGCGAACACCCCGGCCTCTCGCTTGTGGTGACTTGGCCAGGCGTCCTCCTGCAGGCTCGGCTCGCACTCACCCAGGACATCGACGCTGGCAGCCACGTCACGAGTAGACCAACGATCGGCCAGGTCTCTATCAGCAGTCACCGAGGTCCGCCGACCCCAGTGACAACACCCCCCAGGTCATGGTCGACAGGGGAACTCAGTCATGCCGGACCCGGTGGGTCCGAGACCCCAATCTGGGGCGGGAGGAAGGCAACGGGCTTGCCCGGCCCCGGTCGCTGCTGGCCCTTGGACACGGCGCCGCTACCGTGGACACGCACCGTCAGCACCGGCTACGGGAGGGTCACGGTCATGGGGTATCGGCTACGTCGTGCAGCAACAGGTGCGGTGGTGTCCGCTGCGGGGGCGCTGCTCACGGTGGGCCTGATCCCGGCCGCCGCCAACGCCACACCCACCAGCCCCGCCACCCGCTCCGTCCACGCGACCCCTGCCACCCGAGCCGCGGCCTGCCACCACCGGGTCCACTACCGGCAGCTGATCGGAACGGTCACCGCCGGCACTTACCTCGAGGCGAGTGTCCCCACCGCCGGGACCTACGCCATTGAGTACGACATCACCACCACCAGCGCCGCCTACTTCGACACCTACCTCAACAGCAGCGAACTCGGCTACGTCGGCGGGGTCACCGGCCGCTACGTCACCGGCACGGTGCAGCTGACCGCCGGCGGGCAGCTCGTGCAGGTCGTCGGCCCTGACGGGGCCGGCAGCGCCGACGTGTACCTCATCTCCGTCTGCGCTCACCACCGGAAGTGATCGGCCACCGTTGAGCTCGTGGGCTGGGCAGATCTGGTCCGATGGGCCGGCTACTCGGCGGCGGGAGTCGCCGCCGTCAGGTAGCCCGACCGCGGTGGGGCGGTCAGCCAACCCGGGTGTGGTGCAGGCCGCGGCAGCGCCACCCCAAATCCCGGCGAGGTACTCACCGCGGATCGCGGTGACGTAGCGGTGGCAGTCCCCCCGGACCGGGCAGCTGTCAGGAGGGGTCCGGGTCGTCGGGCTGGTCATCGGCGGGGGACTTGGCCCGGGCGGCGGCGGCTTCGGCGTCGTCCTTCGAGCCGGGCTCGCGGGGCTTCTCAGCCGAGTTCGGGTCCGCCTGATCCCGAGGATCGACGTCGGGGGTGTCACTTCCAGTGCTCACGCACCCATGGTCCACTCGATCGCGGGGTCCGGCGAACGCGCGGGTGGCGTCGTCCACGGGCCGCGCGGGTCCAGACGACCCGCTTTGAAGCTGATGCCGGCGCCCGGTGAACACTGGGACGGCCATCCACTCGTAGTGCAAGCCCAGCTGATCCCGGTAGGAGTGGCGGCGCAGCGCCCCGCAGTCCGCGGCGGCGGTGGTCGGGTCGTTGTAGACGCCGAGGACGTCGTCGTCCTCCCAGACCAGCCACACCCGCTCCCCCACCACCGACTCCCCCGCTGCTGTCGGTGGCTGCTTCAGTCGAGCGGCGGCGACGGTGGCCCGGCGTGGGTGGGCCGATGCGCCGAGGAGGGTGAGGGTGGGGATGCCGGGCAGGTCGAGCACCAGCTGATCCACCGGCGCCGCCTGGGTGCGGTGTGCGGTCATCGGGTCTCCGCCCGGGGGGTGGGGGTGTTGAGGGGGTCGCAGCCGGCGGCAGTCTCCGCCGGCGCCGGGGGCGGCGGTGTGCTGGTCGGGGGGTCGGGGTGAGAGGTGCCAGTACAACGTTTCGGACCGTACTGGTAGCTGGCTGTGTACGCGCCATCCGGTAGGACGTTTCGGGGCCGACCTGTGCATGCGTCTAGCCACGTTCCCGGCGCCTGAGCTGGTCGCAGCGGGAGAGTCCCACTTTCTAGGTTGTGGAACGGTTACAGCTCGTGGCGAATGCTGCCGAGCTTCGCTGTCGGTTGCCGACGAGTCGACGCTTCGCTGTCAGGGGTCGAGCGCCCGGCCGGCTTCGTCGAGAAAGGCCTGGTCGGCCTGGGCGCGGCGCAGTCCGAACAAGGCGGTGAGCAGGCGTGCGTCGCGGGGTGGCGCATCGTCGCTGTCGGGGTCGAAGCCTCGGTGGCTCAAGATCTGTCGGCAGTGGGTCTCGGAGAGCGTGGTCTGGGCCCGCCAGTTGGCCAGCAGGCGGGTGACATTCGCGGGTGGGACGTGAGCGGCGAAGAAGAGCAGCAGTTGCTGGGGGTGCCGCGGTCGTTCGTTGACGTCGAGCTCGGTCAGCCAGGTCCTGAACGCGGAGCGCCCGGCCCGGGTCACGGCGTAGACCCGCTTGTCGGGGTAGCTCTGCTGAGGGACGTCGGTGGCCTCGACGAGGGCGCGTTGCTGCAGGCGGGGCAGTTCGGCGTAGAGGGCCGACCTGGTGACCGGCCAGAAGTGCGCGACGCTTCGCTCGGCCCGCTGCCACAGGTCATAGCCGCTGGCGGGCTCGTCGAGGAGCAGCCCGAGCGCCAGCCAGCCGGCCACCCCGCGGTCCGCCATCAACGCAGCTCCCTTGCTGGAACGGTGCGAGCAGTCTACGGTCCTTCTTGGACTAGTCCTGCCAGGACTAGCGGCACGGCGAAAACGCCGTCGGTTGGGCGGTCGCCGAAGCCTTCACCAGTCAGGTCTGCACGCCGTGTTGACCGTCAACGCCGCGCGGTGCTCCTCGCGCCTGTCAGCAGCGTCCTTGCCGTTGGCCGCTACGCCTGCCCGCCTCCCCCAGCACCGCGACGCCCCCGTTGCGGTCCCTCGTGAAGGAGCTCCCACATGACGCCGTTCACCTTCCAGCAGCTGCTGCACGCTCTGAACGCTGCCGTCGCTGAGGCCGACCGGCGCCACAGCCCATCCGGGATCTGCCTGGTCGACGACGGCGGGCACGTCCTGCTCCACGCCCGCCAACCCGACGCCCCGGTCGCCGCCGCCGACAGCGCTCTCAGCAAGGCCCGGACCGCGGTGTGGCTCGGCGCCGACACCGGAGCGCTGCCACCCACTCTCCCCTCATCCCCGCCATGACCGCTGGCGTGTCGTGGCCCGTCGCGGTCTTCCCGGGCGGCCTCGTCCTCCGCCAACACGGCCGGATCGTCGGCGCCGTCGGCGTCGGCGGGAGCACCGACCCTAGCCACGACGCCGCCATCGCCGCCGTGGCAGCCGACCAACTGTCCGGTACCAGCAACGCCAGCACCTGACGCGACCGACCTATCACGAGGCACGAGGGCGAACGACGCTTCATGGGCCCGATGAGGCCGTCGGACAGGATCGCCGGATGACCGACCCCGTGGACCTCGCCGCCGCCCTGTCGACGTTCCAGGAGCCCTGGACACCGCGGACCCTGGCGACGTTCAACGACTACGACCTGTGGGTGGTCAAGACCCGCGGGGAGTTCACCCGCCACAGCCACCCGGACACCGACGAGGTGTTCCTCGTGCTGGCCGGGTCGCTGACCATCCGACTCGATGACGGCGAGGTGACCCTCGGGCCGGGTCAGCTGCACGTCATCCCGCGTGGGGTGCACCATCAGCCGGTCTCGACTGCGGGGGCCGAGGTTCTCCTCATCGAGCCCAGCAGCACCGTCAACACCGGGGACAGTCCTGGCGCACTCACCGCGGACCGCCGGCTCGCGTGACCGCAGGCAGGCTCCTTCGGCGCGTCAAGGGTCAGTCGTGTGCTGCCGACTCATCGGGTGAGCAGCACCCGGACCGCGAGCAGGGCGATGATCGCCGCGGACACCACGGCGGTGACGAGGCGGCCGCGGGTGCTCGTCAGCACCCCGCCCAGGACCGCGCCACCCGTCGCGAGCAGGACCTGCCAGCTCGCCGACGCGGCGAACGCGCCAGCCACGAACACCGCCTGCTCAGCCGCTGAGGCGGTCGACCCGGCTTGAGCGCCGGTGACCAGCGCGGTGAAGTAGACGACGGTGGTCGGGTTCACCAACGTCACCGCCAGCAGCCGGGCGAACGCCCGCGACGGCCCCAGCGGCGCCGCCCTGTCGACTGCGGTGGGCGCCCGGCGGGCTGACCGCACCCCCGACACTCCCACCTGCACCGCCAGTGCCAGCAGCACCACCGCCGCGGTCCACCGCAGCGGCTGTGCGACCGCCCGGATCAGCCCGGTCAGCGCCGCCCCGCCGACGACAGCGAGCAGCGCGTACAGCCCGTCGGCGGTGGCGACCCCGACCGCGGCTGCGATCCCGACCCGCCACGACGTCCGGGCGGTCAGGGTGACCAGGTAGGCGGCGACCGCACCGACCGGGACCGCGATCCCGTACCCAGCCAGCAGACCCGCGACCAGCGCCGCGGTCACGACAGGACGCGGCGACGCTCCCCACAGAAGCCGGTCTGCTGCCCGGCCGACACGCGCGCCGCGGAACCGGGGCGGAACGGGACGCCCGCCGAACGGGTCATCGCCCGATCATCGCGCCTCGACCCGTGACGCTTCGCTCCCGCGAGCCCCCGAGCCCCCGAGCCCCCGAGCCCGACGCCACCCGCGCGTCCAGGTGCTGTCAGGAAACCCATGCCCACAGCCGCGCACGTCAGCGCAGTTCCCGTCGGGGGTTACCGACACCGGCGGCACGGCGTGTCGATGTCAGGGCCGCAGGTGACAACAACCGATCGATCCCGCCGACGTGCGTGGGTGTTGTCAGCTTCGACAGGTCACCGCCCGGGAGCAGTGCGGCGGCGAGGGTGTCGACGCGGGCGGCGATGTCGTCGCGGACCAGACGCATCCGGGCGATGCCGTCGATCCCCCGGTCCGACGGCTCGTCGGTGTCCCACGTCTCGAACCGGGGACCCGGCAGGGCGTCGACGGTGGCGTCGCGGCCGAGGACCACGACCACGTCGGCCGCGGTGAGCATCGCGTGAGTCAGCGCCCTCGGGACCTCCCCGGTGATGTCGAGGCCGAGCTCGGTGAGGGACTGCGCGGACAGCGCGTTCACCGACGTCCCGGGGCGGGTGCCGGCCGACGCGACGTCCACGGCGTCGCCGGCCCGCCGGCGCATCAGTGCGGCAGCCATCTGGGACTTGCCGGCGTTCTTCACGCACACGAACAGCACCGCAGGTCTGGCGGTCATCGGGTCCCTCCGGTCGCGAGCCCAGCAGCTGCCGGGTCGGTCAGGTCGGTCGGGTGAGGGAGAACGGCCTGGGCGGCCTGCGCGGCGGTGATCTGCGGGTAGAGGACCCGGACCAGCAGGTAGCCCACCGCGCCGCCGACGACCTGCGCGCTCACGTAGCCCGGGACCGACGCCGGTGCGATCCCGGCGAAGGTGTCGGACAGGGTGCGCCCGATCGTGATCGCCGGGTTGGCGAAGCTGGCGGAGCTGGTGAAGAAGTACGCCGCCCCGATGTACGCCCCGACCGCGGCCGGCGCGGTGGCGCCCCGCCCCGAACGGGTCAGGGCGAAGATCACCAGGACCAGCCCGGCCGTGGCGACGACCTCCGCGAGCCAGTGCCCGCCGCTCATCCGGTGCGTGCCGGACACGCTCACCGCGCCGACGCCGAACATCACGTTCGCCAGTACCGCCCCGGCGCAGCAGCCGGCGACCTGGACCACCACGTACCCGGCGCCCTCACGGCGGGACAGCCCCTCGAACAGGGCGTCCACAGCGGTGACGACCGGGTTGAGGTGGGCGCCGGAGACCGGGCCGACCATGAGGACGACCGCGAACAGCCCGACCGCGGTCGCGGCGGCGTTCTCCAGCAGCTGCAGACCCACGTCACCCGGGGACAGCCGCTGCGCGGCGATCCCGGACCCGACCACGACCGCCGCGAGCAGCACACTGCCCACGAACTCCGCCAGCAGCCGCCGGCCCAGCGGCGCCACCCTCACCCCCGGCCCCCGGTGTCCCGACTCGCGGCGGGCGGCGGCCAGGGCAGGCACTGGGTGGCCGCGAGGTCTCGTACCTGGTCGCGGGTGGGAGCGTGCAGCGTCACCCCTGGGTGGCGCTGCAGGCCGAGCGGGGCGTCCAGCCACACCCCCACCCAGCCGCCGACCCCGGCGGAGTACGCCAGGGAGTCCAGCTGGTAGCGGGCACCCGCCGGAAGATCGGTCACCGGCAGCCGCAGGTGGCCGGTGCGGCCGCGGCGGCGGTGTCGGCTGGTGCGCCGCAGCAGGAGGCCTTGGCGTCGGGGGCGCAGCAGGAGTCGAGCTCGGCGGTGTCGCAGCACCCCGCCGCTGCCGTGGTCGGCTGCGCGGTGCCCGCCGCGGCGGCGGTCGCGGGCTTCGCGGCACGGACGATGGCACCGTGCATCCCGGGGGCGACCTCGTGGGTGAACTCCACCGACGCGTCGGTGAACCCGGCCGCGGCCAGCCCCTCGACGTACTCGGCGCGGGACAGCGCACCGGCGATGCACCCGACGTAGGAGCCGCGCTCGGTGCGCTCCTCGGGGGTGACGGTGTCCTCGGCGACGACGTCGCTCACCCCGAGCCGCCCACCCGGGGCCAGGACCCGGAACATCTCCGCGAGCACCGCGGGCTTGTCCGTCGACAGGTTGACCACGCAGTTGGAGATGACCACGTCCACGGCGGCGTCCGGCAGCGGCACTGCCTCGATACGGCCCTGGAGGAACTCCACGTTGGTCGCGCCGGCCCGCGCAGCGTTGACCCGGGCCAGGTCGAGCATCTCCGCGGTCATGTCGACCCCGTAGGCGAACCCGGTCGGCCCGACCCGCCGCGCGGAGAGCAGCACGTCGATCCCACCGCCGGACCCGAGGTCCAGGACCCGCTCGCCGGGCAGGAGGTCCGCGACCGCGGTCGGGTTCCCACACCCCAGGCTCGCGAGCACCGCCGCCTCGGGCAGGACGTCGGTGTCGGCCGGGTCGTACAGCGCCGCGCCGAACGACTCGTCCACCTCGATCGCCCCGGTCGCACTGTCGGAGCCGCAGCACCCGCCCGAGTCACCCGCACCGGTCACGGCACGGGCGGCCGCGGCATAGCGGGACCGGACCAGCTCCACCGTCTGCGTGCTGTCAGCCATCAGATCCTCCTCATCGACGAACGTCTATAGAACGAGCATGCGTCGCCCATCGACAGCTGTCAATGGGTGCGAGACACTGGACCGGTGACCACCACCGCGACCCTCCGCCGAGCCGCCACCGCCGAGTCCGGGGTGTGCTGCTCGCCGATCGTCGGGGACGTCCTGTCCGCCGCCGACGCCGAGACCCTCGCCTCGACGCTGAAGGCGGTCGCCGACCCCGCCCGGCTGCGGCTGCTGTCCCTCATCGCCGCCCACCAGGGCGGCGAGGCGTGCGTGTGTGACCTCACCGAACCCGTCGGGCTGACCCAGCCGACCGTGAGCCACCACCTCAAGGTCCTCGTCGACGCCGGGCTGCTGACCCGCGACAAGCGCGGCATCTGGGCCTACTACGCCGTCATCCCCGCAGCTCTCGACGCTCTCGCCGCGGTGCTAACCACCAGACCGGCCGGCTCGGCGACCCGCTGACGCAGACCACCTGGACGGCTGTGCCGCCCGGCTCAATGGCCCCCCGTTTTCCTACACCTCAGGCAGTGTCGGGAACCCCCGACGGATCGCTCGCACCCACCACGCCTGACCCCGTACCGCCCGGGTTTCCCGACACCCTCGTGGCCCCACCGAGCCTTACGTCAGAAATACGATCGTTGCCGCCGGCTCAGCCAAGGCATCTGCGTCGGCGCAGCCGAGCTCGCCGGCCCCGCTGACCCCGGGCTTCACGGGGGTGGCCACGTGCGTTGAGGGGCTGGGGTACCCGGGGCGGGTGTCAGGTGCGGAAGGGTCCGTGGAGGGCGGCCCACTGCAGGAGCATGATCGTCTTCGCGTCGGCGATGTGACCGGTGGCGATCTGGTGGAGGGCGTCGTCGACGTCGAGCTCGAGGACCTCGATGTCCTCGCCGTCGTCGGCGAGGCCACCGCCGACGCCGGTGCGGTCGGCGGGGGTGTACGGGGCGGCGTAGAAGTGGACTCGCTCGGTGACCGATCCGGGGCTCATCCACACGTCGAACACGTGCTGGAGGTCCCCGACCTGCACGCCGAGTTCTTCAACGGTCTCCCGGCGGACCGCGGTGGCCGGGTCGTCGCTGTCGAGCAGCCCGGCGGCGGTCTCGGTGAGCATCCCGTCGGGGTGGCCGTTGACGTAGACGGGGTACCGGAACTGCCGGGTCAGGAGCACGGTGCGCCGGGCGGTGTCGTACAACAGGATCGTGGCGCCGTTGCCCCGGTCGTAGGTCTCGCGGGTCTCGGTGGTCCACCGGCCGTCGCGGTGGCGGTGGTCGAAGGTGGTGCGGCGCAGCACGTGCCAGCCCGCTGCGAGCAGTTCGACGTCACGCACGATCACGTCCGGGCCGGTCAGGTCCCGGCCGGCCTGGTCCAGGCCGGTGCGGCCGCGGGCGTCGGGGACGTCGAGCCCGGGACCGGTGCGCGCGCTCACGAGGCCGCCGGGTCGGGCTGGGCGGGCGCGGGCCCGGGTGACCAGCCCGGGATGTCCTCGAGCCGGTGATACACCGCCAGGCCCCGCTCGACGGCGGTCGCGACGTCCTGGTCGGCGCCGGTGGAGGCCCCGGGCAGGCGGAGCACCGCGTCGCAGTGGGCCAGCAGCCGTTGCGCGGTGGGGTAGAGGACCTGCTGGGCCAGGGGGTCGGTCACCCCGGTCGCGCCGGCGCTGCGCAGGACCGGCAACGCCACCCACTCCCCGATCACGGGGACGTGCCCGGCCCGGAAGACCGGCCAGGCGGCCTCCTCCAGGCGGGCGAGGTTGGCCGCCAGCAGGGCGGGGTCGTCGCCGGTGCCCGACCGGTACGGGCCGGCGATCAGGATCAGCAGCGGTCGGTCCATGGGTGTCATCGTAGACACGGAACACGGAGGACCCGGAACAAACGAGGAGGACCACGGATGCTCGCGGCTCAGCGGCGTGACCTGCTCCTCGCTCGCCTCGATCGCGACGGCCGGCTGATCGCCAAGGACCTCGCCTCCGAGTGGGGCATCGCCGAGGACAGCGTCCGCCGGGACCTGCGGGAGCTCGCCGCCGCCGGGCTGTGTCAGCGCGTCTACGGCGGCGCGCTGCCGGTGTCGCCTGCGGTCGCGGACTACGCCACCCGCACCGCGGTCGCGACCGACAGCAAACGGCGGGTCGCCGCCGCCGCCGCCGCGCTCGTGCGCCCCGGCGCCACCGTCCTGCTCGACGGGGGCACCACCGCGCTCGCGGTCGCCCACGCGTTGCCCCCCGGCCTCCGGGCGACCGTCGTGACGCACAGCCCGACGGTGGCCGCAGCCCTCGTCGACCACCCCACGGTCGAGGTCTACGTCCTCGGGGGACGGCTGTTCAAGCACTCCGCAGTCACCTGCGGCGCCGCCGCCGCCGAAGCCGCCCGCGGCGTGCAGGCCGACGTCTTCCTCCTCGGGGTCACCGGCGTCCACCCCCAGGCCGGGCTGACCACCGGCGACCCCGACGAGGCCGCGATGAAACGCACCCTCGCCGGCCGCGCCGCCGACACCTACGTCCTGGCCAGCAGCGAGAAGATCGGCGCCGCGTCCGCGTTCACCGTGCTCCCGTTCACCGCCGTCACCGCGATCATCACCGACGCCCCCGCCGAGCACCCCGTCCTCCGCGAGCTGCAGCGCTCGAGCACCGCCGTCATCCACGCCGCCCGACCAGCGAACCGCCGGCAGGCACCCGCTCCCTGCGGACCCGAGGCAGTGTCCGGATCCCCGTCGCAAGTATTCCACCCCACCTGGTAGGGGTCCTTAGTCCTGCACCGGCTCTCGACACCCACAGGCACCTCATCCAGCACTTACGCCAAGATCAAACCTTTTGACCCGTCTTGACAGATACAGGACGGCTACGACCGTTTGTAATCCGGTGTCGCCCCGCAGCCCTGTCACCGTCAACGAGGCTTCGTGAACGACCCTCCCCCGGCGGGCAAGTCGAGGGAACCGGGTTCGAACACGAACCGTCAGGTCACCAGATCAACCGCCGAGTCTTCAGACTTCTCCTCACTCCAACTTAAAGGCACACTGTCGTTAACCAACTGGCCGCCGCGGTCAATGGTTGGGTACCGCCGTCGAAGGTATTCGGCCTGCTCGTCCATCCGAGCCGAGTTTTCGGTGATCCACTGAACGCTCTCCTCGCGG
>JAABVA010004486.1_pt1 | contig 12893 bp, 17 predicted proteins | sample 5560331 | NCBI WGS metagenome assembly JAABVA01 (sample SAMN12812661, study PRJNA571458) | rock metagenome | isolation source: Antarctica rocks | place: Antarctica: Victoria Land, Mt New Zealand sud | collected 2016-01-07
ACTTCTGCCCTCACCGACCTCGCGGCGGTCACCAACATGATCGAGTCGCAGGTGGCGAATCTGAAGTCGCAACTGTCTGCGGCGGAGCACGCCCCGTCCCCGGAGGTGCAGGCCGCGGCGGATGCCATCGAAACGCAGGTCGCGTCGTTGCGGGCGTCGGTGGATGCGGTTCCTGTCCCTGCCAGGGTGACGCCGGTGGGTGCCACGGTGGAGCCGGGTTCAGCGTTGGCGCCGGGGACGACGGTGGCGGGTGCCACGGTGGATGCTTCGACGGGTGCCCCGGTGACGGTGCCGACGATCGGTGGGGGCACTGTAGCGGCCCCAGCGGCGCAGCAGACCCCGACGCAGGAGCAGACGCAGGCGCAGGCCACGGGCCCGGGTACGGAGCAGGCGGGTCCCTCGACGGCCACCGGTGCCGACGCGGTGGCCCCGGCGGCGGGTGGGGTGGCGACGTCCACAAACCAGCCCACCGCGGCGCCCACAGGGGCGGGTACGGCCCCGGACGCAGCATCGGGTGCGGGTACCCCGGTGGCGGGTGCCACCCCGGAGCCCCCGCAGTCGGCGGCGTCGGCGAAGGACGAGCCGAAGCCCGACACGTCCAGTGCGTCGAGCTCGGACACCTCGAAGTCGAGCACCGATACCACACCGAAGCCTTCGGACACGTCCAGCTTCTCCGACACCACCACGGCGAAGCCGAAGGACGAGCCCAAGCCCGACACAACGAGTTCGGCATCGTTGAGCGCATCGAGCGCATCGAGCTCGGCACCGTCCAGCTCGGATACCTCCGCGAAGCCTTCGGACAGCAGCAGCACACCGAAGCCTTCGGACACCACGGCGGCGGCAATGAGCCCGAACACGTCCAGCCCCTCCGACACCACGTCGAAGCCGAAGGACAGCAGCAGCAGCCTGCCGTCTTCGCCGTCGAGCACCGGCTCGGCGAAGTAACCCATGAGCGCACCAACGCCGCCACCACCGGCACCTGTGTCCCCCGCTGAACCGCCCAAGGTGACCGCCCCTTCCCGGTCCCCGGCGAACGCGGGCGTGGAAACGGCCGACAAGGTGGCGGCGTTGGTGCCCAAGGAAATCGGCTAACTCATGCCCCGCGGAGGACGTCGCGGTCCCCGCACCGAATCAAGCGCCCAACGCGGGGCTGCTGCCCACAACCTGATCGCCGCCCGCCTGGCGCAAAAAGGACGACCACGGTCTGCTGCGCAGCTCGCCGCCGCCCGCGGCAACCTCATCAAGGCCAGGGCGGCGCAGAAGGGCAGACCCCGATCCGCTGCACAACTGGCGGCGGCCCGCAACAACTTGGTCAAGGCGAGGGCCGCGGAACACGGTCGACCCCGGTCCGCAGCCCAGCACGCCGCAGCACTGGCGAACTTGGCGAAGGGACGGGCCACACAGCGGGGTCGGCCCCGCAGCGCGGCTCAACGAGCTGCGGGTGTCCGCAACCTCGCTCGAGCTCGACAGGCCGCGAGGGGCAGGCCCCGCACCACCCGGCAACGGGCGGCGAGTATCCACAACCTGTCCCGGCGCCGAAGGAAGAGGTGAATCACCGATGATCCGACATGTCGACTGGTCGCGGCACCCGCACGTTCGTACCGGCGACGACCTGACGTTCGGGGAACGCGCCGCCGACAAAGCTGTGCGGTTCATGGGATCGTGGGCGTTCCTCACCGGGCAAACCGTGATGATCGTCGGGTGGATCATCCTCAACGTCATCGGCATCGTCGCGCACTGGGATGAGTACCCGTTCATCTTGCTGAACCTTGCCTTCTCCACACAAGCTGCCTACGCCGCGCCGCTAATTCTGTTGGCCGCACGTCGGCAGAACCAACGCGCCGACGAAATGGCCCGATCCGATCTTGATGCGAACCTGGAAGCGTTGCAGATTCTCCGCGAACTTCGGGACCGCAACGGTGTGCTAACCAGCTGGTCCATCCCCCCACCGTGACCACCAAGACCGAACAGAAACAAGCCGCCCTGCTCGCGAATGTGGACAAGCAGCGCCGGAAGATGCACCGGAAAGCTGCCCTCGCCCTTATCGGTGTCCTCGGGGTGTTCGCCGCCGCGGTGGACGTGCCGAGTCTCCGAGCGGCGGTGAACCCCGACGCCCACCCCACGGCCCGTAAGCAGCAGGCCACCGCGGACCTCACCCGCCAAGCCACCGTTGCGGGTGTGATCCCCTCCTGGTCGGCGGTCAACGCAGATGCGCAGGCCACGGCGCAACGTTCCGGTGCTGCTGCTGCCGGGCATGTCCTCACCCGAGGGGACCTGCCCGTCGAACCCGACGACCTCGCCACCCCTGACGCCGGTCTGTACGTCGCGGACGGCAGGGTCCTCGACCAACTGTCCGGGGTCGGCGCCGACGCCGCCACCGCCCTCGGCAACGACGTGGACGACGCCGAACTGGTCGACCTCATGGGCGAATCCCCCGGCGCCATCTACTACCTGGACCTGATGAACTCCCGGGACTACATGGACGCCACCAACGGGGTCTACTCCGCGCTCGGCTTCACGCAGGTCATGTGGGACACCATGGATGACCGGGCGTGTGATACGTGCGAGGAACTGGCGGCGCGCAGTCCCTACTACCTTCGCGAGGTACCCGAAGTGCCCCATGGACACTGCCGGTGCTATTGCATCCCGGCATGATTCGAAAGGGGTTGAAGTTTTTGGTAGTCGTTCGCTCGGATCTCCGTCTCTGACAGCCGGATCACTTGCCAACCCAGGGCGGTGAAGGATCGGTCACGATGACGATCACGTGCGCCACCGTGCCAGTAATCACCATCGGCCTCAATCGCGATCTTCCGATCTACGATGGCGAAGTCGGCCAACCACCGACCGATCTGATACTCCTGTTCGACCTCAACCCCAAGATCGGCCAACTTCTCCCGCACCATGCGCTCAAGAGGCGTTTCGCCGCGGTAGAGCCGATAGCAACGCTGGCTGCAAAACCTGTTGTGGTCATCGTTGGCCTTCGAGGGGAACAGCCGGAACGTCTCCCCGCAGGTTGGACAGATGGCAAAGACCGGTGGGCGTCGACACTCTTCGGAGCAGTAGTGCCGAATTGAGCCGCTTCTCCGCCCGGAAGCGTGTCCCGCAGCGTTCACAATCGACATACTTGGTCTCCGCCGTCCTGCAAGCGGTCGAGCACACCGTGTATCGGTGGGCGGTGCTTCGCGGCACTGTGTAGTCGGTGTCGCAGACTGGGCAATGCTTAGTGACTTGGACGTTGGTGCTGGCCCGGTAGCAGGCACCAGTGCAGTACTTGCGGTCTGGTCGGCCAACCTTCGGGACCGGAGTGAACTTCTCACCGCATCCGACGCAGGTGCGCTCGGAGTAGACGTACTTGTCGCGCCTCGCATTAGAACACCGCGTTGTGCAGAACCGGCGGACCTTGCGGGCAGTGACGGAAACGCCGCATCGCTCACACGGAAACGTCAGCACGGGCTGACCATCGTGGGTACAGATTGGCTGTGGGTAGCATTCACTGCTAGCCCCCTTCTCGCTGTAATCGAGTGGGTGGGTCAGAGGCCGCGCAGGTGTTGATGCACCTTGCGGCCTCGCCTCATTCTAGCAGGTCAGAGGCTATTTCTCTCTAGCGGAACAGCCGGAAGAAGCCGCGGGTGGCGCGCCTGCGGATGAGCCGCTTCGGTAGCACCCCGCGTTGCAACGCTGACGCATCCCCTGCGGTGCGGGAGATCAGGTACGTGTCCCGTTGGATTTGCTTGAGCAAAGACCTAGCCATGGTCGTTCCCTTTCGCTCGTTTGTCGATGGTGGCGATGACAGCGGGTGTGACACCGAGGGCTTCGGCCAACTCGCGCTGGGTGTGACCGGCGGCCCGCATCTCACGGACGAACCCGGCCCGGTCCCGCAGCGTCGAGCGGTAGGCCCGTGCGTACTGCTCGACGCCGTAGGCCAACTCGCCCGCCTCTTCGATCTCACCTTCGCTCATCACACCCGTAAGCATACCCCCATAAGCGAGGAGACGCCATGCCGAATGCAGCCCCGATCACCGGCACGTTCCTCGCTCCCGGCGTCTCCAAGAATGGGCGCCTCTACGACAAGGCGGCGATCGGGAAAGCCGTGACCCGCATGCAGGAACGCATCGCCGACCCCACCGCCCTGCCCATCACGATGCGCCCTTTCCACGGCGCCGGGGATGACACCACGAAGATCGTCGCCTACGTCACCAAGGTCGGATTGAGCGGCGACGGCAACGCCACCTGGGAAGCAGCCCCCGTCGACACCCAATCCGGTCGGGACGTGATGGCCGCCGCCCGCCCCGGTCCCGACGGGAAACGCGCCCTCGCCGCCGTCAGCATCCGCGGCTGGTGGCTCGGCCCCGTCAGCAACGTTGAGCACGCTGGGCAGTCCGTGGAAACCGCCGACGACCTGGAAATCGACGGCATCGACTTCACCGCGTCCCCCGGCGTGGACGCCGCCCGCATCGCCACCTTCGAAACCCAGTTGGCCGCCGAAGCGGCACCGGCCGGGCGAACCCCGATCACCGAATCCGTGGAGGCCCTCGTGGCAGACGAAATCATCGACCAAGCAGCCACCACAGAGGCCACCGTCACCTACGCCGACCCCGGCTACCAAGCGGACAAGAAAAACCGCTACCCCATCGACACCAAGGCCCATGTCCAAGCGGCCTGGGCGTACATCAATCAGACCGCGAACCAGAAGCCGTACACCGCCCCGCAGGTCACGAAAATCAAGGCCGCGATCAAGACTGCGGCGAAACGGGTGGGTGTCACCATCACCAGCGAATCCGCCGCCGACCTCAGCGACGTGGTGGAAGCCACGATCTCCATCTACCACGACGCGGGCAAGGACTACATGTCCATGTCCAAGCACGGTGTGGACCCCAACGACATCGACACCGCCGCCACGCAGGTCGGGTCCGCTGCGAAAGCAGCCGCCCAAACCATGGGCACCGACAACGACCCGGGTTGCGGGTCGTGCGGTGCGGACACCCCCGACGGCGCCAACTACTGCCCCCAGTGCGGGGCCATGCAGGGAACACCCGAAACGACCGAGGGCGGCCCGTCCGTCACCGAACACAAGGAGAATCAGATGGCTGACGACAAGAACCCCGCCCCCAATGCCGATGCGAAGGCCACCGAGTCCACCGACGGCAAGCCCGCCGGTGACGTGACCGAGACGGCGAAGCCCGACGAGAAGGTCACCGAGACCGCGCCGGTTACCGAAACCAAGCCCGTCACCGAGGCTGCCGACGTCACGGAAACCGTGCGCAACGCCGTCACCGAAGCCGTCCGCGCCGAACGCCAGGCCATCGTCGGTGAGCTCGGGGAAACCATGGCCACCAAGGTCACCGAAGCCGTCGACGCCCTCCGCTCCGAGATCGTCACCAAGTACGGGCCACCGCGCCGCGCCGGTCTCGTCGCCGACGAAGCGGCACCGGAGAAGTCCGTCGACAAGATGACCACCGAAGAGTTCAACGCCTACGCCACCGCCACCTGGGACCGCGTACTCCCCCAAGCCCGCTACTAGACCCCACCCCCTGGACCACCCCACCCCCCAGGGGTCGGGAGCCACCCCCAGCAAGGAGAAAACATGTCCACCGAACTCGAGGAAGCCCTCACCGCTGCTGGTGTCGGTGCGCTCATCCAGAAGCAGATCGACCCGATGATGCTGGAGTACCAGCGTCGTTACTCACCGTTGGTGCGCACCGTTCCCGCGCAGCAGTGGGGCTCAACCCAGTACAACTTCACCCGGCGCACGAACCGGGCACCGGGTGGGTTCGTCACCGATGGTGGTGCCCGCCCCGTCGGCAACTCCCTGTACGAGCAGTTCGCGTTCACCATCCGCAACATGCAAGCGGTGGGTGCCGTCACCGGCTACGCACAGGTTGTCACCGCCTCCCTGATCGGTGACCTGCGCCGCCAGGAAATCGAGTCCTGCGTGCAGGGCCTGCTGTGGGACATCGAAACCGCGATGCTGTGGGGCAACGACCCCGCCACCAACATGGGCCCCTACCCGCAGTTCTCCGGGTTGGCGAACCTGATCACCCAGTTCGGGTCCGTGGGGATGTCCCCGCAGAACGCGGTCGACGAGAACGGTGCATCGTTCACCACCAACCAGCTGGATCGGCTGATCGACATGGTGGAGTCCAACGCGGCGGCGCCCGTGGGTAGCAACTACATGTTCGTCATGTCCCCCACCGCGAACAGCAAGGTGTCGCAGGGGGAGACGGCGTTCCAGCGGTTCACGAATCAGGTGGAGGTCGCCGCCGGGCTGAACGTCATGTCCTACCGCGACATCCCCATCATCAAATCCAGCTTCCTGTCCTCCCGCGGTGGCGCCATGTCCCCGGTCGCAGCCACCCCCGGCGGCACCGGTGGCGCTCTGGCTGCCGGTGCCCGTTCCTACATCATCACGGCCGTCGTGTCCCGCTACGGGGAGCTGTCCCCTTCCGCGGAGGTCACCGCGACCACTACCACCGCCACGTCCACCGTGGCCCTCGCGTTCACCCCACCGGTGGGACCGGAGGGTGCGTTCCCCCTGTCCTACAAGGTGTACGAGGGTGCGGCCGGAGCGGAAACCCTTCTTGGTGTCGTGGATGCTGTGGTCGGGTTGCAGGGCGATGGGGTAACCCCCATCTTCACGACCTCCATCGTGGACACCGGGGCTGCCCTGGTCCCGCAGAACGGGAACATCATCCCCGCGTCCACCCCCGCCGCCTATGTCGGCGGGTCGGCGGAACGGCCGCGCAGCGCCGGTGGTGAGGACGTGTACCTCATCCCCAAGGACCGGGACGTGCTGTTGCGGCCCTACACCCGCGATGTGCGCCCGGTGGACATCTACCCCACCACCAGCTCCCCGGACAGCCTCCCGTTCGCGCTCTTGACGGACACCTGTCTTGCGCTTAGGGCACCCAAGTACGCCGGCCGTTTGCGCAACGTCACCGCCACCCTGGCGGCGTAAGAGAAGAGGGGAGCACCGTGACCACATCGGAGTCTTTCACTTCCCCCGCCGGGCAGGTGATCCGCGTCGCCCTGTTCGACGCCCTGGGCAACGCATCACCCACCCTGCGCGTCAACGCCGGGGCCGCTGGGATCGGGCAAACCCTGAAGTCCTATGTGGGGACGGTCAGCATCGCCACCGGCGCCACCGTGCCCCTGGAAACGGTCAGCACCGGCAAGTCGTTCATCATCACCGACATCTACATCTCTGGGAATACCGCCACCCAGTTCTCGGTGACGATCAACGCCGCCGGTACCCCCATCTTCCAGGGGTTCGCCAAAGGTGACACCGGGCCGATCGGTCTCACCGGCATCGAGACGGGACCTTCCGCACCTTCGGGTACCGCCGTGAGCCTCGTGCTGGGCGCCGCCGCCACCACCACCGCGGCCTTCATGGTAAGTGGGTACGAGCAATGAGTTTGACTGTCACGAACCAAACCGGTGACGGTGTTCTCGACGATCTGTTCAACGTGGTCGTCACCCTCCCCGACACCGGCACCGCGGTGCAGTTGGACGGCTACGTACAGCCGGTAGGTGGCCCCTCGGTGAACATCACCGGGGGCCCGCTGACGATCCCCGCCGCCCCCGCGTCGGGGTCGGTGTTCTACAACATCCAGGTTGATTCGGTGGCGGGTGCGGCGTCGGTGCAGCAGTCCACGACCGCCGACCCGGCACCGGTCACCGGCACATCACGGGTCGTGTTCCGGCAGACCCTCACCCCGTCCGCGGTGGACCCGGCGTTGGGCGCCGAGTCCACCCCAGACAACAACTGAGGGAGTCTTCATGGCTTTGGTGCGTAAGGACTTGCCCGGCACAGTCCCCGGCTACAAATGGGCGGCGGCTGGGGACGTGGTGGACGTGCACGACGCGCTCGCGCACGAGTTGTTTCGCATCGCCGGCTTCACCGAAGTCCTCACCAAAGTCATCCCCGACACCGCCTCATCCGGCACCGACGTCCATGCGGCGCCGGATGAGCGGCACCGGAAGGTGACCCGTAAGGGCATGTGATGACAGCACCCTTGTACACCCCGATCGCCACCCCCACGGACATGAACAGCGGTGCCCTGTCGTTCATGCTCCGGGGTGTCAGCGCCGCCTACCAGCAGTCGGTGATGGTCCGGGCATCACGGTCGGTGGAAGCACGGTGCGGGCGCAGGTTCGCGCCGTTCACGGTCACCGAATCCTCCACCGCCGAGGGGGTGTCCCCATTCGCGGCGGGTGGGGACACTGGTGTGCCCATGTCGATGGCCGGGTCGGTGGGGTTGTCCCGAGCCCGGTCGTTGGGGGTGTCGTCGTTGGTGCAGGACTTCTGGGTCAGTGAGTGCGCACCGCTGTGGCCCGACCTGTGGGTGTACAGCAACCTGATGGTGCAGTTACGGCACACCTGGGGCGACACCCAACCCCTCACCGGGGTGCACCTCATCGGCCCCGAAACCGACACCGGACACGTCCGGTTGCCGATCGGCACGTTCTGCCCGGTGGGGACCACCATCGTCGCCACCTACTCCGGTGGCTACACCCTGGGGATGCCCGACGATTTGGTGCAAGCCGTCAAGTTGCAGGCCGCGAAGTCGCTGATCGTGGAGATCGAACCGGAGAACCGGCCGGGAATGGACACCGGCGACCTGGAGGCGGAGATCATCGACCTCCTCGCCCCCTACGCCCGCGCCTGAGAAGGAGCCCGTCGTGCAGATGGATTTGACGTTCTCCGCGGACCGCACCCTCGCCACGCTGGACAAGATGGCCGCCACCGCCGCAACCCTGCTCGAAGTCGCCGGCCCAGCCATCGTCGGCGACTTTCACCGCATGGAAGCCGCCCGGTTCGACGCGAACGGCCCCGGTTGGGACCCCCTGACCCCCGCCACGATTGCCATCAAAACCGCCCGCGGGATGCCGCAACCGGAACGCATCCTCTACGGCCAAGGCGACCTGCTCAACTCGTTGACGGGGCACACCGAGCACACCGTGGTGGACATCAAACCGGATGAGTTGTTCGTCGGCACCAACGTGCCCTACGCCCAGTACCACCAGAGCGGGCCGCGGGTCATCAAGGTGTTCGGCAAAGGTGACGCCAAGCTCCCCGAACGGATCCTCGTGCAGGTGAGTGAGGAGGACGCCGCCCGGTGGGGTGCCATCCTCTCCGCCGGTTTGCGGTCCACCACCACCATCGTCGCGGAAGCCGGTGTCTAGCCCATGGGGTCCGTTCGTCGGCCCCGCTCACGTCCGGGACGCCGTGGAAGCCACCCTGAACCTGTGGGCCGCCACCTACGTCGGGGAAGCGGTCCGGCAAACCGTTGGCCGCAACCTCAACCCACCCCTCACCAGCTTCGAGGACTGGGTGAACGAGCCGGGTATCACCGGGGTCAACCCGACGATGGCCCCCCGCTACGTGGTCGCAGTTCCCGGCACCGTCGGCGATCCGCAACGCCACGGTGACGGCACGTACCGCGCCATCTGGCAAGTCCTGATCAACGTGTGGATGTGGGGACCGGACTACCAAACCACCGAAGACTACTTGGGTTACTACCTCGTGGCGTTGCGAATGGCCCTCTGCCAACACCCCTCACTTGGGGGTTTCGCGGAGTCCACCCACTGGGCGGGGGAACGGTACGCCCAAGCGGCGCCGCCGACGGCGTTCCACACCTGGGGTCACGGTGTCCTCACTGTGCTGGTCACCGTCGACGGTGTGCTGAACGCGTACGCCGGACCCAGCACCGTCCCGGCGAACCCCGCCACCCCGCCTGTGCCGTCACCCGCTGTGACCTCTGAGCACGTCACGGTCGCCGCCCTGCCGTTGTCGTAAGCGACCTTCCCCGCGTTTACGCCAGCACTGCAACACCCCTCACCCCCACTCCCGTCGCAAGAAGGGCGCCTCTGATGCGCGTACGCAACATCTCCAGCCACGTCGTGGACCTCGACACCGGCCGCACTTTGGCCCCCGGTGAGGTCGCCGACACCGACACCTCCGATCGGGTGACCGAGCTGATCGACGCCGACCAGCTCGCCGACGAGGACGACGACGAGCCCGCCGCCCCCGCACCACTACCCGTCGACGTCCCCGTGGAGTCTGCGGCCGCCGTGCTGCCCCCGGAGCCCGCCAGCGACGCCCCCGGCACCACCGTCACCGAACCCACCACCGTGCCCGACCAGACAGTCACAGAGGCCCCCACAGACGCGGCGCCCGAGTCGGCACCTGACACGTCCCCGGAAGCGGACACCTCCGCTGCCACCACCGAGAAGGAGTCCTAACCCATGCCCGCACCGGGAATCACCGTCACCTCCGTCACCTCCGCCCCACCCGCCGTCGGATCCGCCCCCACCGGCAACTGGTTCGTCACCGGCATCGCATCCCGCGGTGTCATCGGTTCGCCGATCCTGGTGTCGTCCATGTCGCAGTTCGCGGCCGTCTGCGGTGCACGCAACCCCGCTTCCCCCCTGTTCGACTGCGCGGACCTGTTCTTCCGCGACGGTGGCACCCAGATGTTCGTGTCCCGCGTCGGTGGGACCGGGCAGGCCGCCGCCACCTTGGTGTTGAAAGACACCACCCCCACCACCGCCCTGAACACCCTGACCGTCAACGCCAACTCCACCGGTGTGTGGGGCAACGCTCTGACCGTGGCCGTCACCTCACCCGGCGCCGGGCTGTACCAGATCGTGGTCACCGGCCCCAACGGGGTCGAAACGTCCCCGGTCCTCACCCAGCCTGCTGATGCGGTGGCCTGGTCCTCGGTGTCGCAGTACGTGAGCATCGTCAACAACAACGCGGCCAGCGTGAACCCCGTCAACAACCCGGCCGTCCTCGCCGCCACCCCACTGGCCGGGGGTGTGGACGACACCGCCAGCATCACCGAAGCCACCTGGACTACGGCGCTCACCGCATTCACCCGTGACCTCGGACCCGGCCAAGTCTCGGCACCGGGGCGCACCACCGACGCCGCGCACCAAGCCCTCCTCACCCACGCCGCCCTCAACAACCGGGTCGCCTACTGCGACGGGGTGGACACCCCCACCGCCGCCACCCTGCTCACCGAAGCCACCAACGCCATCGCCAACAATGTCGACGGTTCCTACGGTGACCTCACCAACTGGGTGATCATCCCCGGTTTGCCCACCGGCAACGCCCTACCCGCAGCACCCCGCGTGGTGCCGGGGTCGGCGTTCAAAGCTGCGGTCACCGCCAAATCCGACGGCGCCACCTACAGCAACGGCACCGCCAACACCAACATCGCCCCCGCCGCAGCCAACGGTGTCTCCTCGTTCGCGATCGGCGTCACCCAAACCTACTCCGACACCGACCGGGCCGCCCTGAACGCCGCCGGGTTCAACGTCATCCGCTCCATCGCCGGGAAAGTGCAGTTGTACGGGTTCCGCTCCCTCGCCACCGACCCCACCTGGACGCAACTGTCCTGGTGCCGCCTGCGGATGGATTTGCAGGACCACGCGAACACCATCGCCTCCGGGATCGGCGAGTTCTCCGAGATCGACGCCAAAGGGCAGGTGTTCGGCCGGTTGGCCGGGGCGTTGGGCGGACTGTTGTCCACCTACTGGCAGATCGGCGCCCTGTTCGGGGCGACCGCTTCCGCCGCGTACAAGGTGAATGTCGGCCCCTCCGTGAACACCCCCGCCACGATCGCCGCCGGGCAGTTGAACGCTGTGATGTCGGTGAAGCGTTCCCCGTTCGCGGAACAGGTGAACATCACCATCGCCAACGTCCCCCTGCTGCAGGCCATGTAACCCCCACCATCACCTGATCTTCTAGAAGGAGGCCCGCTATGTCGGCCGAAATGCAGTACTTGCTCTCCGTCAACGTCGATGGTGTCGGTGACCTGGGGGTGTTCGACAAGCGCACCGGTGGCGACACCACCATCGCCGCCGCGAAACACCGCCCCGGCGGCATGGGACCGGAGAAAACCTACGTCACCCTGGCCACCTACTCGGCGATCACCATCACCCGGGTTTATGAGCGGGTCCGTGATCACGAACTGGTTCGCGCCATGCGCAACCTCGGTGGGAAACGGTACGTCACCGTCACCGAGCAGCCGTTGGATGATGACGGCAACGCGTGGGGTGTCCCCGTAACGTGGCGCGGCCGGCTGTCGAATGTGAAGCCCGGTCAGGTGGACTCCGCGTCCAACGCGGTGCGCATGTTCGAGCTCGACGTGGAGCCGGAGACGGTGGCATGACCGACCCTCTCGGCTCGGGTGGCGGGATCACGGTCACCGTGCCGCCGCCGTCGAACGGTGCGCCACCGATGGACGCTGCCCCGCAAGCAGCGCCCATCGCCCCGCTGCCCGATGTCGCGCCCACGGTCACCCACACCGGCCAGGGGTCGCCCCTCGCGTCGCTACGAGCCCGACGGGAGGCGTTGCAGGAGAAGCTGTACCTCGACCTGAAAGTGCCCCGCTGGGACGACGACGGTGGACCCGCCATCTACGTCCGCTACAACCCGTCGTCCCCGGCGTTCCTGGGGAAAACCATCGAAAAAGCGAAGAAGCAGAAACCGCGCCCGGACGACTGGATGGTCAACGCCAACGCCGATGCACTCATCCAGTCGTGCGTGGCGGTGTTCGCCATCGAGGACGGCACACCACCGGAGAAAGCGACCCGCGAGCAGCAACTGTCGTTGCGGGACGGTGACCCCGCCGGGGATTGGACCCGTTTCGACCCCGACCTCGGGTTCAGTTTGGGCGTGGAAGGTGTGCAGTCGGCTCGCGCCGTCGTCCGCAAGCTGTACTTCACCGAAGGCGACCTGTTGGCCGCGGCGAGCAGGTTGGTGGAGTGGTCCGGGGTGGCGGCACCGGAGGCGGATGAGGATTTTTTCACGGGCTGACCGAACCCGGTGACCCCGACGACGGTTTCGCCCGTGAACGGGCCATCATCGGGTCCGCGGCCGCCGCCCT
>JAABVA010004487.1_pt1 | contig 12891 bp, 12 predicted proteins | sample 5560331 | NCBI WGS metagenome assembly JAABVA01 (sample SAMN12812661, study PRJNA571458) | rock metagenome | isolation source: Antarctica rocks | place: Antarctica: Victoria Land, Mt New Zealand sud | collected 2016-01-07
TCCTGACCGAACGGGAGGAGAAGACCGCCGTCGCGATCGCCAGCAACGACAGCTTCAGCGGCTGGACCAAGACCTTCACCGACCCCCGGCTCTGCGCCGCCATCGTGGACCGCCTCACCTTCGGCGGGAACATCATCGAGACCGGCACCAGCAGCTACCGCCTCGCACACGCCCGCAACAAGCGGACCCCGAATGCGTGACGCTTTCCCGCTAGGCCCAAACCGACACGGCAACGAACTGACCGGGATGCACTGCCAGTGCTGCGGACGACAGATCGTCTTCAGCGTCCAAGACCACTACGAACTACCCGCTCGAGGAAACACCCAGCGCTTCTGCGACCCCGCCTGCAGGCAAGCCGCCTACCGCCGTCGCCGAGCCGGCATCCCTGAGGACACCCCCGCCCAACGCCAAGGCGGACGAGAGCGAGGACTCAACCCCCCCAGCAACCCAGGTGGGGCCAAATCAAGCCGTCATGGTGGGGCCACTTCGAGTTGACACGGCCAAACGGCTACACCGTCAAGGCACAAGCCACCTTCGTCGGTGCCGCCCAGCGCAACGGCCATACCCTGGTCGTGGTGTTACTCAAGACCCACCCGCGGTACTGGCCCGAAGCCGCCGCCCTGCTGGACTGGGGATTCGCCGCCGAAGCAGCCCACACCCAACCAGTCGGTGAGCTCATCACCGCGCACAGCGACGCCACCGGGCAACACCCCCAGACCCCAACCGGCACCGACACCGCCCGCACCGCGGCACCCAGACACCCCACTAACTCCACCGGGCTGCTCACCAGCGCCCTCGGCGCCAGCGCCCTGCTCATCGTCGCCGCCCTGATCGGCGGCGCCGCCACATCGTCCGCGCACGGCGGTCCACCCGGGCCACCCGCCACCAGCTCCGCTGACACCACACCCACAGCCTCGTGCAGCCCCGGGGCAGGCCCTGGTCCGGTGCCTGGACGCTGACCGGTGGCGCTGTCAGAGCCGGTTGCTGACCCAGACAAGGACAAGCAGCACGATCAGCAGCGTGAAAAAGACCCAGACAGCGTCCAACACGCGGTCGCTTAGCCCGCGCTGCGACACGTGCATCACGCTCCCTTCCCTACTTCGGTCCTGCGCCAAACAACAGCCCTCAAACTATGCCAACCGCAGCCCGAAAGCCGTCCTGTCTGACTTCCCCCGGCCCGGTGCGCTACGCGGCCTGCACCGACGAGTAGGTCTGCAAGAAGCCCGGAAGGTGTCCGCCCGGATCTGCCAGGGCCACAGGCCACAGGGGGTGTGACTAGCAACCACCAGCAGCGCCAGCCTGAACACCACCAGGATCATGGTGGGGATCGCCAGACCGTCGCCAGCCGCCACAGGTCGTCGCCGCCCCCTCGCTGTGCGCTTGGCCGGATCCGCGGGGCAACGGGCAGCACCCGGGCATGAGCGCTCAGGGTGGCTGCGTCCTGGGCTGCGCCGGGGATGGCGCCGTACCCGTCAGGTAGGGGCGCCATGACCACGACCCGGTCGTAGCCGTCCCTGGCGTGTGGAGATCTCGTAGATCCGGGCGTCATACCGGTGTTGCGGCCGCACCCCCACCCCGTGCCGCGAGCGACCGGCCGGGCACCTCCTGCAGATAACTACCATTTCCGGCAGCAAAAGGCATGTCGCGCTACCGATAACGCGCTACCTGCGGCAGGCCAACGACTCAGAAGCACTTCCGGTAACAGGAGGCGGGTCGGGTGGCGGTCGGAGCGGCAGCGGTCAGCACCTACATCAGCGGTCTGGACGAGGCCCTCGGCGACCGGTTTGAGGGCTACCGGCAGCACCTTCTCGACCTGCCGCTGGCGCCGGCGACCCGCCGCTGCTACGCCGGCCGGGTCGGTGGCTACCTGGCTTGGCTCGCTGAGCTCGACCCGGTCACCCGCCGCCGCCAAGGCGACCCTTTCACCCACGGCCACGCCCGGGACTACACCGTCCGGGACTACCGCACCCACCTCATCGACACGCGCAAGGCCAAGCCCGCCTCTGCCAACCTCGCCCTAGCCGCCCTGGACTCCTTCTACCGCTGGGTCGGCCTGGGCCCAGCCCGCATCCGGCGTGACGAGCTGCCCCAGGCCGCTCCCCGAGCCCTCACCGTGGAGCAGACCCGCCGGCTGCTCCGCACCGCCGAACGCACCGCGCAGACCGGCACCGCCGGCGGCGTGCGGGACCGGGCCGTCATCACGCTGCTGCTGTTCACCGGCCTGCGGATCGGCGAGCTCGCCGCCCTGGACGTCGGCGACGTCGCGGTCAGCGCCCGCAAAGGCCTGGTCACCGTCCGGCGCGGCAAAGGAGACCGCTACCGCCAAGTCCCGCTCAACACCGATGCCCGCGACGCCCTGGACGCTTGGCTCACCAAACGCGCCACCCTGCCCGGCAACGACAGCCCCGCGCTGCTGCTGTCCCTGAAAGGCCAGCGGCTGTCTACGCGAGCCATCGACCTCACCGTCCGACAGCTCGCCCAGCAGGCCGAGCTCCAGGCCTCCGCGCACACCCTGCGCCACACCTGCCTGACCCGGCTCGTGCGCGCCGGCAACGACATCGTCCTGGTCGCCGAACTCGCCGGACACGCCCGCCTGGAGACCACCCGCCGCTACAGCCTGCCAGCGCCGCCGACCGACAGGCCGCCATGGACGCCCTCACCCTCGACTACTGAGCGCGCCGCGCATGGGCTCTTTGCGGAGGATCTCCTCCGCCGTTGCTACTCAAGCCCCGACTCCGGTTCCCGTCCAAGGACGGGCAGGTACTGGACGCGGTCAATGGGCACCGCGGTCGCGGGTTGGAGTGGCCCTGCGGTAAGAGTGTCGCGGCCTGATCCGACAGCGGTGAGCGTCAGGACGTGCAGCGGTTCAAGAGCGCGTCGGCCTGCGCGCTTATGGCCTTCGCCTGGTCGACCAGGCCCTGCGCGGTCTGCTCGAACCGGGCAGCAGCCTACCCTGGCGTGTTGTGTCTCGCCCCGTACGCGGCCCGCGTACGGCTGGACGTCGCCGGGCTGCGCCTGTGGGTCAGTCATCCCCTGCTGCTGCTGGACCTGCCTAAGGACCGCGGCGTCTTTGCCCGCGGTCCCGAGCGCATCGCTGAGGGCCGAGGCGTGGTCACGGACCGTCGTTGTGGCCGACTGGACCGTGGCCTATCCGCTTTCCACGGTCGCCTCGTCGCTGCCGACCGTTCCCGGCGTCGCTGCTGACCGTCCCGCAGTCCGGTGGGCTCACGGCGGCGTCGTGATATTCCGTGGCGTAGTCGGCGCGGGCCCTGGCAAGAGCAGTTGACGCCTCGGCGAGCGCCGCCTTGAACGTCAGGTCGTCGCTTGTCAGGGCTGTTTCGGCGTCGTGCAAGGCCGTCAGGTCTGACGCGAGGGCTGAGCCGGCGCTTCTGAGCGCGGCCGCCGCCTGTTGTTGTTGTTGCTGTTGCGCTGCCTGCTGTTGCTGTTGCTGTTGCGCTGCCTGGGTGGCTTGCGCGTTCGCGGTCGCCTGCTGTTGTGCCTGGCCGCCAAGGGCGGCGACGGCGGCGTTGTAGTCGTCGGCTGTGGCCTTGCGAAGCACAGTGTCGGTCAGGATCCCTGCGCTGTTGGGGAGGGTGAGAGTGAGCTCATCGCCGCTGATCGACCCGGTGATCGTTTTGTACGTGCCGAGTCCTTCGCTGAGCGTGAGGCTCACCCGGTCGTCGTTGCGGACGCCGGTGAGGCTTTCCTCAACCGGGCTGGTTCCGGCGGCGGCGGACGTCGACGCGTCGACCTGGTCGATCGCGCCCGTCAGGGCGGCACCGGTGGCGGTCCATCGGACGTACAGGACCCGCCCGGGTCCCGTTGCGAGGTAGGAGGCGTCGTTACCGCCGGCGCCAGCTGGGACCGGTGCGGTGCCAGTGCTTCGCCGCGTCCCGGGCCTTGTGCACTCCCGAGGCATGGGTACCGCAGGCCGCAACGAACGCAAGGGCCACCGCGAAGGACGCGGGCCGATGCGGGTTCACAACCGGCATCGTGGCCCATGTGCGCGTTGTGGGGGAACGTGGTTGACCCCACCACGAGGTGCCCGTACGCTTGTACGTACACAGGAGGTCGGGATGACAGCAAGCGCACGGCTAGAGGTCCGGGTCCGCCCGGACAGCAAGACACGGCTGGAACGCGCCGCCGGGATCGAACGGGTGCCGTTAAGCGACTTCGTGCGTTCCGCGGCTGAGGCCCGCGCCGATGAGGTCCTTCGGGAACACGACGCGACGACCCGGGTCCCCGCCGCGTTCTTCGACCAGCTCCTCGCCGCCCTGGATGCCCCGGCAATGGCGAACCCGGCCCTGGCCGCCGCTGCCCGCCGGGCCCGGACCGTCATCACCCGCGACTAACTCAGGTGCCCTTCCGTTCGCAGCGGTTCGATCCGGACCTGCACGACGTCGCAGCGTTTACCAGCGGGGAACGATCGCTCGACGTGTGGCTCCGGGAGCAAGCCGTCGCCGCGACCGACCGCCGGACCGCCCGCACCTGGGTGTGGGTGTCCGACGCCGGCGCGGTCGTCGGCTACTACGCCCTGACCGCGCACAAGATCGCGCGGGACGACGTGCCCGCGAGGATCGGCAGGGGCGGGCCGGCGGAAATCCCGGCGGTGCTCCTCGCCCGGCTCGCCCTGCACCTTGATCTGCGCGGACAGGACCTCGGCGGGGTCCTGCTCGCAGACGCGCTCACCCGCGTCGTCGACGCGACCCAGCAGGTCGCCGCACGTGTCGTCGTCGTGGACGCCCTGACGGAACGCGTCGCTGAGTTCTACGAACGGCACGGCTTCCGCCGTGTACCCGGGAGCCTCGTCCTAGTCCAGAAACTGACCGACGTCGAAGCAGCTCTGCGCTAGCGGCCCCGGTCGGCCTTCGCCGTTCACGGCCTAAAGCTGCTTTCACCGCTGCGGCCAGGCGATGCCCCGGCCCGAGGCGCTGTCGGTGAACGTCCCGTCCAGCGTCACGCCGTCGTTTAGTGACACCTTTCCCGGGCGGTCGCGTTCAGCCGCCGGTACCGCGCGTCTGCGCCAGAGCTCTGCTTCTCAGTTGGGCGCTTCGCCTGGGCCTGTCTGAGGATCACCCATTCGCAGGGCCGAGGTGCCGCTGCGGTCCAGCAGGCGGGGTACCGCTGGCCAGGGGTTCGCCCAGAGCGGTGTTGGCGGTAGTCGAGCGTCCCTCCCTTTGCGGATCACTCGTGGCCCCTTCACGTTCGGCTCGTAGAGCAGCCGGCGTACGGGGCCACGAGTGGGTTCAGCCGATGGCGGGGCTGGTGGTGGAGGCGAGGCCGAGGCCCCAGTCCCTGTCGCCGGCGCTGCCCAGGGTCCAAAGATCGCCGGTGTTGATCTGGATGGCGGTCTCATAGCCGCCACCAGCGACGGCGGTGATCGAGGGACTGGTACCGATCTTCATGCCGGCGTTCCAGACCTTGTTGCCCCCGGTGCCGACAGTGATCAGACCGCCGGTGTTGGCCTGGAACGCGGTCTCCCAACCGCCGCCGGCGAGGGCGGCGATCGATGGGCTGGTGGCGCCGGCCATGCCTTGCTGGGTGTTGGTGGTGGCGCCAGTGTTGCTGGTAGTCCACAACTGACTGCCATTGGTCTGTACGGCGATCTCATAGCCGCCGGCGGGCAGCGCGGTGATCGAGGGACTGGAACCGGCCTTCATGCCCAAGTTCCACGACTTCGTCCCGAGGGTGCCCACGCTCCACAGGTCCCCGGTATTGGCCTGAACCGCCACTTGGAATCCGCCGCCGGGTAGCGCGGTGATCGAGGGACTGGTCCCGGCCTTCATGCCAAGACCCCAGTTGGTGGTGGCACCGGTGTTGCTGGTTGTCCACAACTGACCGCCATTGGTCTGCACGGCGATCTCATAGCCGCCGCCGGCCAGGGCTGCGATCGAAGGACTCGTGCCAGCGCCCATGCCAAGATTCCAGGACTTGGTCCCGGCGCTGCCGGCGCTCCACAAGTCCCCCGTGTTGGCCTGGAACGCCGCCTGGAACCCACCAGTGGGCAACTTGGCCACCGACGGGCTCGTACCCGCCTTCATCCCCAACTGCCAATCCTTGTTACCAAACGTACCGACCGTCCACAAATACGATGACCCAGCCGCCTGAAACGCCACCTGATACCCCGACGGCGCCGAGACCATGTTGTTGTACCGGACCGGGGTGAAACGGTTCCAGTACGTGTTCGACGTCGCGATATTGCTGATCCGCTGAGCGTGACCTCCTGGCTGTGGTTCCTCCATGATGTCGAAACTGGTTTCAGCCTGGTCATTCCACTGCACAAACAGAGACATGTGGTGCTCGGTGCCGCTGTCAATCACAAGTGCGTCGCCGGGCCGCAAAGCTGCCCACGAGATCGGGGTGGTCTTGTGCGTCCAGGAACTCAGGCCAGGGTCGAGCGTGTACGTGGTCTCCGAGCCGACTAGATTCCAGGCCATCGACACGAAGCCTGAGCAGTCCGTCCGATACTGCCCATACTGGTTTGTGTAGTAGGCAGTTTCGCTATAAGGGACCTGGGCGTCGACCCAGGACTGAGCCCGGGTCATGGCCTCGGCACTGGAGATGGAACCACCTGACGTGAACGCCCAACTTGGGCCAGAGGACACCAAGGTGATGCCGATGCCAAAAGCAACAGCCAAAGCTATGGCCCTGAGACGGCCGAAACGGTGGCGTACCAAATAGGACGGAGCAGAGACCTTCAACAGATTGTTCCCGCAGTTCTCGAAAGGCGCGTCAGACAGACCTAAATCGAAGCACGAAATCAGAAGAGTCTGCGCCTGGATGGGGCGAGCGATGTCTACAACCTCGGCATCTTCCCGGCAAGCATTCCCGCAAAGTCGCCGGCATACCGCCCGATAGGACTACTTACTGGACGGTCTGCCCACACCCATATACAGCGAATTCCAGCAACCCGACTACATTTGGGACCACGGCCGCCTGCTGTGACTGCAACGTCCCGGCTCGACCTTCACCGGCGCTCAGACCGGCCGCTCGGCTCCTGGGCCGGCGCGCAGGAACTGGTAAATGGTCACGCGACTGACGCCGAACTCGCGCGCCAGCGTGGGCTTGGGGTGCCGTCGGCGAGCCGCTGGCGCAACTGCGCGACCCGTTCGGCGCTCAATGCGCGGCGCGGCCCCGGTAGGCGCCGCGCTGTCGGGCCGGCACGCCCGGTCGGTCCGGGGCTCGCAGAGCATGCCGCCTGCTGCTGCACCGCCAGGGTGGGGTTGAGCCAGGTGGACACAGCCTCGTCCCGGCGCAGTGCCACGACGGCCGACGAGGCTGTTGGATGAGCCCGAAGCGCCGGGCCGGGTATCAGGCCTGCGCACTACGGCCACCCGTCCGGTGTGGCCCACGGAGCGGCTGCCGGCACAGGTGCTGTGACACTGGCTGGGGAGGTATCGGGGTAGCTGTGCCCGGCCGCGTCCCCGATCTCTTCGGGCCTCACGCCCGGGGAGGCAAGGGCCGGCCCGGCAGGTCCGGACGCGAGCAGGGCCAGGCCGACCAGCACCAGACCGAGCGCGCCCACCGCCCCGACCGCGACCGCAGGGCTGGTCACGGCGGACACGCCGCCGGCCGCGGCGACTCCCAAGCCCTGTCCGGACGTCACCCCGGCGGCCGCGATCGCGAAGGCGCGGCCCCGGTACGGACCGGCGACGCCACGCACGAAAGCGACCCGGGCCAGCAGGCTGTAGCTGGCGCCCGCGCCGGACAGTCCGACCAGCAGCAGCGCGACGGGCAGCGGCGGACCGGCCAGGCACGCCACCAGGGGGAGCAGGGCCAGCAGGGCCAGCGGGAGCAGGAGGCGACGCCCGCGGTCGGCGGAGACCCGACCGACGAGCAGGAAGCCGACGACGGACCCGGCCGGACCGGCGGCGAACAGCAGGCCGACGCCCACCGGCCCCGCGCCCAGGCTGTGCCCCCACGGAGCAGCCAACGCCTCGGGGGCGATGCTGCAGGAGATGCCGGCCCAGGTGAGCAGCAGGGGTCGCCGGCACCCTGGAGCGGTTGCGGCCCGCAGGCCGAGCCGGGCGTCGTGCAGCGCCCGCGCCAACCGGCTCGAGCGCCCCCGCTCGGCACGGCCCGCGGCAACCACGTCGGTGTCGGGGTCCGCAGCCGGGTGATGCTGCACCAGCAGGCGCACCGCGACGGCCGAGAGCACAAAGGACGCGGCGTCCAGCAGCAGCGCAGCACCGGTTGAGATGGCGGCAAGCAGTACGCCGGCCGCCGCGAAGCCAAGGACCTGGCCGCTGTCGTTCAGCGCTTCGTCCAGTCCGGTGCCCAGCTGGTAACCGTCGTCGTCGACCAGGACCTCGCGCATCAGTGGTGCCCGCGCTGCGGCCCATGGCGCCTCGACCGTGGTGGCCAGCAGCACCAGGGCGAGCAGCACCGCCAGCGGCAGCCCCGGCACAGCCATCGCCGCGAACAGCGCTGCGCGCAGCAGGTCCGCGGCCACTAGCAGCCGGCGACGCGGGAGCCGGTCGGCCAGGCCACCGAGCAACGGGCCACCAACGACCGCGGGCAGGAAGGTCACCGCGTAGGTCGCGGCGGTGAGCAGTGGGCTGCCGGTCCGCGCGAAGACCAGCACGGTCAGCGCGACCCGCGCCAGCTGGTCGCCGACCAGCGAGACGACCCTGCTGACCAGCAGCCCGACGTACTCGCGGTTTGCCAGGACGCCGCGATACCCACCAGGTGCCGCGGGCCTGCGCAGCTGCTCGTTCGTGCTCACCGGTGCCCCGCGCCGGCTGGAGGCACGCTCGGTGAGGGGTTCAGCACCCTGTCAGGTAACCATCGAAGGAGGTCTAAACACCCCACGTTCGTAGCGTGTCAAACAGCAACTTCCTTGATGTGGGTGGTGGTGACGGTAAGTCGCGGCCAGGCCAGGCTGCGGCTTCGTGGTAGGCGGTGCTGTGTCGCAGGCAGCCGTGCAAGAGATGGCGAGGAGGCGGTTGGCTAGGGCGCGTAGTGCGGCGTGGTGGGTTGCTCCTCGGGCTCGTTGGTGGTCGTAGAGCTGCCGCGCTCCGGGTGAGCGGGTGAGGGCGGCGAAGATTGGTAGGTCGCGTCCGGCGAGCCGGCATTGCGGGCGTGGGCGAGCACGACGCGGCTCTTGCCCGACGCCCGGGTGATCGGTGCGGTGCCGACGTTGTCGCAACTGTTCGTCGTGGCGGGGAACTGCTCGGGCCGGCCGCCGGCTGGCTCGGGCGGGTGGTGGTCGTCGTCGGCGGCGTCGCCGTCCAGGCCGTGCTGGTGGAGGCGTGGCTGGCCGCCGAGCACCTGACGGCGGCCGGTGGTTGCTCGCGGCCGGCGCGGTCAGCAGTCGGCAGCGGGTCGGCCAGGATGGGAGGTGTTGGGCCGTTTGGCGTCGGGGCGTGGGGTGGGCCGGTGCGAATGCCGAGCGAGCGTCCTAGTTCACCCGGCTTTGTGGCACACAACGGTCACTGATAGCCGACCATTGGCTGCGGTGGGTGGCCGGAGGGCCTACCGTCCGCCGAGTACGCCCATTCGCCGGCCGGGCCTAGCAAACTCCCCGCCCGGTCCGAAGATCGGGAAGGGGGTTCGCTATGTCTTACCGAAGCTGGGGCTGAGGCCCCGCGTCGCGTCGTCGCTCATCCAGATTGCCGACGGGGCGCGTACTGCTGATCGATTGCTGAACACATGAAGGCCGTTGCGGGTGCGTCAACACCTGCGGCGGCCTTCGTGTTGTCGGATCGTGGGGCGTTCGACTCAAGGGCGTTCCTGGATGTTCACCCGAGTGCAGCAATCCCGCGGCGGCGTCAACGGGTCCCGCTGCCCGGTCTTGGTGACCGCACGCTCAGGTCTCTGCTGAGACCTGCCGACACACGCAACATCCCCCGTCGGCCGTGAAGCGAAAGCAGTGTTGTGGGCAGCACCGACATGCGCGCCGCGACTCGGTTCGCTGTCTCGTGCCCGCTGCGCTGCCGAGTCGCGCTCCTGGTGGCCCTGGGGTTGCTGTCGCTGGCCGCAGCCGTGCGCACGGCGGTCCTGACTCCGGTCCCGGCGTGGCCGTGGCTGCTGTTGCTGGCGGCCTTGCTCGCCCCGGCGGTCTTCGTCGAGCTGCCACTGCGGCTGGGGAACCGCCGGGTCCAGATCGCCGGGCTGTACGAGGCGGCGCTGCTTGTCTCGCTGAGTCTGCGGACCGGTGTCTGGGTCGCGCTGGTCGCCCTGGTGGTCACTATCGTGCGGGACAGCTACCTGCATCGCTCGCCGCAGCAGCGCCTGGTGAACGCCGCCCTGTCGATCGGCCCGAGCGTCGCGGCCCTCGCCGTCCTGCAGCTGCTGTCTCCCGGCCGGGCCGCGACACTGGGCTACGCCGGTGCCCTGGTGGCCGCGGTCGTCACAGCCGCAGTGCTGAACGAGCTGCTGCTGGGTTGGGTCATCGCGGCGGCCACCGGGGGCCGGGTCCTGGCCACCCTGCGGGCCGACGCCACGACCAGTGGCCGCGGGCTGGTGCTGAACCTGCTGCTCGGCCTGGCCGTGCTGGCCGGGGTGGCGACCGGGCAGTGGGCGGCGGTACTTGCCATCCCAGTCGTGCTGGCCTGGGTCGTCCGCCGCTACCGCCGCCAGCTACTGCAGCTGACCACCGCCGACGCGCTCCCCCGGCTGCGGCAGGCCGCGGAACGACTGGAGGAGATCGACGCCGTCCGGGCGGCCGGCGAGATCCTCAACCGGGCGGCGTCACTGTTCGCCGTCGACCGCGCGCAGCTGGTCTTGCTGTCCTGGCCCGGCGCCGGGGACTGGACCCACACTCACGAGCACGGCCAAGCCGTGCAGCACGTCTCCGGTCGCCCATCACACGCCGGCGACCCGCGGGTGCTGACCGTGCCGCTGCTTCGCGGGCCGGCCGAGACGGCCGAGGTGCTGGGTGAGCTGCGGCTGAGCTTCCCGCGGCCACCGGCGCTGAGCGTGCCGGAGCAGCTGGTGCTGGACACCTTCGTCTCGACCACCGCCGGGTCGCTGGACCGCACCCGCAGCTACGCCGAACAGGTGCACGCCGCCCGCACCGACCCGCTGACCGGGCTGGCGAACCGGCTGGCGTTCACCGAACGCCTGGAGCAGCTGCTGCCGGCGGTGCTGGACGCAAACGCCGTCGCCGGGCCAGCCAGTGCGCCTGGCCTGGCGGTGCTGCTGCTCGACCTGGACCACTTCAAGGAAGTCAACGACACCCTCGGGCACACCGCCGGAGACCTGCTGCTAGCCCAGCTCGCCGCTCGGCTCGCCGGCTGGCTGCGCCCCGGTGACCTGGTCGCCCGCCTCGGCGGTGATGAGTTCGCAGTCCTGCTGCAGCACATCAGCACCGGCCGGCAAGCCCTGACCATCGCCGACACCCTGCTGGGCCGGCTCAACGAGCCGGTGCTGGTGGACGGCCTGGAGCTGCCGGTGGAGGCCTCGGTCGGGGTGGCCCTGGCCCCCCGGGACGGCACCAGCGCCCAGGCGTTGCTGCGCTGCGCGGACGTGGCGATGTACCGGGCCAAGGACAAACGCAACAGCGCCGTGGTCTACGACCCGAGCATGGACCCCGCCGGCGCCGAGCGGCTGCAGCTGGTCTCGCAGCTGCAGGCAGCGATCCGGACCGACCAGATCGTGGTGCACTACCAACCGATCGTGTGCCTGGGCACCGCCGCGGTACTCGGCGCCGAAGCACTGGTGCGCTGGCAACACCCCCAACGCGGTCTGCTGCAACCAGGGGCGTTCGTGCCCGCGGTGGAACGCACCGCCCTGATCGTGCCGCTCACCCTGTACGTGCTCGAGCAGGCCGTCCAGCAGGCAGTGACCTGGCCAAGCACCGCGGCCGGGGAGCTGACCGTCAGCGTGAACCTGTCCCCACGCTGCCTGCTGATCCGCAGCATCCCCGAGCAGGTCACGCGGATCCTGGCCCGGCACGGCCTGCCGGCCCGCCGGCTAACCCTGGAGATCACCGAGACCCTTGCCATGTCCGACCTGGAGGTCGTCGACGACGTCCTGACCGCGCTGCGGGAACTGGGAGTGCGGCTAAGCGTGGACGACTTCGGGACCGGCTACAGCAGTATGAGCTTCCTGCGCAAGATCGCCGTCAATGAGGTCAAGGTCGACCAGAGTTTCGTCGCCCAGGCCCCCCGCTCCCAGCACGACCGGGCGATCGTGTCCGGCACCGTCGCCCTCGCCCACGGACTCGGGGTGCCGGTCGTTGGGGAAGGAGTCGAGACATGCAGTCAACTCCGGACGCTGCGGGCCAGCGGCTGCGACGCCGCCCAAGGCTTCCTGCTCGGCCGCCCAATGCCCGCCCCCGACCTGCAGGCGGTGCTCCGCCGACCCAACCCGGCGGTGCTGGCCGAACTCGACCGCGTCGAGCTGCCCAAGGCCGGACCGACCAGGTGAGCGCCCCCCTGACGGACCGGCAACGCCGGGACGCGCTGTCAGCGTTGGCCGGTGCGCGCTCGCGCCGCAGCGCCGAGGACGCGGCCGCGGCCGCGTCCCAATCCGCCGCCGACGACCTGCGAGCGCACCGCCTGGCGGTGGTCCGGGGACTGCAACGCCGGCGGCGGCTGCCCTGAGCAGGCAGCCAGGCTTGCGGCGCCCGGCCGAGTCGGTCGTCGATTCGTGGTCATCGCTGCTGCTTGAGGTCGTGCTCAGGAGTGGAGTTGCTGCCCTGCACACCGCACGGCCAGTAGCTCAGCTCCCGCCCGACAGTTTCGATGGCTGTTGCGGGCGCGCACGGCAACGATCGTGTCGGGCAGGTGTTCGTCGGTCGGTCTGGTCAGCCCCAGTTTGTGCTACGCATCAGGCACCTCCTGCCAGCTCAGATCAGGTCGGTCGGTCGGGTCAGCCCCAGTTCGTGCTACGCATCAGGCACCTCCTGCCAGCTCAGATCAGGTCGGTCGGTCGGGTCAGCCCCAG
>JAABVA010004488.1_pt1 | contig 12890 bp, 15 predicted proteins | sample 5560331 | NCBI WGS metagenome assembly JAABVA01 (sample SAMN12812661, study PRJNA571458) | rock metagenome | isolation source: Antarctica rocks | place: Antarctica: Victoria Land, Mt New Zealand sud | collected 2016-01-07
CGGCTGCTGCACCACGCCGTCGTCGTGGTCACGGCGGGCGAGTCGTACCGCATGCGTGAGGCCCGCACCCGCGGAGGAGGTGGCCCGATTCCCTTGGCCTAATCAGCCCTGCTGGGTGGGGACTTTTCTTGGCCACCAGCGGGGACTTCACGTTGGCCATTGACAACAGTAGCGCACGAGCGCCTCGTTGAGGAACTCCGAGCCATTGTCAGAGTCAATGCCGCGAATGGGAAAGGGGAACAAACGCCGCATATCGCCTAAGGCCGCAAGGACACCGAGTTGCCGCTTGTTCGGCAGCGCCGCGCATTCGGTCCAGCCGGTGGCGATATCCACGGCGGTCAGCGTGTAGACGAAGTTGCCGGCCGCTGATGCGCCACAGTGTGCGACCAAATCAATCTCCAGAAACCCCGGTACTTCCTCCTCCCACGGCGTGTACGTTCGGATCGGAATCTGACTGCGCAGCAGCGAGCCTAGTTTCGTCGTCGAGAGACCGTGTGGACGGTGAGCACGGCGTTCACTCGCCAAGCGGCGATCAATCGTGGCCGAACTCAGCGCAAGAACTTGGGCATGCACCGACGGGCTTAACGCCAACGCACCTTCCTTCTCTAAAGCAGGCAACAGATCCGGCAATGCCGCGACGAGCCGCTTACTGCAAATCCAACCCGTGGCTTCAGCTGCGATGGCCACCGCATCCATGACACTGTGCTTGTACGTGCGCGAGCGTCCTGGCCGATGCCGGTCCAGGCGTTTCTTGGGTAGTCCACGGTGCAACAACCGGCGTGCATGCTGGCGATCGTAGCCCGTTAGCTCCACCGCCTGCGCAATGAGGGCTCCCTTCTCGGCCCGTTTTGCGCCCAGGAAGTGCTTGCGCAATGTTTCAATCACTTCGTATCGACTGTCCCGCCTCACGTTCATGTCCCTCCCCTTTCGGAAAAGTACATTTATCTATGAGGCAACGGCTTTCCTTCACGTACTTTATTTGTGAGTCAACGCGGGCCCTTGCTATTTGTCTTACCTCTCCTGTATCATAGAACATATATTCTACTTCGTGCGTCACACTTTCCCACAACATGTGAGAAGGAGCCGCACACGGGGTTCTCTGTTTAGCTTTCATCCGAATGAAGCCTAAACAGGGACAACTGGACGGTCGGGGCTGCGCCTAAGACGACTGCCGGTTGGGCATGTCTCGGCGATACACGCGGATGGGCTGTGCCATCTCCCGCGCGTGTCGTTTCCCACAACGAGACGACTCCCGATCGCGGGCGCGAGCCTGCCAGGCACAGCGATGGGGAGAGCCAAGAACGGCGCACGGGGTGATCTCTCAGGTCGCACCAGCAGCGCTGTCTGCCTCTGTGGCTCGGGTGTGTTGAACTTAACCTATATAGTCGGAGAGGCGCTGGCCGATGACGAGACAACCCAGCATCATCTTCGAGGCGTGCGCGCGCTTTGACGTGCTCAAAGCGATCGGCGTCTCGCGCTATCACCTGCGTCGCCACATGCGCGCCGACGCCGCGCGTCGCGGTGTACATCTGCCTCCGCTCGCCATCTCGACGGGGCGCATCCACGCCGACAAGACGCTCGATACCTATAAGGGCATCGCGCTCCGCTATGTCCACTGGGCGCGCGACCTGTACGGCGTTCGCCGACTCGCCGATCTTGACGGCGACGCCGAGCGCCTCGTTGCCCTGTATCTCGTGGACCGCCGCGACGCCGGCGACAGCCCCTATACCCTCAAGACGATACGCGCGGCCCTGCGCATGTTCCACCGACCGGCCTACGCCCCCGAGGAGCGGGAAGAGCGCGTGCGCCTGCTCGGGGCCTCGGTCGATCTGCCGCTTCGCCAACGCGACGGCATCACGCGCAGCCGCGCGGCCGTCGCCATGGACGAGGAGATCGCCCTGGATCGCTATGTCGATATCGTCGCGTTCTGCTGCGCCACGGGCCTGCGGCGGCGCGAGCTCGCCGCCCTGCTGGTTGATGATGTGTACGGCGCGGGCGACACCCTCATCGTGGAGGTGCGCAACGGGAAAGGAGGCAAGCATCGTTTGGCCCCAGTTCTCCCCGCGCTCCAGGAGAGCGTCTTGTGCGTCGTGGCGACGCGGCTGCCGGAGGAGCGCCTGTTCCCGCGCATCCCGGTGCGACTCGACATCCACGCCTACCGCCGCGCCTACGCACAATCTCTCTACCGCGAGGGCAACACGCGCCTTCTGCCGCCGCGCGAGGGCCGCTTGCCGCGCGGCAGCGTCGACCAGGAGCGCGCCCTCTACGTGAGCCGCGCCCTCGGGCACGAGCGCATCGAGGTCGTCGTGCGGCACTACCTCCGATGACTCCAGACAAGGACACGGACGCCCACTTCTACCGCCTGGAGAAGGCCCTCGTCGGCGGCCGGCTGATCCCCGTCGCGCGCGAGGACGAGGCGACGCACGTCGACGTCGCGGCGCTCAGGCGCGCGGTCGCCGATAGCGCGCGCGATAGAGTAGCGCTCGCCGAGCAGGCGACCGGGATTGAGCAGATGGGGCAGCGTCTCCGCGATCTGGAGCTACAGCTCGCCCGCGCGGTGCGACGCGCCGAGCAAGCCGACATCATGGTCGCGGGCCATCAGGCCGAGATGGCCCGCTCTGGCGCGTCCGTGCGCCAGCTTCTGGCCAAGAACGCGGCGATCATCGGCGAGAAGCGCCGGCTGCGCGATGCGCTCGTCGGCAAGCACCCGTTGCCCGCCGTCTACTACCGCGTCGATCTCGACCACGACGACGTAGCGCGCGAGAGCGTGGTGGTCACGCTCGACGCGTTCCCGCACAAAGATCGCGTGCCGGAGGCCCTCGCCGACGCGCGGCGCGTCGCGGCACGATACGGTGGCCGGCTGCGCACGCTCCGGCTCGACACCACCGCGTGGCGCGCCGTGGTGCAGCGACCGGTCGCCGTGGACGAGGGCAAGATGTGCTGATTGAGGAGCCGTGCAGGACGATGCCGACGATAGCACGCGCGAGGATGCCCACCAGGACAAGCACGACGCCACCGAGGGCACGTTCGTTCGTGACCTGCCCTGCCATCATTCGCACCCTATCAGATGCTGCGTGCGACGCGCGGACCCCTACGGGAAGGTCTTGAACAGGGCGCGCAGGTCAGTGGCATGGCGGGCGTCGCCCAACAGGGGTGTGACGCCGAAGATCTCCTGCACGGTGCGCAGGAGCGAGCTATGGGTGTAGTGGATAGTGGTCGCATAGCCGTGGCCCTTGGCCTCGGGCGAGAGCGCGAGCAGGCCGATCGGGCCATCCGCCCCGTTCTCCCCCTCGTCCCACGTGACAAACACGACGCCCCCGTGCCGATACGCCGCCGAGCGCAGGATCGGCGGCACGGCGTGGGCCAACCAGGTATCCGTCTGCTTGACTGGATCGTTCAGCGGCGGGCAGGAGTCATGGCCGTCGTCGCACAGGTTCGGCGTGATGACGTTGTAGCGCGCGACGGTATTCTGCCGCAAGGCCGTGTCCAGCTCGGCGTACGGCCGGATATGGGCGATGCACGTGGCCGCGCGAGGGTTGTTGTGCGCGGTCACGTCGTCGAAGTAGACGAAGGGGTCATGCTTGGGCGCGTAGGGATAGGCGTCGACGAGGGGGCAGGACGTCCCACTGATGCTCTCCTCATAGGCGCGCCAGGAGATACCCACGCGGGACAACAGGGTGACCAGGTGGTGCGTGGTCCCTTGATGGTTGCTGGACGGCGGCCCGTCGTCGAGGACGCCGCAGTTGCTGCCCGCCTCGAGCCACAGGTAATTGGGCAGGCTGGGATGGAGACCGGGCGGGTTATAGTCCTGTGCGGCGCGCGAGGCCAGCGGGAGCAGCGTGCGGTTGAGGTAGGGGGCCGACGCATTGCCGGCGAAGCTGGACCAGTTATGATTCTCCAGAACAATGAGGAAGACGGTGCGCAGGGTCTGCCGCTGGGAGGGCGACCGCCGCGGGGCAGGAGCGGGCCGCCCGTTACATGCGCTGGGGCCGGCGCAGACTCCGAGGGCGCACAGGGCCGGGAGGCGAGGCGCCGCGAGCCAGGGGACGGGACGACGTGCCCCGCCCAGCAGGAACAGGGCGAGGATGCCGACAAGGATGGCGCGCGGGAGGGTGCTGCTGCGCATACCCGCAGTGTCTCATATCCGCCGGGCAGCATCCCCGTCGCGACCGGCACGCCACGGCCGTAGACGCCGTCACGCATAGCCCGGCTAGAACCCCGACGAGTCAGGCAGGGACGAGGACCGTCGCAGCCGGGGGCGTCCGCCGGATGAGGCGCATCAGCCGCGGCTCGGCACGATACCCGTTAAGGACCTCTCCAACGGCCTCATGTCGCGCCTCGGGCGGGAAACGCGACGGGCCGAAGGTGCGTCGGAAGGTGGCGGTCCTGCCACTCACGTTCCGTGGCGGCATCGGTCGCGGCGGTAAGGGCGTCGGTGGCGGCGTGACCGGCGTGACCGGCGGCGCGGGCGGCGACACTGACCCCTCTGTCTCGGCTCTGCTGGCAGCGCATCCCCCGCGCTGATGTGACCGGGGGGGTAGCCTCGCGCCTTTACGGCGTGCGTCCCAGGAGCGCGGCGAGGCGGTCGATCTCGGGCAGATCGTCTGCCACCGGGACCGGCGCGGCGAAGGCGGCGCCGGGCGGGCGCTCGCCCTGGGTGAACTGCGCGGCCGTCCACACGACATCGGGATCGAACGCGGGGTGCTGCCCCGTGGCCCTGGCCAGGTCCCAGCCGTGGGCCACCGTCTCCACCAGGTGCAGGGTGACCGCCGCGCGCCCCGGCAGGACGCCGATGGGAAGCTCAAACGGTTGGTCGAGCAGCGCCAGGTCCTGCCACGCCGCGCTCACCAGCGCGGCCGAGCGGCGATACGCGCCCGCCGGATCGTCGCCAAGCAGGTCGGCGGCTGGGCCTCCCCCTTGTGCCGGCCCGCGCCGCAGCGGCTCCCCTCGCGCCAGGGCCGCGTACCGGGCGTTGCCGCCGACGAGGTGCGCAAGGAGCGCTCGCACGTCCCACTCGGAGCAGGGCGTGGGCAGGCCCATCTAGTCTGGTCGCACGCCGCCGACGAGCCGGGCCGTCTCGTCGAGTGCCTGGTCGTGTAGACGGACAATGTCCATGCGGATGGTCCTCCTAGTACCGTCTCCCTAGCCCATGGTCGCTGATGGAGTATCTCGCTCATGATAGCAGGGGTCCGGCCACTCTACCGCACAGAGGACTGACACGCCTCCCACGCGCGCCGTGTGTCATGGAGCCGGAAGGTCTGCCCGCCGAGCAGGCCGCGCGATATCGGCGGTGCTCCGAGCGACCACGCCGGTCCCACCATGCCGCCCATGACACGCATCTCCGCGACGACGGCGTGACACACCCATGCAGCAGCCACGGCCCGTTCATGGCGGCGGCTGCTCTCCCCTGGCACATGCTCATCCCCTGTTCCCGCCCTCGTCAGGCGTCCCGTCTCTCGCCATGCCGTCACCGTAGCCCACCCCGTGGCCCGGAGCAACACCCCCAAGACCCGACACGCCGTGTCGGCACTGTGTTGCACCAGTCCGTGGGGCGTTCCGTGGAGTCGACAGTGGCGGACGACGGGACGCCAAGGACGAGAAAACCAGAACGGAGAAACCTATGAGCACCGTATCAGGAACAAGTTGCCTACTGACCGACCCCGACGACCTGACCATCCCGGCGCGCCGGCTATCGGACGCCGGACGCCGCCCTCGCTGGATAACGCCGCCGACCGACCCGGGCGACGACGCGGCCCGCGCCCGGCTGGCGGCGACGGTGGGCCGCCGCGCCGAGACCTGCTGCATCTGCGGCGTCTTCCTGGGCGAGATGTTCACGCGGCGCTCGAAGAGCGGTAAGACGTTCTGCCGGGTCTGCGCCGATCGCGCCGTCGCCACCTACAACGCGGCGCACCGCACCATGCCTCCGGCCAGCTCCACGACCGCCCGCGAGCGGACGGGCACCGCCTACCTCCAGGAGCGCGAGCGCTACGCCGTGCGCTTCCACGCGGGGAACGGGCGCTGGCAGGTCTCGGATACCCAGACCCGGCGGTGGACGCGCGGCTGGCACGCCGCCGAGGGCGGGGCCATCGCCATCGCCGCCGCGATGAACGCGGCGTGGCGGACACAGATCGACAGCGAAAAGTATCGCTTCTCGACGCGGGTGTGGCTGCGCGCCGAAGGGCTCTAACCCGAACCAGGCCCAGGGCGCCGTCCGACGGGCGGCGTCCCAGGACTCCGACGAGCGATGGATAAGACGACTGATGAGAAGGAGGACGACGATGGCGACGACACAGGCTTATGGCGCGTGGAGATCGACCGAGGAGCAGGATAAGCAACCCTTTGGAGACGCCGGCGCAATCGTGCCGCCGGCCAGCCCCATGACCGCGGACGCGCTGGCGCGCCTGCTGGACCTCCCTCTCTCCGCGGCGGCGGCCCTCCTCGAAGACTACGGGTCACTTGCCGGGCTGCGCTGTGCCGATCCGGCCACGTTGCGTCGGCAGGGCCTCACTCCGTGCCGCGCGTCCAGGTTGGTGGCCGCGCTCGACCTCGCGTCCGCGCTGCTGGCCGAACGCTCTCAGATGCAGCCCCAGGTGACCACTCCGGCGGACGTGGCGCGGCTGCTCCTGCCCGAGATGAGCCGCCTGGAATCCGAGCAGCTGCGCGTGCTGCTGCTCAACACGAAGAACCGGCTCATCGCCGCCGTCACGCTCTACAACGGCACCGTCTCCGCGTGCCACGTCCGCGTCGCCGAGGTGTTCCGCGAGGCGGTGCGCCGCAACGCCACCGGGCTCATTCTCGTCCACAACCACCCCAGCAACAACCCATCCCCGTCGCCCGAGGACGTGGCCATCACGCGCGAGGTTGTCCAGGCCGGACGGCTCCTGGATATCACCGTCCTCGATCACCTCGTGGTCGGCGGGGACACGTACACGAGCCTGCGCGAGCGCGGCGCGGGGTGGGAATGACAGGGGCGCCGGCTCTCGTCGCCTAGGAGAAAGAACAGCACCAAGGAGGTCGATCAATGTCACACCACGCCGACATGGCGGCGCGTCCCCCACCGCTCATCGCGCTAGTGACGAGCGTCCCAGTGCGCCCGTCTCCCATGCAGCCCGCGTCGTCTCGCGGCCCCCCGCCGAGGCGACCAGCGTGGTCGGAATGCGGACGCGCGACGGCATGCCGCGTTGAGACAGGACCACGGGAGAAAGGACAGGATACATGCACGACCACCCACCAGGGAGAACACACCCCCCTCGGGTCATACACGGGTAGGGCTTGAGGGGTGTCCGGTACGGAGCGTACCGGCGACACGGGGTGTAGCAAGGAGCTAGAGATATGACGGCGAGGGCGCGCCAAGAGCAAGACCCCGGGATCACACAGATACAGGGCACGGTCGTGAGCAGAGAGGCGGCCTACGAGGTGGAGAGCGCCACCCGTACCGGGCGCCTGCATACCGTCACGGTCACGGAGGATGGCCCGGACGACCGCTGGACGTGCACGTGCGAGGCGGGTCGGCATGCGACGCCCTGCTGGCACCGAGACTATGTGCGGGCCGTGCACTATTGGTATCGCTTCGAGCGCAGGCAACAGACCCAGCGCCAACGCGCCTTGCAGATCGAGGCCAAGAAGCGCGGCCTGACCGAGGTTCGGCGACCGGAGGGCATGGCTGCTTTACAGGAGGCATTTGGATGACCGCGGCCTCACGTGCCGCACTGGGCAGATGCCGCTCCCACCGCGCCGTCGCTAGGCGAGATGCCGTTCCCCATGGGCCGCGCGACGGCCACCCTCCGTACGCGGAGAGACCTGGCGAGTCACGGTCGACAGCGACGAGACAGAGAAACAAAACGGGGGTGGACGTCGTTCACACGCCCACCCCACGAGAAGCCACGAAAGGATAGCGCCATGACAGCACGTGCCCTTGCCATCGCAGCCGCCCCCAGTATAGCCCCCCAGCGCGCGGATAGTCTCGGGGATATCACCGTCAGCGTGACCTTCAACCCGACCGACCCCGACGGCATGATCGAGCTGGTCACCTCGCCGGACCTTGTCGGAGAGGCCCTCCTGGAGACCCTGAACGCCCTGCTCACGCATGTAATCGTCTACCGGCGCGGCTACCGCGCCGAGATGCTGGCCGGCCGCGACACCAGGATTGGGGTGCGACGATGACGCCGAAGCCCGTGACGAAGGAGTTGATCAACGATTGGCTCGGCCGGCTCGGCGCCGAGACCGACCAGGCCGCGCTCGATGAGACCTTCACCGCGTATCTCGGCATCATGTCCCGTTTCTGGCGCTACAGCACCCGGAACAGCATGTTGATCTTCGTGCAGCGCCCCCAGGCGACCCATGTGGGCGGGCGCACCACCCTCTGGGAGCCGCTCGGCTACCGCGTCAAAGCGGACGAGGTCCGGCACGGTATCTGGATCAAGCGCCCCGCCACGAAGACGGTCGAGGACGAGACGACGGGCGAGACGCGCGACATCCTGCTCGGCTTCGACGACTGCATCGTCTACGACCGGGACCAGGTGGAGCCGGCGCGTCCCGACGCCCAGCCTCTCGATGCGCCATGGGTCACCCTCAGCGGCGACTATGATGACCTGTACGCCCTGCTGGTACGCACGTGCACGGCCCTCACGATCACCGTCCTCCTCCGCGACGACTTGCCGCCCGCCGTGGAAGGCTGCTCGAACGGAGAGGGGCGCATCGAGATCAATGCGCGCGCCGCCGTGGGCAACCGCGCGCAAACGCTCATCCACGAAATGGCCCACGAGGTGTGTCACCCACGGGTCACGCGGGCGCGCTTCACCCTCCAGGAGGTCGAGTGCCAGGCCGAGGCCGTGAGTTATGTCGTCTCGCAATCGCTTGGATTGCCGACGCCCAACGCCCCCACCTACCTCGCCCTGTACCGCGTGACGCGGAACGTGATCAAGGCGAACGCGGAGGCCATCCAGGTCGGGGTCAAGACAATCTTGAGCCAGGTCGAGCGCGCGAGTACCCCGGCAACGGAGGCGGCGTAGCCGTCTCGCGACCGGGAGGGGTGGGCGCCGCTCACCTCTCCCGACCGGGGAGAGGAGTGCCCGTGGGTGGAGGTGGGCAACGTGCTCACCTCTACCCGCATACAGACGAATAGGAGGACGATATGGGACACATCTGGGACCCGCCGCGCCGGGCGTGGCGCTTCCCCCTCGGCGAGCTGCATATCACCGAGGGCATCGTAGACTTGATCGAGCGCCAGGGCGTCGACATCGCGGCGCTCATCGTCCGGCATCTGAGGGGCGACTGGGGCGACATGGACAGCCATGACCGCGCCCACAACGACCATGCGCTCCTGACCGGCGACCGACTCCTCAGCGCGTATCGGGTAGCCGAAACGGAGACAGTCTGGATCATCACGGAGTCAGGCAGGTTGGAGACAACCGTGCTGGTGCCGGACGAGTACTAGGCGGAGGACGGAGCATATGACACCCCTCACATCCGACCAGGAACAGGCGCTGGAGCGCCTGCGGCGACAGCAGACGGCCGAGGCCCGCCGCATCAGGCACGCTGTCGCCGCCGAGTATGAGATCACCGTTCGGCAGTTGTGCGGGCGTAGCCGCGTGGCGCGCGTGAACACGGCCCGGCAGGTCTGCATGTACCTGATGCGCGCCGACCTGTGCTGGCCGATGCCCCACGCGGGCATCCCGTTTCAGGCGGAGCGCATCGCCGACCTCTTGGGCGGGCGCGACCACTCCACCGTGCTCCACGGCGCGGGCGTGATCGTCCGCAGGTTGGAGGAGGACGCGGCGCTGGGTCGTCTGATCGAGGATATACGCGCCGGGCTGCGGCGCGCGGATGACACACACGAAGGAGGACATCATGGCACACCTGGACACCGTCCTGGTCGCGGAGATCGGCACGTCACCGGACAATACGCGCCGGTTCGACCGGAAGGACAAAGAGGACAAGGCCTCGCTGGAGGAATTAGCCGCGTCGATCCGGGAACTGGGGTTGCAACAGCCGCCCAAAGTGCGGCCTAACGCCGACGGACGCCCGCCCTGGCTGCTCGTCTTCGGCGAGCGCCGCCTGCGTGCCGTGCGCGACATCCTGAAGTGGTCGAGGATCACCGTCCTCATCGACGACGAGATGGCGGGCGAGGATGCCAGCGCCGCGACCGTCGTTGAGAACCTTCAGCGGCGCGACCTGCACCCGATGGACGAGGCGCGCGGTATCGCCATCTTGCGTGGCCAGGGCAAGACCACCAAGGAGATCGGCAAGAGAGTGGGTCGCCGCGAGGAGTGGGTCAAGGAGCGGTTGAAGCTCTGCGCCCTGCCGGCAGAGGCCCAGGACCTCTATCGGGGCTCGCCGACCATGACGCTCGGGCAGGCGCAGGACCTGCACGACTACACGCATGGGGGCCGGGACAACACGGGCTTCCCGGCCCTCATCGTGGTGATCGCGCGGGAGATGGCCGCCGGGATGACGGGGAGCGCCGCGCTCGGGAGCTTCACCCACGCGCACCCCGATCTGCTTCTCCCGATGCAGCACGCCTACGGCGACGGAAGCGGCCGCTGGAACGGGAACTATTTCGACACGCGCGACATCTGCACGCGCTGCCCGTTCGCGGCCTACCGGCCGGGCTACTACGTCGGCGTAGGCTACTGCCTGATGCCGACCCACTACGCGGAGTTGAAGGCCAAGGGGAAGGAGACGTACGACGCGGCCATGGCCAGGCTCCAGGCCGAGGCGGCGCGGGCGGCAGGCGGCGACGTGGCTCCCACGACGAGGCCACCCTGGCAAACCCCACCGGTCGAGACGGCGGCGGAGAAGGGTAAGAAGACACGGCAACGGCATAAGGATCAGACGACGTCCTACGCGCCGAACGTGGCCGCCATCGAGCGGGCCATCGACATGATCCCCGCCGTCGACACCATCGACGTGGCCGTGCTGTGCGCCTATACGCTCACGCTCAAGCATGTCGACCATGAGGCGATCACGCAGGTCATCAAGCGGCACAACCTCAGCAGCTTCCCCGGCCCTGAGCCGACGCCCAGTCGGAGCCAGATCGAGCGATTACGACTGTTCGATGGGGTGGCGCTTGTGCGCTACACGCTGGAGGCGCTGCTGCTCACGCAGGCCATGCGAGTCCGCGACTACGACCCGGGTCGGACGCACGCCGATCCGGTGCTGGCGCTGTATCTCCCGGGACAGGCAGTCCCCGCACCGGCGGAGGCGATCGCGTCGCTCGCTGACGCCGACGACGAGAACGACGAGGACCTGGCCGACCTCATGGGTGAGGAGGCGACCCGCGAGGGGGAGGGCGCGGCATGAGCGGGACAGAGCAGGCGCTGCTGCCTATCACGGCGGCCATGTTCCCGTGTCCGGCCTGCGGGGCCAGCGCGGTCGGAACCATCGACACGCTCGTCTGTCGCTGGAGCACCGGTGCGGACGGGGAGGTGACCAACTGGCAGGGGAACGACCTGGATACCCAGGAGACGCTGTACCAAGATGGCCGCCCGGTGCTGGTCTGTGAGAGCGGCCACGACTACACGCACGAGGACGTCACGGCTGAGGTGATGCTCTCGCTGCGAATCAAGAGAGGGCATGATGGCAAGGACGATTGAGCGCACGGAGCGCCGACAGGCCGCGCTGACGCGGGAGGCGATCGCGGCCCTCGTGCGCGCGGCCATCGACGAGGGCCTCGCCTCGTACCGGAGGCAGTACGCCGTCCAGGGCTACACCCTGGAGGCATGGCTGGCCGAGATCACGAAACGCACGACCGGCGAGTTGGACCTGCTCCTCTATGAGGCCCTCGTGCGAAAGGGGAAACACGCCGCGTGGCCAGCGATGGTGGCGGTGGTCGAGGCCACGCATCGCCCGTCCAGCTACGTCAAGGACTTCTACTACCACGACCGCGAGACCGTGGAGCAGAAGCAACCGGCGGTGTTCGCCTGGTCCACGCGCGATACCGGCACCTGGCTCTTCGTACCGGGCACGGGCCGCGACTCGTGCCTGCCGTTGGCCGAGGCTGCGTGCAAGAGCGGCGAGGGTCACACCTGGTACTGGTGGAATGGGCGCACGCTTACGCCGGTACAGGCCGAGGACGCACTGAAGCGGCTGACGCGGGCCGAGCACGCGTTGGGACGACGACAGGACACGGACGCCGCGCGGACAGCGCTGTAAGCGCACGCACTGCGGCGGGGGCGGGGCACAGGATTGATGCGAGTGCCTTACTCCCGCAAGCCACGGACATGAGGAGGGACGATGCGCTACGGGGAGGATTGGTGGACGCCAGAGGAGGCCGAGGACGGCGTGGTGCCCCACACCGCGGTCTTCGATCCGATCAGCGGCGTCTACCGACGGCGTGACCGGCGCGCGCATCGTGGCAACAGAGTTCACTGAGTGGCTGTGTGCGCGTGGCCGCACATAGGAACGACGCGGCGGGCATGGCCCGCCCTCGCCCAGGTCACGCACCGCCCGCGCCATGAACACCCGGCGTGCGCTTCCCTTGAGGGTGCAGGCGGTCTCGTTCAAGAACACCTTGAGCTCGTCCGTCAGTTCCATTGCTTCCTCTCCTCGTGCGGCGACGTCAGGCATCGCCAAGTGAGGAAAGTATACACGTCATGGGATATGGTAGTTTTTCGGCGTCCCTTACTTCTCGCTGCTGATGCTCGTGAACGGCCTCGCGCCCATCCTCGCCCCCATCATCGGCGGCCAGCTTCTCCGCGTCACCTCCTGGCACGGCGTGTTCGTCGTCCTGGCGGCGATCGGCGCGCTCCTCTTTCTGGCTGCGGCGACCGGACTCGACGAGACGCTGGCCCCGGCCGACCGTCATACCGGCGGGCTCCCGGCCACCCTGGTGACGTTTCGGCGGCTTCTCGCAGACCACCTCTTCGTCGGCTACGCCCTCTCTTCGGGGC
>JAABVA010004489.1_pt1 | contig 12887 bp, 11 predicted proteins | sample 5560331 | NCBI WGS metagenome assembly JAABVA01 (sample SAMN12812661, study PRJNA571458) | rock metagenome | isolation source: Antarctica rocks | place: Antarctica: Victoria Land, Mt New Zealand sud | collected 2016-01-07
ATCGGCAGCATCACTCTCAATGACCTCCTGCAGGCCACCACCAACGTGCATCGCCGCCTCGCCCATTCCAGACGCAAACGACAGCCGTATGTCCGCTATCCGGTGCGCGGCTAATTTAACGCCAATGTGGACTTCACCCCGGTCCCCTGGTTCAACGGCGGCCTGTTCGACACCGGCGCCGCCCTGCCGCTCGGCGCCGGCGAGGTGGCGCTGGTGCAGCGCGCGGCGGCGCTGGACTGGGCGGATGTGGACCCCTCCATCCTGGGCACGCTGTTCGAGCGCGGCCTGGACCCGGACAAGCGCAGCCAGCTCGGGGCGCACTACACCGACCGCGCCAAGATCGAGCTGCTGGTCGACCCGGTGGTCCGCCGCCCCCTGCAAGCCGAGTGGGACATGGCACGCGCGGGCATCGAGGGGGCGCTGGGCAGGGCCGCGGCGGCGAAGGCGCCCGCGCCTGCGACCAAGGCGCGCAACGAGGCAGCCGGGCTGCTGCGCGCCTTCCTGGACCGGCTGCGGTCATACCGGGTGCTGGACCCGGCCTGCGCTCGGGCAACTTCCTCTACCTGTCCCTGCTCGCGCTCAAGGACCTGGAGCACCGGGCCATGGTGGAAGCCGAGGCGCTGGGCTTGCAACGCGAGTTCCCGCAGGTCGGGCCGGAGGCGGTGCTGGGGATCGAGCTGAACCCGTATGCGGCCGAGCTGGCGCGGGTGTCGGTCTGGATCGGGCACATCCAGTGGGCGCGGCGGCACGGCTTCCCCGCCCCGTCCGACCCGGTGCTGCGCACCTTGGACACCATCGAGTGCCGGGACGCCGTGTTGGCCGAGAACGGCACGTCCGCACCCTGGCCGGTGGCGGACGCTTACGTGGGCAACCCGCCGTTTTTGGGTGGCAAGCGGCTGCGAACCGTGTTGGGCGATGCTTACTGCGACCAGCTGTTCGCCGCCTATGGCGGGCGCGTGCCTGCCGAGGCCGATCTAGTCTGCTACTGGTTCGGCAAGGCGCAGGAGGCACTGGCCGCCGGTCAGGTCGCGCACGTGGGACTGGTTGCGACGCAAAGCATCCGCAAAGGCGCCAACCGGCGCGTGCTGGACGGGATCGCACGGGCGGGAGTGATCTACAACGCCTGGGCGGACGAGCCATGGACGGTTGAGGGCGCGGCCGTGCGTGTGTCGCTGGTGTGCTTCGCAGCCGTGGCGCCCGGTGCCGTATGGCTGAACGGGATAGCGGTGCCGGTCATCCACCCGGACCTGACCGCGGGCGGCGCGGACCTGACCACGGCACGACCGCTGCCCGAAAACCGCAATGTGGCGTTCATGGGCGACACGAAGGGCGGTGCCTTCGACGTGCCGGGCGACCTGGCCCGGCGCTGGCTGGCGCTGCCCAGCAACGCCAATGGTCGGCCCAACGCGGACGTGCTGCGTCCGTGGGCGAACGGCATGGACGTGACCCGGCGGCCGTCCGGCACCTGGATCGTGGACTTCGGTGCGGCCATGAGCGAGATGGAGGCAGCCTTCTACGCCGCGCCGTTCACACATGTGTCCGAGCACGTTCGCGCCAAGCGGGCCGGGAACAAGCGGGAGGCGTATGCCCGAAACTGGTGGCGCCACGTCGAGCCGCGGCCGAGAATGAATGCGGCTTTGGCCGAGCTGCCTCGGTTCATCGTCACGCCGCGCGTCGCCAGTCACCGGCTGTTCGCATGGATGGCGCATCCCACGCTGCCGGACAGCCGCATCTTCGCGTTCGCCCGTGACGACGACACGACGTTCGGCATCCTTCACAGCCGCTTCCACGAAGCATGGTCCCTTGCGCTCGCGTCTCGGCACGGCGTCGGCAACGATCCGACTTACAACAACGTCACCTGCTTTGAGACCTTCCCTTTCCCGGACGGTTTGATCCCGGACCGACCCGCCGTGGCCTACGCAGGCGACCCGCGGGCCGAGGCTATCGCGGTTGCCGCCCGCGCGCTGGTACAGGCGCGGGACCGTTGGCTAAATCCGTCCGAGTTGGTGCAGTGCGTGCCCGAGGTGGTGCCGGGCTTCCCCGATCGTCTGCTGCCCCGAGATGAAGAAGCGGCCGTCACGCTGCGGGGCCGAACCCTGACGAACCTGTACAACCAGCGCCGCACGCCAGCGGGTGCGTGGCTGGATGGCCTGCACCGCACCTTGGACGAGGCCGTTGCAGCCGCTTACGGCTGGCCGGCAAACCTGTCTGATGGTGATGTGCTGACACGCCTGCTGGCTTTGAACCATGCTTGTGCGGCCCCGCAGCTTGAGGTGTTATGATCCGAAACGTCCGGACACTGGTGGCGAATTCAGTGTTGGCCGTTCGTTCACGGGCGCCAGAGACCGGAGGACCTACCTCTGCGGCCGTTCCGGCCCCCTTGGCGGCCGTTCGGATGGTGGTTGGGGGCGGTGACGCTGAATTCGCCACCAGTGTCCGTCCGTTTAGGACCCTAAACACAGGCCTATGGCCATCCCATTCGTTACCGGACAGAGCACATTTCAGCAACCGTTAGGCTGGGCCGCCCCATAGTATGGTCGAAAACAGGAAGCAACACACGGTTCCGAGCTGCTATCTGAAAGCGTGGGTCGATCCCGCAACGCCATCAGACCAGACGCCTTACGTCCACCTGTTTGATCGCTACGGCGGGAATCATCGCCGGAAAAGCCCGGCGAAAATATTTAGAATGCCCGATCTTTACACGATTTTTCGGGGAGCTGAACGGGACCTAGGAATTGAGCGGGCTTTCAGCGAATGGGAATCCGATTTCGTCCGTGTACGATGCCTGATCGAAGCCGAGCAATTCGGCACGGGCGAAGATGCGGCAGACCTGTATGCCTTTGTCGGTGCCATGATAGCGCGCCCGCCGCACCGTATTGACTTCATGAAGGAGCAATGGGCGTCGATAGCGGAGAGGATGCGGCAAATTAGAATAAATCCAGATGTGCCGCCAATCCGAACGCTTTCCAGCGGCCCGACCATGAATTTGATGCAGGTGCAGGAGCAAGCCGACAATCCGATGGGAACTTGGTTTCCGGGAACCGTTGCGGCCTACGTCGAAGCTGTCTCAACCCGGTTCGGGTGCGATGTGCTCGTGAATGAGACGGCTGAACACTCGTTCCTAACCAGCGATTCCCCCGCCGTTATGTATCACCCGCCTACCTCTGATCCGCGTTTCTCCGCCATCCCTCGCGGCCTTGGTTCGCCCGGCTGCGAGATTACACTTCCGGTGTCGCCGCGCTTAGCTTTGCTCTTTCGCCACAAGGCTCCGGGCATCCACGCTTTCATACGTGCCGATTGGGAATGCGTGTTCGAGGTCAATCACCGCACGATCACGCGGGCGTGCAAAAGCATCATTAGTGATAAGCCGGATATATACTTCGTCCGCACCATCACTGAATTTCTAGCCAAGGCCGATGCAGTCAAGACGACCGAGGAAAACGGTTCTTAATGCAGCGCGAGCGCGGCCGGTCAGTCGTCACGTTCCAGCTCCTTTGACTTCACTTGCTGCGGCGGTTCTCCTGGTCCGTTTGGCCGGCGGCGGGATATACGCCGCTTCGCTCGTGCCGGTGCTTCCTTCGCCATAGCGCGCCGAGGGGCAAACAGCTTTACTGGGTTCTTAGCGGTAGAGCGGGTGTATCACCCTGTCGAATGACGGGCAGTCAAGGTCAAACACATGCCCTTCTGGCTATCGGGAATCGCCGCTTTCCACTAGCCAGACGGGGATGATCCCGCCAGACACGCGGCATTGCGCTCACCTCAATCAATGGGCGCCTGGTATTGCGTGGGCAGGCCCGATCAAACCCTGATCCGCTCCACCTCGTCGAGGCTGATGTCATCACGCCGCCGGTCGTAGAGCTGCGTCGTGCGCGTGCTGGCGTGGTTGGCCATGGCGGCGGCGTTCTCCAGCGTGCCGCCGTTCTTCAGGTAGGCCGTGATCCCCGTCGCCCGAAAACTGTGGTTGCCGATCTTGGTGCCGATGCCGGCCGCCACGGCGCGCCGCCGGACCATGGCGTAGGCGTTGGCTTGGGGTAAGGGGGTATGGGTGAGCCGGCTCGTGCCGCGCCCGATGGTCCGGAACAGCGGGCCCTTTAGGTCGTCGGCGATGCCGGTGCCGTCCAGGTAGGCGTGCAAGTACTCGTCCAAGCTATGGTGACAGGGCATCTCGTGGCGCTTGCCGCCCTTCTCGCGCAGCCGCACCCAGAGCCGCCGGTTCTGCACAAAGACGTCCTCGACCCGCATGGCCAGCGCGGCGCCGATGCGCCCGAAGCTGTAGACCATGATCGCGATCAGCGCCCGGTCGCGCAGCCCGATCGGCGGGGTGACGTCGATGCTGTCGAGCAGCGTCCTGGCCTCGGTCGGGTCGAGCACCGGCGTCTTGCCCTGGCGCACGACGTGCGACGGGCCGCGGACCGAGGCAGCCGGGTTCACCGGGATCACCTGGCCGGTCACCAGCCAGTCGAACAGGTGCCGGATGGCGGCGAGCTGCTGCTTCACGCTCGGGGCGGCGCGCTCGCGCGTCTGCAGCTCGATCCAAGCCGCCACATGCAGCGGCTGCACCGCCGCGATCGACGGTACCCCAGCCTCCTCGCACCAGGCCAGGAAGGATGCTGCTGCCCGCGCATAGGCCCGGCGAGTATGCGCGTTGCGTAGGATGCCAGCGAAGAACTCGAGGAAGCGAACGCCGGCGCGCTCGCCTTCGGCCATCACCAGCATAGGCACGGCGACGCCACCAGGAAGGGCAGGAGCCCGGGCCTGAGCGAGGACCAGGTCATGCCCCATCGGGTGGTTCTCCGACTGCTCTGCGCCGGTGCTCCTCGAGCAGCGTGTCGAGGATGGCAGCCGGGTAGCGGAAGTTGGTCGCGCGTAAGCGAGTGAATGCCGCCTCAAGGTCGACCAGGCCACGTCGCGCTGCCCGGTCGAGCACGCCGATCGTGCCCAGGACGGCAAGGCCTTTGGCCAGAGCCGCTCTCACGCCGGCACGATCGTCCATCAGCACCGTGCCGGCACCGATCGCCAGAGCGAGTGCGATGGCGGCCCGCTCGCCAGGATCGAGTTCCGCAAGCGCTGGGTCCGTCCCGTCCGGGCCGGGCCGCACCGCGAGCCAGGACGGTGGCGCTGCGACCCAAGCGCGGACCGACGCGGGCGTCTGTGGCCGGTCGAGTTCTGCTCTCACCTCGGGCGGGATCAGCACGTGGCCCATGAGCTTGGGGAGGATGTCGATCTCGCCGATCAGCACGAGATACCGCAGCGGTCCGCTATCTACGACCACCGTCCGCACGCCGTCAGACCCCGAGGCGGTCGAAGGTCTCCCGCTCGCGCCGCACGTCCTCCATTGTGTAGGCAAGGAACACGCCGCGCTCCTTGAGAAAGCCGTCCAGCTCGTAGCGCGTCTCAAAGCCGAGCATGCGGCGGAGTTCGGCTTCCGTCAGCCGGCCGGCCTGATACTCCGCGACCCCGAAGGCCTCGAGGGCGCGGCGCGCGACATCGCCGGCGGCGCCGAGGCGCTCCGCCAAATCGTCGGGGATGGGCAGGAGGAGGTTCATGTTGCGTGCGACGCTATTAGAGAGCGTCGTGTCAGGGCAAGCCACTATATTTGATAAAGGACATTATCATATATGAAAATCAGGATGATCGGGACAACAATGCTACCCATGTTTTGAGTGCCAGAACCGGTCCCTTCGTGGATGGTCACACCGAGCCCTGTTTCGGGCAGCAAACCCGTTCACAAACTCCGTCCAGGATCTCCTGGCCGTCCCGACACCTTGGAGAGAGTTTCTGGACGAAGGTGGATCCGATCATTCGAGGCCTTGTGTTTTTCCTTACCGTACACCGCTGCAGAGAATCCCATGCATCTCCTATCTCGTAACCTCGCCGCTGATCATCGCCCTGATCTTGGCGGCGAGCGCATCCAGTGCGAATGGCTTGGTCATGATCTCCATCCCTGGCTCCAAGGCGCCGCTGCGGACAGCGACACTCTCCGCAAACCCTGTGATGAACAGCACCTTAAGCCCGGGGCGGTGCGTTCGCGCCGCATCCGCGAGCTGACGCCCGTTCATGCCGCCGGGCAGGCCGACGTCAGTCACCAGCAAATCGACGCGCCCGCCTGCCGCTATCTGGCGCAAGCCCGACCTAGCGTCGGCCGCCTCAAGGGCTGCGTAACCGAGCTCCTCTAGCACCTCTACGGCCAGCATGCGGATGACAGGCTCGTCGTCGACCACCAGCACGGTCTCGCCAGGCTCCGCTCGCGGCGGCGCAGGCTGTGTTTCAGCTTCCAGGTCCGCCGTGCCAAGGCCGTGGTGGGAGGGGAGATAGATGCGGACGGTGGTGCCGATCCCTTCCGTGCTGTGAATGCGCACGTGCCCGCTCGACTGCTTGGCAAAGCCGTAGATCATCGACAAACCGAGGCCCGTGCCCTCGCCGAGCGGCTTGGTGGTGAAGAACGGATCGAAGGCGCGGGCGGCCACCTCCGGGGCCATGCCGGTGCCGGTGTCGGTGACGGAGATCACCACGTAGTGGCCTGGCAGCATGTCCTGCTGGACGGCGAAGGCCTGCTCCACCTCCGTACTCGCCGTCTCGATCATCAGCCTCCCGCCATCGGGCATGGCATCCCGCGCATTGATCGCGAGGTTCAACAGTGCGCTCTCCAGCTGGTTGGGATCGCACAGGATCGAACCGACCGCGACGGGCAGCCTCGTCTCGATGGTGATCATCGGCCCGACGGTGCGTTGCAGCAGCTCCTCCATGCCGGCCACCAGGCGGTTCGCCAGGACCACTTTCGGGTCCAACGTCTGCCGGCGCGAGAAGGCCAGCAGCCGGTGCGTCAGCGCCGCCGCACGGCTGGACGAGGTCACCGCAGCGCTGATGTAGCGCCCCAACTCGGTTATGCGCCCCTGGGCCACGCGGGTCCGAATCAGCTCCAGGCTGCCCGTGATGCCAGTCAGGAGATTGTTGAAGTCGTGCGCCAGGCCTCCAGTCAGCTGCCCCACGGCCTCCATTTTCTGGCTCTGCCGCAACGCTTCCTCCACCAACTCGCGTTGCGTGCTCTCGGCCACGAGCCGTGCGTTGGCCTCGGACAGCTCGCGCAGGTGCAGCTTCTGTTGCGTCAGGTCGGCGAGGACGCCGCACAGCAGCGGCTCCCCCTCGTCCTGCTGCAGGCGGCTTAGCGAGATATAGACCGGCGTCTCGGCCCCGCCCGGATTGCTGAGGGTGAATTCGCCACGGGCGCGGCCGTGGTGCGCCGTATCCACCAGCTGCTCGAAAGCGCCGACATCGTCGGCCCGCAGGAACGGCTGCAGCCTGTGCCCGATCACCTGCTCCTGCGGCAGGCCGAGCATTTCGGCCAGGCGTTGGTTGCAGTAGAACACCGTGCCGTCCGCGCTGAGCGTGACGGCCCCTTCCTGGATTTGCTCGATCAGCATCCGATACGGGCGATCAGCATTCTCCAGCGTATAGACCCGGTGCGTGGCCGAGGCGTCACGCATCACGACGGCATCGATCTCGCCGCGCCGGATCGCCCCTAGGGTGTCCTCGTATTCTTCCAGCCGGGCTTCCAGGTCCCGGATCAACTGCTGGCAATCCTTGAGCGATTGCCCGGCGTCAAACACCAAGGGCGTTTGCGGATCAGCGCGCATCGGCATCCGCTAGCAGATCGAGCCCACGGAGCACGCGCGGCTCGTCGGACAGGTCGCCGATGATGCGCCGCAACGGCGCGGGTGCAAGCTTCACGAGGGTGGGCGCTGCGACGACCTGGTCCTGCACCGCGAGCTCGGGCTGCTGGTAGATGTCGACGATCTCCAAGGCCACCGAGCCGAGGCGCTCGTTGCACAAGCGGCGCAGGTTGACGATGGTGCGCTGCGAACGCGGGGTATTGCCGGCCACGAACAGCCGCAGGTGGTACCCAGGCGGACCCGGCGCCGAACCCGTCAAGCTCCCGCGCCTCTCGGACGGATGTCGAGGCCCACCAGGACCTTCTCGGTGTTGGAGAGGTCGCCGATGATCCGCTTCAGCGGCGCTGGGAGCCGGCGGATGAGGGTGGGGATGGCGAGTATCTGATCGCCGGCCGCGAGCTTCGGATTGATCAGCAGGTCGACGACCTCGACATCGTAGCGGCCGGCCAGGTGCTCATCGCAAACCCGCTTCAGGTTGGCCATTGCGGCGAGCGATTTGGTCGTCTGGCCCGCGACGTAGAGCCGCAGATGGTAGCGCTCGGGGACACTGTCCGGCGTGTATTCCGCGGCCAATTCGTCCCGGTCGCTCATTCCGTGTCGCTCCGGCGGGCCGTGACGGCCGCGCGGTCGCTTTCCAGCGCAACCTCGCGCGCGTCGTCCTCGGCCAGCAGCCTGTGGGCCTCCTCCTCCTGCGCTTCCAGGGCGCCCCGCATCTCGGCGATTTGGCTCTCCATCGCCTCGCGCCGGCGTCGCAGCTCATGCTGCCGCTGCTCGGCGTCCTGCCGCCGGCGCAGCTGCGTGGCCTGCTTCCGCGCGACCTGCGTCACCCGGGCGGTGCCGGTCAGCACGCCTTCCGGTCCGATGTAGGGCTCGATGATCTCGACGCCCGTGCCGGTCATCCGGTATTCGCGAAACTGGTTGGAGTGGCTCATGCTCCGGGACTTGACCACGTAGAGCACGCGGTTCATCTCGCCGTTGGCCTCCATGTCGACCAGCTTGATCCAGGTGTCCATCAGCGAGGACAGCCCCTGGTCCACGACGTCGAACATCCCGCCGTCGTTGCGAAGGCTGGTGAACACGGCGGTGATCCCGCGGCTTTTGAGCAGATCGACCATGCGCAGCAGCGTTCCATGCACCTCCACGCCCGGCCCGCGCAGCGCCGAGATAGGATCGATGACCACCACGTCGGGCTTGAAGCGGTCAAGATCGCGATGCATGCGGGCTAAGTGCGTTTCGAGCCCGTATAAGCTCGGCCGCGCGGCCTCGAAGCTCAGCCGGCCGGTGTCCAGGTGCTTTTGCAGGTCGAGGCCAACGGAGTGGGCGTTGCGACAGATTTGTTCGGCGCTCTCCTCGAATACGAACATCAGGCAGCGCTCGCCCCGTGCGCAGGCCGCGTTGGCAAAAATCGCGCTCAGGGTCGTCTTGCCGGTGCCGGCCAGGCCGGAGATCAGCACGCTCGACCCACGGTAGAACCCGCCTACGCCCAGCATGGCATCCAGCGCGGGAATGCCGCTGGGGACGATCTCGCTCGACACGCCATGGATCAAGCCGGCCGCCGTGACCGGCAGGACGCTGACCCCGCCTTCGTCGATCAGGAACGGATACTCGTTGGTGCCATGCGCGGAGCCGCGATATTTGACGACCCTTAGCCGACGCGTGGTGATCTGGTCCTGCACCCGGTTGTCGAGCAGCACGACGCAGTCGGAGATGTACTCCTCCAGTCCTTGCCGGGTGAACTCGCCCTCGCCCCGCTCGCCCGTGATCACCGCAGTGAGGCCGCGCTCCTTCAGCCAGCTGAACAGGCGGCGCAGCTCGGAGCGCACGATGGACGTGTTCGAAAGGCCGGCGAACAGGGTTTCGATCGTGTCCAGCGCCACCCGCTTGGCGCCGATCGAGTCCACGGCGAAGCCCAACCGCACGAACAGGCCTTCGAGGTCGTACTCCCCGGTTTCTTCGATTTCGCTGCGTTCGACCCGCACGTAGTCGATTGCGATCTTGTTCTCGGTTATCAAACCGTCGAGGTTGTACCCGAGCGAGGCGACATTGGCGGCCAGGTCCTCGGCTCGCTCCTCGAAGCTCATGAATACGCCGGGTTCGTCGAACTGCACCGCACCGTGGACTAGGAAAGTTGCGGCAAACAGGGTTTTGCCGCTTCCGGCGGCGCCGCAGATCAGCGTCGGGCGACCAGCGGGCAGGCCGCCGAAGGTGATGTCGTCAAAGCCGAGGATGCCGGTCGGTGCCTTGGGCAATGAAGCATGGGAAGGCGCTTCAAAGGGCATTATTTGACTCCAGTCTCGTTGATGTTCCGTGTCTCTGGTCGATGTGGCGCTATGTCGGATGTGATCTCGCTGACAAGCGGACTCGGGAGGCTGTGCGTTGGGTTGAGCAGGAACTCAATGGGTAGTTCTGATTTCTGTGGGTTGGCCGTTGATGATGCCCTGAACCCTCGCCGCAAGCGTTTCCAACGCGAAAGGCTTGACCATGACCTCCATGCCTTGCTCCATCCGGCCATTGCCGACAGCCACGACGCTGTCAGCGTAGCCCGTGATGAACAACACCTTGAGGTTGGGACGCCGCTGCCTCGCCGCGTCGGCAAGCTGCCGGCCGTTCATGCCGCCGGGCAAGCCGACATCGGTCAGCAGGAGGTCAATGCGAACGCCGGAGTTGGCAATCTGCAGGCCGGCCCGGCCGTTCTCGGCTTCCAGCACCGTGTAGCCGAGGTCGGACAGCACATCGCGGACCACCATCCGCACATCGGGCTCGTCCTCGACCATCAGCACGACGTCGCCTACTGTCCCGGCTGGCAGAGTGGCAATGGCGTCCTGGTCCATCACCTCGACACCCGCTCCGAGATGGCGAGGCAGGTAGATCGTCACCGTCGTGCCCTGCCCCGTCTCGCTGCGCAGGCGCACGTGCCCGCCCGACTGCTGGACGAAGCCGTAGACCATGGACAGGCCAAGGCCGGTGCCTTGGCCGGACGGCTTGGTCGTGAAGAAGGGATCAAAGGCGCGCGCGATCACGTCCGGGGTCATGCCGGTTCCGGTGTCGGCGACGGACAGGGCCACGTAGTCGCCGGGGGGCACGTCCTGTGGCGGCCAGTCCCTCGGCGCCCCGCGCCGGTCGAGCAGGACGGTGTTCGTCGTCTCGATCAGCAGGTGCCCGCCGTCCGGCATGGCGTCGCGCGCATTGACGACGAGGTTGAGCAGCACGCTTTCGAGTTGGTTCGAGTCGCACAGGACCGGCCACGGCTCGTCTGCAAAGCTTGCTTCCAATTGAATATTTGGGCCCACCGTTCGGCGGAACAGGTCCTCCATGCCATCGACCAGCGCGTTCATATCGGTCGGCTTGGGGTCGAGCGTCTGGCGCCGCGAAAAGGCGAGCAGGCGGTGTGTCAGCGCCGCCGCACGGCTGGCCGAGCCCATAGCGGTCTCGATGTAGCGGCCGAACTCCGCCGTGCGCCCCTGGGCGGCGCGGGTGCGCATCAGCTCCAGGCTGCCGGAGATGCCCTGCAGCAGGTTGTTGAAGTCGTGCGCGAGGCCGCCGGTCAGTTGGCCCACCGCTTCCATCTTCTGCGACTGGCGCAGCGCCTCCTCGACCCGCTCGCGCTCGTCCGCCTCGGCTTCCAGCCTGGCATTCGCCTCGGTCAGCTTGGCATTCGCCGAGGTCAGCTCGTGGGTGCGCTCGGTCAGCTCGTCACTTCTCTCGGTCAGCTCGCGGCTGCGCTCGGTCAATTCGCGGGTCCGCTCGGCCACGTTGACTTCCAGCCTCTCGTTATATCGGTGCAATGCCTCATCGGCGTACCTGCGTTCCGTGATGTCGGCGACGATGCCCAGTAAATGGGTCGGCGGGTGATTGCCCTGCCCGCCGTCCGGCTTGCCGCGCGCTTCGATCCAGCGCACCTCGCCGTCGCTGGCGCGGCGGATGCGGCACTCGAAGTGCCATTCCGCCCGGGCATTCACTGCGTGGCGAAACGTGCTTGCGACGTGCTCGCGGTCCTCGGGCAGGACGTGGTCGAGAAAGGTGTCGTAGCTCCAAGGCGGCGGCGGCCCAGGGTAGCCGAAGATCTGGTCGTAAAGCGGGGTGCGCGTTGCGTTGCCGCTGGCCAGGTCAAAGTCCCAGCTGCCCAGCATGCCGCCTTCCAGGGCGAGACGAAGGCGTGCCTCCCCGTTGCGCGCAGCCCCGATGGCCCGCAAGCGGTCCACCGCGGCTGCGAGCAGGTTGGCGTAGCTGCGCAGGAAGGCGGTGTCGTCGTCAGTGAACTCACGAGGAGTGCGGCTGTCGATCTGCAGGATGCCGAAGGGTGCTCTGTCCTTGCCGCCGATGATGAGGACGTTGGCGACCGCCTTGACGCCGTTGTCGGTCAGGAACGCCGGATACTGGAACCGTGTTTCATAGTCGATGTCGGGCGAGATGACCGGCTCCCCCGTTTTGAACGCGTGGCCCTCCGAGGTGTGGTCCATCATCTTGATGGTCACCTCGCCCACGACGCCCGGCTTCCAGCCGACGCCGGCGCGCACCGACAAGGTCTCACCGTCCGCCTGCAGCTCCAAGACCTTGGCGAGGTCGGTACCCAGGGCTTCTCCCACCAGACGGCACGCCTCGGTCAGGATCTCGTCGAGGTCGTCGGACTTGAGCGCGAGCTCGCCGAACTTGGCCAGGGTAGTCTCATGTCGGAGTAGTCTCTGATGGTCGTGTTGATTCATGCCGTGTAAGAAACATCCCCTGCTTGATGCTGCTCCTTTGGAACGGCACATGCTTCTTCACGGCGGCGCAGCCAGCCTCAAGGCCGCTGGAGGCACGCTACCGCTCACATGATGGTAGATCGCATGTTCACGCAACCGTGTAACTACAAATCATCATGTTATCGTATCAAGTAACGTATTTGTGATACAACTGGGGGGATGTTGGTAGAATTGGCGGATGTTGTAGGTAACAATTCAGAATTTGCGCCCGTCACATTGGCTTACATCAGTAGGCCCGGTGGTTCGTTGAACGCTGTGCAGTGCCGGATGGCATACGCTGCGCTGTAACTCAGCATCCAACAGCTTGCAATTACCATACAAGTGTTGCCAAGCACGATTGCGCGGTTTGAGTATGAGACCCCGTTTTGAAAGATCGGTGAAACTGACGTGACGGGCTGACCGGGGCCGAGTTTGCGACGTTCCAGGAGGTTTCCTGCTTGGAGATCGCCATGTGGACGCCGGAGGATCGCGTGCT
>JAABVA010004490.1_pt1 | contig 12886 bp, 14 predicted proteins | sample 5560331 | NCBI WGS metagenome assembly JAABVA01 (sample SAMN12812661, study PRJNA571458) | rock metagenome | isolation source: Antarctica rocks | place: Antarctica: Victoria Land, Mt New Zealand sud | collected 2016-01-07
CGGTCGACCTGGCCGTCCCTCGGGACCGCAACGGCAGCTTCGACCCGAAGATCGCCCCGGTTGGTCCAGACCCGTCTCGACGGGTTCAACGACCGCATCATCGCCCTCTACGGCCGTGGGATGACCACCCGCGACATCCAGGCGCACCTGCGGGAGATGTACGACGTCGACGTCAGCCCGGACCTGATCAGCCGGGTCACCGACGCCGTCGTCGACGAGCTCACCGAGTGGCAGAGCCGACCGCTGGACCCGGTCTATCCGGTGATCTTCATCGACGCGCTCATGGTGAAGATCCGCGACGGGGTCGTCGGGAACCGGCCGGTCTACCTCGCGGTCGGGATCGACACCGACGGGGTCAAGGGAGTCCTCGGGATGTGGGTCGGACCCACGACCGGGGAGTCGGCCAAGTTCTGGCTCACCGTCCTCGCTGAGCTGCGCAACCGCGGGATCGGTGACGTGTGCATCGTCTGCTGCGATGGCCTGACCGGGCTGCCCGACGCGGTCACCGTGGTCTGGCCCCGCGCCACGGTGCAGCTGTGCGTGGTCCACCTGATCCGGGCGTCGCTGCGTTACGCGTCGAAGAAGGACTGGACACCGCTCACCCCCTGCCTGCGCCCGATCTACACCGCGGTCGACGAGACCGCCGCCGCGGCCGCCCTCGAGGTCCGCTGGGGGACCCGCTACCCGGCGATCGTGCGACTCTGGCGGGGCCGGTGGGAGCAGTTCGTGCCCTTTCTGGCGTTCCCCCAGGAGGTCCGGCGGGTCATCTACACGACCAACCTGATCGAGTCGATGAACGCCCGCCTGCGGAAGGCGACCCGCAACCGGGGGCAGTTCCCGTCCGAGCAGGCCGTCGGCGAAGGTCCTCTACCTCGCAGTCCGGAACCTGCAGGACTACGCCGGCCCACGGTCGGGATCCGCAGCTCCGGGTGGAAGCAGGCTCTCCAAGCGTTCACGATCTACTTCGAGGGGCGCCTGTCCACCGAATGACCGCCACGGTCACTTACACAGACAACCTGACGCTCCCGACTGGCCACCACGAACGCCGGTGGTCAGGTCGGTGTGCAGGTCGGCGTCGGCGGAGTTCCGGTACCGGTTGCTGCGTCGGGCGTGGCGGCGGGACATCAGGTGGCGGTTCGTCCTGGCCGCGGCCGCGCTGGTGGTGGTGGTCGTGGTGCCGGCGTCGGTGCTGCTTCTGGGTGGTGGGTACCGGTGGTGGGCGGGGTTCTTCGCGGGTGCTGCCGCGGGGAGTCTGTGGGCGTTGTGGCAGTCCCCGCCGGGGCACGTGGAGAACTGGGCCGACGGCGCGGTGGGGGAGCGGCGGACCGCCCGGGTCCTGCGTGGTCTCCCGGCTTCCTGGCAGACGGTGCATGACCGCAGCCTCGGGCGGGGCAACCTCGACCACCTCGTCATCGGCCCGGGTGGGGTGTTCCTGCTCGACACGAAGCGGTGGCGGGGTGCGGCGGCTGTCGTCGACGGGCAGGTGCAGCTGCGCCGCCCGGAGACCCCGGACCGGGTCGAGGTGTACGCCGGGGTGCCCGCCGCGATGAGGGGGTCCGCTGCGGCGGTGTCCGACCGGCTGAGAGGACTGGGCGGACACCGCCCGTGGGTCCAGCCGGTCGTCGTGTTCTGGGGTGACTTCCCCCAGGAGCAGGTCAAGGCCGACGGTGTCGCGTACGTCGCGGGAGACCACCTCACCGGGTGGCTGCTCGCCCAGCGGGAGCGCCTCGACCAGACCCAGGTAGCAGCTGTCGCCGCCGCGATCCGCGATCGGCTGCCCCCGGCGGCAACGACCGACCAGCCGGCACCCCTGAGGTGGACCAGCTCCGGACAGCCGAGACCGTCGACTCCCGACGGCCATCTTCGGTTGCACGCACCCACAGACTGAGACAGTCGCTGGCGACAACACCACGGTCTCGACTGCGGCGTCGAAAGCGTCTCAGGAGCAGGGAAAGGAGACAAAGCCACGATGAGAAAAGATCTCGTGTATTCAGCGCTCATCATCTTTGGAACAGTGATGCTCGTGGCGCGCCGCGCGTATGCGCGGGCTGTCGTTGCCAGCAGTAAGCGCAGCCCGTTCAAAGGATTCGGTTTGTCGCTTCGGAGCACTCATGTCCTGGTCATCTTGATGGCCGCCGTGTTCATCGTCGGTGGAACCTTCAAACTGCTGGGGCTCTGAGCATTCAGGTGCTCGCGCCGTAGGGTGAGCGACCGGCCGACCCGGGGGCAGCGCTGACTGCGGGTACTCGGCCGTGGTGGGCATCGGGGGATCCGGGACAGGGTCGGCGGGTCGGATCGCCACGACCGCACTCCTGACCCATGAAGGTGGTGGACGTTGGCGCGGCGGGTGGTGTTGGTGACCGGTGCCAGCAGGCGGATCGCGATCGGTGCGGGTATCGCCCGTCGGTTGGTCGCAGACGGGGCGTCGGTGTTCCTGCAGTCCTGGTCGCCCTACGACGACGAGCGGCCGTGGGGCGCGGACTCTCGGGGTGCCGCGGCGCTGGTCGAGGAGCTGCGGGGGCAGGGCGGAAGTGTGGATCACCGGTCGCTGGATCTTGCCGACCCCCTCGCCCCGGCGGCTCTGGTTGACGCGGTCATCGACCGGTTCGGTCGGCTGGACGCGGTCGTGGCCAACCACGCCCGGAGTCCCCGCCAATCCCTGGAACAGCTGACCGCCGCGGAGCTCGATCTGACCTACGCGGTCAACACCCGCGCGACCCTGCTGCTGGTCCAGCAGTTCGCGGCACGCTTCGACGACCAACCCGGCGGCCGGGTCGTGCTGTTCACCTCCGGTCAGTACCACGGCGCCATGCCCGCGGAGCTGCCCTACATCGCCTCCAAGGCCGCCCTGCACGAACTGACCCCCAGCCTCGCCGTGCACCTCGCGCCCCGCGGGATCACCGTCAACTGCGTCAACCCCGGACCCAACGACACCGGCTACGCCGATGACCAGGTACGGGCAGCCGTCGCAGCGAAGAACCCCGGCGGCCGGTGGAGCAGTCCCGCCGACACCGCCCGACTGGTCAGCTGGCTACTCAGCGACGACGCCGACTGGGTCACCGGACAGACCATCGCCTCCGACGGCGGCTGGTCAGCCGCCCACTACTAACCGACTCACGCGGTAGTCGGGGATGATCCGCGAGGGCGTTGTCTGGCGGCAACCTCGGATGCGATCTGCTCGACCGCGTCCACGGGTGGAGTGTCAGCAGTGTCGATGACCAGGTGGGCCCGGTCCCACGGGTCGTAGTCCGACCGACCGATGTGCTCCCAGCTCGGTTTGACCAGTCCCGCGACGTCGGAGGGCCGGGTCTGGACACGGCGCCGGTGCACGAGGGAATCGGAGCAGACCAGCTCTACTTCTACGATGCCGGCGCCTGCTCGGTCGGCTGTCGACACCCACGCGTCCCGGGTGACGGCAATCGGGTTGACGCACTCGGCGACGACGTTAAGGCCGAGTGAGAGCTGCTCCCCGGCCAGCTCGTAGGCCACCGCGTAGCCCACGGCTCCGACCGGGTGGGCCAGCGCGGACCACGCGACGATCGCCTGTTCGATCCGGTCGACTCGCAGGTACGAGCACCCGATCCGCCTCGCCAGCAGAGTCGCGACCGTCGACTTACCGGTCGCGGGCAACCCTCCGACGACAACTAGAACAGGCGGCACCCACCCACTATTGCAGCTTCGAGATCGGCCACCTCCACGTCGCGTCGAGGCGCCCCAACGGCAGGCGGGGTGGCAGCCAGGCGGACGCTCATCGGACTGATGGCCACCCAAGGGCGCGGCGGCTGCAGGCGGCGGTCACCGACTCGCGATGACCGTGCAGCGCTGGCTACGCCGGTAGACCGTGGCCGGACGGTGTGAGCGCGGCAGTCGCTAGTAGGCAGGAGGTGGCGGCGGACGTCCGCGGGTACGAGCCCGGTGACCGCGACACGGTCCTGCGGTTGGGTCGGCGGCTGACCAGCGGGATGGCGAGCTGGCGGCAACGCGCCCGCGGACGGGCAGACGAGCAGCTACTTGATCAGGCCGTGTCAGGCGCAGCCCACCGATCAGGTGAGTAGTGCCTCGACCCAGTAATCGTGGTGGGTGTCAACGCCGGCTGAAATCTGACCCCTTGGTGCCGGGTGAATATTGACCCCTCCAGGGTGGTCAGTGCTGGGTGGTGCGGTGTGCGCGGGTGCGGTAGGAGTCGCCGTCCAGGGCGATGACGTGGGCGTGGTGGACGAGGCGGTCGATGGTGGCGGCGGCGACGATGTCGTCGCCGAGGGTCTGCCCCCAGGCGGAGAACGCCAGGTTGCTGGTCACGATGATCGAGCCGGTCTCGTAGCGGTTGGCGACGAGCTGGAAGAAGAGGCTGGCCGCGGCGGCGTCGAGGGGGAGGTAGCCGACCTCGTCGATCACGAGGAGCCGGTAGCGGTGCAGCCGGCGGAGTTCGGCGGCGAGGGTGCCCTGGGCGTGGGCGGCGCCCAGGCGGTCCAGCCAGCCGGTCGCGGAGTGGAACAGCACGGGGTAGCCGGCCTCGGCGGCTTTGATCGCGAGGGCGATCGCGAGGTGGGTCTTGCCGACCCCGGGCGGTCCGAGCAGGACGGCGTTCTCCCGGCGGGCGATGAACGTGGTGGTGCCCAGGTGTGCCAGGACGTCGCGGGCGGTGCTCGGCAGGTGGGTCAGGGAGAAGTCCTCGAGGGTCTTGGTCTGCGGGAAGTGCGCGCTCGCGATCCGCAGCCGGGTGCCGTTCGCGGCGCGGGAGGCGACCTGGCGGGCGAGGACCGCGGCGAGGTAGGTCTCATGGGACCAGGCCTGGGTGCGGGCCTGTTCGGCCAGGGAGTGGAACACCTCACCGATCACGGGGGTCTTCAGCTCCCGGGCGAGGAACCCGATCTCCCCGTCGACCCCGGGGCTGGTCACGGGCGGACCAGCTGCAGCGGGCGGTTCCCGGGCGGGTTGTCCGCCGCGGGTGGGGTCGGGGTGAGCCCGAATAGGCGGTCGTAGTCGGTCAGTGCCCGGCGGGCGACCACCTCCCCCGGGCGTTGGCGGGCAGGAGCACCGGTGGCCCGGACCCGGACCCGGACCTGCTCACGCAGGTCCCGGGCCGTGTCGAGGTGGGCGGGATCGGTGATCGTCTGGGCCCGCGCCCAGGACCGTTCATGGTCAGCGACCAGCTGCCCCGCGCAGCGGGCCTGGACTCGGTCCAGGTCGCAGCTGACCGCCACGATCCGCCCGATCATCGTGGGCGCGACGGAGTAGTCGTTGCCCGCGACCCGCACGTAGTAGTCCCGCCCCAGACGCACCGGTGCCCGCTAGGCCGGTGTCGGCGCCACCGGCGGCAGCGCGGTCATCGCGGTCACGTCCGCGTCGACCAGCCCGGCCGGGGTCGACCCGGTCGCCCGGACGAGGCGCTGGTTCGCCCTGGGCAGCCAGCCCGACAGCTGGGCGTTGAAGTCCCCCGGGTCGGTGAAGGTCCGCCCGGGCAGGAACGAGGTCTGCAGGAACTGGTTGGCCCGCTCGACCACCCCCTTGGTCTCCGGGTCCCGCGGTGGTGCCTGCCAGATCCGGGTTCCCAGAGTCCCCGCGAACGACTGCGCCCCGACGGTCAACCGGTGATGCTGACCGATCCCGGCCTCGTTGTCCCAGACCAACGTCTTCGGGACCCCGCCGAGCTCGGCGAGCAACGCCCACATCCCGGCGAGCAGGTCCGGGGTGGTCCGCGACGGCAACGCCCGCGCCATGATCCACCGGGAGAACCCGAGTGCGATCATGAGGACCGGCGGCGCGAGCAGCTGCCCGGCCCCGACCGGCACGACCGGCGGGGGGAACCACAGATCGCACTGCGCGATCTGCCCGGCCGTGTAGACGGTCCGGTCCGCAGGGTCCGCCGGGTGGAACAACGGCCGCAGCAAAGCCACCCGCGCCCGCAGCACCGAGCTCGCCCCGGTGAACCCCACCCGCCCGGCGATCACCGTCGCCGCCATGTCGGGGAACTCCGCGAGCAGCTCCCGGATCGCGGGCTCGAACCCGTCGACCGCCGACCCCCGCTGCGGCCGCTGGTACTTCGGTGGCTCCGGTGACGCCAGCGCCGAGCGGACCGTGTTCCGGGCCACTCCCAGCCGCCGCGCGATCGTCTTGATCGCCATCCCCTCCGCCCGATGCAGCCGGCGGATCTCAGCCCAGTGCTCCACGGTGATCACTCCCTCAGGTTCGCCAGAGGGGTCAGATTTCAAACGGCGCCACGGGGTCAGCATTCACGCAGCATCGACAGTGGGTCGACCATGCCGCGGGTGTGCGCGGTGATCAGGTCGGGCAGCTGACGGCGCTGGTCGGGGTCGAGGCGGTAGCCGTCGACGAGGGCGCGCAGCCGCGGGCCGTCCACGTCAGGGTCGACACCGCCGGGAAGGAACACGAAGCCGGTGGCGGCGTAGGCGAGGTCCCACAGCCGGGACCCGGGGCCCGCGCCGTCCCAGTCGATGAACACCCACCGGTCTGCGCCGAGGACGAGGTTCCACGGGGCGAGGTCGTGGTGGCAGATCAGCTCGATGCGGTCGGGTGGGATGACGACCTGCCACCGGGCGTCGGGGGGCGCGGTGAAGTCCGGGCCGCGTCGTGCAATCGGCGGATCAGCCTCCCAACCCGGTTCAGTTCGGCAGCTGTGAGGGACGCCACGGTGTCGGCGGTCGGGCCGGGGATGTACTCCAGGACGTGGCGGTCGAGGCTGTCGCGGCCAAGGGTCCGCGGGGCGGCGTCGCACCCGGCGTCGGCCAGGTGGGTGAGCAGCGCCTCGACGGCCGGGGTGGCTGGACCGGTGGGCTTGCGGACCGTCGACCCGACCCGGATCACCGCCGCGGCGACGTTCCCGCCGGGGAGCAGCTCCTCATCCGTCGGGTCCATCCGATCACCCTGCTGCGTCGAGGGAGCAGGAGAGCCCACGGCGGGCTTCGACGGTGGGTGACGGTTCCACAACCTAGGAAGTGGGACCCTCCCGCCGCCACCAGCTGCCGGGGGCCGGGGGAGTGGCTCCGGCGCATGCCACAACCTGGCCCCGAAACGTCTCCCGGATGGCTCGTACGCAGCCGACTATCGGTACATCCGAGAGGTGCACCTCGGGTACGCGGTCTTCACCAGCCGCTGCCACCAACCCGGGCGGTGAGCGTTTAGGTGCGGTCGCCGCGCAGACCGCCTGCTCCAGCTTCAACGCCGATCCCGCCCACCGCGACAGCTGGACAATGTGCAACACCCCTGAGCTTTCCGGCGCAACGACAGGTCGGTGACGGCAGACTCATTGGGTGGACGGCGCCGACGACAGCAGCGTTGCACTGACGGTCCGGCCGGCGGTGGCCGCTGACGGTGATCGGATGGTGCAGGTCGCCCAGGCGGCCTACCAGCACTACGTGCGCCGGATCGGCCGGCCGCCGGCTCCCATGACCGCCGACTACGCCCGCATCGCCGGCAGCGGCGCAGCGTGGGTGGCTGAACAGCACGGACACCTCGTCGGGTTCGTGGTACTCGAGCTACACGCAGACCATCTGCTGCTGGAGAACGTTGCCGTTGATCCTGCTCAGCAAGGCGCTGGCGTGGGAGGCCGACTGCTGGCACTGGTCGAGGAACAGGCCCGACTCATGGGTCTGCCCGAGGTGCGACTGTTCACCAACGCGGCGATGACGGAGAACCTGGAGTACTACCCCCGGCGGGGCTACCGGCAGACGCACCGCGCCGAGCAGGACGGCTATCAGCGGGTGTTCTTCAGCAAGCACCTGAACGACGCCGCTGAGTGACGTGCGCGCTGTCCTCGCGCCGCAGAGCCCTGCGCTGGCCCTTCCTGCTTCAAGATCCGCAGACGGAACGTCGCAACGGGCAACATTGGCCACCGACGGAGCAGGTCAGGGGGAGAGGGGCTGCGGTACGGGGTGGTGTCGTGCTCCCCGAGGGCGTACCGGATCCGGTGGTTGAGGTCGTTGAGTGCTTGACGGAGCTCATGGTCACTCGCCGACCCAGGTAGCAGCCCGACGTCGACGAGTCGCCCGGCGGAGGTGGTCGGTCACCGCCTCGCCGCGGCCACCGTCCGGCCACCAACCACCAGCCACCGCACTGGAAAGCACCAACCACGGCCGCGCCGCCCTCACCCAGGACGACCCGAGGCAAGACGTGTGGGAAGTGCATATCTCGACGTCGATGAGCCGTCGGGTGCGGGGTCGGGCTGGTCGCGGTGTTGGGCGGTGAGTGCGCGGGCGGCGTCGGCGCAGCCTTCGGACACGACCCGGCGGGCGGCGGGGCCGGCATCGGTGGTGGCCAGCCACTGCTGGGTGGCGGGTACCACCTCCTCCGGGGGCAGGTATCGGGGGAACAGTCCGGTGAGCAGGTGCTGGGCGGTCATCGGGGTCCGGGTCGCGCCGATCGCGGCGGCCACCTCGAAGTACCGGTGCAGGTACGGCCGGAGCAGGTGCTCTTGTCCGGGCTGGGTGAACCCGTCGACGGTGGCGGTGAGGACCTGGTTCGGGAGGTCGTCGCTCTCGACGGCGGCCCGCCACGCGGCGGCCTTCGCCGCCGGGTCCGGGCGGGCGGCGTGGGCACTCGCCGCGTGCTCGCGCCCCTTGTTCGTCGTATCCCCTGCGAGCTCGTCGTCGATCGCGGCCACCCCGGCGACACCGGCGCGGGCGAGGCCGGTGAGCAGCGCCCACCGCAGGTCCGCGTCCACGACCAGACCGGGAAGGTCGGTGGACCCGTCGAGCAGCCCCTGCAGAAGCCGGTGATCTGAGGTTGTGGTGGCCGACACGGCGACGGCCAGGGTCAGGGCGAGCTGGCGGTCCCCGCCCGGCTCCGCCTGGTGCAGCAGTTCCCGCAGCCCGGCGGTCCACTCCGCGCGCAACCCGCCGCGGCGGTCGGGTCGGACGTAGGTGTCCACCCCGACCCCGGCCTGGCTGAGCAGCAGCTGCAGCGCGGCGACACCGGTCTCGGTCCGGATGCCGGTGAGGACCGTGGACACCCACCGGGTCGGTGGGTACTCCCCATCGCGGGTCATGTCCCACAGCGCCGTCCAGCACAGCGACCGGGTGAGGGGATCGGCGACCTCCCCGACCCGGGCGCTGATCAGCTGCAGGGACCGCGGGTCGAAGCGGACCTTCGCGTAGGTGAGGTCACCGTCGTTGACGAGCACCAGGTCCGCCGCGGCGGCCCCGTTCAGGTCCGGCACGGCGGTCACCGGGCCGGCCACGTCCACCTCGACCCGCACCCGGCGGACCAGCCCGGCGGGGGTCGCGTCGTAGAGGCCCACGGCGAGGCGGTGCGGGCGGAGCACCGGATCCGGCCCGGCCGCCGCGGTCTGTTCCACCGCCACCGCGGTGTACCGGCCGGCCGTGTCGACCTCGAGCACCGGTCGCAGGGTGTTGACCCCGCTGGTGCGCAGCCACCGGGCCGCCCAGTCGGACAGGTTCCGCCCGGACGCGGACTCCACCGCGCGGAGCAGGTCCGCGAACTCGGCGGTGGCGAACGCGTGCGCGGCGAAGTAGGCACGCAGCCCGGTGACGAACATGTCCTCCCCGACGTGGGCGACGAGCTGGCGGACCACTGAGGCGCCCTTGGCGTAGGTGATCCCGTCGAACGCGGTCTCCGCCGCGGCCAGGTCGACGATGTCGTCGGCGACCGGGTGCGTCGAGGGCAGCTGATCAGCGCGGTACGCCCACGCCTTCCTGGCCGCGAAGTCCACCCACGCGTCAGTAAACCTGGTCGCGGCGACACTGGCCCAGTGCCCCGCCCACTCGGCGAAGGACTCGTTCAGCCAGACGTCGTCCCACCAGCGCATCGTGACCAGGTCCCCGAACCACATGTGCGCCAACTCGTGGAGGACCACGTTCGCGCGCTGTTCGTAGGCGGCGGTGAGCTGGCGAGACCGGAACAGGTACCGGTCGTGGAAGGTGACGCAGGCGACGTTCTCCACCGCACCCCAGTTGAACTCCGGCACGAACACCTGGTCGTACTTCCCGAACGGGTACGCCATGCCGAAGCGTTCCTCGTAGAAGCCGAACCCCCGGCGGGTCAGGTCGAACAGCTCACCGGCGTCCAGGTGCGCGGCCACCGACCGCCGGCAGTACAGGCCAAGGGGGATCGCCCCGCCTCGGCCAGGGTGCACCTCGTGAACGTGGTGGTAGGGCCCGGCCACAACCGCCACCAGGTACGGGGAGATCCGCGCGGTCGCCGCGAACCGCCACACCACGGCATCCGCCGACGCGTCGGACCCGCTGCCGCCGTCGTCCCCGTCGTCCTCGGGAGCCGGGGAGGTCGCGGTGACCGCCGCGTTGCCCACGACCACCCAGCCGGCTGGGGCGCGGACCGTCACCTCGAACACCGCCTTCAGGTCCGGCTGCTCGAACACGGCGAACACCCGACGGGCGTTGGCCGGGCCCAGCTGGGTGTACAGGTAGGTCAACCCGTCCACCGGATCCACGAACCGGTGCAGCCCCTCCCCGGTGTTCATGTACGCACACCGCGCCCGCACGGTCAGCACGTTCTCCGCGGCGAGGCAGTCCAGGGTGACCCGGGAGTGGGCCACCACGTCCTCCACCGCCAGTGACCGCCCGTTCAACACCACCGCCTCGACCTCGGCGGCGATGAGATCCACGAACGTGCCCGCAGCCGGGTCCACCACCTGAAAGTGGATGGTCGTGCTTGAGGCGAACGTCGGACCCGTCCCCGACACGTCCAGATCCACCGCGTACCGGTCCACCGACACCAGCCGTGCCCGTCCGTGGGCCTCCACCCGGGTCAGATTCGCACCAGGCACCCAGTCATCATCGCCCGGCCGCTGCCCGCCGTGGCCCGCTCAGCACCCGTGCCGGTCGTGGGGAAGCTCCTCGAGGAGGGTGACGGCCGAGGTGGTGTCGGGCAGAGCGTGGATCTCGCGGCTGAGCTGGTGAGCGGCGCTTCGATGGGCGGATCCGGTGAGCACGGCGGTGGCCGCGGCCGCCACGTCGGCGGGGGTGAGGGTGACCGCGTCGAGGGTGACCGCGACACCGAGGGCGGTGCAGCGGGCGGCGTTCAGCGGCTGGTCGGCGCCGATCGGGATGCACACCAGGGGCAGGCCGTGGTCGAGGGCGCCCAGGACACTGCCCGACCCGGCGTGGTTGATCACCGCGGTGCAGTGGGGGAGCAGCTCGGCCTGGTCGATGTACCGCTCGACGTGCACGTTGCTCGGCTGGGGACCCAGGTCGGCGGGGTCGACGGCGTGGCCGCCAGGTGCGGAGCTTCAGTCCAAGGCCTTGGCGAACCAGTGCTCGGCGTACGGGCCGTCGTTGAACGCAGACACGTCGTGGTAGCCGAGGGACGCGTACAGCGTGCGGGCCTCGACGAGGTCACTGCGGGTGTCGAGCCGGAGGGTGGCGACCCCGTGCTGACGAGCGAGAGCCTCTACCCGGGCCATCAGCAGCCGGCCCAGCCCGCGGCCACGCTCGGCCGGCACGACGAAGACCCGCTTGACCTCCCCGAGCGAGCCCGGCAGCAGGCGCAGTCCAGCGCAGCCCACGACGGCTGCTTCTCGCCGGGCGACCAGGAACAGCCCATGCGGAGGCGCCAGGTCGTCGCTGGGGTCCTCCCTCAGCGCGGCCGCGATCTCCTCGGCCGTCGCAGGCCGGCCGTAGTAACGGCTGGCGACGTCGTCGGTGTAGGCCCACAGCGCCTCTGTGGCAGCGCTCGCCGCCGGCGACACGACCTGGACCGCGACGGGCTCCCGCGTCAGGTTCACCGGCTCAGCCTTCCCGAGGGTCTGGGGACTCGCCGAGACCATCGCCCCGCTGCTGTTCACCCGGCTTCTCCTCAGCGGCAACACGCCCTGTGGGTCACCCTCACCGCCCTCGCCGCGCTGACCGCACCCGTCGTCATCCGAGCCAGCCGACGGCTCCCGCCGCCGGCGACAGCGCGCCGTGACCAGTCGGAAGTCCGGTCAAGACGGCCGGGATCTTGACGGACGTCTACTCGGCGTGCTCGGCCTGTGAGGGCCACCGCAGATTCTCTGCGAACGTGCTTGCCCAGTAGAACGGGTTCAGCTCGGCCAGTCGTCGGCTCGACCACCCCGTAGCGGAGCCCCGATCGGCCACGCCCACCTCGACCTCGGGTCCCCACAGGGCGAGGCGCTCCTGGCACACCCCGCACGGGGCGAGGATCAGGTCCTGTGCACGGTCGACCGCCCGGTTGACACACACCGACGCGGTGATCTGCCGGTTCTCCGTGTAGGCCGAACAGATTGGGCCGGCCTCAGCGCACAGACCCGCTGCAGAGTTGAAGTTGTCCAGGCATATGCCGGTGAGGATGGACCCATCCTCGAGGTAGACCGCCGCAGCGGTCGCCCAGGGCGCCGTCGGCAAACGTCGTTCGATCAACTCGACGGCCGCATCGACAAGAGGCTGATCAACTCGCACAGCGCGAGTCTGTACCAGTCCCAACCGATCGGCTGGTCAGGGGCTCGGTGATGGCGGGGGACGCGGTGAGCACCGTCGAGGTCCCACCGCGCTGGAGGTGCAACGAGGCGGGACCGTGTCGCCGCTGAGGTCACCGCTACCGCGGCCCCGTCGCGAGCTCCTCAGCGCGGGACTGCTCATGAGGTCCGGCCACGAGGCCAGCTGTCTGAACCGCACAACGACGCATGGCGCCGGCGGCAACGATCGTTTTCCTTACACCGGGTGCCTTACAGCGACACGCCGAGCCGACGGTGTCGGAAACCCCCGTCGGAAACCTCGTGGCGGTCGCCCGCCCCGGTGACGGGTTTCCTTACAGTCGCCCGGGTGTGGACAGCGGCGGTGGGGGTGCGGTATCTGTCAAGTCAAATGAGACAGGGTGCTGTCAGGTTGTCTGTAGTTCTGGTTGGGGTTGGTTGATCCAGGCGTGGTCGGGGATGCGGGGTGGCCGGGGTCGG
>JAABVA010004491.1_pt1 | contig 12886 bp, 12 predicted proteins | sample 5560331 | NCBI WGS metagenome assembly JAABVA01 (sample SAMN12812661, study PRJNA571458) | rock metagenome | isolation source: Antarctica rocks | place: Antarctica: Victoria Land, Mt New Zealand sud | collected 2016-01-07
CAACACGTCGCCGACCAGCACCAACACGTCGCCGACCAGCACCAACACGTCGCCGACCAGCACCAACACGTCGCCGACCAGCACCAACACGTCGCCGACCAGCACCAACACGTCGCCGACCAGCACCGCAACCCCGGAGCTGGTCCCAGGAGCAGGGGCACCGCATACCGGTGACACCGGCACTGAGCTCCCGGCGAGCCCGCTCAACGCCCTTCTGGCGCTGGGGTTGTGCTCCGGAGCCGCAGCCATCGCCATGAGGCTGCGCCGTAGAACGGGCCGGCACTAGAAGTCCGGACGAGCGAACCAAGGATCTCGACACCTTGAGCTGCGCAACGGGCGCCACCCTGGCCGATGACCTCGGCCCGGGTGGCGCCTGGGGTGCCGGGTCGGCCCCACGATGAGCCGCCACGGCTCGGCCCGCGTCCAGCGTCGACCACGGTGGTCGACGCTGGCCGCGGGGGCGTGCATCACCGTCCTGGCCGCGGCTGGCGTGTCAGTGGCCCTATTGCGTCCGATTACCACCCCAGCGCCGGCCCCTCTTGACGTCGGGTACAGCCGGAGCGTGCCGTCCTCGACGACGGCTACATCGGCCGTCACCGAGACCCCGCCCGCGCCGTCGGCCTCGTCATCCCCCTCGACGGGCGGGGTGGCCGCGCGGCCCACGGCACCCGCGACGGCGGTCGCCGTTCCCGTCCTGCCCCCCGCGTCGGCGTCGGTCCCGGCGCCACCGCCGGGACGCGTCGTGCCTGCGATCGCATCGGGAGAACCATGCCGCCCCGTGCGCTTAGCCATGGCCGAGCTCGGCGTCGACGCCTCGGTCGTCACGCTCTCCCTGACGCCCGAAGGTGATCTCGGGACTCCGAGCGACCAGGACAAGACCAGCGCCGGCTGGTTCCCCAGCGTCCTCGCCGGTGCGGCCCGCGGGACGGTGCTGATGGACGGGCACACCTACCACGACGGGTCGGCCATCTTCAGACCCACCTTCAAGCAGCAGGTGCGTGCCGGAATGGTGATGAGGTTGTCGTGCTCGGACGGGCATGCCTTCAGCTACCGCATCGCCGAGGTGGCTCTCGACGTCAGCCCCGACGCCTTCCCGTCGTTCGTCGCTAAGAGAGCGCTGTACGCGTCCGACGGGCCGCCCCAGCTCGTCATGATCACGTGCACGGACTACAACGCCTCCCGCCGGGTCTGGGACAACCGAGCCATCCTCATCGCGACCCCCATCGGGTAAAGCCCGGACCAGGGATAAGCCACCGACGCTGTAAGCCGACTCGTGACTGCGGCTGTTGTCAGCGGCCCCGACTTGTCCGGCCCTAGACCGGAGGCACCACGTGGGCTGCCCACGGCGTACAGGACCACGGTGCCCGTCCCCGGCTCCCGGTCACCGGACGAACCCCGGCAGGCCGAGCGGCCTTGGAGTTGGGTGTCGGGCGGTAAGGGGCGAACTCTGGCTGCGGTAAGCGGCGTCCTCAGCCTCTGCTACTCGACAGTGCGCGAGCGTGGGGGCGAAGCGTCGCACCTCACGATGATGGGGTTGACCGCTGCAGTGCCGCCAGGCCTCCAGCTTGGCAACCTCGTTATCCGCAAAAGCTCCCACCGATCACCCTCACGCAGTCCACGCCGGGGCCAGGACGTCTGGCCGTACCCCTGATCCCAACTTCACAACCGTAAATAAATCACAAGCGGGGGACCTCAGAAGTCGCTAATGCCGTGTAGGGGTGTATGGCCGATCTGCGTGCTTTGGCAGGCTTCCACGAACGGGTGCAAGTGGCGCGGAGCGCGCGTCGAGTACTAGCGCGCGGGGGCTGGCTAGCTTCAGCGGGAAGGCCGAAGCTCATGGTCCCGGTCGAGCAGGTCGCGCAGGTCCTCGTTGGGTTGGCGGACACATAGTCGACGACTTCGATGTCGTTGAGTTCCTCCAGCTGGTCACAAGCCACAGTGCCTCGGTGACCAACGCCGCCTCCGCGGGGCTGCTGTTGGCTGACGCGCGAGGGCAGCTGCAGTTCATGGCCGCCTCTGAGGAGTCGATCAAGCTGCTAGAGCTGTTCCAGCTGCAGAACCATGAGGGCCCATGCCTTGAGTGCTTCCGCGGCGGTACCCCGGTTGTCAACACCAACCTCACCCAGGCTGGCGACCGGTGGCCGCTGTTCGCGCCTCGTGCCGTGGCCGCCGGATTGCGGTCAGTTCATGCTTTCCCACTGCGGCACCGCAAGAAGACTCTCGGGGCGCTTAACCTGTTTAGCACCGACGTCGGCCGGCTGGAACCTGGCGACGTTCGCACCATCCAAGCTTTGGCCGACCTTGCCACGCTGGGGCTATTGCAGGAACACGGCTTCCGCGAGCCTGCAACCATGGCCAAGAAGCTCCAGGACGCCCTCAACAGCCGGGTCAACCTCGAACAGGCCAAGGGCGTTCTGGCTCGCACACATGGCCTGAACGTCGACGAGGCGTTGGAGTTCATCCGTCGGTATGCGCAAAGCCACCAGCTGCTGCTCAGCGAAGCCGCCCGGATCGTGGTCAGCAAACCCACCACCTACCCGGAGCCAATCCGAACCGGAAGCGTCGACCGCGCCCAGCGGCGGGACGTTGCAGGCGCTTCGCGAACCGAGGCCGCACCGGGTCCCGGCAAGATGCTCACGCCGGCCGAGGTCGCCGCGCTCTTGGGCGTCGGCCCCAAAACCGTTACCCGCTGGGCCCGGGCCGGCAAATTGACCCCCATACGGACGCTCGGTGGCCATCGCCGATACCTCGAAGCCGAGATCAACCAGATTCGCCACCCGCAATAACGGACGCAGCGCAACCGTCGAGCGGCTCCGGCGCAGCAGGTCACTTGGCCTGCATCGGTCAGTGGAGCGGGGACTCAACGGGCAACTGGCCGGCCGAATGGCTCAGTCGCGCCCTGCTAGGGGGACGGGCCATGCCACTCCAACGACACCGCGGCGTCACCCAGACACGACATACCACCACCGCACGGTCCGGTTCCAACCCCCGCCCGGCATACGTCTGGACCAACATTGTCGAACCGGGCCTGAGGTTGACCCCGTTGGGTGGCTGGACATCCTGATGGCCAGGCTTCGGCCTGGCGGGGAAGGAGGGCTGGAGGCCCCTGCCCTTGTGGTTCGTGGCCAGGGAGGCTCGGCCTTGACCGAACGCCGTGGCGTCGCCCTGTCCCTCGAGGGGCGGCGCCACGGTCACGATGAGCAACACCCGTACCGACGCTTCCGGGGGTGCTGCTCTCCTCAGGTGGGCGAGAGACGGGTAGGGCCCCTCTCACCTCCAACGGGACGTTCCCCCACAGCAAGCCTGCGTCACCCGGGCCACACCCGATCAGGCTCACGGCGACCCTCAGCGACCGTAGCCACGCCGGCCCCGCCACTCGGCCTTGGGGGCTGTCGTTGCCGACGGGCCGGTGCTTGTCAGACCGGGCCGGCCTCGGTGATGGGGTGCTTGCGGCCGACAGGTGAGGCTGCCCAGCAGCTCGAGAACCTCGTAGCTGCCGACCAGCTCGTTGGACAGGTCCACGAACGCCCGGATGATGTCTCGCTCTCGGGTGTCCGTCATGGCCGAGACCTTCGCTGCCCGTCCGGGTCGCGGTCCAGCTCGAGACGGCGGTCCAGGATAGCCGACGCCACCTCACTCGCGGTCCGCCCAGTCGCGACGGCCTGCGCCCGCAGCCGCAGCATGGCCTCAGCCGCGCCGAGGTCCAGCTGCGGGTCAACATGCCCGTGGCCTGGTACACCTCAACCCGGTCCAGCTCGATCAGAACCTCGGACCCATCCCCCTGCACTGAGTCTGCCCTGTCGCCGGCGTCGATGCCCCGGTCCTTCGGAAACCCGTCCAACGTGAGCAAGGGGCAGCGCCGCCAGCTCCGCCGCCATCAGCCCCCATCAAGACGCATGCACGAGGGACCCCAGCCTGTCCGGCTGGGGTCCCTCCCCGTCCAGATGGACTAATCCAACAGAAGGTCTAGACATGCCCGGCAAGTCATCGGCTACTTCCACGTCGCAGCACCAACGAGAACCCTGGGACTGGCCGAGCGCGGTGACCAGCGGGGCCTTCGCCGGCTCTGCCCACCGGTGATTCACCGTGCAGCCGTCAGCTAGGCCCTCGCTGGCCGTCGCCACCGGTGAGTCACCGAGCACGCCCCCGGTGACGGACACGGGACCCGGACCTCAACGGACGTGAGATGGTCTGTTCGGCACCTGATCGGCGTAGATGTCCGGGGGGTCGGAATGGCTCATGTCCAGGCGGACACGGATGAACCAGGCTGAGTCGATGCCTACCCGGGACCCCCCGAAAGAGCCGAGCCTGGTCGACCTGCATCTGGCCGCGGAAATCCGCCTGCTCGGCGATTTGATCGCGGCGGCCGGGCCCCACTCAGGTCCGCTCACGCAGGCGGAGCTGGACGCGGCCCTGGGCCTCGGACACGCACCCGAGCGAGCGCTGGGCGATCAAGGCCCGCCCGGGAAGACCTGACCCCCTCCGTCGCAATACCGATGCACAGCACAGCGGACCCACCTGGCGCCGTGAACGTGGACCCTGCGGCGGTACGCCTGCGAGGGGGCTCCGGCACCGGACTACAGCACGAACCAGACGGACTGGCCGTGGGCGTTGGTGTCAACGCCCCAGTCGGTGGCGATGACCTCGAGGAGCCGCAGCCCACGGCCCGATAGCGCATCGGCGGCCGCGGGATGCTGCAGCAGGACCGGTTGGTGGCCGGAGTCGGTCACACGAACGATGGTTCCAGCGTCCGAGCACCGCATCGTCAATCCGATCGGTGGTGCGCCGTGGATCAGGGCGTTCGTGACGAGCTCGGAGACCAGCAGCAAAGCGTCGTCCGGGTCGGTGAGATGGTCAGGACACGCCCAGTGGCTCAGGAAGTCCCGCGCCAGGGACGGCGCGGTCAGCGAGGCCGGCAGCACGCACCGGGCAGACGCGCACGTCGAGCAGCTGGCTGCCGTGGCATCCATGCGCTGACCGTCAGCGTCAGCGATATTGCCCCTGAGGTGGCGGAGTTCAGCGGCCGGGGCCGTCGGGCCCGTCACTGGGGCACGAAGACGTGGGAGGCGATCGGACCCATGCCGGGGGCCATGCGGCGATGTCCGTCCGCCCGGGAACGACGCCTGTCGAGGGCTGGCCGCTCCCAGGTACGGTCCGGCCGGGACATGAGGCGGTGGTCCGCTTCGAGGACGTGTCCGCAGCCAGCCGGGCACGGGCGTTCCAGCCGGATCATGGTCCGTCGGCGGACGAGCTGGCGGCCCTTGCCGGCTGGGTGCCGATGCGCAGAAGGTCCAGCACCTCACCGGTTCGGTAGCGACGGTGGCCGCCGAGCGTGCGTACTGCGGTCAGCTTGCCCGCCACCGCCCAGCGGGTAACCGTCTTGGGATCTACCCGGAACATTGTGGCCACCTCCGCCGGGGTCAGCAAGGATTCTTCAAGATGCAACGAGGCAGCCATGGTTCATCACTGTTCTGTGGAAGTGCTCCGTCAGCCGACCGGCCCCGAAGGTAAAGAACTGCTCCTACTTTGGTAAAGCGATAGTAAACCCGATCGGCCCAAAATGCCATCTTTCGACCAGATGTGCCGCCGATGGGTGGGTCTTGCGGCCGCGCCGGATCTCGCGCCACCGGAATGCTGCATCGATGGGCACAGCCGGTGACTCCCACCATGGCGTTGGCGGCATCTGTGGTCGGGACGTACAACATCGAGTGCGTCCGCCTCCACGGCCCGTTCCGAACCGTCGATCGCCGTGCCCAAGCAGCCGACGACCTGCCCGGGGGCCCACTGGTACGACCACCCTCAGACCCGAGGCAAGGTCGAGCGGTTCCAGCAGATGAAGTAGTGGCTTCGCGCCCAACCCCGACAGCCAGCCACCATCGCCGACCTCCAGACACTCCTGGACCGCTTCCGTGACCAGTACAACCAGCAGCGCCCGCACCGGTTCATGCACACCGGACCACCCCAGCCGCGTCCTACACCAGCCGGCCCAAGGCCATCCCCGGTGACTGCACCGAGGACACCCACGACCGGTTCCCCACCGACCGGGTCGACAAGGCCGGCAAGATCACCCTGCGCCACGGCGGCCAGCTCTATCCCATCGGCATCGGCCGAACCCACACCCGACCCGCGTCACCGTCCTGATCCACGACCTCAACATTCGCATCATCCTCACCGCCACCGGCGAACTGCTCCGCGAACTCGTCCTCGGCCCATCCAAGCGCTACCAAGGAACCGAACGCCCACCCGGACCCGCACGCTGAAACCAAGACGGTCGAACCCACCACTCGTGGGTTCGGCCGTCCAGCATGTCCGGAGACATCACAACAGTCGGGCTGACAGGATTTGAACCTGCGACCCCTTGACCCCCAGTCAAGTGCGCTACCAAGCTGCGCCACAGCCCGTGGCTGGCTCCCAGGTGCCTGAGAAGACCATGCTCCCCCGCAGGAGAGCGAACGAAAGATTAGCGCACGGCATACAGGGCGCCGAAATCGACCACCCCGAGAACAGGCACAGTAGGGCCGAAGCCCCGCGACACGCCGCACTGGCCAGGCCCTGGGGTCACCCGTGCCTGTTGGACGGGCGACCGGGGCAGGCCCCGGGGCCGAACCGGACTAGCGTGACCCGCACCACCGACCGAGGAGGGTGTTGTGAGCGACGAGGACACCAATCAGCCCGCCGTGGATTCACGTCTGAAAACTGGCGAGGAGATCCAGGCCGCCTGCGATGCCGTCCTGGCGGCCGGCCTGGGCACCGACCGCGACGTCCTCCTGGCCCGGCTGCAGGAAGAGCTCACCCGCCGGGGGCACTGGCCGCAGCCGCCCGCCTGGCTCGACTCGGTGGTCGCCGAGACCCAGCTGGGCCACCACTACCGGGTCATCGCGACCTAGCGGACCGCTTCTCCCGCACCCGGACCGACACCTCGATGGGCGTCCCCTCGAACCCGAACTCCTCGCGCAGCCGCCGCTCGAGGAACCGGCGGTAGCCCGCCTCGATGAAGCCCGACGCGAACACGACGAACCGCGGCGGCTGCGTGGCCGCCTGCGTCGCGAAGAGGATGCGGGGCTGCTTGCCGCCGCGCACCGGGTGCGGGTGGCCGGCGACGATCTCGCCGAAGAAAGCGTTGAGCCGGCCCGTCGGCACGCGCAGCTCCCACGACGCCAGGGCCTGCTCCAACGCCGGTACCAGCCGGTCGGTGTGCCGGCCGGTGCGGGCCGAGAGGTTCACGCGCGGCGCCCAGGGGATCTGAACGAGCTCGCGCTCGATCTCCCGCTCGAGGTAGTAGCGGCGCTCCTCGTCGAGCGTGTCCCACTTGTTGTAGCCGACCACGAGCGCGCGCCCCGAGTCGATGACCTGCTGGATCACCCGGATGTCCTGCTCGGCGATGGGCTCACCGGCGTCGATGAGGACGACGGCGACCTCCGCCTTCTCCAGAGCGGTCTGGGTGCGCAGCGAGGCGTAGAAGTCGGCCCCGCGGGTCTGGTGGACGCGGCGACGGATGCCGGCGGTGTCGACGAACCGCCACGTCTTGCCGCCCAGCTCGATGAGCTCGTCCACCGGGTCGCGGGTCGTCCCGGCCACGGCGTCGACGACCACGCGCTCCGCACCGGCCAGCTGGTTGAGCAGCGACGACTTGCCGACGTTGGGGCGACCGACGAGAGCGACGCGACGGGGACCGCCACGCGCATACGCCCCTCCGACGGCCGAGACGTCGGGCAGGACCTCCAGGACGGCGTCGAGGACGTCGCCACTCCCCCGGCCGTGCAGCGCGGACACCGGCCAGGGCTGGCCCAGGCCGAGGTTCCACAGTGCGGTGGCGTCGGCTTCGAAGCGCTGGTCGTCGACCTTGTTGGCCACGAGCACGACCGGCTTGCCCGACCGCCGCAGCAGCCGCACGACACCTTCGTCGGTGTCGGTGGCGCCGACGGTCGCGTCGACGACGAACAGGACGACATCGGCCAGGTCGACGGCCACCTCGGCCTGCTCGGCGACGCGCAGGTGGATGCCCTCCTTACCGACCTCCCAGCCACCGGTGTCGACGAGGGTAAACCGCCGGCCCGACCACTCCGCCTCGTAAGCGACCCGGTCGCGCGTCACGCCGGGCACGTCCTCGACGACGGCCTCGCGGCGGCCCAGGATGCGGTTGACCAGGGTCGACTTGCCCACGTTGGGGCGGCCCACGACGGCGACAACCGGCTGCGGGCCCTCGGCGAGCCCAGGCAGACCGCCGTGAGCGGCGCCCGCCAGCAGCGCACGGTCCTCGTCGCTGAGGTCGAAGTCCTCCAGGCCGGCGCGCAGGACGCGCTCCATGCCCGGGTCGTTCGCGTTGTCGGCATCGGCGGGATCGTCGACATCAGGGGTGGAGGGGTCAGTCACGGAAAACAGCCTCGTTCGGTACGCAGTCAGGGGCGTTGGGGTCTCAACACGCCAAAGATGAGGAGCGGCCCGCACGGAAATCCGTGCGCTGCGCTCCTCTTGTGTGGCCGGGAAAGCGCCACGCTCCCATTAGGTGGGGCACCACATTGTCCCTCAGGCCGGAGCGTGCTCCCGCACGACGGCCAGGACGGCGGCCACCGAGTCGGCCAGATCCAGCTGTGACGTGTCGACTGTGACGACCCCGTCGGAGGCGGTGGTGAACTGCGAGACCGTGGAGTCGTCGCGGTCCCGGCGCACGATCTGGTCGCGCGTCGCCGCCAGGCTGTCGGCGTCGGTGCCCCCGTGGAGCTCGAGGGTCCGGCGGGCGAGGCGGGCGTCCTGCGACGCCGTGAGCAGCACCCGGACGTCGGCGTCGGGGGCAACGACGGTGGTGATGTCGCGCCCCTCGACAACGCATCCACCAGTGCGGGCGGCGCAGTCGGCGATGATGGCGCGTTGACGCCGACGCATGGTGTCCCGGACCTCGAGGTTCGTGGCGACCTCCGACACGGCAGCCGAGATGCGGGTCTCGCGAACGGCCGCCGAGAGGTCCCGCCCGGCGACCCGCACCCAGGGCGCGGCCGGGTCGGTGCCGACCGCCAGGTCCAGCGACATCGCCGCGCGCGCCACCGCATCCCGGTTGGTCAGCGCCAGGCCCTGGTCGAGACACCACCACGTGAGCGCCCGGTACATCGCCCCGGTGTCGAGGTAGCCCACGCCGAGGTGGGTGGCAACGGCGCGGGCGACGGTGGACTTGCCCGACCCGGACGGCCCGTCGATCGCGATGACTGCACTGGGGCGGGAGTCGGGCGACGAGGTCCCAGAAGCGGTCACAGGCCACGACTCTAACCGACCGGCACGCCTTGGAACCGCCCCGGAGTCAGTCGTGCACGCGCCAGCCCCGCTCGTCGAGCGCGGCGAGGAGCTGCTCCACCACCACTGGGAGGACCGACACCTCGGCCAACCCGAAGGGCTGTCCGAGGCCGTGCTCGAGGTGCAGGTCCTCGAGGTTGACGCCGGCCGCACCCATGTCGGTGAACAGCTGGCCCAGGGCTCCGGGCGTGTCCGGCACGACCACGACGACGGTGGCGTATGCGGTGGGGGCGGCCCCGTGCTTGCCAGGGATGCGGGCGTACCCGATGTTGCCGTTGCCGACCGCGCGGTGCACGACCTCCAGCGCTCCGTGCCCGTCGCCGTCGGAGAGTTCGTCGAGGGCGGCGATGACCTCGTCGAGGTCGGCGCGCAACGCAGTGAGGACCTCGTGGACGGCCGCGGCGTTGCCGGCGAGGATCTGGGTCCAGAGCCGTGGGTCGCTGGCGGCGATGCGGGTCACGTCGCGCAGACCCTGCCCGGCCAGCGCGACGGCAGGCTCCGGGACGTCCCGGAGCCGGGCGGCGACCAGGCTCGCCACGACCTGAGGCACGTGCGAGACGGCGGCGACGGCGGCGTCGTGCTCGTCGGCCGACATGACGCTGACTGCCGACCCGGCGGCGGACGCCACCTGCCGCACCAGCTTGACCGCCCGGCTGTCGCTCGCCACGGTGGCGACGACGACCCAGGCGCTCCCCTCGAAGAGGTCGGCCCGAGCGGCCCCGGCCCCCGACCGCTCCCGGCCGGCCATGGGGTGCGAGCCGACGTATCGGGTGAGGTCGCCTCCCCCGGCGTGCACCTCGCGAAGCACGGCGCCCTTGACCGACGCCACGTCGGTGACGACGGCGAGGTCCCAGGTGGCGAGCGCGTCGAGCACCGCTGCGGCCGCGACGTCGGGGGGCGCGGCGACGACGACGAGGTCGGGCGCCGGATCGTGCAGGCTGGCGATCTGCCCGGCCCCGAGGTCGCGGGCAAGTCGCACGGCTGTGGGCGACGGGTCGGACAGTGTGACGTGAAAACCCCTGCGCGACAGCGCGATGCCGAGGCTCGCCCCGATCAGCCCCGTTCCGACGATCCGGACGTGCACAGGCGTCACATCCCGGCAGCCTGGTAGAGCCGTCCGACCTCGTCCTGGGTGAGCCGTCGGGTACGGCCCGACTTGAGGTCGCCGAGCCGGATGGGACCGACCTGGACGCGCACGAGGGTCTGCACCGGATGGCCCGCCGCGTCGAGCATCCGACGCACGACGTGCTTGCGCCCCTCGTGGAGGATCACCTCGACGAGCGCCCGTCCGGGCTGTGAGTCGACGACCTTGAACGAGTCGACCGACACCGGGCCGTCGTCGAGCTCGACACCGTCTCGCAGCCGCTTGCCGAGGTCGCGTGGCACCGGACCGGGGATCTGCGCGATGTAGGTCTTCGGCACGCCGTATGCCGGGTGCTGCAGCCGGTGGGCGAGGTCACCGTCGTTGGTGAGCAGCAGCAGGCCCTCGGTGTCGGCGTCGAGACGCCCGACGTGGAAGAGCCGCTCAGGCCGGTTCCCCACGTAGTCGGCAAGAGACACCCGGCCCAGCTCGTCGTTCATCGTCGAGACGACACCCAGTGGCTTGTTGAACGCCAGGTAGACCCGCGACTCGTCGAGCTGGATCCGCACGCCGTCGACATGGACCGTCTGCGAGGGGTCGATCCGCACGCCGAGCTCGGTGACGACCTGCCCGTCGACCTCCACCCGGCCGGCGGTGATGAGGTTCTCGCAGACCCGCCGGGACCCCACGCCGGCGGCGGCGAGGAGCTTCTGCAGGCGTACGCCGTCGGGGTCGTGGACGTCGACCTGCGGCACGTCCTTGCGCGGCGGGAGCTTGGTGGGCTGGCTACTCTTCGTCGACCCGGCGAACCTCGGCCCCGCGCCCTTGCTCGGGCCTGCTCCCTTGGCCGGCCCGGACCGGCCCTGTGGCCGCCCGCCCTCGGCGCCGTGACCGGTGCGCGGCTTGCGACCTCCCGGACCCTGACGACCAGGCCGGTCGGGCCGGTCGGGCCGATCCGCTCCCGGCGTCATGCCCGTCCCCTCTCGGCCAGCTCGTCGAGGGCGTCGACCTCAGGCAAGAACGGGGCGAGCGCGGGCAGCTCGTCGAGCGAGCTGAGCCCCATCCGCTCGAGGAACGACAGTGTGGTGCCGTAGAGGATCGACCCGCCCTCCCCCGCCTCGTCGAGCTCCTCGATCAGGCCGCGGGTCAGCAGCGTGCGAAGCACACCGTCGACGTTGACGCCGCGGACGGCGCTGATCCGGCCGCGGCTGACCGGCTGGCGGTAGGCGATCACGGCGAGCGTCTCGAGCGCGGCCTGGGTGAGCCGGGCCTGTTGACCGTCGAGGAGGAACTTCTCCACGAAGGAGGCGTAGTCCGACCGGCTGTAGACCCGCCACCCGCCGCCGACGTTGCGCAGCGTGAACCCGCGGTGCGCCGCCGCATAGTCGTCCTCGAGGCCGGTGAGATGGCCGAGCACGGTGTCAACCGGCAGCTCGAGGGCGGATGCGAGGGCGAGCTCGCTCACCGGCTCGTCGACGACCATGAGCACGGCCTCGATGGCGGAGCGGGCCCCACCGGGCACGGTGTCGATGTCGAGCCGCCTCCTCGGGTCCGCTGGGTCCGTTGGGTCCGTTGGGTCAGCCGGGCCCGCTGGGTCAGCTGGATCAGGGGGTAGGGCGAGGTCGGGGAGGTCCGAGCGTTGGGAGAGGTCGGTCACGAGGGGGCTCCTGTGCTCATGGTGCTCTTGGTGCTCTTGCTGCTGGCGGTTCTGGCTGGGTCGGTGGCCTTGTCAGGCTGGTTGCTCTGGGGCTCGTCGAACTCGTCGCCGATGGCGTGGGCGGCGTCGGCAGGGTCGACCGCGCCCGCGTCGCTGCCCGTCCACCGGACGGTCAGCGGGCCAAGCGCCTCGGGCTGGTCGAAGGCGATGGCCGACTCCTTGAACAGCTCGAGCAGGGCGAGGAACCGGGCGACGATGACGAGGGTGTCGTCGGCGTCGGCGACGAGCTCGCGGAACGAGCAGCTTCGCTCCCTCCGCAGCCGGTCGATGACGAGCAGGGCCTGCTCCCGCACACTGACCTGCGGGGCGTGCAGGTGTTCGAGTCCGACGGTGGGCGGCACCTTCGGGGTGAGCGCTCGCGCCGCGATCATCGCCAGCTGCTCGGGGGTGATCCCGAAGACCAGCTCGGGCAGCAGTGTGGCGAACTGCGGCTCGAGGCCGGCCTGGCGCGCCGTCATCCGGCCGGCCGTCGCCATGCGGAGGCCGAACGCGCGGGCGATGTCCTTGAAGGCGCGGTACTGAAGCAGCCGCGCGAACAGCAGGTCCCGGGCCTCGATGAGCGCGAGGTCCTCCTCGTCGGCCGCGGCCGACTGAGGCAGCAGCCGCGCGGCCTTGAGGTCGAGCAGCGTCGCAGCCACGAGGAGGAACTCGGACGCCTGACCGAGGTCCCACTCCACGTCGGACTCGCGGGCGGTGCGGATGTGGCCGATGAACTCGTCGGTGACCTGGGCCAGGGCGATCTCGGTGATGTCGAGACGGTGCTTGGAGATCAGCCCCAGCAGCAGGTCGAACGGACCCTCGAA
>JAABVA010004492.1_pt1 | contig 12886 bp, 9 predicted proteins | sample 5560331 | NCBI WGS metagenome assembly JAABVA01 (sample SAMN12812661, study PRJNA571458) | rock metagenome | isolation source: Antarctica rocks | place: Antarctica: Victoria Land, Mt New Zealand sud | collected 2016-01-07
TGACTCCATCCCACCCGCCACCACGATCTCCGCCGTCCCCGTCATCACACTCTGCGCCGCCAGCGCCACCGCCTTCAGCCCGCTTCCGCACACCATGTTGATCGTTAGCGCGCTCACCGTATCGGCAAGCCCGCCGCGCAGCGCAGCCTGCCGCGCCGGATTCTGTCCCAGCCCCGCCGGCAGAACGCATCCCATCACGCACTCGTCCACGTTTTCCGGACCAACGCCCGCGCGGCGCACCGCCTCACGCACAACGATCGCGCCCAACTCCACCGCACTCATCTCGCTCAACGCACCCTGAAACTTACCCACCGGCGTCCGCACCGCACTCACAATCACCACATCTCGCATCCGCAATCTCCCTCGTTCCTGCACGTCACAAAACGCCTTGCAGTCAACGCTTAAGTGTAAGCCCGCAGACGATCCTCTCGCGCATCCCACGCCCACTCCGCAGCGCGCGATTCGTCCGCGTGCGCTGCGATCCTCACACGCACAAAAAAGAGCACGTCAACATTCGATTTTTCTTGACACCGATTTTCCCGGTATCTATACCTTCGTTAGCTGCAACGCATCATGTGCAGCAGCAGTGTCAAGTCTCTAGGGAGAATAGACAATGGCAACGAAGAAGGCAGCCAAGAAAGAAACAAAGAAGCCCGCAAAGAAAGCCACCAAGAAGTAGGCAATCAGCGGCAAACCAAACAGGCAAACGCAGAAAGGGGGACGCATCAAGCGTCCCCCTCTCTGCTTAACGCCGCAGCTTCGCAGCTCCGCCTTCCTGCCTCAACCGCACCCCGCCCGCAACACCTCCGAGCCACCGCTCACCTCACCTCGCCACACCAACTTCGCCCGGCTTCGCCTCGCGTCGCCGCCCCGCGTCCTCTAAACTCGCCCTATGCCGCATCCCGATGTCTGCATTGCCGGAGCCGGCGTCATCGGCCTCTCCCTTGCCCTTGAACTCACCCGCCGCGGAGCCCGCGTCACCCTTCTCGATCGCGGTCCCGCACTCTCCGAAGCATCCGCCGCCGCCGCCGGCATGCTCGCCGCCAACGATCCGCACAATCCACCTCAGCTTCAACCCCTCTCCGATCTCTCGCTCAGCCTCTACACCCCATTCCTCGCCCACATCGCGAACCTCTCCGACGTGCGCGTCCCCTTTCAAACTGACCTCACCCTCCAGGCGACCGATCTCGTCTCCGTCGCCTCCCTCTCGCGCGCCGAGCTCGACGTCTTCCTCCCCGCGCACAACCTCGCCAGCCACTACCTCACGCTTCTCGACGAACACTCCATCGATCCCCGCCAGCTCGCCTCCGCTCTCATCACCGCGGCAGAGAACACCAACATCAAGCTCCTCCTCAACACGCCCGTCGTCTCCGCCGAAGCCGCCCCCGGTAATGCGGACAGCATCACCGTCGTCACCGCCGCGGACGATCGACTCTCCTCGACCTGGTTCGTCGATTGCACCGGCGCCTGGACCAACGCCTTCCCCGGCGCCGTCGTTCCGCGAAAAGGCCAGATGCTCTCCGTCGCTCTGCCCCAGGGCGCGCCACTCTGGCTCGTCCTCCGCACCGCGGACCTTTACCTCGTCCCTCGCACCACCGGCCCCAACGCGGGCCGCGCCGTCATCGGTGCAACCGTCGAAGACACCGGCTTCGACAAGACCGTTCATCCCTCCGACATCGCGCACCTCCGTGATCAGGCCGTGCGTCTCCTTCCCGCGCTCGCCCACGCCGCCGTGCTCGATCAATGGGCCGGCATCCGCCCCGGCACTGCCGACGGTCTCCCTTTACTCGGCGTTCACCCCGCCAACCCGCGGCACCTCTTCGCAACCGGACACTTCCGTAACGGCATCCTGCTCGCTCCCGCAACCGCCCACCTCATCGCGCAGCTTATCCTCGGAGACGCCCCGTCCATCGATCTCAGCCCCTTTGCGCCCACTCGTTTCAACTCCGATCTGCCCGCGGAAGCCCCGTAGCTCACACCTCGCCCCCAAACCGGTATTCGCGCGTCCTGTGTGACAATCGTCCATTCGCTGCGCTATAACCGAAGCTCGAAAAGTTTCTTGCACGTCGATCCAATCCCACCGGAGACCGTCCCATGCCCGCTGCTGCCACCGCACCCAAAGGCCTCGAAGGCATCGTCGCCACCACCTCCTCCATCTGCTGGATCGATGGCGACGCCGGCGTCCTCTCCTATCGCGGCATCGACATCCACGAGCTCGCGGACCACTCCAACTTCGAGGAGACCACCTTTCTCCTCTGGTTCGGCAAGCTACCCTCCGCCGAGGAGCTCAAGCGCTTCACCTCCGAGCTCGCGGAGGCCCGCCAGCTCGACCCCAAGATCATCGACCTCCTCCGCAGCGTGCCCGCCTCCGCCACCCCCATGGAGGTCCTCCGCACCGCCGTCTCGCTCCTCTCCATCTACGACGCCGACGAGCGGGACTCCTCGCACGACAGCAACGTCCGCAAAAGCTTCCGGCTCACCGCCCAGATCCCCATGATCGTCGCCATCTTCGACCGCATCCGCAAGGGCAAGTCCGTCGTCGAAGCCGACCGCTCGCTCTCGCACGCCGCCAACTTCCTCTGGATGCTGAACGGCGAAAAGCCCTCTGACACCGCCACCAAAGCCTTCGACATCGCGCTCATCCTTCACGCCGATCACGAACTCAATGCCAGCACCTTCGCCGCGCGCGTGATCGCCGCCACCCTCTCCGACATCCACTCCGCCATCACCGGCGCTATCGGCGCCCTCAAAGGCCCGCTCCACGGCGGCGCCAACGAGGCCACCATGCGTCTGCTCTTCGCCATCGACAAAGCGGGCGAAGACCCAGTCGAGCACGTTCGGAAGATGTTCGCCGCCAAACAAAAAATCTCCGGCTTCGGCCACCGCGTCTACCACACCGAAGATCCCCGAGCCACCCACCTCCGCCGCATGTCCGAAGACCTCGGCCGCTCCGCCGGCAGCACCAAGTGGTTCGATATGTCGCGGGAGATCGAGCAGTTCGTCAAAGCGGAAAAGAAGCTCAATGCCAACGTCGACTTCTACTCCGCCTCCACCTACACCACCCTCGGCATCGACATCGATCTTTTCACGCCCATCTTCGCCGTCAGCCGCATCGCTGGCTGGGCCGCCCACGTCATCGAGCAGCACGACGATAACCGCCTCATCCGCCCACGCGCCGACTACCAGGGCCCGTCCTACCCCGCACCCTACATCCCCCTCGCCCAGCGCTGACAAACCCTGACAAATCAGACAAACTCAGGCAGATCCAGGCAAGGGAGGGGGAGAAGACGCTACTTTCGGCTTGCCGGCGGCACCATCCCATTCATTCGTAGGTACTCGACCAACTGCCCATAGTGGTCGAACCCGTGCGCCACCAGCCCGCCCGCCAGGCTCGCCCGCGTATCCGTCTCGTGCACACCCTGAAACGCGTTCTCCGGCGTCAGCGTGGCGATTGCCTTGTGCGCAAAGGCAAACGAGCTCGCCAGCGCCGACACAATCTCATCCTTGCTTTGGAGATTCGCAATCGCCTTCACGTCCACATCCGGCTTCAGACCGCTCAGCGTTGCGGCGTAGTAGAAGTTTGCCTGCGCCACATGCTTCACCATCTTGCCGAAGCTGCTCACGCCCGCGTACTCCGTCTTCTGCGCCGTCGTAAAGATCTCCGACTTCGGGGCAAAGTCGTACTTGTCCGCCGGCATCGCCCGCACCAGGCCCATCATCTCCATCTCAAACGAGCTCAGGCTTGCGTCGAAGCTCTTGGACGGGGCAACCATCGCTCCCGTCGCTGTCGCTCCACTCGTCTGCGCCGGCGCGCCCATCGCGCAACATCCAATCACCAAAGCCGTCGCCACCTGCAATCCAAACTTCATCGTTGTCTCCTTGGTCAAACCCGCTTAGCCTACCAGATCACACCGCGGAGAACGATACCGGTGAACCGCGAACTAAAATCAGGTATGGCCTCGATCTACCTCGACGCAAACGCCACCACACCTCTGCTCCCCGAGGTCGTCGACGCCATGGCCCCCTTCTGGACCACGCACTTCGGCAATCCCAGCTCCGTCCACCGCCAAGGCCAGCACGCCCGCTCCGCCATCGAGCACGCCCGCGAGGCCGTCGCCCGATTCCTCCGCTGCCGCCCCTCCGAGATCATCTTCACCTCGGGCGGCACCGAAGGCAACAACCTCGCGCTCTTCGGCACCCTTCGCTCCGGCAGTCATCTCATCACGACCGAGATCGAGCACCACGCCATCCTCCACGCCGCCAAAGCCCTCGAACAGCGCGAAGCCTCGAGCGGCGGCCCAGTCGAAGTCACCTACCTCCCCCCCACCGCCTCCGGCCGCCTCGATCCTGCCAGCCTCCATGCCGCCCTCCAGCCTAACACCCGCCTCGTCAGCATCATGCTCGCCAACAACGAGACCGGCGTCATCCAGCCCGTCCGCGAGCTCGCCGACATCGCGCACGCCGCCGGCGCCCTCTTCCACACCGACGCCATTCAGGGCGCTGGCAAGCTCCCCCTCTCGGTCGACGAGCTCGGCTGCGATCTGCTCACCATTGCCGGCCACAAGATGTACGCGCCAAAGGGCGTCGGCGCTCTCTATGTCCGCCGCAAAACGCAGCTCGCCCCGATGCTCTTCGGCGGCTCCCACGAGCGCCAGCGCCGCGCCGGCACCGAAAACGTCCCCGGCATCGTCGCCCTCGGCCGCGCCGCCGAACTCGCCGGGCAATGGCTCACGCTGGACGACCCCGGCTCCGGCCCCACCAGCCTCGCCCGCCTGCGCGACCGCCTCGAAGCAGGCCTCCTTGCGGCCATTCCCCGCTCCGGCGTCAACGGTGCCCGTGCCGACGGACACAGCGCACGCAGCGGTCTCACGGAACCTCGCACACCCAACACCTCCAACCTCTACTTCGACGGCGTCGACGCCGAAGCCCTCGTCATCGCGCTCGATCTGAAAGGCATCGCCGTCAGCGCCGGCTCTGCCTGCCAGTCCGGCGCCACCGAGCCCTCGCACGTCCTCACCGCCATGCGCCTCCCCGAAGCCCGAGCCCGCGCCAGCATCCGCATCTCCCTCTCCCGCCTCAACACTGAGGACGAGATCGACACCGCGCTCCACCTTATCCCCGCAACCGTCGCCCGCCTTCGCCAGCTCGCCGCCCGACCTCACATCCCACAGCTCATAGCTGAATGTCGAAACCGTACATCCAGAAGAAGGACACCCATGCCCCATAAACCCCCCGCATCTCTCGCCGACCCCAACCAGCTCCCCTCCTACAACCAGGACAACGTCCTCCAGGTCGTCATCGAGACACCCAAGGGCAGCCGCAATAAATACACCTTCGACCCCGAGCGCGGCGTCTTCACCCTCAAGAAGGTCCTTCCCATCGGCATGGTCTTTCCCTTCGACTTCGGCTTCGTCCCCTCCACCATCGCCGGAGACGGCGACGCTATCGATGTGCTCGTTCTCATGGACGAGCCCGCCTTCCCCGGCTGCGTCCTCGACGCCCGCCTCATCGGCGTCATCGAAGGCGAAGATCTCCTGCCCGAGAGCGACGGTGGCGGAACCCGGCGCAACGACCGTCTGCTCGCCGTCGCCTGCGTCAGCCATCTCTTCGCCGACATCCACGAAGCCGCCGATCTTCCCAGGCGCCTCCTCGACAGCATGGAAGAGTTTTTCGTCAGCTACCCGCGCCTTCTCAGCGGAAAGACCTTCAAGTCGCTCGGCTGCAAGAACCGAGCCACCGCCGTCGCCCTCGTCGAGCAGGCACGCCAGCAAGCAGCCGATTCAGCCCGCTAGGTCCTTCTAACCGAAATCCGTAAGCTGTCCCAACTTCAGCTCCTACAAATACCAGGGAATATTCACCACCACAATCCGCTGGTTCCCCCGCAGCAGCAGAAGCAGCTTCAGCAGTTGCACCCGCTGGTTGTGCAGCAGGTTCTCCCACCAGTGCCGCACCACCAGCTCCGGCAATATCACTGCGACCTTGCGGCCCGGATTCTCATCCTCGAGCTTCAGGATATAGTCCATCAGCGGCGAAATCACAAACCGGAAGTTCGACGGAATTGTTACCAGCTGCGGCTCCTGCAGCTTCTCCCGGCGGATCGGAACCATGATCAGCTCATCCCAAATTGATTCCAGCCCCTCGTCCCCCTCTGTGTCTTCGGAGTGGATATGCACTACCTTGATCTCCTTCGACAGCAGCAGGCCGAACCGCAGCGCTTTCTCTGTAATCTTGTCCCAGCGCGCCATCGGGATCACCACCAGGGGCTGCTGCAGCCCGGTCAGCCGAAGCGGCGTTCTGTCCTCCATCTCGTCGTTCACGCGCACATAGTGCCGCCGCACCGCCGCCATGATCCAGATCAGCGACGGCACCAGGAGCACCGTCACCCACGCACCCGACATGAACTTCGCCACAATCACCACAATCAGCGTCAACCCCGTCGCGATCGCGCCCACCCCGTTCACAAACATGTGCCACGTTCGTCCGGGGTGCGCCGGCTCCTTCTTCCAGTGCATCACCATACCCGCCTGGCTCAGCGTAAACGCCAGAAACGCCCCAATCGCATAGAGCGGAATCAGCCGGTCCGTCACGCCGTCGAACAGGATCAGGATCAGCGCCGTAAAACCCGTCAGAGCATAGATCCCATGCGAGAACAGCAGTCTCCGCCCGCGCAGAATAAACACATGCGGCAGAAAGTCATGCTGCGCAATCGCCCGCGTCAACCTTGGAAAGTCCGCGAACGCCGTATTCGCACTCAAGGCCAGCGCTAGCAGAACGCTGCTCATCGTCAGGTAGTAGAACCAACCGCGCCCAAAGACCGCCGTCACCAGCAGGCTCAGCAGGCTCTGGAACGCCGGCGCATCCGGCTCCATCGGCATAATCCCGTAAGCCTTCGCCAGGTAGGTGATGCCGAACAGCAGCACCATCAGGATGCCGATAATGATCGTCAGCGTCGTCTGCGCCTTGCGCGCCCGCGGCTCGCCAAAGGCCATCACGCCGTTCGACACCGCTTCCACGCCCGTCATCGCCGCGCATCCGCTCGCGAACGCCTTCATCAGCAGCCACAGCGAGAGGTACTGCATCGTTGCCGGCACCGCGGCCGGAATCGACGCAATCGGTGTCGGGTGCCCACCCGCCAGCACCGTCTTATATACCCCGACCCCGATCAGCGTCAGCAGCGTTCCCACAAACAAAAACGTCGGCGCGATAAACGCAGCCCCCGTGTCCCGCACGCCCCGCATATTCACGATCGTCAGGATCACCAGGATGGCCAGGCATATCAGCAGCGTGTGCGACTGCAGCCGCGGCACTTCCGAGGTCAGCGCCGTCACGCCCGCCGAGATCCCCACCGCCGCCGTCAGGATGTAGTCGATCATCAGCGCCGCCGCCGCCAGCAGACCCGCCCCATCGCCCAGGTTCTCCGTCGCCACCGTGTAGGATCCGCCGCCGTTCGGGTACGCCGCAATCGTCTGCCGGTAGCTGAAGTACACGATCGACAGCAGAATCAGGATCGCCGAGATGATCGGTACCGCATAGTGCAGCCCCAGCAGCCCCAGCGGAATCAGCAGCGTGATCGCCGCCTCCGGACCGTACGCCGCGCTTGTCAGACCATCCAGACCGAAGATCGGAATGCCCGCCGCTACCCCGATATGCTCCGCGCGCTCTTCACTGGTCGCTAGAGGCTTCCCAAATAAAACATCATTAATGGCCATGTCGCTTCTTATGCTACTTCAGGCCTCACCCGTCTCCAGCCAAGAAATCCTTCTTTCATCTCCCCCTTATAATCGGCGGGTAGTCTGCAAGGTCACCTTAAGCCATCTTCCAACCCGCCCCATAGACCCCCAACGAACCTCCAGGAGCTCACCCGAAATGCCCGTAGCCACCTCGATCTATGACATTCCGGTCACTCGCATTACCGGCGAGGCGACCTCGCTCGCGGACTTCCGCGGGGAGGTCTTGCTTCTCGTCAACGTCGCCTCCAAATGCGGCCTCACCCCGCAATACGAGGGCCTCGAAAAGCTCTACGCAACCTACAAGGCGCAAGGCCTCGAGATCCTCGCCTTCCCCGCCAACGACTTCGCCGGCCAGGAGCCCGGGTCAAACCGGGACATCCAGAGCTTCTGCTCCACCACCTATAACGTCACCTTCCCCCTCTTCGAAAAGATCACCGTCACCGGCCCCGACACCCACCCGCTCTACCGGCGCCTCATCGAAGCCCAGCCCCGCGCCCAGATCAACGAGCCCGGCTTCCGCGCGGGTCTCGACAGCTTCCTGCGCAACACCGGCTGCGCCACCAACCCCGATCCCGGCATCCTTTGGAACTTCGAGAAGTTCCTCGTCGGCCGCGACGGCGAGGTCATCGCCCGCTTCGCCCCGGACATGCTCCCCGGAGACCCCCGCATCACCCAGGCTATCGAAGCCGCCCTGTGAGACTTCTCCGCCCGGCAGCTCTACGCCTGGCGCACCCGTCCCTGAACCACACGCCGCAAGAGAGGCCTATCCAACGCATGCACTCAGCGCCCCACAAAACCCTGCTCGCCGCCGCTCCCCTCCTCCTCGCCGCCTCGAGCCTCTTCGCGCAGAAGCCCCCCATCCTCATCACCGCCGACCTCTCCGACGCCCCCCGCAAGCTTTACCACGCCGAGATCGACATCCCCGTCAAAGCCGGCATCGTCTCGCTCACCACACCCAAGTGGATCCCCGGCAACCACCGCCCAACCGGCCCCGTCGACGACATCGGCGGCGTCGTCTTCACCGCCAACGGCCAAACCCTGAAATGGCGCCGCGACGACGAAGACCTGTACGAGTTCCACGTCACCGTCCCCGCCGGCGTCACCACCCTGCACGCCCACCTCGACTGCATCGTCACCGCTCGCCTCTCGCAAAAAATGGCCGTCCTCGAGTGGGAGAAACTCCTTCTCTACCCCGCCAACACCCCCGTCCGCGACCTCCCCATCCAGCCCTCCGTCACCGTCCCCAAAGGCTGGGGCATCGGTACCGCCCTCACGCCCACCGGCGCTCCCACCGAACAAAAGCTCTATGAACAGGCGGCCGGCGCTGGAACGAAAGTGGACACCTTCGGGGCCACCACCCACTACGCCCCCACCAACGTCGAGCAGCTCGAGGATTCCCCCGTCATCGCTGGCCAATACTTCCACGAGTTCCCGCTCGCCCCCGAGATCAAGCCCGCCCACTTCATCGACGTCGTCTCGGACGCCCCCGAAGACTCGCAGCTCCGCCCCGCCCTCCTCGCCGAGATCTCCAACCTCGTCCGCGAGGCCGACGCCCTCTACAAGTCGCATCACTACAACCAGTACCACTTCCTGCTCACCCTCTCCGACGTCGCCGGCGGCGAAGGCCTCGAGCACGGCCAGTCCTCCGATAACGGCATCGGCGAAAAAGGCTTCTCCGACCCCAAGCACCAGCTCGGGGAGTCCGACCTCCTCGCCCACGAGTTCACCCACTCCTGGAACGGCAAGTACCGCCGCCCCGTCAACCTCTATCAACCCGACTTCGACAAGATGCAGCAGGGCTCGCTCCTGTGGGTCTACGAGGGTATGACCCAATACCTCGGCAACGTCCTCGCCGCCCGCTCCAATCTCAAGTCCCAGGCGAACTACCGCGACATGCTCGCCATGTCCGCCGCCGACCTCGACAACAAGCCCGGCCGCGATTGGCGTCCCACCGAAGACACCGCCATCGCCGCCAGCATCCTCCGCGGCGGAGCCCCCGTCTGGGCCAACTGGAAGCGCGGCCAGGACTACTACCAGGAGGGCGAACTCTTCTGGCTCGACGCCGACACCCTCATCCGCCAGAAGACCAATAACCAGAAGTCCCTCGACGACTTCCAGCACATCTTCCTCGGCAAAGGCGGCAATACCGGACCCACCATCGTCCCCTACGATCGCAAGGAGCTCATCGCCGATCTGAACCAGGTCATGCCCTACGACTGGGCCACCTTCATCCACGAGCACATCGACAACATCAACCCCCGCGCCGACCTCGCCGGCATCGAACGCGGCGGATACAAGCTCGTCTACACCGGCAAGCCCAGCCCGTCTGAAACGATCATGGCCAAGAACGGCGGCCGCCGCGCCCGCGGCCTCAACGTCTGGTACTCCCTCGGCCTCCGCGTCACGGCCGAAGGAACCATCGCCGACGTCCGCTGGAACTCACCCGCCGACAAGGCCCGCCTCGCGCCCGGATCGAAGATCGTCGCCGTCAACGGACAGGTCTTCTCGAACGACACCCTCAAGGACGCCATCGTCGCCGCCAAGGGCAACTCCGATCCCATCCACCTCCTCACCCAGTCCGACACCTTCGTCACCACCACCGACATCGACTACCACGATGGCCCCCGCTACCCCCGCCTCGAGCGCATCGAAGGCGCCACCGCCTACCTCGACGACATCACCAAACCCCTGACCCCCCAGCAGTCCGCCCCCGAAAAGAAGTCCGACGACTCCGACGCAGACTAATCGCCTCTTTGTTCACCTTGGCTTGTCATCCTTCGCGCAGCGGAGGATCCGCTTCCCCACCACGCACCCACGCCGAAGGAGTCCCATGAAGCGCATCCTCCGAGCCACCCTCGCCAACCTCGCCCTCGCCACCACCGCCCTCGCCCAGACCCCCGCCCCCCAGCAGGCCCCCGCCAACCAAACCGCCTCCCACTGGCCGACCCACGACGGCGCCGTCGACCTCCCCGACTTCCACTTCAAGTCCGGCGAAACCCTCCCCAAACTCCACCTCCACTTCCTCACCCTCGGCCAGCCGCACCGCAACGCCCAGGGCCACACTGATAACGCCATCCTCCTGCTCCACGGCACCGGCGGCGACGCCCATTCGCTCCTCAACCCCGTCTTCTCCGACGTTCTCTTCGGCCCCGGCCAGCCCTTCGACATCACCAGATTCTTCCTCATCCTCCCCGACGACATCGGCCACGGCCAATCCTCCAAACCCTCCGACGGCCTCCACATGCACTTCCCCCAGTACACCTACGACGACATGGTCGCCTCGCAACACCAGATGCTTCTCGACCACCTCCACGTCGACCACCTCCGCCTCATCCTCGGCACCTCCATGGGCTGCATGCAGTCCTTCGTCTGGGGCGAGACCTACCCCGGATTCATGGACGCCCTCGCCCCCTTCGCCTGCCTCCCCACCACCCTCGCCGGCCGCAATCGAATGATGCGCTACATGGCCATCGAAAACATCAAGCGCGACCCTGCCTGGAACAACGGCGACTACACCGCCGAACCCGAACTCGGCCTCCGCACCGCCAACGAAATGCTCCTCATCATGGGCTCCGCCCCGCTCCAGATGCAGAAAAACTTCCCGACCCGCGAGACCGCCGAAAAGTACGTCGACACCACCCTCGATCACACCGTCGCCCACACCGACGCCAACAACCTCATCTTCTACATCAACGCCAGCCGAGACTACAACCCCGAGCCCAAGCTCTCCACCATCTCCGCACCCGTCCTCTACATCAACTCCGCCGACGACTTCATCAACCCACCCGAGCTAGGCGTCGCTCAGCGCCTCGCCAAACAGATCCCCCACGCCACCTTCATCCTCCTCCCCATCACCGACCAAACCCGCGGTCACGGAACCCACACCGTCGCCACACAGCGATGGGAACGCCAGCAGCCGCGCTATTGCCCCTACTTCACAAAGGGCAGGTGCAGCAGCCGCAGCCCCTCGCGGATCTCCGGCTTGAACTCCGCCAGCCCGTTCTCCCCCGCGAACCCCGCCATATTCAGCAGCGCCCTCTGCGTCGCGTGCGTCTGGTTGCGGAATCCCGGCGGCAGATACGCGTTGCCCACATACGCCCCTGCTGCCGCACCCACCAGGTTTGAAAACGCCGGCCTCCGCTCCCCATCATTCGACCGGTCCACCAGCGTAAACAGAATCGCGTCCTCTGCCCGCCGAAGCAGACTCGTACTCTCCGACGGGTAGTACCGTGGATCCTCCCGAAACAGAGCCCCGCTCACGTATTTGCCGACATGCTTCGTCTCATCCTGCGCCGCCGCATCCCCAAAGTTCCGTCCGAAACCTGGCCCGCCCACGCGCCATTCCTTCGGGTAATATGTGCTTCCCCGCCCCGGAGGATTCGCCATGTGGTACAGCGCACTCGTCGAGTACCCGAAGATATGCTCCGGCGCAATCAACTGCCGCACCACATACTGGTTCCGCTCCGCCTGCGTCAACGGCCCCGGTGCCGCCCTTGACCCCGCATTGATCCGCGATGGCGCGATCGGCGACGGCTGCACTCTCCCCGAAGCCTGCGCTGTCTGGCCATCCTGCGGCACCCCGCCATCTTGCCGCGCCTGGCGATCCTGCGACGAACTCTGCGGAGCCTCCGCGGCAGCCCCTCGCCCGTCCGCCTCCGCCACCAGCACCCCGGCCTGTGGCGCCGGCCCCTCCGGAAGCACAGCCGCCCCAACCATCTGCCCCAGGCCGCTCCCACACGCCAGCAAAAGCGCAAGCACTCCACCCACTCCCGGAGCCCGTACACCGAACCCCCCACACCTCAGAAATCGTCCCCCGCGCGTCCGCAAATCCCGCACCGATCGAAAGCTCGCCATACCGTCTTCACCCCTCGGACGCATCCCCGATCCCATCGCAGGCGGAAACCTTCGACGGCGCGTGTGCCTCCATCCTCGTCAGCTTTAGATACCTCGTCTGCCCCCAACGGCTCACCTATCTCCCGCACGCCGTGCGACCTCCTCCGGTCCACGCAAACTTCGGCGCGCAGCCGCCCAACTCACCACCCGCACCTGGGGGCCCCCCCCCCCCCCCCCCCCCCCCCCCCCAGACCCCCCCCCCCCCCCCCCCACCCCCCCCCCCCCACCCCCCCCCCCCCCCCCCCCCCCCCCCCACCCCGCGC
>JAABVA010004493.1_pt1 | contig 12882 bp, 16 predicted proteins | sample 5560331 | NCBI WGS metagenome assembly JAABVA01 (sample SAMN12812661, study PRJNA571458) | rock metagenome | isolation source: Antarctica rocks | place: Antarctica: Victoria Land, Mt New Zealand sud | collected 2016-01-07
TCCCGGTAGCCTTTTGCCAAGGCCAACCTGGCTTCAACTGATACTACAAGCTTTTTTACTTTCCTTCCCATAATGCCCCAAATATAATTAAGCTAACCTATTTTTGATGCAGTACTTACCTGGGTAATCCTGGGACTTCCATATATGTTTTTACTGTTCTGAAAAGCTTCCAGTATTTCCTGTTCAAGCCTCTGGTCCTCAATACTCCGATTAGAAGGTGTACGCTTCAACCAGGTGTAAAAGCCTCCTCTGCTTACTTTAAATACTGAACACATCTTCCCGATAGAAAATATCGTACTATGATTCTTTATGAACCCGAATATTTGCCATCGCTCCTGGAGAAAATGCTTACAGCCTTTTTTAAGATGTCGCGCTCCATCTGGGTTTCATGCAGTTCTTTTTTTAATCTGGCCAACTCTTGCTCGGCTTCTGTTAAAATCACTTTCCCGTTTCCTGGGAAGCTGCCACTTTGCTTGCTTGAATACTCCTTTCTCCAGCGATATAATAACGATGGTGCGATATCCAATTCTTTGGCCAGGGCTGTCAAATCATTTCTGGTATTACTCAGTTCAACGCTCATCAGCTTGAACTCCTTCGGGTACGCTTTTCTTTCTCGTGACATCATGTTAAGTTATTAAATTCTCTTAACTTATTGTCTGTTCAAATGTAGCAACTCCAATTTGATCGGGAACGGAGATGAAAAGAAGCCAGATAGGCCGTTGACGACCAAGATTAAATGTTGGTTTAAAAAGCAAAGTGAAGATTAAATAATTTATGCGTGACCCGATAACCGGACTCTGTTATCCATGGTTCTGATTCATCGTTCCGTTAAGTATTAAATTTGCAAATTTAAATAGTCAAGCCTTAAATAGTCATTAAATTGAATAGTTGATTTGCTAATATTTTTTTAAGGATTGTTATGCGAATAAAAGTGAGTTGATAAAGAAGGCGCAAAAACTGATTTTTCCAGATATTCATTATCCTTTTGAAGTTCATTGCAGCAGCGGCAAGCATTACGTTGATGTTGTCGCCTTTGATGCCTTTGTAAAAGTTACGGCTTAACCGATGATCTGCTTTTAAATGGCCGATCCTGGGTTCTATTGCAGCTCTTCGTTTAAAACCATTTCTAAGTTTAACTTTACGGTAGCCGCTCAGCTTTTTAGGGAATGTTTTGGGTGTTTGGATCATAGTTTGCCTAACCTGCTTAACGCCCCTGTATCCGCGATCAACAAAAGCTTCTTTAAGTACATGCCCGGTCAGTCTTTGTTGTTGCTCCAGGGCTGCATCCAGTGTATGGCCGTCGTATTCATTTTGGGGCAGGTTAAGCGCGCCGATGATCACCCCGCTGTTTTGGGTAACGGTAATTGATACTTTAGATCCGAATTCGTATTTCTTGTGCTCTTTCCCCTTTGCGATACACCTGACATCAGGCTCGTGTAAACTATAAACCTTGTTTTTGTCTTTCTGTTTTTGCGCAAGCACCCGGGCGAACAGGGCCAGCTCATCAGCATGATTGTCCGCAGGAAGTTTCCTTACCAGCTCCCGTACCAGCCGACCGGCGATGGTCTTTACTTTCCTGTCTGCTTTTCGGCTTTTGCGCCATTCTTAGGATGATTGCGGAAACGTTGGGCTACGCCCAGCTTTTTTAAGGTAAGCCTATAACTCTGACGAAGTTCGATCCCCTGTTTGTCTGCTATGGCTGCACATTTTTTGATTATTTTTCGATGAAGCTTGCTATCTGTGGGATAAGTAATATTCTTCTCCTGCACAGTGGTATCCACGCTCCCTTTATCTTCTTTAGCATCCTTGCCATTTACCCGGATGCTTTCCTTGAAGATCAGTTCCACACCTTCGGTGCCAATGCGGTTACGAAAATGCACCAGTTCGCTTGCTTCACATGGGGTAGCAGGCCTGAAGAATCCCGCACCGCTGAAATATTGATAATAAGCATTTTCTGACCATTGTTCCACAACACTTTCGTCACTGATATTTCGGATGTGTTTTAACAGCAAAAGGGCTACCATGAGCCTGATTGGCTTGGCAGGCCTGCCAAAATCTTCACGGTAATGTATCCGAAAAGCTTCTTCAAAGACAGTCCAATCGATCCGGCCTGCTAAAATGTATAAGGGATGTTTGGATGAGAGTTGGTCCTTAAGGCCTGGCAACAAAAAATTCAACTGGCTGGTAGTTTGTGGCTTTTTTAACATAATTATCTGCAAGATTCTGACTCTAAAATACAAAATACTTGCAATTAATCCAATACATATTTTTAGTTAATTAATTGATAAATAATGCTTTAAAGTCTTTTTAAGGGGTGACTATTTAGATATTTAAAATGCATACATGAGCATTATCAGTTAATAAGTTGTTCCAGCGCTTTGGAAACCTGCGTTACCGGGCGTTTGCAGGATTTATCCTGGCATACATAAATTGTTGTTTGCCCTTTTACCAGTTTATCCTGCAGCAGTTTAAGGGTTCCTTCGCTACGGCCGCCCGAAAGTAGCACATTGGGCAGGTAATTTTGGTCAATTGCTGAACGGTCATGCGCAAACTGGTCCCCGACAATTGCCACTTCATAGGGTGGCGACACAAATGCTTCTTCCAGCATACCCCAGTTGGCATAATAAGCAACGTTTTTAACCACTTCATCCTTCACATTTCCCAGCATCTGTCTGGCTTTACTGATATAATCGTCCCGGTAAAAGTATTGGCCCAACTGAAATAAATTTATGGCCATTTCCGAATTTGAGGCGGGTATCACATTATCCTCCAGCTCCATTTTACGGGTAATAAGGTTGGCGTAGCTGTTATTGGTATAAAAAAACATACCCGGTGCTGCGTCGTAAAAGTGTGTGAGAGTATATGTTGTGAGCTTGTTAGCAGCTATCAGCCAGTGCTGGTCAAACGTGGCCTGGTACAATTCAATAAAAGCCGATATCGTAAAAGCATAATCATCTAATAAACCGTTAACGGAAGATTTTCCGTTTTTGTAATTACGCGTGATCCCGCCGCTTTGACTAATCGCGTGTTTTTGAAGAAAATCGGCATTTTTCAGGGCGGCAGCCAGGAATTTACTGTCACCAAAGGCACGGTAAGCCTGCGCATAAGCGTTTAGCATCAAAGCGTTCCATGATGTAAGTATCTTATCATCAAGGGCTGGGTTTATCCTTCTTTTGCGTATGGCCAGGAGTTTTTCTTTATCAGCAGCTATTGTTTGCTGAAGCACTTTAACAGCTATGTTATATTTTTTAGCAATGACGTCGTCTGTTGCCACACGGAACAATATATTTTGCCCCTGTTCCCAGTTCCCAGCCGAGGTTACGTTGTAATATGCTTTAAAAAGCGCTGCACCGTTACCCAAAACATCATTTATTTCTGCGGCTGTCCACACGTAATACTTCCCTTCCTTTCCCTCACTGTCTGCATCGATGGAAGAATAGAAGCCGCCCTCCGGCGATGTTAAGGAACCGCTTATAAACCCCAGCGTTTGGTAAACAATTTGTTTATAAAGCGGATCTTTAGTAAGCTGCCAGGCATGCGTATATAAGGTTACCAGCTGCGCGTTATCATAAAGCATTTTCTCGAAATGCGGCACGTGCCAGTTTGAATCTGTTGAGTACCTCGCAAAACCGCCGCCAAGCTGGTCATATATCCCTCCAAAAGCCATGTTGTCCAGTGTGACCCGTACGGCTTTTAACGCATTATCATTGTGCGCTAATTTGTAATACTGCATCAGGTATTCCCAAGTGGCCGGCATCGGGAATTTTGGCGCCTGGTCAAAGCCGCCCTTTGTGAAATCCAGCTTAGCTTGTATGTTCTTAAACTGAATGTTAAGGTCGCCGGTGGTAAAAGCAGTTTCCTTTGCCTTAAAAGACACAAGGCCTGATGACCGTACTCCTTTTGTTACTGCCTGCGCCTGTTTTATGATTTCGGCGGGGTCTTTTTTATTAAGGCTGATATAAAAATTCAACATTTTCATCCATTGGGCTTTGGGGAAATAAGTGCCGGCATAAAATGGCTTGCCATCAGGTAACGCCAGCACGTTAAGCGGCCATCCGCCGCTGCCGGTTATCAGTTCCGAAGCATTCATATAAACCTGGTCTATATCCGGCCTTTCCTCCCGGTCCACTTTAATTGCCACAAAATATTTGTTCATTAAATGCGCGGCGGCGGTATCTTCGTAAGTTTCACGTTCCATCACATGGCACCAGTGGCAGGCAGCATACCCTATGCTTATGATAACCATTTTATGTTCGCGTTTTGCCTTGTCAAGTGCCTTTTGACCCCAGGGATACCAGTTTACCGGGTTATGGACATGCTCCAGCAAATAGGGGCTGCTTTCATGGATCAGTTCATTGGTATACGAAAATACTTTTTGATGTTTCTGAGCAACTTTATTTTTTGATTGTGCGTTAGCTGCAGTCGATATATTCAGTAACAATAGTAGAAGAACAAATAATTTGAATTTAAGCTGCATCTTTTAATTTTTATAATATCACAATACCGGAAGTCTGTTCTATGTTTTTTTAGGCTTGGTAAACTTACCTATTAATTGCAAGGATTGTCCAATAATCAGTGCTGACCTCTAAACAGGGCGGCATTAGTTAAATTAACATAATCACCGGGTAGTTGATCGTAAAAATTCAGTGTTTTAATAGCTGCCGGTTGTTAAGATTTCCAAATCATTTTTTTTGCCAATAAACCCAGCTCATAACTCATTTTCAATTATTTGTGGCTTGATTTATGCCTTTAACTTTTAAGAAATATTAAAACTAAAAAAATGAAGAAGATCTTAACGGTAGTTTTTGCTGTTGCAATAAGTTGCAGCGCAATGGCGCAAAGTAAAATGATGTCGTCTGATACATCAATGCACAAAATGTCTAAATCATCTATGAACGGCAGCGTTATGATGAAAGACGGAAAGATGATGTGCATGAAAAATGGTACGACTATGGCCATGGAAAAAACAATGACCATGAAAAACGGCACTAAAGTTATGACCGACGGTACAGTAAAGATGAAGGATGGAAAAACAATGATGCTGAAGGACGGACAGTGTGTGATGATGAGTGGTAAAGTAACATCGATGCCTATGAAAAGCGGCATGAGTAAGATGTAATTATTGATGTATTAATGCCTGGACACCTTAATCTGGGCATTTTTTTTAATGGCTGGCTGTTACTTTAAAGTAATGATCATTAAAGCCTGCATAAACTCAATGTCAAAAATTTAGTTAATTAATAGAGTCTCTAAATTGGTCTAAAAAAATTGTCCCCAGATTGGCCAGAATTCGAACCATTTGATAGAACAATTGAAGCTTTTGAATGACCTAAAAGTTGCTTGGCAAGAGTTCTATTACCCTAAGGGCTACCGAAAGCCTTTCAGATGTCTGAAGGGCATTTTTCGTTCATATTTTTAGTAAATCGCCAGGCTAATATTGGTCTCGAAATATCCAAATTGATAACCTTTTTGTTTACCGTTTGTCAATTAAAATTCTGCTGGTCAATTTTGGTTTATCATTGGTTCATTTTCCAATTGTTTCTTGCCCCAATTGTGTAAATGCTCTATAAACGGAATTAATTCCCGCCCTGTGCCGCTCAATGAATATTCTACTTTGGGTGGCACTTCGTGAAACATTTCTCGGATTATTAATTTATCGTTTTCCAGTTCCCTTAAAGTTTGGGTAAGCATTTTGGTTGTAATATCAGGCAAGGTCCTGCTCAATTCCCCGTAACGCAATACGTTTTTTGAGTTCAAATGCCACAAGATCCGCGCTTTATATTTTCCACCTATGCGTCTGAAAGCATATTCAACTCCACAATTTTGTATATACTCAGGAATTTCTGATTTATTTTTCATTTTTATTTTGTTCTAAATAATTGATAATCATCGATAGATACTTTTTAGTATGTAACATACAAATAAGTACACACTTGACAAAAGTATACAATAATTTAGTATTGCAGCTCATTAAATAAATAATCGCAGATCTGAACTGGGTCTTGATCAAAAAATTTACAAGATAAAAGCACATAAAATGAAAAAATTTGAAAACACACCAGACAAGAATGAAAGCAGACTGGTGATGAAGGCGATTAGGCTGCACAAGTTCGGTGGCCCTGAGGTATTGCGTTACGAGGACGCGCCGCTACCTGAGTTGAAGCCGGGTGAAGTGCGCGTTCACGTTCACGCGGTCGGTATCAATCCCCCCGACTGGTACCTGCGCGACGGATATAAGATGCTGCCCCCTGAGTGGCAGCCGCAGGTGCCCTTCCCCGTAATCCTGGGGACAGACATTTCGGGCGTCGTCGAGGCGGTCGCCGATGATGTTAAGGACTTCTCCGTCGGCGACGAAGTATATTCGATGGTTCGCTTTCCCAGCTTCGGGCCCAGCAAGGCCTATGCCGAGTACGTCAGCGTGCCAGCGTCGGAAGTTGCGCTCAAGCCGACCGGCATCGATCACGTGCATGCCGCCGGAGCGCCGATGTCGCTGCTCACCGCGTGGCAGTTCATGATCGAGCTGGGGCACAATGAACCGAACCCGCTTCAGCCGAACATGCATGAGCCGGTGCCGCTCGAGGGCAAGACCGTCCTCGTGAACGGAGCCGCAGGCGGCGTGGGGCACTTCGCGGTGCAAATAGCCAAGTGGAAGGGCGCGCGAGTGATCGCAGTGGCGTCTGGCAAGCAGGAGGCGTTCTTGCGCGACCTCGGCGCCGACGAATTCATCGACTACACCAAGACTCCTCCCGAGGATGTCGCGCATGACGTCGATCTCGTCATCGACTCAGTTGGCGGCCCGACAACCGGTCGTTTCTTGCGCACGCTTAAGCGTGGCGGCGCCTTGTTCCCGGTGTTCCCCTTAGGCTTCTCCGGTGCCGAGGAGGCCGAGAAGCTGGGCGTCACGGTCTCGGTAACCCAGGTGCGCTCGAACGGCACGCAGCTTGCAGAACTCGGTCGCTTGCTTGATGCCGGAACGGTTCGTGTAGTCATCGACAGCACGTTTCCGCTTGCCGATGCTGGCAAGGCGCACGAACGAGCTGCCCTTGGACACATCCAAGGCAAGATCGTGCTCACTGTCGCCTGAGAATGAAAGCTTTGATAAACAAGGATTATTAAAAGTTTCATAGTCATTAATAATATCAAGAGGCTGTCTCAATTTTGAGATAGCCTCTATTCAACAATATTATCGGACAACAATACGTGTTACTTAAATCGCTATTGATGATATTTTAATTTATAGCAAAAACACAAATTATGAACATTAAAGAATTAGAGGATAGGACATCCCTCAAAGAACTTGTTGATAGCGTTTCGATCTTGGCGGATAGAAAAGATGTGCACACCCAGGTGCAGCTATTTTCTGAAAATGCAGTGTCAGAAACTTTTGCCGGAGGTACAACAATTTTAAAACTGAAAGGCCGAAAAGAAATGGCAGAAGCGTTTGGCGATTTTCTTAAAAACTTTGACACCGTCTACCATTTTAACGGCCAGCAGGTGGTGACCATAAACGGCGATAACGCTACCGGAACGTCTTATAGTCTGGTTACATTGATCAGCACCGAGAACGGTAAAAAAATGAAGACTACCATCGGGGCTATTTACCAGGACGATTTCGTCCGCGAGGACAACCGTTGGCTGATCGACAGGAGAATAGGGAATTTCGACTGGCAGGAAAAACTTGAAATCAATGAATGAAATACCGATAAATACTATCGCACCGGGTCTTACAGAGAGAGAAGGATTACATATTGCTGGTATAATTGGTAGCGATATTGAGAAACAAATGGTTGCTATTACGCCATTGGGTCGCATAGGTCAGCCAGAAGATATTGCAAAAGTTGCAGTTTTTCTTGCTTCTGATGATGCCAGTTGGGTAACAGGCGAAAGAATTACGGCTGCTGGTGGTTTGTTGTAAAGTCCCGGAATTTATAAAAAATTGCTGTCTGTCAAGGGCGGCATTTTTTGTTTGTGGGGTATCGCTTAGTATAACGCACAACGTTTGAGTATTGCCCATGGTGGGGAAATAGAATTCATTCCGCCGGGTACCTGCTGCCAGGTTTTGATTTAAAGACGAAAGTTAAAACAAAAAGCCAAATTACTAACTTCCAGCCCTAGCCAAAGCCAACGAGCAAACTGTAGCCGATTGCTCCAACGTCCAGCCCCACTATTGGCAATACTACTGTTAGCGGTAGTTTTTTAATCCTCATCGTTTTCAGTAGTTGCAAATGGGTTTTCTCCCTTTTCAATTCTATCTTCAGGAAAACGAGGAATTTCAGGTATGTCGTTTAATTCTATTCTATCTACTGGAAATTGTGGAATAACTGGTTTCTCCGGTGTTGGGTTAACATTGTCCTTATCGTTAATCATATTTTTATATTTTTAAAAGTAATTAAAATAAAATTCATGGCCGTCAATATCATACTAATGATTATAAAAGTCCTTGCTACATACAAATAATACATTCTTTTGTCGTTTAAAATTATATGATTGTCAGTGGCACTTGTTATTTTATTTATTAACACTTCTTCGAATGCTATCTTGTCTTGTTCTTTTACTTTGTTATTGTAGTTCATTACTTCTGTTTCATACTTTCGAATAGCAGTAGTAAGTCCTAAATTTCGATAAGCAAATCCTTTAAAAAAGTTATTATATGATTTAGTCAAAAAGAAAATCGTAATCACGAATGCAGCGAACATTGAAGCTGACACCGATATTTCACCTACTCCCAAATATGATTTATCTTGAAAAAATACTTGTTTTATTAAATAGGAATTTGCTGCAACAAGAATTGATATTATTGTCAACGGTAAGTTGATTGCAGAATCTAAATCTTTTCTTCGTGTTAGCTCACGGTCATAAATGCTTTTATAAAATTGATAGCTGTCCATAAAATTACTGCTAATTCGTGTATTGACGCATCTTTTGGCATGCCAGTTACAAAGCTATTATATTAATCGAAAAGCCAAACAGCTATTGGTATACACAAATAACAACTTAATAATCAGAATTTTGACTAAGGTATTTTAGTTTAAAAAGCAAGACTTTCGCAAACAGGCAATACAAGATGTGTACTTCGCCTTTTTGTATTGTCTAAAAACTGGCAATGCAAAATACGCAATCCGTTTTTAGGAATATTTAAGCGATTAACTTCAAAAAGATGTGTTTTTGTTTATTCCTTAAAAATGAAATCAGGTGAGTGGTTATATGAGACATTTTCAGATGACATCAAATACGTTGCTAATTAACGCTGATTTTTAAGATAATCTTGCAATTTGCCTTTAAAGAAATATTGCGACTGTTCATTAAAACGAAGGTTTCCGTGTAATTGGCTCTCTCCTGTTAAACGCCATTTTTTTTTCTTTTAGCTGGTACATTAAACTATGACACGAATTAAATTACACCTAATCCTTGTCTTTGCAGGTTTAATTGTAACGATTTACTAAATTTGGAGACAAAACCGCAAAAAGAAACAAAACAAGAAATTTATACAGGATGACTTTCGGCTATATACGGGTATCAAAAACGATTCAGAATTATGACTTGCAGGAAGATGCAATGAAAAAGCAGCATTGTGATAAACTGTTTTTTGAAAAGGAAAGTGGTGTAAAGTACAGGGAGGAATGGAACACGCTTTACGAACAGCTTCGGGACGGGGATACCGTTATTGTCTGGAGGATCGACCGTTTAGGCCGTACTGCCTGGGAACTGATCAAACTAATGGCTGAACTTAGTGAAAGAAAAATACGTTTTGTATCTGTGACGGAAGGGATTGATACCTCGACAGCCATGGGTAAACTTTGGTTTAGCATGAATGCAATCATGGCAGAGAATGAAAGGACGGTTCAAATGGAAAGATCCGGGGCAGGACTTGTTGCAGCAAGAGCCAGAGGCCGGATAGGGGGAAGGCCAAAAGGGCTAACAGAAGAAAGCGAGCGAAAGATGAAAGCGGTTAAAAAGCTGTATGCTTCGCAGATCAGCATTTCGGAGATCAGAAAGACCTTGGACATTGCCAGCAATGCGACTGTTTATAAATACATTCATTATAAACCAAGTGCTACCAGCGAAAAAGGAGCTGACAAAAGCAAAGCCAGCAAAATGGATCAATCAAAACCATTATAGTATTCCGACCAGGCTAGTGTCATGTCAACTTGATATTGTCGTTTGTTAATTTTATCTTTATCATCAAAAAACGGAGATGATAAAATATAAAGTTGTATTGACAAAAGAGGAAAGGGAAGAACTCAATGCGGTTATTGGTAAGGGTTCCCATACAGCGCAGCAATATCGTAATGCTTATATATTGTTGAATTGCGATGAAAGCGGGCTTGGGGAAAAGCTCATTAACGAAGAGGTCAGCCGGGTATTAAAGGTCAGCATGCGTATGATAGACCGGGTGAAACAACGTTTCGTTAAAGATGGGTTTGAAGCATGCCTGGAGCGCAAACCGATAAGTAACCCGAAAGCAAAAAAAATAGATGGGGAGCTGGAGGCGCATCTGATAGCACTGAGCTGCAGCAAGGCACCGGAGGGGTTTTCCAAATGGTCGTTGCGGCTATTGGCCGACAAGATGGTAGAGTTAAAGTATGTTGATGGCATATCTTATGAGACCATCAGAAAAGCGTTAAAAAAAACGAATTGAAGCCGTGGAAAGTAAAGGGCTGGGTAATCCCACCACTGCAGAACAGTGAATTCGTGGCTAACATGGAACAAGTGCTGGATATGTATAAAAGACCTTATGACGGGCATTTTCCTGTGGTGTGCATGGATGAATCGCCCAAACAACTGATTGGGGAAACACGGACCGCAATACCGGTGCAGCCCGGGCGGGAGGCAAGGGAAGACTTTGAATATCAAAGGTGCGGGGTAGCCAATATTTTTCTTGCATCAGAACCACTAAAGGGAAAAAGGTACGTAGAGGTAACTGAACGGAAAACAAAAACAGACTGGGCCAGATTTATCAGGCAGATTGCCGATGAATGGTACAAAGATGCAAGGAAAATAACTTTGGTGATGGATAATTTAGGGACACATAAACCAGGTGCATTATATGAGGCTTTTGAACCAAAAGAAGCAAAAAGGATAAGAGACAGGTTCGAATTTGTATACACCCCTAAACATGGGAGCTGGTTAAACATGGCAGAAATAGAATTAAATGTGTTGATGGGGCAATGCTTAAACCGCAGGATCGACAACATTCAAACCATGCAAAAGGAAGTTACCGCATGGCAAACACACCGGAACAACAAGGAGGCTATCGTTAACTGGCAGTTTACAAATGAAGACGCAAGAATCAAACTAAAAAGACTTTACCCGACAATTTTAGAGTGACATGGCACTAGAGGCATATATGTATTTATGCCGAACATATAACATGTATATTAAATTTTGATTTTGTCCCCGCTAACTATACACGAATTCCTTCGTTTAAATGAACAGTCGAAATATTTCTTTAAAAGAAAATTGTAGGATTATTCTAAGAATAAGTATATAGTAAGCTTTTATGTTACCTAAAAATACCGGCACAACTGACTACTTAATTTCATCTGTAAATAGCAGATAAAAACATGTCGTTTTGTAGTTGAAGGGTTAAATATTCTTGAAAACGAAGTGCATATTTTGTATTGTTTAATTTGGACAATACAAAAAAGTAAACTACGCATCTTGTATTGTCTGTTTCCAAAAAGCCTGCTTTTTAAATCAATATAGATCAGTCAAAATTCTGATTTTAAACTTGTTATTTGTATATACAAATTGCTGTTTGACTTTTCGATTAATATAATAACGTATTTAGCGATTAGGTTTGAGTAAATAAATTAAGATAAAGCGAAGAAAAAGGTCATGCATATTACTGAAATCCAGTATCTTAATAGTGTAAATTCTCACATAAACGCTATTAAACATATGCATGACTTAACTGTAAATTTCCGAAAAATGCTTCAGATTACCAACACCGCGCTCAAACAAGATATGAACCAGGATGGGAACCTGCACTTTTATCCACGTAAGCCCAAACTTTCCGATGCTGAAATCATTGTGCTATCACTATGCCAGGAATGCCTGGGGATCGATAGCGAGAATTGGTTTTTAGCTAAGTTAAAAAGTGACTACCGGAATGATTTCCCTAACCTGATACACATTATCAACTATAACTAACGGCGCAAAAGGCTGACCGCCTGGACAGAACAGGTTAACCGCCGCTTGGCTAAGGTACTTAATGAAGGGAAGACGTATTTATGGTGGACAGTGTGCCTGTTCCGGTATGTAAGCTTGCAAGGGAACAGCAACTTAAAGTTTGCAGGCACGATTTTGAAACAGCACGGATAAGGGGCACAGTGCTGTCCACAAGCAATATTATATCGGCTATAAACTTCATTTAACGATTGGGGTGAACGGGGTTTACCAGGGAATGGAACGTACAAAAGCCAGCGTACATGATGTGCATTACCTCAATGAAATCAAATATAGCGGATTAAAGGTGTGTATTACTGGGCGATAAAGGATATTTGTCAACCGAATGGCAACTGGATTTGTTTACCAGTATAAATATTGAATTGCAAACTCCTAAAAGAGCCAATCAAAAGGATTACCAGCCATGGACATGGGTTTTTAAATCGACCCGTAAAAGGGTTGAGGTTGTCTTTGCGCAATTATGTGACCAGATGATGCTCAAACGGAATTATGCTAAGACCTTTGAAGGCTTGCTAACAAGAATTATGGCTAAAGTAGCTGCCGTGACTGTTCTGCAATACATTAATCTGGACTTGCAACAATAAAATGGACATTTGGTTAAGCTGCAATATTTTGTTTGTTTAAGTTTTTTCCAAATTCCTCGGGGGACATATATCCCAGTCAGAATGTAACCTTTTACGGTTGTACCAGGTT
>JAABVA010004495.1_pt1 | contig 12880 bp, 9 predicted proteins | sample 5560331 | NCBI WGS metagenome assembly JAABVA01 (sample SAMN12812661, study PRJNA571458) | rock metagenome | isolation source: Antarctica rocks | place: Antarctica: Victoria Land, Mt New Zealand sud | collected 2016-01-07
CCAGAAAGGTGCTCCTGCTTCAGCTCGAAACGGTCCCTCGACAAGACCTATTCTTGCTGGTCAGGAGCACTTTTCGTGTGATCAACGCACGGCCGGACCCGAGCGGCGTGAAAGGCCCGGGCTAGAGGGTGCAAGCACTGTCTAGCCAGGAGGTATCCACTGTGTCTGAGCCCCAGCCTAAGAAGCCGGGTGTACCGAACGTCGAGCCGCTCATTAGCCCCGGAGTTGGGATCAAGGTCAGCACTCTCGAAGCGGCGTTCAAGCCGCTCAAGCTCCAGACGATCTTCGATCAGGCGTTCAAACCGCTGCAGGCTCAGAGTGTTCTGGCGAAGGTCCTCAGCCCAGCCGCAGACCTCCAGCGGTTCATGCCGACGCTCAGCCCCAGCGTGAAAAACATCCTGAACCTGCAAGGGGCATGCGGAACGTCGGTGTTGGGCAAGATCAATGCTCAGCAGAGGACCTTCACTAGCGACGTGCTGAAGATCGCCGAGAAGCACTCGTTGGTGAGCGGCATCAACATCGCAAAAAACTCCTCGCTGTTTGCGGCGATACAGCCAGCCCCTCTGATCAGCGACACGCTGATGCGCAGTCTGCGAGTGCAGTCGCCCCTAGCAAACCTCGACTTCGCACCTCAGGTCCGGCTCATTGAGCAGCAGGCCAACTTCAAGTTGCCCGACTACGGGGCCGTCTTGTCGGTGATGCCGCTATCGTGGGGCAAGTCGTTGATACCCGATATGACGATGTTCGACTTCGGCGAGACGAGTCTGTTCGCCAACGCCCAGGCGATCTTCCAGCAGTCACTTGGTGACCTATTGGGTGGCTGGACCAGAGACCTCTTCGAATCCACCCGGAGCATGGTCCGAGCCTTTGCTCGGATTGGACTTGAGGCGGCGCTGCGGGCTCGCCATGCCGTCCTGTCCGGAGACACAGCGGAAGTGGACTACTTCATCAAGGAATGGCTCGAGCTTCGGGTGACCCGGCTACGGCGGGAGGTGGTCATCGAGGTGCTGCTCAGCGACGAGTGGGTGCCGGCGAGTCTCGAGCCGCCGTCGACTGAGGTAGTTCGCCACATCAAGGCCCTTGCTACGGACAAGAACAGAAGCCGCAAGTACCGGTTCATTGGCGGGACCCAGATCAAGGGCCAGACGATTCAGAGCTTGGATCGCAGCATCTACCTGCCGAGCGGCGGCGAGGTTCCGCTAGCCGAGACGGTTGCTGACCCTTACAGTGATCCGGCTTTCATGTCCGATCTTGGCTGGGAGGACCCGCTGATCGGCAAAGTGCTGGAGCACCTGGCTGCGAACGAGCGAGAGATCTTTCTCGCTCATGGTCGGGTCAACACGTGGCCCGACGCTGCGGCGCTCGTAGGGCGCAGCGAACAGGAGGGCGAAGCGACTCGGCGCAGGGTCAGAGGGTTTGTACGAATGCAGCAAAAGCGTGACCAGGCCGCCAGGGAATTCAGGGCGGCCCACGAGTCGTACTGAGGCGCCGCCGAGGCACTTGTAGGCGCCGTCGCTCGGCAGTCCAAGATCGTTAGCCGTTTCAGCCGATCGGGCCCGCAGATATAGGAGTCTTTGCGACGTCAGTGTCGCGGTGACGGTGGCCGACCTCGCCGACACCGCCGCCCGGGGGGGGTGCTGCACCTGCCCGTGCCGGCCGGCACGGTCGAGGTCCACGTACCCGCCGCGCCCAGGGTCCGGTGGTGCCCGGCCACCGGTGGAGGAGTAGGGGTGGGCGCGGTCGGTGTTCGGCCCGCAGTGGGAGGACGCCGCCTACTACGCCGGGCACCTCGCACAGCTGCAAGCGGTCCCGATCGCGCACTTCGCGCTCTACCTCACCGCCGCCCGGGTCCCCACCACCGCGCCGGCGGGGTGGCCGGCGCCGCTGTGGCCGCTGACCGCGCCCACCCCGGCGGCGGGGCCGGTGGGGCCGCTACCAGGACGTCCTCGACCAGCTGGCCGTCGCCGGCCTCGACGGGGTGTTCATCCAGACTGGGGGCATGTGCGCCGCGATCGAGGTCCTCCTCGACGGCGGCCAGACCCTGCTCATCACCGACGCCGAGGACACCCTGTCCTGGGACCGCGCCGACCACCGCGGCTGGGCCGTCGGCCTGTACCCGCCCGACGAGGCCCACAACGACGGGCCCGTCATGTTCGACACCGCCGACGACGGCTCACCCGAGGCCCTCATCGGGCTCGCCCAAAGGGTGTTGCGATCTCTCGCCCGCCGGCCGACCTGACGTGCCCCGCTGACTGCACTCTGGCTTGGCGCGCAGGGCGGCCGGCGCACGGCGAGACACTGCACCAGGTTGGCCGGCTGGGCGTTCACCTGAGTTCAACTCCTGGGCCGCGGCGCGCCGGAGCCAGCCGCTGTCAGACCCGGGACATAGCGTGGCGCGCATGACAAGTGCTCCCGTGCAGGCGGTGGATACCGCCTCGACAGTCGACTGCAACCCGCCGGCGGGTGGGGGCCCGGCTCCGGCTGCTGCGCGCAGCGGCGGGGCTGACTCAGGCTGAGCTCGGCGCGAAGCTCGGCACGACCCAGAGTGCGGTGGCGCGCCTCGAGGCAGGCCAGCAGCGCCTGAGCCTGGCGGCGCTGGACCGCGCGGCGGCGGCTCTGGGCTGTGACGTGGCGCTGGTCTTCGCCCGGCGGGACGCGTCGTGACGGGGAAGCGGGGGCGCAAGTACGCGGCGGTGTCGATGTTCAGCGGCTGCGGCGGCATGGACCTCGGCGCGGAGCAGACCGGACTGGCACAGGTGGTGTGGGCCGCGGACAACGAGCACTGGGCCGTCGAGACCTACCGGCGGAACTTGGGCCGCCACATCGTCGAAGCCGACATCACCGAGACCGCGGTGCCCGACGTCGCCTGCGACATCCTCCTTGCGGGGCCGCCGTGCCAGGACTACTCGACCCTGTGGAACCACGACGGGCTGAAGACCGCCCGGGGGAACCTGTTCCGCCAGGTCGCCCGCTTCCTCGACGAGCTCCGCCCGGCGGGGTTCGTCCTCGAGAACGTCCCGGGGCTGCTGTCGGCGAACCGCGGCGCGGCGTGGACGCTGGTCCGCCACGCCCTGCGGTCCCCGTCGAGCTTCTCCGACATCCCCCAGATGTTCGGCTCGGTCCGCTACGACCTGTCCGCGGAGGTGGTTGACATGGCCGACCTCGGCGTCGCCCAGCACCGCTCGCGGCTGATCGTGGTGGGGGTGCGCCGCGACCTCGGCGTCCGGCCGCCGGCCATCCCGACACCGTTCGCCGGGAGCCCGCGGACGGTGGGGGAGGTCCTGGACGCCAACCCCCTGCCGGAGCTCGCGGCCAACCACGAGCGCGGTCTGGACACCCCCGACGTGGTCGAGCGGCTGAAGCTCATCCCCGCCGGGGGCAACTACGAGGTCATCCCCGTTGGCCACCCGCTGGCGGTCAAGGGGCTCATCAGCCACGTCTACCGCCGGCTCGACCCGGCCCAGCCCGCCTATACGGTCATCGCCGGAGGCGGGGGCGGCACCCACGGATACCACCATGTCGAGCCTCGGCGGCTGACCAACCGGGAGAAGGCCCGGCTGCAGGGGTTCCCCGACGACTTCGTGTTCGAGCACGGCTGCGGCCCGGGGATAGGGGAGTCGCGGTCGGCCTACCCCCGCGTCCGCCGCCAGGTCGGCAACGCCGTGCCGCCGCCGGCTGCGGAAGTCGTCGTGCGCGCCCTCGCCGAAACCCTCCAGGCGGCGGGCGTGCCCGGGCGGTCAGCGGCCGAGCTCGCCTCGGCGAGGCGGGGCCCGCGGGCCGTGCGGGCGGCGCCGCCGTTCGGGCCGGTCCGCGCGGGCGCGGACCTGGCCGCCCGGGCCGCCGGCTGATGGCCGCTGCGGGCGCCCCCGGCGCGGCCGATGGCCTGCAAGAGCTGCCGGTGGTGGCGGCGCTGCGGGCGCTGTCGATCTTCAGTGCCGACCAGAGCGGCGCCTACCGGGAACACTTCGCCGCCGTCGCACGGGTCCTCGGCGACGACGTGCGGACCAGGCTCGGGCAGCACGCCCGCCGCTGGGCGGAGTCCGGCGATCCCGGGGTGCTGGTGCTCACCGGCAATGCCGGCACCGGCAAGACCGCTGTCGCGCAGGCCTACTGCGAGGCTGTCGACTCGCCGCTGCCGGCCACCGACGAGCCGACCGAGGTCCAGCCCGGCCGGTGGGTGGTGAAGGACCTGTCGGGGCTCCCGGACGGGCCGTCGCGGCTGGCGGCGCTGCGGCTGGTCCTGGACGCCGCCGACCGGGGCGGGCAGGCGCTGGTCTGCGCCAACGAGGGGGTCCTGCGCGACGCGCTGCCCGACCTCGGGGACCCGGCCTTCGCTGCGGCGCTGGAGACGGCGCTGCGCCAGGGCGCGGCGGCGGAAGGGCGCGTCACCGTGGCCAACGCCAACCGGCAGCGCCCGACCAGCGGGCGCCTGTGGGCGCAGCTGGTGGACTACGCGACCCGCGAAGAGCTGTCGCACGGCTGCGACGGCTGCCCTGTCGACACCGGGGGCTGCCCGATGCGCGCCAACGCCGCCGCCCTGCGGCGTCCGGGCGTCCGGGAGCAGCTCCGGACCCTGGTGCGCCTGGGAACCGGGGAGGCGGTGCCCACAATGAGGGAGGTGCTCGCGATCCTGTCGTGGGCGGTGGTGGGCGGCCAGCACTGCGGAGACGTCAAGGCCCGCACCCGCGACCTGGGGGAGAGCGCCTACACGGCCAGCGACGGCTACTTCACCCGCGCGGTCGGCGGGGGGCTCGCCCCGGAGGCGGTGGAGCGCTCGCCCCTGTTGTCCGGCATGCAGCGCGGCGGACTCGGCGACGTCAGCGACTTGGAAATCGACGGGTGGCTGCGCGACACCACGGGCGCGCCGGAAGCGGTCCGCGCGCTCGCCGGGGACCCCTACTCGGCGGGGGCGCCTGCGGAGCCCGGCGAGCCGCCGGCCGCGGGCCCGCGCGCAGCCGGCGGGCTGGCCGGCAGCCGGTCGCCGCTGGACCGGGTCCGGACCAATCAAGGTCCCATGACGTTCCAGGCGCTGGGGGAGATGGTCAGCACCGACGAGGACTCCACCCGGGTTGACGACGGCCTCAAGGCGCTCGTCGACGGCGACGGCGGGAACGCCGCCGGGCAGGCCCTGTGGCGGCAGCGGCTGTACTTCGAGGCCGCCGACGACCTCGGCGGCCCGCCCGCGGCGGCCCGGCGGCTGCTGGACTTCCGCTACCTCCCCGAGTTGGTCGCCCTCGCCGGGAAGGCCGCCGCCGGCCTCAACTTCCTGGTCACCGGCTTCGCCAGCCCCCACGAAGGCCTCGTCGTCCCCGACCCGGCGTGCCTGTTCGCCCGGGACCCCGGGTCGTTCCGCCCGGCGCGGCCGTCCCTCGTGCACAGCCAGGTGGAGACCGGACGGCTCAGCTTGGGGGTGCCCGACCGGGGGCTGGTCGAGGAGCTCCTCGACGTCGACCACGTCGACGTCGACCTCGTGGTGGACGCCGGCACCGAAGCGCCCCTGCTGCTGCGGATCCGGCCCCGGATGTACGAGGCCATCCGGGAGGCCGCCCAGTACCAGGGGCCCGTCGGGCAGGGCGTCGCGGAGATGAACGACCTGCGCGGCTTCTACGGCCGCCTCGCCGGCCGGAACAGCCCCGACACCGCGCTGCGGGTCGCCGACCCCGACAGCAGCCCCCCGGCGCTGGTGAAGATCGTCCTGCCCCACTTCGCCGCCCCGGGCCGGTCCTGATGGCCGCCGGCCGCCGGCTGGCGCCGCGGGAGGTCGCGGAGTTGCTGTTCGCACTCGACCCCGACCGCGACGAACGGGCCTCCCAGCTGTGCGCCGAGACCCTCCTCACCCTCGCGCAGAACAAGTACCAGGCACCGCAGGGCGGGGCTGAGATCAAGAGCCCAAAGCGGCAGCGGTTCGCCGTGCGCAGCCTCGCGCTGGGCGTGAACTTCCTCGGCGGGCAGAACGGCCGCGCCGGCGACGCCGAGACCACCCCCGAGCTGTACGGGAAGCGGCTCGCCGCGGGGGAGGAGGTCCGCGGATCGGCGAACTTGGGCCTGGCCCGGGCGGCACTGGAAGGCCTCGTGGACCCCGACACCCAGCGGGGCCAGCCGGGTGCCTGGCTGCTGCGGCCGTTCCACGAGTCGCTGCTCTGGTACGACGCCCGCAAAGCCAGCCCCCGGCGCACGGACTACACCGTGCGCAAGGTGTACATGCGCGGCAGCGGCATCACCCTCGCCCGGCTGCTCGCCGACCCGGCCGACCCCGCCGACGCGGCCCTCGGGCGGCGGGCGGTCGACGCGATCGCGTCCGCCTTGGCGTCCCCGAGCCCGCTGTCGGAGATCAGCGAACGACTCGAGTCGGCGCTCCCCGCGGACAAGCCCTTCACCACCCCGCCCGCCGTCGAAGACGACGAGAAGCAGGCGTGGGCCCGCGGCCGCGACCCCCGCCTGTCCGGGCTGGCGTCGAGGCTGTGCCGCCACGCCGAGGGCGTCATGCTCCAAGGGGGAGCCAGCGGACCGGCCCGGCTGTGGCAGCTGCGCAGCGTGCTGGCCCTCGACCTCGCCGCGCACGCCCTGCAGACCGCCTGGGAGGCCACCGACACCCCCGCGGCCGACCGCTACCTGCTGCTGAGCTTCGCCGGTGCCGGCCGGGCCGAGGACCCCGTCCGGCAGCGGTCGGAAGACTCCTACCAGCTCGCCCGCCGCCGCCTGGCCGATGCGACTGTCCGCACCCTCGCCGGGCGCATGCAGGACCTGGCGGCCCAGAAAGTCGTGGACTGGGCGAGCGAGTTCGAGCCCCGCAGCGGGCTCGGCGACGCCGGCCCGGACAGCGTCGCCACCCAGCTGGCCGCCCTGCCCCACGGCTCGCCCCCCGAGGCGTACCTGCGCCTCGCGCGGGCTGCGGCCGAGAGCGCCAACTACAGCCGGGCCGAGGACGGCTTCCGGGTCCTGCTGGAGTCGGCCGGGCTGCTCGCCGGGACCCGCTACCGCTTCCTCACCGCCAGCCCTGACCTCATGGCCGCCCTCGTGGGGGCCCTGTCCGCGGAGATGCCCATGTCCAGCAGCGAGTTCTTCGCCGCCGTCCGCCGGGAGTGGGGGTTCGTCGTCAACCAGGAAGCCGCGGCCGCAACCAGCCTCGCCGGCCAGCTCGACGGCGCCGCCCTCGAGCGCAACGCCCGGCGCGGCGAGCGGCTCATGGGCGACGCTGGGCTCGCTCTCGGCCTGTCCGACCGCACCACCGTCGTCGGCGAGCGCGCGGCCCGCCGGTGAGCGGCCGCGTCGGAGCAGCCCTCGCCGCGCACATCCGCACCCTCCCCCCGAAGGGCGCCCCGAAGTTCGTCCTCGTCGAAGGGGTGCCGGTCTCCCTCGCCGAAGGCATGGCCGGCGCGTGGGACGACTCGCTGCCCCCGCTGGCCGTCGTGTCCGGCTTCCCTGAGCGGTTCGGGGCCGCCGCGCTGGAAGGCGTCTCCGGCACTGGGCTGCGCAACCGCCGAGACGGAGGAGAGGCCCGGGGGGTGGTCCTGGTCCTCTGCGAGGGCCAGCAGGTCCCAGACCGCCAGTCCCTGAACTTGTTCGAGTCGGTCGCGCCGAGTGTCCTGCTCGACAGCGCCGCAGGGGTCGCCCTGCTCGCCCAGCAAGATCCCGCGGTCGCGCTGGACGGGCCGGCGCGCCAGGTCCGCGAGGCCGTCACCCTGGCGGGCGCGGCGTCGCGTCCCAGCGCCGCCGCCGTCGCGGCCTGGCTGGACCGGGTCGCCGCGGGGGACGACCCGCTCCGGGCACTTCCCGCGCTCGGCGCGTTCGCCGACCACGCCTACGGCGGCAAGGTCGACCCCGAACGGATCGGAGACAACCTCGCCCTCGCCGCGCGCCGCGCCAGCGCCGACCTGCTGCGCCCTTCCGCCTACGCCGACGTCCGCCGGCGGGCGGAGGCGGTGCTGAGCCGCCGCCCCGGCGTGGGCGCCGACGGGGCCGCCGATGCCGCCGCCGACGTCATGGCGGCGCTGCAGAGCGGCAGCCCGCGCCTGCTCCAGGTGCTGACCTACGACGAGGCCCACGAGGTCCTCGAAGAAAAAGCGCAGAACCTGCTCGGCGCGGTTCTCGCGGCGATCGGGGACTACCGCCGCGGGCTGCCCGAAGGGGGGCAGGCCGCGGCGCTTCCGTGGGACACCTACACCCGCCGGGCCCAGGGCCTGCGCCGCGCTGCCGACCAGCGCGGTGCGGCGCAGGACCTCCTCGACCTCGACGACGCCCAGCAGCGCCAGGTCTTCCCACGGCTGACCCGCACCAAGCTCGAAAGACTGCTGCGGGACCGCGCGATCAGCGGCAGCCGCCCCTCATGCCCCGAGGCGGCGTTCGTCCGCGCCACCCAGCAGCTGTACGGGCTCATCGACCGCGTCGAAGTGCTCGCGCCGCGCCCCTCGCCGTCCCAGCCCGACAACCGCAGCAGCGCGACGAGTGCCCTGACCCTCGCGTGTGCGCGGCTGCGCCTCGGGGGCCTGCTGCGCCGCTGGGAGAATTCGGGCGGGGAGGTCGACGGGCTCCTGCTCAGCCGGGCCGACGACAAGGCCGTCCTCGCGGCGTTCGCCGACGCCGCCCTCACCGGCCCGGGAGACCTCCCGACCCTGCAGCTGCGCCTCTACAACTACGAGAAGAAGTCGACGGTCCAAGTCGACTGGAAGCCCGACCTCGACGACGCCGCCCTGCTGCGCACCGCCCTGCTGTTCGCCGAGCAGCCGGCCCTGACCCTCCGCCTCACCGGCGCCGAGCCGTCGCTGCACGCATTCGCCGGGGAGGCGAACCCCGTCGCCGAACCAGTCCCCGACGCATTGGCCGAGCTCGCCGCAGACCTCCAGAACCAAGCCGAGACCCTGCTGGAGCACGGGCTCAACCCGGCCACGCTGGCCGCGTGGGCCGCCTCCTGGACAGCGGCCTGCGCGTCGGAGGAGTCGGCCGGCCGAACGGACTACGCCGAAGCCCTCACCCTCGCCGGCGCGGTCACGGGCGCAGACCGCACCGCCGCGCTCACCCCGCTGGCCCCGCTGAAAGCAGAATGGCTCGCCCAGTACCTGCAGGCGCTGTGGGACCTGCTCGACCGGGCCGAAGCCCCCGACACCGAAGCCGAACCCGCCGGGGCCGCCGCAGCAGCCGTCGCCCGGACCACCGCATCCCAGCACCCGGCGCACCTGCGGCTACGCAGCCGCCAGCGGCCGCTCCTCCCCACCAGCGAAGGCCGGTTCTGGAGCCTCTACGGCGCCCACCACACCCGCGACGAATCCGGGCATGCCGGCGCTGTGCTCACGTCCGTCCTCGAGCGGCTGCTCACCTTGCAGCCCGAAGCGGCCGGGCACTTGCGGTGCGTGGCCTGGGGGCCGGGCGCCGCGGACCTCCTCGCGGCGACCGCCGTCGAACGGATCGGCCGCAAGACCGGCCGCGCGACCATCAGCAAAGTCGAGATCTTCTGCATCGGCCGCGGCCCCGACGCCCGGCCGTCCGGGGCGACCCTCGCAGCCGCCGACGACGAACTCCGCGGCGGCCGCGACGTCCTCGAGCTGCGGTACCTCGACACCCTTGACGAAGCACTGAAAGTCCTGCCCGAGTCCGGGTCAGGCGCCCCCGCCGTCCACCTGGCCCTGGTCACCGGGATCACCGAAGGCGGCCAGCTCCTCGAGATCAACACCCCCGAGGTGGCCCCGCCCGCGCCCGGGACAGAAGTCCTGTTCGCGCCCCGCACCTGGCAGCGGCCGCGCCAAGCCGGCCGGACCCTGCTCATGCCCCCGGCGGCCACCCCGCCCGGGCAGGCGTGGCTGCGGCTGCAGACGCCGTCGAAGAAGCCTGGCCCAGCCCCGGGGACGACATCCGGGTCCCTGAGGTCCGGACCGGCACCCTCGACCTCGCCGGGCCCCTCCGGATAGTCCACGACCTTGCGCTGTGGGTCGCCACCCTCGACCGGTACGCCACCCGCGACAGCCTCGAACAGGCCCTCGGCGCCGACCAGATCGCAATCCTCCACCAAGAACGCCGACTCGGCGGAGACAGCCCCCTGTCCCTCGTCCTCAGCCAGAGGTCCGGCGGGGCCGCCGACCGCGCCATCGGCCGCAGCCTGCGCGCCGCCGGGATCGTGTCCGACACCGCGGTGGCCCTCAGCATCGGCACCGACATCCGGCGCGTGGCCAGCCAGGGCTACGGCATCCTCGCCCTCGAGGCCGCCACCAGCGGCGCCGGCATCAACGAGCTCGTCGGGCACGTCGTCGCGTTCAGCCTGCTCGCGACCACCACCACCCCGTGGCCGCTGCCGCCAGGATGCCGGGTCCTGCTGGTCAGCCTCGACGAGTACCGGCACTGGTTCCCCGGCAAGCGCGCCGACCTGCTCGCGATCGCCCTGGACCCCGGAGAGCACGGCGTCCACATCGCCGCCATCGAAGTCAAGGCCCGCCGCAGCGACGAGACCGACGCCGCCTCCGGAGCGCTGGACCAGCTCAACCAGACCCTCGCCGCGACCCGGTGGGCGGCCTACCCCGACAAGGGCAGCGTCTACAGCCGGCTCTGGCTCAACCGGATCGCCGAAGCGGCGTACTCAGTCGCCCGGGAGTCCCGCTTCCGCCTCGACACCGGCGAACTCGCGGCCCTGGAGTCCTTCCGCCTCGGCGACGGCACCCTGGAATGGGCCGGAGTCGGCCTGGTGTTCGGCCCCAAGGCCACCGAATTCGACCGCGACTACCCCAAGCAGCTCGCCGGGGACATCGTCCCCGTCGTCCTGCACAGCATCAGGCTCACCGAGCAGCTCCTCCGGGACGCGACCGCCGTCAACCTCACCGAGCTGCGCACCGTCGAAGCCGACCGCCCCGCCCTGCAGGGCGGCCGCACCCGGCGCCGGCCTGAAGCCAAGACCGCACACCCCGAGACCCCGCTGGTCAGCCCGGTCCCCGCGGCGCCCGGTGCGGCGGAGACGCCAGCCGCCGAGGCGGCCGCAGCCGGTGCCGACGCCCAAAGCTTGGACACCATTCCTCCTGCGGCAGACGCGACGGGCCGGGTGAGCGCGGCGGCTCCCGAGCCGCCGGCGCCGGGCGGCGCCGGCGGCTTCGCCGCGCCGATCCTCGGGTGGGACGCCGACACCGGCGAGGAGGTCCGCTGGCACCCCGCCGGCCCCGGCCAGACCACCCTGCAGAACGGGCACACCGAAATCTGGGGCTCCTCGGGCATGGGGAAGACCCAGTTCACGATGAGCCTGCTCGCCCAGCTCGCCGCGAAGAGCGGCAGCCGGTTCGGGATCGCCGACTTCAAGAACGACTACAGCAGCGACACCGGCTTCCCCGAGCTCACAGGAGCCGAGTTCCTCGACCTGTGGGAAGGAGGGGCGCCCTACAACCCCCTCGCCCTCGACGCACCGCTCAGCGGGGACTCCCGGGTCGCCGACCGGGCCGTGGACACCGCTGTGATCGGACTGCGCGACACCGTCGAGGAGGCCCTGCGCAACCTTGGCCGCCGCCAGCGGTCCAAGCTCGAGAAGGCGCTGCGCGACGCCTACGCCGCCGGCCGCGCCGAAAACCGCTGGCCCACCCTGCGGACCCTCGACGACCAGCTCGACGACGACCTCGCAGGCATCCTCGGCGACCTCACCCGCTACGACCTGTTTACCGCGGGGCCGCCGCTCGGCGACGTCATCGACCGCAACGTCGTCTTCGGGCTGTCGAAGATCCCCGGCAACGGGCAGACCACAGTCCTCGCTGCCGGCTTCATCCTGTCCTCCCTGCTGCTCCGAGTTCAGAACCTCCCGCCCGTGCCGAACACGGTCCGCTACGTCGCCGTCGTCGACGAAGCCCACCGCGTGGCCTCGTTCCAGGCCATCAAGACGATGATCCGGGAAGGCCGCTCCAAGGGCCTCGCGGTGGTGCTCGCCACCCAGCAGCCCCTCGACCTCGACCCCGTCGTCGCCGCGAACGCCCAGACCAAGGTCTGCTTCGGGCTGCCCGACGCCACCGTGGCCACCATGGCTGCGCGCAAGCTCGACCCCAACAACGCCCACCTCGCCGAACAGATCCGCACCCTCGGCAAGGGCGAAGCCTTCGTCAGCCTCGCCGGGGACACCCCGCGGCTGCTAAGGATGGCCCAGGTGTACCGGGACGCCGCCGCGCTCGGCGTCGAGCGTGGCTGACCGCCGAGCCGCGGCGGGCGCCCGAACCGGCCGCCCAGCCACGTCCCGCCGCACCCCGCGCGACGAACAGCCCGGCCAGTCCTGGGCCAGCACGCCCGCGGTCCGCGGCCGGATGCAGCGGCAGCCGACCCGCGACACCGCCCCGGAACTCGCACTCCGCCGCCTCCTCCACGCCCGAGGCCTCCGCTACCGGGTCGATGCGGCACCGCTGCCCGGACTGCGCCGCCGAGCCGACATCGTCTTCGGCCCCGCCAAGGTCGTCGTCTTCATCGACGGCTGCTTCTGGCACGGCTGCCCCGAACACGGACAGCGCACCCCCCACGCCAACCCCGGCTACTGGACCGGCAAGGTTGCCCGCAACCGCGCCCGCGACGCTGACACCGACGCCCGCCTCGACGCCGCCGGCTGGGTCTCGCTGAGGTACTGGGAACACGGCGACCCGAGCGCGGCCGCCGCCGGAATTGAGGTCGAAGTCGCTGGCAGGCGCCCCTCGGTCAACATTGTGACGGGCCAACCACGCCAACCCGAAGGCACCGACGCGCTCGGAGCGCACGAGACTGGCCACACGAGGGCCACCCATCGGCATACCCGGCAGGCTTCCTGCGGACGACGCTAACCCCGGTCTTTCGGTAGCCGTCTGACTGGAGGATCGTCTGGTTGTTTGCGGCGTGTGCGGGGGCTGCCGGACAGCAGGCATGGCGGTGTTACCGACGCTGGGGTCGGCTTCTCCGGCGGGTT
>JAABVA010004496.1_pt1 | contig 12877 bp, 11 predicted proteins | sample 5560331 | NCBI WGS metagenome assembly JAABVA01 (sample SAMN12812661, study PRJNA571458) | rock metagenome | isolation source: Antarctica rocks | place: Antarctica: Victoria Land, Mt New Zealand sud | collected 2016-01-07
CACCATGCCGCCTCCCATCACCGCGACGGGCTTGCCGATCAGGTCTTGATGGCGTTCTCCCGCGGCGACGACGATGCCTGCGCCCTCGTTTCCCACAGGGAGCGACTTTCCTGTGCGCGTGGCAAGCGGCCTCATCCGTTCAGGCGGAATCTGGAAGACAGCAGTTCTGTCTTCGCCTTTTCCGCTAATCGCCCCGCACGCAAGGTGGGCGGGTCCAAGCAGCATGCTGATGTCAGCCGGATGAAGTGGTGCTGCGACTATTTCGACAACGACCTCGTCCGGCCCGGGATCGTTCAACGCGGTGGATTGGAGAGAAAGATGCAGCGTACCATCTCGCCGCACTTCGGAGCGAATGCCAACGGTGGAAAGGGCTTGCTCAGACATCTGCCGCGCTCCAGGCTTGCTTATGCCGCATCCATTGCAGTGTTGGGATCACATCTCGGCCGTCTGAACGGAGGGGCTCGACCGGCGTCAATTCGAGACGGTTCGGCGTCAGGCTGATGCGACGGATCTGTGTTTGCCCGATCCAGTTCGGAAAGAACGACATATCGATCACGTGACTGACGGTCTCCGCGCTTTCGTCGACGACGAACGTACCGGAGTAGCCGATGAATGCCGCGGCCGCCGATAACTCTTCCGAGGTAGCGTGGAACCAATCTCCCGATGCAAAGGACGGCCGTGAAGCCACCATGAGCTGGACCGACATCCATCCTCCGTGATCGTAGATCAGCCGGCCTCGGGCGTCGTCTCCAAACGGATGACGCGGCGGGGAGCCATCGACGGGGTTCTCCACGTAGCTCTCCAAGTTCCACGCACCCAGCAAACCGCTTCTCAAGGTCATTCCGTCCTCACCATCGTCAGCCAGCTTTCAGTATAGCCGTGGACTGCCATGCGATCATCCGCCAGCCCTCGTCCGACTTCGCCCACACGTTGGTGTATCGGTTCCGAAGCTGCCGCTCCGTGCCGTCGATGCTCGCGCGCATGTCGGCAACCCCGGTGACGACAGCAACGTCCCCATGCAGGTGCACCCGCTCCTCCGAGCGCCTGATCTCCAGGTAGCGCGTATGGCCGCCGCGCAATCCGGCCAGGAAGCTTGCCTTGTCATCCTGCCGAGCGGAAGCATGCGTCCAGGTCAGCGCGTCCGACAGCAGCCGGTCGAGCGCACCGAAATCGGCCGCGACCATCGCCTCGCAGCGGCGGGCCTCGAAGCCGAGCACTTCGTCCATCTCATCCATGGTTCGTCTCCTGATCAGCCGTCGTGGCCATCGGCTGGTCGGGCACGATCTCGATGCTGAGCCGGCCCAGGCCTTCGATCTCGGCGTCCACCTTGTCGCCGACATGTAGGAAGGTGTTCGACCCGAAGCCGACGCCGGCCGGCGTCCCGGTCAGGATCACGTCGCCGGGTTCCAGCGTCACGTGGTCCGACATCGCCGAGATCTGCTCGGCCAGCGACCAGATCATATCGCTCGTGTTGGAGTCCTGCTTCAGGTCGCCGTTCACCCAAAGTTTGAGCCACAGCCCATCGTGCCGCACGAAGCGGGCCGGCGTGATCTTCGGTCCGAATGGGCAGCTATCGTCGAACCCCTTGCCCCCGAACAGGTCGAATTTGACCAGGTGCTTCGAGTGGAACTGCCAGTCCCGCGCCGATAGGTCGATGCCGACAGCGTAGCCGGCGACATAGTCCAGCGCCTCGGCCACGCTGACCCGACGCGCGCGCTTGCCAATGACCGCTCCAAGCTCGCCTTCCCAGTCGAACTTGTCCGACTGCGCAGGGTAGCGAACGCTCTTGCCGCAGCCGACCAGGGTCGTGGTAGGCGGTTTGAAAAACAGGACCGGGATCGAGTCCTCTTTCTTCTTCGCGTTCAGCGACGGGGCGTCCTTGGCCATGTGGTCGGCGTAGTTGGCGCCCATCAGCACGACCTTGCTGGGATACTGCAACGGGGTGAGGAACTGATCCGGCGTCGGCGCCGGGCTGAGTGCGGCAGCGGCCACATCGCCCGACGCTATGCTGTCGGCCAGCGTCACCAGCACCGGCTCGCGATCGGTCCAGTGCTCGAACACGTTGATCAGGCCGCGCGACGGCGTGGGCTCCAGCACCTGCGGCGCCAGGTCGGCGAGTGCGTACCAGCGCGCGCCGACCTCAATGGCGGGTGTCGGCTGTCCGTCGTGCCGGATCGTGGCGAGGGCGAAGGTCATGCAGGTGCTCCGTTGAAATGGGGATCGGGCGGCGCCCGCCTGCTCTGCCCTGCGATGCCGGACGTCCCCGCGAACACGAGGGTGGCGTCCTCCTCGATGCGGAGAAGCTGGTTGTACTTGGCCAGGCGTTCGGAGTTGCGGACCGAGCCGATCTTGATCTGGCCGGCGCCGGTGCCCACCGCGAGGTCGGCGATGAACGGGTCCTCCGTCTCGCCCGAGCGTGCCGACACCACGGTCGCGTAGCCGCCGGCCCGGGCCGCGGTGATCGCCTCCAGCGTGCCGGTCAGCGTCCCGTTCTGGTTCACCTTGATCAGCACGGCGTTCGCCACCCCACGCTCGACCCCTGCTGCGATGCGCGTGCGATTGGTGGCGAACAGGTCGTCTCCCAGCACCTGCACATGCGGCATCGCCAGCGTAGCCCGGCGCCAATGGCTCCAGTCGTCCTGATCGAGCGGGTCCTCGACCGAGATCACCGGGAAGCGCCGCACCAGCCCGGCCACGAAGTCGACCATAGCCTCGCCGTCGAACTGACGGCGCTCCCCTTTCAGGTCGTAGCGCCCTGCGGTGAACAGCTCGCTCGCGGCCACGTCGATCGCGATCGCCACGTCCGGGCCGGGCCGCAGCCCCGCCCGCGAGATCGCCGCGACCATCAGGTCCAAGGCGGTCTCCGCCCGGTCGTACCCCGGGCTGAGGCCGCCCTCGTCCGCGAGCAGGGTCGTTCGCCCCTCGGCCGCCAGCAACTCGCCGGCAGCCGAACGGACGCGCCCCACCATCTCCAGCGCCTCCGAGTAGGTCGCAGCCGCGACCGGCACCGCGAGGAAGTCCTGCAGGTCCATGCTCCGCCCGGCATGGGCGCCACCGCTGAGGATGTTGACCATCGGCATCGGCATCGTCATCGCGGGCGAGCCGGCCAGCGCCGCGATGTGCCGATGCAGGGGAAGTCCCGCGGCGCCGGCCGCGGCGCGGCAGATTGCAAGCGACGTCGCGAGCACGGCATTGGCGCCCAGGCGCGCCAGGTTGGCCGTGCCGTCGAGCTCGATCATGCGCCGGTCGACCTGCGCCTGCGACGCGGCATCCAGGCCGGACAGGGCGCCCGCGATCTCGGTCACGACATGCCCGACGGCGCGCGACACGCCAAGGCCGTCGAAGCGGGACGCGTCGCCATCCCGCAGCTCCCATGCCTCATGGCGGCCCGTGGAGGCGCCAGAGGGCGCACAGGCGCGGCCGGTGCTGCCCCCAGCCAACTCGACGTCGACCTCCACTGTCGGACGGCCACGAGAGTCGAGAACCTGACGGGCAAAGATACGCGTGATGCGGGACGAACTGCTCATGCGAAGGTCTCCAGGACGGGGGCGCCTAGTGGGCTGCTGGCGGCTGGATCGCGGAGCAAGTGCACGGCCACGCTCTTGGTGGCCGCCACATCGAGGTCCGGCAGGTAGTCGACCGGTGAGTCCCCTTCCAGCCGCGCCAGCATCAAGCAGCCAAGGATCTGGACCAGCGCCGCATCGACGATCGCCGGGCCGGTTTCGCGGTAGCCGCGCACCAGCTCGAGCCCTGCCGCGGCAAGGGCGGCGGCGGGTGCTGCTCGGCGCAGCGATTTGAGCGTCAGGTGGGTGAGGCAGAACGCCAGGTCGAAGCGCGGATCGCCCCAGTGCGCGACCTCGCAGTCGAGCAGCACGACGTCGGTGCCGTCGGCGAGGATGTTCTTGGGACTGAAATCGCCGTGCACCAGGGCGCCGCGGCGCTCCGCCATGCCCGCTACGACAGCCTCGATACACCTGGCCAAGTCAGGGTTGCGCTCCGCCACGCGGCCGAAATATGGCCGGACCCGCAGCTCCTCGAAGAAGCGCGTGTTCGCGAACTCGTGGCACAGGTCGGGGCGCTCCGCCGAGCCTGTGTGCAGCTGGCCGAGCAGCCGGCCGGCGCGATACGCGGTCGTCGGGTCGATCCGGCCGGCCAGCAGGTCCTGCTTCCAGTTGCGCAGGCGCGGCGAGACCAGCTCCATGGCGAACTCGTGCCGCCCGGGGTCGGCCCAAAGCACCTGGGGCACCGCCTGCTGCCCGATGATCCCAGCCATTGCCCGAAGCGCCGCCGCTTCGACCAGCGAACGGGCCGGGTCAGACAGCCACTCGGCGGCGACCCGCAGGCGCGGCAGGGCGCGCTTCAGCACGTAGGGACCGTCCGTGCCGTCGACGATCCGGATGTTGCTCGCCACACCTTGGTCGAACGATACCGGGACCGGGGTGACCGCGCCGTCCGGTCTGTTGCACGGGTGAAGCGGCGCCTGCCCGCCGAGCACGCGCACCACCTCCTCGGACGCGCGGCGTCGCAATTCCACCAGCGAGGCGGCCGACAGGAAGGCGACGTGCGGGGTTGCGATCACTCCCGGGTGCGCGAGGATTTCAGGGGGCGGCGAGGGCTCGCCGGCGATCACGTCCAGGGCCGCGCCGCGCAGCGCACCACGTTCAAGCCCGCGTAGCAGCGCTGCGTTGTCGACCAGGCCACCCCGGCTGACGTTGACCAGGAGCGGCCGCCTACGGCACGCGGCGATGAAGCAATCGTCCACCAAGTCGCGGGTGCTGTCGAGCAACGGGACATGGAGCACGATCGCGTCCGCTCGTTCCTGCAGCATGGCCATGGATACCTGCTCGACACCCGACCGGCCAGCGAAAGGCAAGCTGTCCACCACGAGCACCTTGCAGTCGAGGGCCGCCAGCTTGCGGGCAGTGGCCTGGCCGATGCGCCCGAACCCGACGATGCCAACCACGAGGTCGCGGACGCGCTCCAAACGAGCGATGGCCGGGTCCCACCGTAGCGACTTCGTGTCGCGGTCCAGGGCGGCCACGCCACGGAAATGGGCGAGCAGCAGGGCCACTGCGTGATCCGACACCTCCTCGACGCAGTAATCCGGGACATTGGTGACCCACGCGCCCCGCGCGCTAGCCGCGTCCGTGGCGATGTTATCGAGGCCAACGCCCAGCCGCGCGACGATTCTCAGGTCGGACGGGGACTGGACGGCGGCGGCGGACACCGGCGCCCAGCAGGTCATGATGGCAGCCGGATCGTGCGCCGCCACCAGCGCCGCCACGTCGTCGGCGGTGCCGGCGATGGCCGGGCCGGCCACCAGCTCAAACCCGGCCGCCTCCAGCACGCCGCGCTCGATGTCCGTGTCCGGCCAGGCGTAGTCGGTCAGGACGATCCGGCGGGCCATCAAACCCCTGCCAGCCAGCGTTCGTGCGCCAGCGACCCGTTGCTCCCCGAATGGTCAACGCACGTTGCGGTGAACGACATAGCCGTCTCCTAGAGAGCAGCTTGGCTTCGGTCGGCGCTCTTTTCCGGAAGACCGATGCCCGCAATCGCATCCGGAACGAAATCGCCCTTGCGGATGGCAGGATGCAATAACTCGAACGGCTGTCCGGCAACATGAGCGTCATAAACCTTGGCCGGATCGAAGAACGTGCCAATCGGATTGGCGCGGAAGTCGTCAGATGTTCGGATGAAATTGCTCGACTGCTCCCAGTCGCCGAAGTTGTCGCTTTGGAGTTCAAGGTAGTTCCCCTCCGGGTCCTCGTAGTACAGCGACATTGTCGAACCGTGGTTCAAGCAGAATACGGGCAGGATGCCGTGCTCCCTCAGCCGGTCGAACGACGACATAAGATCGGAGAAGGACGCGTACTCGAAGGCGCTATGATGGATGCCGTTGTGCTTGATCCTGTCCGGGTCGTCTTCCAGGCCCGGGACCGCCAGGAATGCCAGGCGATGGTTCGCCTCGTCGTTCGAGGTCCAGGCGTTGGTGTCGTTCTGAAACAGCACCTCTGCTCCGACTAACGTCCTATACCAGTCCACCATCTGCGGCAGCCGGCTGGTTTTCAGGGTGACATGGTGAAAACTGGGTTTGATCGTCGCAGCCATCGTTGTCTCCATTGCTTTGCGTGTTCGTTGCGCCCAGCCGTTCCTCACGGGGGCACCCTGTCGACTGTCCATTAGGCCCAGTTTCAGCGAAGCCGCCGCATCAGGTGCAGATCCAGTCCTGAGAGCGGCGCACCGACTTCGTGCAGCGCTCCGCCTTCGCGGAGCGGGCCTAGGTCGATCGCAGCAAAACCCACTCCATCGAGTAGGTCGATGACCAGGCGCTTTGCTGCCGTATCGTCTCCCGACGTGAAGATGACCGTTCTTGGTTTGTTCTCGCTGAAGTCCTTGATCCACTCCATGGGCATGTTGCTGATCGACTTGACCACCCGGGCGCCTGGAGCCCACTCCGCCACCAACTCGCTTGAGGTTCGCCCTGTCTTCGCTAACGCAGCGCGGGACCTGGTTACGCCTTCAAGGCTGATGTCAGGCGGATCATCGTTGTGAGCATTGGTGGCATCGACGAGGATTTGACCGCTCCAGGCAACACCCTTGAGGACCTCTTGAGCGTGGTGCCAATGGACGCACAAGATGACGATGTCGCTCTGGACGGCTTCCTCCTTAGGGCCCGTCCGGAGATAAACGCTCTGATTCGGTCAAAAATCAGCGAGCCATATCAGGGTGTTAAAGTAATCGAGTTTGATCACTTATCTCCGGATGACCCCTTAGTGCCCGCCCTGGCCGATGATCCGAGTTCGCGGACAACGCCGCCCAGGCTTTCGGGCCCTCGGGAATTGGAGATGACGATCTGATGGCCGGCGGTGACAAGGTGGCGGGCGATGGTCGTCCCGACGTTGCCCGCGCCGATGATTCCAACTTGCACTTCCAGGATCCTTCTGAAGATTTGCTCTTGGTGCTTTCAGGTCAGCTGCTGGCCGGAGGGCTACAGATCTTCGAGACCGCGTCGTCGCCTAACCGTTAGGCGAACCACAACTGGCTCCTCTCATTCTTTCTAGAACCTGATGAGACTCTGGAACACCAACGCGCCATCACAGGTTTACGCCCTGAACGAACCCTCGAAGGCGAGTTCCGCCAACGGCGTGCGGGAGTTCGGATGCTCCCTGTCCCGCAAGTTTTCCGGCAGGCCAGCCGGATCGCCGGGCCTGCCGACGGCGTACGCGGCCTCGACGCGGTAGCCGACCGGCACATCCAATTCGGCGAAGGCGCGGTCCCTGTCGAAGCCGATCATGCCGTGAACGTACCAGCCCATCTTGTTAGCCTGGAGGGCGAAGTAGCCGGAGGCGGTGCCGGTGTCGAACGAGTGGGTAGGCGAGGGTACGTCCTTGTCAGAACCAGGCGGCCGCATCAATGAATTCGAAACCATGATTACCAGGGCGGACGCACCTACCGCCCAGCTCCGGTTGAACGGCACGAGCAGGTCGAGGAACTGGCCCCAGTGCGGGGTGTCCCGCCGCGCGTAGGCGAACCGCCACGGCTGCGAGTTGTATGAGGACGGTGCCCATCGGGCGGCTTCAAGCATGGTCAGCAGGTCCGCCTCAGCCAGCGGCTCGCCCGTAAAGGCACGGGGCGACCAGCGTTCCAAGAACATCGAGTCGACGGGGTGGTCTGCAGTCCGGCTGTTCGCGGTGGTCATTTCTACCTCTCCTGATTTTCCCGCTGCGTTTAAGCGACGGAACTGCTTGTGGAACTCGGTCAGTCCGTCGGCGAGTAGTGCATGTGGCACGACGGCACTTGGTGAAAGAAGGCTTGAGCGCACTTCCCGACGCCCGGCCGGTCGCCGACCGGCGGGCGCGTCAGAACTCCGACAGGCCGACGTGGTGGCCGGCGTTGATGAGGCGACGCCCCATGGTTCGGCCAAAGTTGCCGATACCGATAAATCCGACTCTCATCTTCCGATCCCTTCCGGTTGTGAGAGCCTCACGCCCCGCTACGCCGCCCCCTTTTCTGACGGACCAGAGATAGGTCCGCCTGTGTCAGGCGTTTAGTACGGATGCGCGCACATCGGTGGTGCAGATTCGATCCGGTTCGACCATCGACGCCGGTCACGGCAGGAATATTGCCGCTCGTAAGCGAGGGCTTTGCTTCAACCTTTCGCTCCGCTAGAAGACTGGTTGAAAGGCTTGGAGCAGGTTGCAAGAGGCGAACGAGCGGTGCAGGATTGCATCAAATGATAGACTGGGATGACGTTCGTTACTTTCTCGCCGTCGCGCGTGGGGGCTCGGTTCGGACCGCCGCCGAGCGCCTCAGTGTGAATCATTCCACCGTGCTGCGACGCATCGCGCAGCTCGAGGAGCGCCTTGGGGCGCAGATGTTCGAGAAGCTGCCTTCGGGCTATCGGCTGACCGATGCGGGCGAGGAAGTCACCGAGTTCGCGGAGCAGATGGAAGCGTCGTCAAACCAGCTTCAGACGCGCGTCTTCGGTCGCGACCAGAGCGTACGCGGGCTTCTGCGGGTGACGCTGGCGCCGACCCTCGCGACCCACCTGCTCATGCCGGACTTCGCCGATTTCGCGCGTCTACACCCCGAGGTCGAGATGGAGATACTGTCGATCGGCGAGCCGGTGAACCTGACCAACCGGGAGGCCGACGTCGCGATCCGCGTCGTCTACGACCGCAAGACCCTGCCTCTCAATCTTCACGGCCTGAAAGGACCGGAGCTGTTCGGCGGCGTCTACATGTCCCGCGACCTCCTCGCCGCATGGCACCCGGGAGCGTCTGATCACATCCGCTGGATCGTCGACAATAAGTTTGGCATCCCGGACTGGGCGCACGAGGGCGAGGTTCGCACCACGGAGGTTTCGTTCAGGACCACGGACGCTGAGGCGCAGATCGTAGCGGCACGGCAGGGGCTCGGTATTACGACGCTGCCTTGCTTCATCGGAGATGCCGACCCGATGCTGGTGCGGGTGCCGGGCACTGACCTCCACATGCACGGAACGCTTTGGCTCCTCACGCAGGGAGAGACGCGCAAGACGAAGCGCGTGCGGCTTTTCACGGAGTTCGTATCTCTTAGGCTCGCCGCACATGTAAAGCTTCTCGCGGGACTGTCCTACTTCCGCGACTGACGGCCGGCAGGTCGCCGATCACGTTTGCCGGAAGAGCAGCCAGATGCCGATCGGTATCGGCAACTCGCACGATCTCGGTAAGACGGCGTAAGCAACTCGGGTGATTGACGACGCTGCGCAGCGCCACAGCGCCGGGCGAGGTCACGGACGATTGCGGATGGTGCGGCGATGCACAGCCGCTGTCGAAAATTGGCAAATCCCGCTCGAGAGTGCGCGACCTCACATTACTTTGCCGGAGGGCCGGGCCGGTCGGCGACCCCATCGCAGCGCCCATAGCACCACCGGGTGAAGCCATCGGCCCTGCGGAGAGAGAGATTACGGACATGGGCAGACTAGAGGCCGGATAGAGCTGCTGTTGGACGGAGGCTACGCGCAGGCCTGAGTTCGGCACGGAGCCCAGGACGCTGTCGTTATCCGCTCCTCCGCAGAGTCACAGTCTTTGATGGCTCGGCCAAGTGAGCATCAGCGCACGGCTGAGAAAATCCAAACTCCAATACTGAACAGGACAGATATCATGAGCTACTCAATCATAGGTTTCGGCATGATAGGCCAAGCTCTCGCCCGCGCGTTCGCCCGTAAAGATATCGAAGTAGCCGTTGCAAGTACAAGGCCCCCCGAAGCGCTCACGCCGCTCGCAAGGGAGATCGGGCCTACGATCATCCCCAAGTCGTTGCAAGACGCGCTTGAAGCCGAGATCGTCCTTTTGGCGGTCCCCTTCTGGCAGCACCGAGAGGTTGCCAAGGCCGTTGAGAGCTGGCAGGGCAAGATCGTGATCGACGCGACAAACGCGTTCGGCATTCCTCTGGACGAGCTGGGCGGCCTTCCATCTTCCGTCGTGATATCTCAGGCTCTACCCGGCGCGAGATTGGTGAAAGCCTTCAACCATCTACCCGCACGGATCCTGGCCGGAGACCCAAATATCAAGGGCGGGCGGCGGGTTGTGTTCCTGTCGAGCGACGACGAAAGCGCGGCAGCTTCGATCGCGACTTTGGTTGAACAACTCGGCTTCGCGCCAGTCAGGTTGGGAAGGCTCGCAGAGGGAGGTTCGCTCGTCCAGGCGCGAGAACGCACCTGGACTCCGCTGATCTTTCAGGATCTCGTCAAGTTTGAGTAAATGAATCAGGGAATGGGCGCTGCGAGGATCGCTTCGATCTCACTCTGATCGGCCGTCCCAGCTCATTCCCTTTATAGTCTTCGTGCGATCTTTTGTGTCTGCTTTCGGGCGTTCGCTCAGGTAGCCTTATGGCTGATCTACGGTCGGGAGTGGTCCTTCAACATTAGGCCAGCCGTCCCGCTCGACAGCCGGAAACGAGCCTTTCCGGCACAATAGCCAGCGTGCCTGATGTGGTGCGATTGCCCGGTCTGTAACGTGCCGGAACTGAGCCGCGAAACCAGTGGTGCAGGTTGGCGGCCACGAAGCGCACCGCGATGTCGCAATACGTCGCACGCTCGATCCGACGCGACGAGAAGATGGCGTTGGCATAGCTGTAGATCAGCAGGGCCAACATGAGCCGCGGATGGTATTGCGGCTTGCCGCCAGTCCGCCCCGGCACCACGAAGGCCGTCAAAGGAATCCGCTCGACAGCGGCCACCACGAAATGCGCCAAGTCGGCGTCCGGCAGCCAGGACTTCAGATCAGGCGGAAGCAAAAAACCTGGTCGCGGTTGAACGGGATGAAGCTCGCCATCCCTGGATTCTAGCCACGATCAGCGCAACCGTGTACCCCCAATCCGACCTACGGCATTCACACATCTCATTTCATGACAGGACTGACTGACGCCGGCCACCCGAAAAATTGGGCTTGTGACAGTCAAAATAAGTGCTCACAAGATGAGGATCATTCTGGTATTGACGCGGAGTGTTTGTAACCGGGGCAAAACCCCGGGTCAGCCTGCGTTTCAGGCGGGCTGACCGCGACAGCGGATGAGGTCGGAGAGCGGGGCGACGGTGGGTGCGCTGGCGACGCCGATCCTGGCGCCTAGGTAGTCCCAGAAGGCGACGCCGAGCTTGCGGCATGTCTTGGCCAGCCCCAGGAAGGCGTCACGGCAGTCGCGTCCGGTGTCGCTGCGTGTGCCCCCGCTGACAGCGCGCTTGGTCACCTGGCAGCGGATGTCGTTCTCCGAGCCGCTTGTATGCAGCGGTATCTCGGGATGGTCGAGCACCCTGAGCAGCTCGGCCTTGTTGGCGTGCAGCCGCCTGAGCAGGCGATCCAGCGTGGCAAAGCCGGTGCTGCGCCGGAAGATGCGGTCAAAGCGTGCCCGCAATTCGCGGCGGCGGTTCTGCGTCGGGTCAAGCCGATAGGCCTTGAGGTCGGCGTAGAACCACCAGATCAGGCCTCGGACATGCTGCTGGGCGCAGCGCTGCTTGTCGGTGACGGGCTCCAGCTTATGCACCAGCCGCTCGGCATGGATCCAGCATAGAGCGTGCGTGCCAACGTCGAACTGCCCGGCGTCGTCGCTGACCACCACCGCGTCGCACAGGAACCCGTGGGCGCTGACTGCGCCCCACAGCGCGCCTTCGGTGCGGATTCCAACGTAAGCCGCCCACCCATTCCGATCTGATGCCGCCCGGCGTTCTGATCTGATGGCGCTCACCGTTCCGATCTCAAGCCGCCCACCGTTCTGACGGTGCCGCCCACCCCCGGCTGAGCGGGGCAGGCGGAGGAAAGGATTGTCTCGCAGGTCATTGATGACCTGGCTTCCAGTGCTGCCATCGCAATCGATGGAGGGGCGGGATGCCGACACAGAGGCTATCCATGCGGCGGATACGACAATTGCTGGCGTTGCACTTCGGTGCCAGGGCGAGCTCGCGGGCAATCGGGATCGAGCTGGGCATCGCGCCGAGCACGGTGCGGGAGTATCTGGCCCGAGCGGCTGCGGCGGGGGTTGGCTGGCCGTTGGGCGCGGACGACACCGACGAGAGCCTGATGGCGCGGCTGTTCGTCAATGCCGGCGTGCGGGCCGGGGCGCGCCAGCATGCCGAGCCCGACTGGTCGGCATTGGTGCGCGAGCTCAAGCGCCCTGGCGTGAACCTTTTGGTGCTGTGGGAGGAATACCGGGCCGTCCACCCGGAGGGCTATGCCTACAGCCGGTTCTGCCAGCTGTTCCGCGAATTCGAGCGGCGGCTGTCGCCGGTAATGCGCCAGCAGCACGCGGCCGGGCACAAGGCCTTTGTCGATTACTCTGGCAAGCGGGCGCCGATCACCGATCCGGTCACGGGGGAGGTGCGCATGGCGGAGATCTTCGTCGCCATGCTCGGCGCGTCCAGCCTCACCTACGCCGAGGCGACCTGGACGCAGACGCTGCCGGACTGGATCGGCGCGCACGTGCGCATGTTCCGCTATTTCGGGTCGGCGCCGCGCCTGCTCGTGCCGGACAACCTCAAGAGCGGCATCCACAAGGCCTCGTTCTACGACCCCGAGGTGAACCGCAGCTACGTCATGATGGCGGCGCACTACCGCGTGGGCATCCTGCCGGCGCGGCCGCGGCGGCCGCGGGACAAGGCCGCGGTCGAGGCGGGGGTGCGGTTCGCGCAGTCGTACATCATCGGCCGGCTGCGCCACCTCACGTTCTTCTCGCTCGCCGAGTGCAACGCCGCGATCGCCGTTGCCCTGGAGCGGATGAACGGGCGCGAGATGCGCCGCCTGGGACTGAGCCGGCGCCAGCTGTTCGAAACCGTCGAGCGCCCCGCCATGCAGGCGCTGCCGCAGGAGGACCACGAGTATGCCGAGTGGCATCTCGCCCGCGT
>JAABVA010004497.1_pt1 | contig 12877 bp, 9 predicted proteins | sample 5560331 | NCBI WGS metagenome assembly JAABVA01 (sample SAMN12812661, study PRJNA571458) | rock metagenome | isolation source: Antarctica rocks | place: Antarctica: Victoria Land, Mt New Zealand sud | collected 2016-01-07
CTACGCCCGCGACTGGTACGTCGCGAGCGACCACCGGCCGAATGCGACACCCGTGCCGCCCGACCACGTCATCGGGGTCGGGAGCGCGTCGCTGACGCTGGTGACGGCGACAGTTCGGCAGCCCGTCACGACCAGTCTCGATCTCGGCACCGGATGCGGTGTGCAGGCCCTCCACCTGGCCGAGCACAGCCGGCGGGTGACGGCGACGGACACCAGCCCCCGGGCGCTGGCCCTGGCGCGGCTCAGCTTTGCCCTGTCCGGCATAACGCGGTCCGGTATGGAGGTTGAGCTGCTCGCCGGCGACCTCTGGCAGCCGGTGCAGGGCAGACGGTTCGACCTCGTCGTGTCGAACCCGCCGTTCGTCGTCGGTCCGGGACGGCTGACCTACCGCGACAGCGGGCTGCCGGGGGACGAGGTCTCGCGGCGGGTGGTGGCCGGCGCTGCGCAGCATCTGAACGACGGTGGTGTCGCGCAGGTGCTGGCGAGCTGGCTGCATCGGCGGGGCGAGGACTGGCGGGAGCGAGTCGCCGGGTGGCTGCCGCCGGGCTGCGACGCGCTGGTGCTGCAGCGTGAGGTGCTCGATCCGCCGGCCCACGTAGCGCTTTGGCTGGATGACGAGGGCCTCGAGGTCAACGGGCAGGACCTCGGGCAGGGCGACCCCGCCGGCATGTCGACCGCAGGTGCCGCGTCAGCCTACGAGCGTCGGTACGCGGCCTGGCTGGACGACTTGGCCGCTCAGCACACCGAGGGCATCGGCTTCGGGCTCGTCGTGCTGCGCCACACGGACGGGCAACCGTCCCACCGCCTGGTCGACGCTCGGGACTGGGCGGAGCCGCTGACGGCCACCCGCATCAGCGGCTGGCTCTCCCGCGCGACAGAGCTGCGCGAGCACGAGGCGCTCGGCGCCACCCGACTGGTCAGGGCACCCGGCCTGACGCTGCGCCGCACGTTCGAGCCAGGAGGCGAGGACGGCTGGCGCGAGCGGGCGGCCGTGCTGACGGTCCCGCACGGCTTGCCGCAGGACGTCGCGGTCGACGACGTGCTGGTGCAGGTCCTCGCCGCCCTCGACAGCGGCGTGCCGCTCGGGGTGCTCGCCGACCTGGTCGCCGCCGCGACGGGGGAGCCCGACCTCGCCGCGAAGGTGATCCCCGCGGTGCGCGCGCTGGTCGAGGCGGGGCATCTGCTCCCGGTAAGCGACGGAGTCCTCACAACGGGCTGACCGGCGTCTCGGCTGCCGCTACGCCAGCAGGGTGGAGAGCCGGTCCGCGGCGGCAACCGCCCCTGAATTCTTCCGCAGCCTGGCGCCGATAACCGCAGCCGCGTGCCGATGCGGCCCCGGCTCCAGCAACTGGCGGACGGTGTCGCGGATCTGCTCGGCCGACGCAGTCTTGCGCAACAGCTTCGCCGCGCCCTGCCGCTCGACGGACTGCCCGATCATCTTCTGGTCGAGCATCGGGTGCATCGGCATGACCAGCAGCGGCAGGTCGTGGCTCAGCGCCCGCATGGTCGTCGCGTGGCCCCCGTGACCGATGACCAGGTCCACCGCTGGCATGACGTCGCCGTGGTCGCGGTAGCGATGGATCTCGACGTTCGCGGGCGCCCGCAGCTGCCCGGGGTCGACAGCCGCACCGGTCGTGACGATCCCGCGGACGGGCAGTCCTGACAATGCGTCGAGGATGGACTGCAGCGACTGGTCCTGACCGGGGAAGTAGGTGGTACTCAAGCTGACGAGAACGGCGGGCGCGGCATCACCAGCCACGTGCTCCGGCGGGGCGCCGGGAGCGTCGGGGGCGTCAGGGGCGCTGTCGAAGTGCAGCGGACGCGACTGGACGACGCCGACGTGGTGCAGCGACGCCGGCAGGTCCTTGTCTCGAGCGGGGTCCAACGCCCGGTCGGCCGCGACAAGAAGAACATCGGCCTTGGTCCACAGCTGCTCTGGCGGTTGGTCCTTCAGCCGCGCTGCCAGGCCCACTGGACCGCGGCTCCACGAGTGGGTCAAGAAGCGGTAGTAGGTGTGCACGAGGACCGCACGCCGGAGACCAGCACGTTCGGCGGCTCGCAGGGCACCCAGGCTCATGCAGTCGATGACAAGAAAGTCGGCTGGGTGGTGCGCCAGGTTCTCGAGCGCAGGTCGACGCCCGGCCCGTTGTCAGTGAACATGGTGATGAACTTGAAGGCCGCGGACGGGCCGCTGCTGGGTTCGGTCGAGGACCACGGGCGGGCACGGGTGTACGGGTCGAAGCCGAACCCCGCGCCCTCGATCGTCGGGCGCTGCTGCGCGTGTCCGAGAAAGCGCACCGTGTGGCCCCGGTGCTGCAGCTCCGCGGCCAGTCCCAGGGCCGGGGGGACGTTGCCCCCGCCATCCCAGGTGACGAAAAGGACGTCAGCCACCGGTCGCCCCCTTTCCACCGTTCCCCGCGAAGCTGGACAGGGCGGCAGGCGCATCCGACATGCGCCGAGGACCGGTGTCGAGCCTGGCACCGGCTGCTCCGACCTCAACGCGGGCTGCCAGCACGCGCAGCCCCTCCCGGGACACGACGACGGGGTTGAGCTCGAGCGCCGCGACCTCGGGCAGGTCGTCCTTGAGCCTGGCCACGCGCAGGACGAGCTCCTGCACCGCGGCGGTGTCGACGGGAGCCGCCCCCCGGTACCCCGACAGGAGCGGCGCCGCGCGGGGTGCCGCCACCAGCTCGGCCGCGTCGGTGTCGGTCAGCGGCAGCAGACGGATCGCCCGGTCGCCGATCAGGTCGCTGGCGATGCCGCCGAGCGCGAAGCTGACCGCCGGCCCGACCCGGGCGTCCTCGACAGCCCCGACCACCACCGCCACGCCGGGCGGCGCCATCTGCTGCACGACGAGCTGGGCGGCCGCGCCCAATCCGACTGTCATTGCCGCCCAGGCCGAACGCAGCTGCGGCTCGTCGCCGAGGTCGAGCCGCACCCCGCCCAGGTCCTGGCGGTGCCGGTACGCCGGCGAGGTCGTCTTCAGCACCACCGGCCAGCCGAGCTGCTGCGCCGCGGCGACTGCCTCGTCCGCATCCTGGACAGGTAGTGCGCGCACGACCTCGATCCCGTAGGCCCCGAGCAGCGACACCACCGCCTCGTCGCCGAGGGTTGTCATCCCATCCGCGTCGGCAGCGCCGGTGAGCGCGTCGTCGATGACGGCGCGTCCTGCCTCCGCGTCGATGCCGCTCACCGCGGGCACGGCCCCGGCCGGCTTGGCGCGCCATCGGGCCAGCCCCCGCGCTCGGGCCAGTGCGGCGACTGCCGCCTCCGGTGAGACGAAGGCCGGTACCGGGCCGAGTTCGGGAACCACGCCCTCGACCCCGGTGAAGGTGGCGAGCACCGGTCGCTGCGCCGACCCGCCGGCGGCAGCCACCGCCAGCCCGACCTCGGAGGTCCTGGCCCGTACCGGCGGGACGAAGACGGCGACGACCGCATCACACGTGGCGCACACCTGGTCCAATGCCTCCCGGTACTGCTCGGCGCCGCTGTCGACGGGCAGCGTGAGGACCTCGACGGGTTCGAGCTCGTGCGCCCGGCAGGCGTCGACGGCCAGGCGGGCGAGCGCGTCGGAGTTGGTGACGATGCCCACCCGGTCACCGCCCGGCAGCGGCTGGGTCGACAGCAGCGTGGCCGCGTCGAGCAGCTCGGGAACAGTCGCGACCTGCACCACTCCGGCGGAAGCCAGCAGCGTCTGCTCGAAGCCTTGGCGGCCCGCTGTCATGGCGACCACCGGCTTGGTGCGCCCCACCCGCCGGGCCAGGCGGGCGAACTTGCGGGGGTTGCCGAAGGACTCGAGGTAGAGCAGGACGACGTCGGTCGCCTCGTCGTCCTCCCAGTACTGCAGCAGGTCGTTGCCGCTGACGTCGGCGCGGTGCCCGGCTGAGACGAAGGTCGACAGGCCGATCCCGCGCCGGTCGACCTCCTGCAGCAGGGCGATGCCGAGCGCACCGGACTGCGCGAAGAAGCCGACGCGGCCCGGGACCGGCATCCGCGGGACGAGGGAGGCGTTGAGCCCGGTCGAGGTGTCGAGCACGCCGAGGCAGGCGGGGCCGACTACACGCATGCCGAAGGCCCTGGCCCGCCGTACGACCTCCTGCTCCAGCTCGGGGTCGCCCGGGTCGGTCACCACGACCATGGCGTGCACGCCCTTGGCCGCGCAGTCCTCGGTGACATCGAGCAGCGCCCCCGGCGGCGCGCAGACCACGACGAGGTCGACCGCGCCGGGGATGTCCTGCAGCCGGGCGTAAGCAGCGACCGACCCCACGGCGGCCGCCGACGGGTTGACGGGGTAGACCGGCCCGGCAAAACCGCCGGCCAGCGCGACCCTCAGCACGACCCCACCCACCGCCTCGGGGTCGCGTGAGGCGCCCACCACGGCGATGGCGCGCGGATGCAGCAGCCGGCCGATCGACCGCGCCTCCGCCCGGTGCTCGCGGCTGCGCATGACCTCGTCCGACGTGGCGGTCGGCGCGACGTCGAACTCCACGTGCACCGTGCCGCTGTCGTAGGAGCGGGTCAAGGAGTAGCCGGCATCGAGAAAGATGCGCAGCATCCCGCGGTTCTGGGCGAGCACCTCGGCCTCGAAGCGGGGGATGCCCCGCTCCCGCGCGGCCATCGCGAGGTGCTCGAGCAGGACGGAGCCGAAGCCGCGGCCCTGCTGGGAGTCCTCGACGACGAACGCGACCTCGGCGGAGGTGTCGCCGGGGCGGCCCTCGTAGCGCCCGACCGCGACCAGCCGCTCGCCTAGCAGGGCGACGAAGGCGACGCGCCAGTGGTAGTCGATGACGGTGAAGCGCTCGAGGTCGGCCGGGCTGATGCGGGGGTAGGGGCGAAGAAGCGGTAGTAGATGGTCTGGGCCGACAGGCGCCCGTGCATCTCGACGAGCCGGTCGGCGTCGTCCGGTCGGATGGGGCGAAGGTGCGCGGTGCCGCCGTCGGCCAGCAGGACGTCGGCCTCCCAGGCGAGGGGGTAGGCCGGCGCGGCCACGGCCGACTGGCCCTCGTCCGCCGCATCGTCGCTCCCCTGCGGTGCCCCGGCGTCCGGTGCGCCGCTCGGCGCGCTCATCGGTCCCGCATCGGATCGAGCCCGTGCAGTGGCAGCACGGCACTGCGCGTCGCGGCGACGCTGCGGTCGAGCGCGTTCTCGACGTCGCCGCTGCCGGCGTCCCACGCGCGGTAGCGGATGGGTGCGCCGTCGCCGAGCCGCTCGGGGCCGAGCTGGCCGCATCGCTGCTGCACCAGGTGGCGCCACTGCTCGGGCAGCGGCGTGTCCAGGGGCAGCGGGGCACTGGTCACGAATCCCAGCATCGCGCTCCAGGCCCTCGGTACGGCCCCGCCGAGGTCGTAGCCCCCCCCGCCCAGGGCGACCCACCGGCCCTCGCACACCTCGTGTGCCAGCTCGTGCAGGGCGCCATAGGCCGTGGCCAGGCCCTCGACGCTGAGCCGAAGGTCGGCCATCGGGTCGTCCCGATGGGCGTCGCATCCGCCCTGGGTGACCAGCACCTGCGGCTCGAACGCCCGCAGCAGCACGGGCACGACGCCGCTGAACGCCCGCAGCCAGCCGGTGTCGTCGGTGTACGGCGGGAGCGCAACGTTGACGTCGTTGCCCTCCGCGGCCCCGGAGCCGACCTCCTCGGCGAACCCAGTGCCCGGAAAGGCTGTGGTGCCCTCCTGGTGCAACGAGATTGTCAGCACCCGCGGGTCGGCGTCGAAGGCCTCGGCCACGCCGTCACCGTGGTGGGCGTCGACGTCGACGTAGGCCACCCGCTCGGCGCCGTCCTCGAGCAGGCGAGCGATGGCGACGGCCGGGTCGCAGTAGACGCAGAACCCCGCGGCGCGGGCTCGGTGGGCGTGGTGCAGCCCCCCGGCCAGGTTCGCGGCATGCAGGGCCTCGCCGCGCCACACCACCTCCGCAGCGCGCACGCTCGCGCCCGTCACCAGTGCTGCGGCCTCGTGCAGCCCGGGGAAGGTCGGGCAGTCCGCATCACCGAGCCCGAACTCGAGCGCGGGCTCGCCGGCTCGGACGGCGGCCAGATAGTCGGGGTCGTGCACCAGCAGCAGCGTCCGGTCATCGGCCGTCGCCGGCGGAACCAGCCGCATGTCCGGCCGGTCGAGCACGCCAAGGGCCCGGGCGAGCGCCATCGTCAGCTCGAGCCGGACCGCCCGCAGCGGATGCCCCGCGCCGGGGTCGTAGGTGAGCAGGCTGTCGTCCCACACCACGGCAGCAGTCCCGCTCACGAGCAGGCCGAGGTCGTCCGGCGGTGGTCCACCCGGCCATCCTCGCCGCTGCGGGGACGCTTGTCGTCCCCGGGGGCCCCGGGCCCGGGCCGCTCGCGAAAAGAGCGACAGTGGGCACAGGTGCACGCCGCTCCGTCACGCGCTCGGTGGTGTGCACCGGTTGGTCAGCCTGCCTGCTGGTGCCAAGCGGGAAGCGGCGTGCATCCGAGCCCGACAGCAGTGCCAGCGAAGGATCAGGCCGCGACCGGGTCGCCCACCATCTGGTCCAACTCTGCCGGCAGCTCGGGTGCTGGCGCGTCGCGGTGGGGGCCCGGCGCAGGTCGCACCCGTGCGTGCTACCGGTCCAGCCGCAGCCGCCACACCGCGGTCGTGCTCTCCCCGGGCGCGAGGACGACGAGGTCCTCGCCCGTCGCGAGCGCGTTCGGCGGGCAGGTCATCGGCTCCACGGCGAGACCACGACGCCGGCGCTCGGGCTGCGGCACGGTGTCGCCGGTGAAGACCTGTAGCCATTTCCAGGCGGCATCGACCGACAGCATCAGCCTCCCGCCTGGACCACTGAGGATGGCGTGCCCCCAGCCGTCCGCATCGCGGTCGAGGTCGGTCCATGCCGTGTCGATGTGCTCCTCGCCGACGACCCTGCCGGCCCGCAGGTCATTGGACCCGTCTGCCGGCTCACGGCCTGTGGGGATGCCGTCCTCGCCGACCAGCAGGCGGGTCCGGCCCGGCACCGTCAGCGTCAGCTCGTCGACAGTGGCGCCCGCACGCTCGCTGTCGGCGGCGACTGCCGCGGCACTCAGGTAGGGGTGGAAGCCGGCTCCGAACGGTGCGGGTGCACTTCCCCCGTTGGTTCCCTCGTTCGTCACCGTGAGCGACGTCTGCAGCCCATCCGGGCCGAGCGTGTACTCGGTCCGGCAGCCCAGCCGGAACGGGTAACCCGGGTGCGGGGCCAGCACGTACCGCGCGACAACGCGATCGGGCTTGCGCTGCTCGAGCCGCCGGGCAGACCAGCGCACGAGCCCGTGGGTGGCGTTGCCGTGCTCCCCCTTGCCAGGCTCGCTGATCGCCAACTGACGCTCGGCGCCGTCCCACGTCCACCGTCCCGCTCGGACCCGGTTGGGCCACGGCAGAAGCAGCTGTCCCCGACCGGCACTCGCCATCTCGTTGGCGGCGTAGCCGTCGAGCACCGGCCGCGCGTCCACGTCGTAGCTGCGCAAGCCGCCTCCGACCTCCACGACGACCGCCCGCTGGTCACCGTGGCGCAGCTCGCGCTGCTCACCGGAGGGGGGGAGCGCCACCTGCCACCTCCCTGTAGACGTCGCCGATGGCGGCTGCTGCGGCCGCCCAGGAGTAGTGCTCACGTACCTGCCGATACCCGGCATCGCCGCGGGCGCGCCTGCCCACCGCGTCGGCGGCGCTGGCCACGAGCGCCTCGACCAGGCTGGAGGAGTCGTCGGGTTCGGCGAGCCAGCCGTTCGGCGCCTGCGGCCAGCGGTTGACGAACGAGACCGGCCCCCCGTCGCGGGCAGCGATGACCGGCACCCCGCACGCCAGCGCCTCGAGGAACACCTGTCCGAACGCCTCACCGACGGAGGGCGAGACGAAGACATCGGCGCAGGCCAGACCCTCGGGAAGCTCGTCGTGCCCGTGCCAGCCCGTGAAGAACACGCCATCGATGCGCTCCTGGCGCACGACCGACACCGGATGCTCGCCCTCCCACTCGCCCGGGTGGCCACCCCAGACCACGAGCGGCGCTGTCAGTCCGTGCTCGCGGCGGGCGCGGGCGTAGGCGCGGAGCAGCAGGGGCAGCCGCTTGGGCTCGGTGAACCGGCCGACGAACAGCAGCACCGGCACGTCGGGGTCGGCCAGTGGGGCGAGATCGGCCTCGGTGTAGCGGACGCTGCCCGGCACCCCGCTCTCGTCCCAGCCTCGTGGGTCCTCCACGAGCCAGGTCCGGAAGCGGGCCAACCGCTGCTGGGGCGACAGGTGCCGGCGCTCGAAGACCGCCGTGTCGACGCCGTGCGGCACGACGGCGACCGAGCTGGGCTCCCTCGGGAACAGGGCGGCGGCCCGCTCCCGGTCGCGGGGGGAGGCGACGACCAGATGAGCCGCGGCAGCGGCCCACGCGCGCAGCCGGCCCGCCCACGCGGCGGCGTGCGTCCACTCGGGCGGCGCCCCGCGCTCGATGGCCTCGAGCATCAGCATCTCGGTGCCGTGCAGGTGGGCGACGACGGGACGGCCCGGCGCGACAACGGCGGCGGCGGCGTTGAGCGGCGTGAGGTGGTGCAGAGCCAGCACGTCACTGCTCACGGCGCCGGCTGCCTCGAGGGCGAAGCTCCACGTCTCGACCTGCCGCGCGAGGAGCGTGTCGTCCAGGCTGGCGAAGACCTTGTCGGGCGCGCCCGGCCTGTCCTCGAAAGACGGGTGCAGCGGGATGGCGGCACGGAGCGGGTCCTCCCCTTGCTCGAACGCATCGAGGGCGGCACTGAAATCGACCGGGACGGTGTCGAGGCCAGGGAAGAATCCCGAGGCCGACCGCGCGGTGCCGGGGGGGCCGGCGGAGCCGCACACCAGCCGCACCGGCCATCCCGCCTGCGCGAGGGCGGGCACCAGGTAGCGAACCACCTGCGCCGACCCGCCGCGGGGCCAGAACATCAGCCCCATCGTCACCCGCGGCACGGGCCGATCGTGCCACGCCCCCGCCGGGCCGACGCGCGGCGGCCGCGTAGCTCAGATCTCATGCGGGTCGGTCGGCCGCTGATGCACCACCCGCCGGTGGCATCCGGGGCACACCGCCACCACGACGCCGGGCTCCTCGTCGCCCGGCGCGAAGGCGGCCAGGGCAATAGGCCGTCCGCACCAGGGGCAGGGCAGCACTGGCAGGTCAGGAGCCGTCACGCCGTTCCCGGCTGCCGGCTGCGGGTAGAGGCCGCCCAGGCAAGAGCGCGGCTGCCGACCGGGCACGTCCACAGCGATACGAGCCACCCGAGTCCACGAGGAGCATCGTGCAGCAACGCACCATCAGCGGGGCCGGCGGCGTGCGCGTCGGGGCCATCGGCCTCGGCGAGATGCCGCTGTCGATCGAGAACCGGCCGGACGAGCAGCAGGCCGTGCGCACCATCGCCGCGGCGCTCGACGCCGGCGTCACGCTCATCGACACCGCCGACGCCTACTGCCTGCGCGAGGACGAGCACGGTCACGGTGAGCGCCTCGTCGCGAAGGCGCTCGCCGCCAACGCAGGCGACACCTCGGGTGTGCTCGTGGCGACCAAGGGCGGCCACCGCCGCCTCGCCGACGGCACCTGGGTCGTCAACGGCCGGCCCGAGTACCTGATGCAGGCGGCCCAGGCGTCAGCCACGGCGCTCGGTGTCGACGCGATCGGCCTCTACCAGTTCCACCGCCCGGACCCGGACGTGCCCTACGCCGAGTCGGTCGGTGCGCTGAAGCAACTGCTCGACGCCGGCACCATCCGGCTGGCGGGCATCAGCAACGCGAGCGTGGCGCAGATCGACGAGGCCGTGGCTGTGCTGGGGCCGGGCAACCTCGCCAGCGTGCAGAATCAGTACTCGCCGGCGTTTCGCAGCAGCGAGGATGAGCTGCGCCACTGCGGCGCCCACGGCATCGCGTTCCTGCCATGGAGCCCGCTCGGAGGCATCAGCCGGGCGCCGGATCTCGGCGGACGGCACGCGGCGTTCGCCGAGGTGGCGAGCGAGCGCGGCGTGAGCCCCCAGCAGGTCACCCTGGCCTGGATGCTGGCCAAGGGCGAGCACGTCATCCCGATCCCGGGCTCGAGCCGGCCGGAGACGATCCAGTCCTCGGCGCAGGCTGTCGACATCAGCCTCAGCCAGCAGGAGTTCGCCCGCCTCGATGCCGCGTGATCAGCGAGTCCGGCGCCCCGGCTGGGGCCCCGCAGGGCGCTCAGAGCAGCATCGTCGTCACCGGCGCCGGCCACGGCATCGGCCGGGCGACCGCCCTGCTGTTCGCCTCCCGTGTTGGCGCGTCGGCATGTACGACATCGACGAGCTGGCCGTGGCAGCGCTGGCGGCCGGGCAGCCGCTGGCGGTCGCCGGCCGGCTCGATGTCCGCGAGCCCGGCCAGTGGGCGCAGGCGCTCGAGTCCTTCTGCGCAGATGGCGGCCTGGACGTACTGGTCAACAACGCCGGGGTGTTGGAGTCGGGCGCGTTCACCGGCATCGAGCTGGCCAGCCACCGACGGCAGGTCGAGGTGAACCTGCTCGGGATGATCAACGGCTGCCACGCCGCGTATCCCTACCTGCTGCCCCGCCGCGGGCGGGTGGTCAACCTGTGCTCCGCCTCCGCCCTGTACGGCCAGCCGGGGCTCGCGACCTACGCCGCGACCAAGGCGGGGGTGAAGTCGCTGACCGAGGCGCTGGACCTGGAGTGGCGGCCCTGCGGAGTTTCAGTGCGCAGCCTCATGCCGCTGTTCGTCGCCACCGAGATGGCCGACCAGGCGAGCAACGCGGCCAGCCTCCACCGGCTGGGCGTGCGGCTCACCGCAGACGACGTGGCCGGCGCTGCCTGGAGCGCCGTGCACGAGCGCAAGATCCCGCTTCGCTCCCCGCACCGAAGCGTCGGGGGACAGACCCGCGCCGCGGCGGTGGCGTCGAGCGTCTCCCCCGACTGGCTCTCCCGGCTGATGGTGCGGCAGGTGGCAGGCTGAGCCAGCCGCCGGCCGGCCTGAGCGGCCTCAGACGTCGACGTCAGTACCCATCGTCACTGTCCGGTCGCCGCGGCAGGGCGAAGTAGGCAGCCGGGTCGGCGGCGTTGTGGGGCGAGGGCGACGAACAGCGCCTTGCGCCACCGGGCCATGCCAGGCGCCGACGTGCGCCGGATCGAACCGCGGGACAGGAAGTAGGACGCCTCGGACACGTCGGCCACCCCGTTCTCCAGGACCCCCGCCGCGCAGGCTTGCTGCAGCGCCTTGGGAAGGTCGGGATCGTCGGAGAACCCGAAACTGACCGACAGGTGCTGGATGCCGTCGTCGGCGTAGCCCAGCTCGTCGACTGTGAGCCGCTCCTCGGCCGGCACGTGCGGAACGTTGGCGGCGCTGGCCGACACGATGATCACTGCCTCGTGGAGCACGTGGTTGTGGTCGGTGTTCGCCCGCAGGGCCAGCGGCGTGGTGTCCTTGCCCGGATGCGGGAAGACTGCCGTTCCCGGGACCCGCTGCAGGTCGCGCTCGCGCACCTCGTCGACGAACTCGCTCAGCGAGCCCTCCTTCGCCTGCCGATTCTTCGTGACGATGTCGCGACCGCGGCGCCACGTCGTCATGGCGGTGAGCACCACGGCGGCGATGAGCAGCGGGAGCCAACCGCCATGGGCGATCTTCGACAAGTTCGCGGCCAGGAAGGTCAGCTCGACGACGCCGAAGGCCACGGCTGCGAGCGCCAGCTTCCACGGCTGCCAGTGCCAGAGCACCCGGGCGACGAGCAGCAGCAGCAGCGTGTCGACCACAAGGGCACCGGTCACTGACACGCCGTATGCCGTCGCGAGCCGCTCGGAGGAGCGGAACGCCAGCATCAGCACCAGCACCCCGACGAACAGGGCGGCATTGACCCCAGGCAGGTAGATCTGCCCGCCCTCGTGCTCGGAGGTCTGCCGGACACGAAGCGGTGGCAGCAGGCCGAGCTGCATCGCCTGGCGCGAGAGCGAGAACGCGCCGGAGATCACCGCCTGGCTCGCGATCACGGTGGCTGCTGTCGCGAGAACCACCATCGGCAGCCGGGCCCAGGAGGGCACCAGCAGGAAGAAGGGGTTCGAGGCGCTGCCCGGGTGGTGCAGGATGAGCGAGGCCTGCCCGAGGTAGTTCAGCGTCAGCGCCGGGAACACGATGAAGAACCAGGCACGCCTGATCGGCGGGCGGCCGAAGTGCCCCATGTCGGCGTAGAGCGCCTCGGCGCCGGTGATCACCAGCACGATCGCGCCCATCGCGACGAAAGCGATGCCGGGGTGCGCGCCCACGAACAGCACGCCGTAGCTCGGCGAGAGCCCCTTCAGGACGCTGGGATGCGCGGCGGCCTCGTGCCCGCCCGCCACAGCGAGGGCCGCGAGCCACAGCAGGGTGATGGGGCCGAACAGCTTGCCGACCTTGCCCGTCCCGAAGCGCTGGGCGGCGAACAGGCAGGTCAGGATGACGGCGGCGACCGGGACCACGAAGTGGCCGAGACTTGGCGCGGCGACCCGAAGGCCCTCGACCGCTGACAGCACGCTGATCGCGGGGGTGATGACGGAGTCGCCATAGAACAGCGAGACACCGACGATGCCGAGCACCAGCAGCAATCCGGTGCGCTGCGTACGCCCAGCGTAAAGCCGGCGGGCCAATGCGGCCAGCGCCATGACCCCGCCCTCGCCGTCGTTGTCAGCCCGCATCACGACGCTCACGTATTTGATTGACACGATCAGCGTGATGGACCAGAACATCAGCGAGATGACGCCGTAGACGTCACCCGGAGTCGGCTTCACCGCGCCGTTGTCGATGGAGAACACGGTCTGCAGCGCGTACAGGGGGCTGGTCCCGATGTCGCCGAAGACCACTCCGAGCGCGGCCAGCAGCAGTCCTGTCGAGCCGGCATGGTGGCCGGGCGAGGCGTCGGTCGCCTCCGAGGCCTGTGAGGCCTGTGA
>JAABVA010004499.1_pt1 | contig 12874 bp, 10 predicted proteins | sample 5560331 | NCBI WGS metagenome assembly JAABVA01 (sample SAMN12812661, study PRJNA571458) | rock metagenome | isolation source: Antarctica rocks | place: Antarctica: Victoria Land, Mt New Zealand sud | collected 2016-01-07
GCTGCCCCGCCTGGTCGGCGTGCGCGGCCGGATGGAACTGGCCGCGCGCCTGCCCAACGGCGCCGCCGCCTACGTCGACTACGCGCACACGCCCGACGCGATCGAGCGTCTGCTGACGGCGCTCCGCCCGCACACCAAGGGCCGCCTCGCCATCGTGTTCGGCGCGGGCGGCGACCGGGATCGCGGCAAGCGCCCGCTGATGGCAGCCGCCGCCGCGCGCTACGCCGACGGCGTCATCGTCACCGACGACAACCCCCGCCATGAGCGCCCCGGCGCCATCCGCGCCGAGGTGATGCAGGGCTGCCCGCACGCGATCGAAATCGCCGACCGCCGCGCCGCCATCGCCGCCGGCCTCGCCGGGCTTGGCCCCGGCGACGTGCTCGTGGTGGCCGGCAAGGGCCACGAGCAGGGCCAGGTCGTCGCCGGCGTGACCCTGCCGTTCGACGACGCCGACACCATCCGCGCCCTCGTGGACGCGCCATGAGCGCGCTCTGGGACGCCCAGTCCATGCGAGCCGCCACTGGCGGGGCCTTGCGGATGCCGTTCACCGCCTCCGGCGTCTCCATCGACAGCCGCACGCTGCGGGGCGGCGAGTTGTTCGTGGCCCTGGTCGGCGAGAACGGCGACGGCCACGCCCATGTCGCCGGCGCCCTGGCGCGCGGGGCCGCCGGCGCCATGGTCCACGCGTTGCCCGACGGCCTCGACGACGACGCGCCGCTGTTGCAGGTCGCCGACACCATGGCCGGGCTGCGCGGCCTCGGCCGCTTCGGCCGCGCCCGCTTCACGGGAAAGCTGGCCGCCATCACCGGCAGCGTCGGCAAGACCACCACCAAGGAGATGCTGCGCGCTATCCTCTCCGCCCAGGGCAAGACCTGGGCCGCCGAGGCGTCTCACAACAACCACTGGGGCGTGCCGCTGACGCTCGCGCGCCTGCCCGCCAACGCGGCCTTCTGCGTGGCCGAGATCGGCATGAACCACGCCGGCGAGATCGCCCCCCTGGCCGCCATGGCCGCGCCCCACGTCGCCGTCATCACCAACATCGAGGCCGCCCATATCGGGCATCTCGGCAGCATGGCCGCCATCGCCGAGGAAAAGGCCGCCATCCTGTCCGGCCTGGTTGCGGACGGCATCGCTGTGCTGCCCGCCGACAGCTCCTCCCTGCCGCAGTTGCTGGCCCACGCCCCCGCCAGCCGCACCATCACCTTCGGCTCAGCCGAGAACGCCGACGCGCGGCTGCTCACGGTCTCTTCCACCGCCTCCGGCTGCGTGGTCGCCGCCGACATCCTCGGCACGCGCCTCGATTTCACCATCGGCGCGCCCGGCGCCCACATGGCCATGAACGCCGTCGCGGCGCTGGCCGCCGCCCACGCGCTCGGCGCCGACCTCGCCATTGGCGCGGCTGTATTGGCCGAGTTCTCCCCCATCGCCGGACGCGGCGCGCGGCGCGAGATCGCCGTCGCCGGCGGCACCGCGCTGTTGCTGGACGAGAGCTACAACGCCTCCGGCCCCTCGGTCGCCGCCGCCCTCGCCGTCCTCGCGCTGCAACCCGCGACACGCCGCGTCGCCGTTCTGGGCGACATGCTGGAAATGGGCGGCCACGGCCCAGCCGAGCACACCGCCCTGGCCCCCCACGTCGCCGCCCATGCCGACATCCTGTTCACCTGCGGCCCATTGATGCGCGGCCTGTTCGACGCGGCGCCCGCCTCCATCCAGGGCGCTCACGCCGAAAACTCCGCGACCTTGGCCCCCATCGTGGCCGACGCACTCCGCCCCGGCGACGCCGTGCTGGTCAAGGGCAGCCTCGGCAGCCGGATGCGCCTCGTGGTCCAGGCGATGCGGGGCGGGGCCGGCTGATGCTGTTCAACCTGCTCGGCCATCCGCTCGGGGAACCCGTCGCCGCCCTCAACCTGTTCCGCTACGTCACCTTCCGCGCCGGCGGCGCGTGCCTGACGTCGTTGATCCTGAGCCTGATGCTCGGGCCCATGGTCATCCGGCAACTGAAGGTCATGCAGGGCGCGGGACAGCCGATCCGCCCGGACGGCCCGGCCCGCCACCTGATCGAGAAGAAGGGCACGCCCACCATGGGCGGCGCGCTCATTCTCGCCGTGCTGACGATCTCCACCCTGCTCTGGGTCGATCTCCGCAACGGCTACGTTTGGGCGGTGCTGGCGCTGACGCTCGGCTACGGCGCGCTCGGCTTCTGGGACGACTACCTGAAACTGGTGAAGCGCAACCATCGCGGCGTGTCCGCGCGTGGCAAGCTGCTCGTGCAGGTGGTGCTCGGCCTGCTGGTGTCGGCCTGGATCTCCTACCTCACGCGCGAGCCGCTCGGCACCGGCGTCACGGTGCCGGTGTTCAAGGAGGTGCTGATCCCGCTCGGCTTCCTGTTCCCGGTGTTCGGCATGGTCGTCATGATGGGCTTCTCCAACGCGGTGAACCTGACCGACGGCCTGGACGGCCTCGCCATCGTGCCGACCATCATCGCCGCCGCCGTGTTCGCGCTGATCGCCTACCTCGTCGGCAACCGCGTGTTCGCCGATTACCTGCAACTGAACGGCGTCCCCGGCGTCAGCGAACTCTGCGTGTTCCTGGCCGCCCTGGTCGGCGCCGGCATCGGCTTCCTGTGGTTCAACGCGCCCCCTGCCGCCGTGTTCATGGGCGACATCGGCGCGCTGGCCCTGGGCGGTGCGCTCGGCGCGGTCGCGGTGGCGGTCAAGCATGAGATCGTGCTGGGCATCGTCGGCGGGCTGTTCGTGGTCGAACTCGCCTCCTCGCTGCTCCAGGTCTTCTGGTACAAGCGCACCGGCCGCCGCGTGTTCCTGATGGCGCCGCTGCACCATCATTTCGAGAAGAAGGGCTGGCAGGAGCCGACCATCGTGATCCGCTTCTGGATCATCTCGATGATCCTGGCCCTCGTCGGCCTTGCCACGCTGAAGATCCGATGAGCTTCGCGGGACAGAAATTCGCCGTGGTCGGCCTCGGCCGCAACGGCCTTCCCGCCGCCCGCGCGCTGCGCCAGCTCGGCGCGGACGTGGTCGCATGGGACGACTCGGCCGAGGCGCGCGAGGCCGCCGCCGCCGAGGGCATCGCGGTCGCCGACCCCGAGATGTCCGGCCTCGACGCCCTCGTGCTCTCCCCCGGCATCCCGCACCTGCACCCCCGCGCCCACCCGATCGCGGCCCGCGCGCGCGCCGCCGGTGTGCCGATCTTGTCCGACGCGGAGCTGCTGTTCCGCATGGCCCGGGCCAGCGGCTCGCGCGCGAAATTCGTCGGCGTCACCGGCACCAACGGCAAATCCACTGTCACCGCCCTCCTCGCGCACGTCCTGGCCACTGCCGGACGCCCGGTCGCGGCCGGCGGCAACCTTGGCGTGGCGGCACTCGCCCTGCCGCTGCTGCGGGATGACGGCGTTTATGTGCTGGAAATGTCATCCTACATGTTGGAACGAATCGCGACGTTACGCTTCCATGTCGCAGCCATGCTCAATCTCAGCCCCGACCACATCGACCGCCACGGCGACATGGCCGGCTACATCGCCGCCAAGCGCGCCATCTTCGACCGCCAGGAAGCCGGCGACGTGGCCATGCTCGGCATCGACGACGAAGCCTCCCGCGCCATGGCCGACGAACTGCGCGCCCGCCCCGCCCGGGTGGTCACGATCTCCGCCCGCACCCCGGTCCCCGGCCTCGCCGGAGCGCGCGCCCTGCCCGGCGCCCACAATGCGCAGAACGCCGCCGCCGCGACCGCCATGGCCGAGGCGCTCGGCATCGGCGCCGCCGCCATAGCCGAGGGCATCGCAACCTACCCCGGCCTGCCGCACCGCCAGGAAGTGGTGGCCGAGGCGCGTGGCGTGCGCTTCGTCAACGACAGCAAGGCGACCAACGCCGACAGCGCCGCCGTGGCGCTGGCCTGCCACCAGCGCGTCATCTGGATCGCCGGCGGCACCGCCAAGGAAGGTGGCATCGAGTCCCTCGCCCCGTTCTTCCCCCGCGTCGCCGAAGCGCTCCTGATCGGCCGCGACTCGCCCATCCTCGCCGCGACGCTGGCCGCCCACGGCGTCGCCCACCGCGAGGTCGGCACGCTGGAAGCCGCCGTCGCGGCCGCGTGGGACACCGCGCGCGAGGCCGGCGTCCCCATCCTGCTGTCGCCGGCGTGCGCCAGTTGGGACCAGTTCACCGGCTACGACCAGCGCGGCGACCGCTTCCGCACGCTGGCCCGCGCCATCGCGGCGGGAGAAGCCTGATGCCGATCCTGTCGCGCGCGGACAACTCGCTGCTGGGCCGCTGGTGGTGGACCGTCGATCGCTGGACGCTGGTCGCCATCGCCGCCCTGATCGGCGCCGGCTACGTCATGATGCTGGCCGCCAGCCCCGCCGTCGCCGAACGCATCCACCAGTCCCGCGACGTGTTCATCCTGAAACAGGTGTTCTTCCTCGCGTTCGCGGGCGGCGTCGTCGTGGTGGTCAGCCTTCTCTCACCCAAAGGGGTGAGGCGCGTGGCGTTGGCGGGATGCCTCGTCGCGATCGCGCTGACCGCGTTGACCTTGCTGGTCGGCGTCGAGATCAAGGGCGCGCGGCGCTGGATCGCCCTGCCGGGATTGAGCTTGCAGCCAAGCGAGTTCCTGAAGCCCTGCTTCGCCGTGGTCGCCGCGTGGCTGCTGGCCGAGGGCAAGCGGCCGGGGCGGTTCCCCGGCATGTTGCTCGCCTTTGTCGTGTTCGGCGTGATTGCGTTCCTGCTGAAGTCGCAGCCGGACATCGGCATGTTGGCGGTGGTGACGGCGGTGTTCTTCGCCCAGCTTTTCGTCAACGGCCTCAACCTCGCATTGGTCGGCATCGGGGCGGGCGGCATCGTGGCCGCCTCGGTCGGCGCCTACTTCATGTTCCCCCACGTCCAAAGCCGCGTCAGCCGCTTCCTCGATCCCGCCGCCGGGGACAACTACCAGGTCAACCGTGCGCTGGAGGCGTTCGGTGCCGGCGGCCTGTTCGGGCGCGGGCCGGGCGAGGGCCACGTGAAGGACGTGCTGCCCGACGCGCACGCCGACTTCGTGTTCGCCGTCGCGGGCGAGGAGTTCGGGTTGCTGGTCTGCATCCTGCTGCTGGGCGTGTTCGCGTTCATCGTGCTGCGCGGGTTGCTGTTGCTGGTGAAGGAGCACGACATGTTCGTGGTGCTCGCCGCGACGGGATTGGTCTCCAGCTTCGGCTTGCAGGCCTTCGTCAACATGGCTTCCACGTTGAAGCTTATCCCGACCAAGGGCATGACGCTGCCCTTCGTCTCCTACGGCGGCTCCTCGGCGATGGCCATCGCGTTGGCCATGGGCATGCTCCTCGCCCTAACCCGCCGCCGCCACCAGGGCGAACTCCTATGAACGCCGCACTGCGTCCCCTTCTCCCCTTGAGGGAGAGGGCCGGGGTAAGGAGAGAGGGAGCAGCGATCGTGATCGCCGCCGGCGGCACCGGCGGACACATGTTTCCCGCCGAAGCCCTCGCCGCCGAACTCACTTCCCGTGGATATCGCGTGGCGCTGATGACGGACGCCCGCACCCAACCCGGCAAGGTTTTCACCGAACGCCACGTGCTCTCCGGCGCGGGCATCGCGGGGCGCGGCCTGGCGCGCGGCGTCAAGGCGATCGGCGCGCTCACCATTGGCGCTGTCCAGGCGCGGCAACTGATGAAGCGCATCAAGCCCGCCGTCCTGGTCGGTTTCGGCGGCTATCCCTCCGTCGCCCCGATCGCCGCCAGCCGGCTCACGCGGCCCCGCCCCGCGATCGTGCTGCATGAGCAGAACGCGGTGCTCGGCCGCGCCAACCGCGCGCTGTCGCGCGTGGCCGACGTGCTGGCGACAAGTTTCGCCACGACATTGCGCGTGCCGCACAAGCAGCGCGTCGAACTGACCGGCAACCCGGTCCGTCCCGCCCTTCACGCCAGCCCCTACCAGCCGGATGGCCCGCTGCTGATTCTCGGCGGCTCCCTCGGCGCCCGCGTGTTCAGCGACGTGGTGCCGGCGGCCATCGCATTGCTCCCCGAAGCAACGCGCCGCCGCGTCATCCAGCAATGCCGCCCCGAGGACATCGCGCGTGTCGAGACCGCCTATGCGAAGTTGGGCGTTGAGGCCAGACTCGCGCCATTCTTCCCCGACATCGCGGACCTCCTGCGCGACGCCGCCCTGGTGATCGCGCGCGCCGGCGCTTCCACCGTCGCCGAACTCGCCGTCGTCGGCCGCCCCGCGATCCTGGTCCCGCTGCCCGGCGCGATCGACGACCACCAAAGCGTCAATGCTTGCGCGCTCGACGGCGCCGTGGTGATCGCGCAACCGGATTTCACCGCCGAACGCCTCGCCGCCGAACTCCTCGCGTTGCTGGCCGATCCTGCGCGCCACATCGCCGCCGCGTCCCGCATCGCCGCGTGCGGGCGCGCGGACGCCGCCGTGCGCCTCGCCGATCTCGTCGAGATGGAGATGTCGCGATGAGGGCGCTCCCGCTCGACATCGGCATCATCCACTTCGTCGGCATCGGCGGCATCGGCATGTCCGGCATCGCCGAAGTGCTGCACACGCTTGGCTATGCCGTGCAGGGCAGCGACATCGCCGACAGCGCCAACGTGAAGCGATTGCGCGAGGCCGGCATCCACGTCGCGGTCGGCCATGTCGCGGAGAACCTCGGCGCCGCCCGCGTGGTCGTCACATCCACCGCCGTGCGCGCCGACAATCCCGAGGTCTGCGCCGCGCGGGCGCGCCTCATCCCCGTGGTGCGCCGCGCGGAGATGCTGGCCGAACTCATGCGCCTCCGCTGGTCCATCGCAGTCGGCGGCACGCACGGCAAGACAACCACGACAAGCCTGATCGCCTGCGTGCTGGAAACCGCCAGGCTTGATCCCACCGTCATCAACGGCGGCATCATCAACGCCTATGGCAGCAACACGCGCATGGGCGCCGGCGACTGGATGGTGGTCGAGGCGGACGAGAGCGACGGCAGCTTCCTCCGCCTGCCCGCCACCATCGCCGTCGTCACCAATATGGACCCCGAGCATCTCGACCATTGGGGCAGCGCGGAGGCGATGACGGCGGGCTACGACCAGTTCGTGCAGAACATCCCGTTCTACGGTTTCGCCGTGCTATGCATCGACCGTCCGGCGGTGCAGCAAATGATTCCGCGCCTGTCCGATCGCCGTGTCATAACCTACGGCTTCTCGCCGCAGGCCGACATTCGCGCGGAGCGCCTGATCATGGACCGCATGGGCTCCACCTTCGAGGTCACCATCGCCGACCACGCGCGCAGCGCCCGCAGCCGCACGACGGCGCCGTTCCGGCTGCCCATGATGGGCCAGCATAACGTGTCCAACGCGCTGGCCGCCATCGCCATCGGCATCGAGATGGAGGTGGACGACGCGACGCTCCGCAGCGCCTTCGCCGCGTTCCGTGGCGTCAAGCGGCGCTTCACCAAAACCGGCGAGTCCGGCGGCATCACGGTGATCGACGATTACGGCCACCATCCCGTCGAGATCGCCGCCGTGCTCAAGGCCGCGCGTCAGGCGGGCGCGCGCGACGTGGTGGCCGTCGTGCAGCCGCACCGCTACACGCGGCTGGCCTCACTGTTCGAGGAGTTCTGCACCTGCATGAACGACGCCGGCACCGTGATCGTGGCGGACGTGTACGCGGCGGGCGAGCACCCGATCCCAGGTTACACCCGCGACGCGCTAGTCGAGGGCCTGCGCGCGCGTGGCCATCGCAGCGTGGTTCCGTTGAGCGATCCCGCGCATCTCGCGGAGATGGTCAACGCCATCGCGCGCGGCGGGGATTTCGTGGTGTGCCTCGGCGCCGGCAACATCACGCAATGGGCGGCGTCCCTGCCGGCGGAACTCACCGCGTTGCAGGCCGGTTCTCAGCGCCGCGCGGGAGGGAGCGCATGATGGCGTTGCTTGCCGACGCCCTGCCGGGTCTGCGCGGCCGTGTGCAGGCGAACGCGCCGCTCGCCCCGGTCACGTGGTTCCGCGTCGGCGGCCCGGCGGAAGCGTTGGTGAAACCGTCGAGCGCGCGCGACCTGGCGGACTTCCTCGCCGGCTTGCCGGACGAGATTCCCGTCGTGACCATCGGCGCCGCCTCCAACCTCATCGTGCGCGATGGCGGCGTGCAGGGCGTGGTGGTGAAACTCGCGCGCGGGTTCAACGACATCCTGGTCGAAGGCGATCACGTCGTCGCCGGCGCCGGGTCACTCGACATAACGGTCGCCGAGCACGCGGCGGCGGCCGGCGTCGCCGGCCTCGAGTTCCTCTCCGGCATTCCCGGCACCATCGGCGGCGCGGTCGCGATGAACGCTGGCGCTTATGGCGGCGAGATAGCCGAGTGCCTCGACTGGGCCGAGATCGTGACGCGGGCTGGCGACATCGTGCGCCTCAATGCGGCATCGCTCGCCTTCGGTTACCGCCGTTCCGCGTTGCCGCCCGGCGGCGTCGTGGTGCGCGCCCAACTGCGCGGACGCGCCGGCGACACGGCGACGATCGCGCGCCGCATGGCCGAAATCCGCGCCAGCCGCGAGGCGACGCAGCCGGTGCGCGCGCGTACCGGAGGCTCGACCTTCCGCAACCCCGAAACCGCCAAGGCCTGGGAATTGATCGACGCCGCCGGTTGCCGAGGCGCGCGGCGCGGTGGCGCGCAAGTCAGCGAGAAGCATTGCAACTTCCTGCTCAACACCGGCGACGCGACCGCCGCCGACATCGAAGTTCTTGGCGAGGAAGTCCGTGCCCGCGTGCGCGAGACAAGCGGCATATCGCTCCATTGGGAAATCCGGCGCATCGGGGTCCCCGCATGAGCACCGTCGCGGTCCTCTACGGCGGCATCTCGGCGGAGCGCGAGGTGAGTCTCTCGTCCGGCCGGCAAGTTATCCTGGCGTTGCGCGAAGCCGGCTACGACGTGACGCCGATCGATGTCGGCCCCGACCTGCGGGTCACATTGGCGGCCCTCGATCCGAAACCCGACGCCGTGTTCAACGCGCTGCACGGACGCTTCGGCGAGGACGGCGCGATTCAGGGAGTGCTAGATTGGCTCGGCATCCCCTATACGCATTCCGGCGTCCGCGCGTCCGCGCTAGCGATGGACAAGTCGGCCGCGAAGGCGGTATTCTCCGCTGCCGGACTGCCAATCGCGCGCGGTGCCATCGTCGACATCGCGGCACTGGAACATGCCGATCCCATGCCCCTTCCGTATGTCGTCAAGCCAATCAACGAAGGCTCGTCCGTAGGCGTCGAGATCCTGCTCGCCGGCAGCAATCGGCGTGGCGCGGTCGCCGCCGCGTGGAAGTTCGGACCCGATGCCATGGTCGAGGAGTACATCCCCGGCCGCGAACTGACCGTCGCAGTCATGGGGGACCATGCGCTCGCCGTCACGGAAATCGCATCCTCGCACGGCTTCTACGACTATGACGCGAAATACGCCGAAGGCGGCTCGCGCCACGTGATCCCAGCGCAGGTGCATTCCGAGACCTACGCGCGCGCGCTCGATGTGGCGCTTGCGGCGCATCGCGCGCTTGGCTGCCGGGGCGCGACGCGCGCTGATTTCCGCTACGACGACACGGCGGGCGAACCGGGCCGCCTCGTGTTGCTGGAGGTCAACACCCAACCGGGCCTCACGCCCACATCGCTGCTGCCGGAACAAGCTGCGCATCACGGCGTGAGTTTTCCACAGCTCTGCGCGTGGATGGTGGAGAACGCGGCATGCCGCGCGTGAAACGCATCGTCGTGCCGCCCCGGATGCCGGATCGCCCGGGCCGGTGGAAGCTGCTGGTGCGCCGGCAACGCCGCCTGATCAAACCGACGCTGCTCGGCCTCGTTGCGTTGGGCGTGATCGGCGCGTTCGGCCTCATCGTGCGCGCGGAAAGCCGTAGCATGCCGCTTGGCGAGCGCGTCGGCATCGCCACCGCCGATCTCGGCCTGCGCGTGCGCGACATCGTCATCGAAGGCCGCGACAAGACGCCGGAGCCGCTGTTGCGCGCCGCCCTAGGCGTGTCGCGCGGCGACCCGATCCTGACCTTCTCCGTCAACGACGCGCGCGCGCGGATCGAGACGCTGACGTGGGTGCAAAGTGCCACGGTCCAGCGCAGCCTGCCGGACCGCATCATCGTCCGGCTGGTCGAGCGCGCGCCGTTCGCGGTGTGGCAGTACCAAAACAAGTTCGTGCTGATCGACCGTGCCGGCGATTTGGTGGCGGACCAGGACGTGGCGGTGTTCTCCAAGGAACTTCCGCTGCTGGTCGGCCCCGGCGCGCCACAGGCGGCGGCCGCGATCGTCGAAGCCCTAAGGACCCAGCCGGCAATGCTCGCGCGCATGGTCGCCGCCGTGCGCGTCGGCCAGCGGCGCTGGAACCTGAAGATGAACAATGGCGGCGACGTGTTGCTGCCCGAAGGCCAGGAGGTCGCCGCCCTCGCCCGGCTGGCGCTGTTGCAGACGCAGTACGCGGTGCTCGACCGTCCGTTGCAGACCATCGATCTGCGCGCGCCCGACCGCCTCGTGCTGCGCCCCGCGCCCGAGAAATCCTATCCCGACCCGGTCAAGCCATACAGCAGGAACCCGACATGAACATGTCCAGCCGCATCCTGCCTCCGATGCAGGCGGTGCCGGAGCCGCCGCGTTTCCGGCCGCGCCAGTCAGGCCCGTTCGGCGTGCTGGATATCGGCACCAGCAAGGTCGTGTGCGTGATTGGCCGCTGCGAATCCGATGGCAGCGTCCGCGTACTCGGCCTCGGGTGGCGCAAGGGCGACGGCGTGCGCGCGGGCGGGATCATCGACATCGAGCGCGCCGAGCGCGTGATCCGCGCCGCCGTCGGCGCCACCGAGGAAATGGCGGACACGCGGCTGCGCTCCATCACCGTCAACCTGTCCTGCGGCGTGCCCGAAAGCCGGCTGTTCAACGTGCAATGGCCGGTCGGCGGACGCGCGGTGGCCGACGCCGATATCCGCCGCGTGCTGGTCGAGGGGCGTTCGCGCGCCGCGAGCGAAGGCCGCGAGATCATCCATGCGATGCCGCTGTCCTTCGCCGTCGACGAGGAAACCGGCGTCAGCGATCCGCGCGGCCTCCATTGCGACACGCTGACGGCGCGCATGCATGTGATCGACGCGGTGCAGACCGCGTTGCGCACGCTGGGCGCCTGCATGGCGCGATGCGACCTCGACATCAGCGAGGTCGTCTCCGCGCCGATGGTCGCGGGATTGTCCACGCTGGTCGAGGACGAGCGACTGCTGGGCGCGACCGTGCTCGACATGGGCGGCGGCACCACGGGGATGGCGGTGTTCGCGGAAGGCCACCTGCTGCATACGGCGCAACTGCCGATCGGCGGCGTGCATGTCACCAGCGACATCGCGCGCATCCTTTCCACGCCGATCGCGCATGCCGAGCGGTTGAAGACGCTGTATGGCAGCGCGCAATCCAGTCCCGACGACGATCGCGAGATACTTCCCGTACCGATGGTCGGCGAGGAGGAGCACCAGATCGCCAAGGTGCCGCGCAGCATGGTGGTCAACATCATCCGGCCGCGCCTTGAGGAAACCTTCGAGATGGTGAAGGAGCGGATCGAGGGCTCCGGACTCGGCCGCGCCGCCGGCACGCGCGTGGTGCTCACCGGCGGCGCCAGCCAACTCAATGGCGCGCGCGAAATGGCGGCCCGCATCCTGGGGCGCCAGGTGCGCCTCGGCCGCCCGGCGGCACCGCGTGGCCTGCCCGACTCCGCGTCCGGCCCCGCCTTCGCGACGGCGGTCGGCCTGCTCAACTGGGCGGCGGGCGAAGGGCGCGGGGCGCTGGACTTCGACATCGAGATCGAACGAAGCGGCGGCTTCATGCGGAGGGCGGTGAATTTCTTACGAGAACGAATCTAAGGTCTTTTCGAATCGCTGAACCGCGTTATGAATGAATCCTTCGGGGGAACTGGCGTATGACACTTAATTTGACAATTCCGCAGCAAATGCACACGGATTTCACGCCGCGCATCACCGTGATCGGCGTCGGTGGCGGCGGCACCAACGCCGTCGACAACATGATCGCGCTCGACTTGCAAGGCGTCGAGTTCGTCGTCGCCAACACCGACGCGCAGCAACTCGTGCATAGCCGCGCCGACCGCCGCATCCAACTCGGCCCACACATCACGCAGGGCCTCGGCGCCGGCGCGAAACCCGAGATCGGGCGCGCGGCGGCGGAGGAAGCGGCGGACGAGCTGTACCGTCATCTCGACGGCGCGCACATGGTGTTCATCACCGCCGGCATGGGCGGCGGCACAGGCACCGGCGCCGCCCCGGTGATCGCGCGCATGGCCCGCGAGCGCAACATCCTGACGGTCGGCGTGGTGACCAAGCCGTTCACTTTCGAGGGCGCCCGCCGCGCCCGCGCCGCCGAGGCCGGCATCGAGGAATTGCAGCAATATGTGGACACGCTGATCGTGATCCCTAACCAGAACCTGTTCCGCCTTGCCAATGAGCGCACCGGCTGGAAGGAAGCGTTCAAGATGGCCGACAACGTCCTGTACATGGGCGTGCGCGGCGTCACCGACCTCATGGTCGCCCCCGGCCTGGTCAACCTCGATTTCGCCGACATCCGCACCGTCATGGCCGAGATGGGCAAGGCGATGATGGGCACCGGCGAGGCCGAGGGCGAGAACCGCGCGGTGCGGGCCGCCGAGGCCGCCATCAGCAACCCCCTGCTGGAGGACACCTCGATGGCCGGCGCGCGCGGCCTGCTGATCAACATCACCGGCGGCGACGACATGACGCTGTTCGAGGTCGATCAAGCCGCCAACCGCATCCGCGAGGAGGTGGACGAGGAAGCCAACATCATCTTCGGCTCGGCGATCGACGCCAGCCTGAACGGCAAGGTCCGGGTTTCCGTGGTCGCAACCGGCAT
>JAABVA010004505.1_pt1 | contig 12864 bp, 10 predicted proteins | sample 5560331 | NCBI WGS metagenome assembly JAABVA01 (sample SAMN12812661, study PRJNA571458) | rock metagenome | isolation source: Antarctica rocks | place: Antarctica: Victoria Land, Mt New Zealand sud | collected 2016-01-07
GGGCGCGCGCTTCGTCCGCTTCTGTGACGCTTTTGGCATCCCCATCCTGACCGTGGTCGACGTGCCCGGCTACATGCCGGGCGTGGCCCAGGAGCGCGGTGGGATCATCCGCCGGGGGGCGAAGCTGATCTTCGCCTACTCGGAGGCCTCGGTGCCCAAGGTGACCGTGGTGGTACGCAAGGCCTACGGCGGCGGCTACGCGGTGATGGGCTCCAAGCACTTTGGGGCCGACGTGAACCTGGCCTGGCCGACGGCCCGCATCGCGGTGATGGGCGCGGAAGGTGCGGTGAGCCTGCTGCGCCGTCGTGAGCTGGCCGAGGCCGGTGAGCACGCAGCGGTGCTCCGCAAGAAGTACATCGACGCCTACAACGAGCACGTGGCCACGCCCTACGGGGCGGCGGAGCGGGGCTTCGTCGACGCGGTGATCCCGCCCTCGGCCACCCGGCACCAGGTGGCTGCGGCGCTGCGGGCGCTGCGCAGCAAAGACGAGAGTCAGCCGCCGCGCAAGCACAACACGATGCCGATGTAAGGGCGCCTGTGGGTGAGCCAGCCCACCTATCCATTACCATTTCTAGGGTTCTGTCGTTTGCAGTGCATCAGGTCCACGTAGTCCGATCCGCCTTGGGGGGCGAATGACGCTGTTAGAAGGAGTTCTCTCACATGCACATCACCTCCTCGTGGCGCAAGCCGCTCGTGGGCATCTGCGCTGCTGCGCTGGCCGTACCGCTCGCCCTCGGCGCGGGCGTGGCAAGCGCCGCGCCGACTCCGGCAGCTCAAGCTGCGCCGGCCAAAGCCGCTCCGATCAATGGTCCGTGCGCCGGGTCGGTCCTCCCCGGCTTCGCTATTAATGGCCAGACGGTCACCGTCAGTGTGCAATCGACGGCGATGCAGCGGACGGTACCGGTCCAGGTGCTGTTACCGCCCAATTTCAACATCTTTGACGCAGGTACCAAGTACCCGGAGCTCTACCAGCTCGACGGCCTGCGGGCAGACCCGAACATCACGGACTGGACGCGCAAGGCGGACACTCAACGCTTCTTTTCCGACAAAAACGTGCTGGTCGTGCAACCTATCGGGGGCAACGGCAGTTTTTACCAAAACTGGGCACAGCCCGACGCGGGCATTTTGAACACCTCGAAGCAGACTCCGACCTCGCCAGTCGGTCAGCTCAGGTGGGAAACTTTTCTCGCCAACGAGTTGCCCTGCGTCATCGGCGAGGTTTTCCACGGCAACGGCAACCGCGCTGTCTCCGGGCTGTCCATGGGCGGCTTCTCTGCCTTCTCGCTGGCCGCAAAGCACCCCGGTCTGTATGCGGCCGCGGCGTCCTACAGTGGCTTCCCCAGCACCCAGATCTTGGGACTCCAGGAGTTCCTGCGGTACGTCCTCGTCAATGAGAGCGGCGCCACGAACGCCGATGACTTGTGGGGTCCCCCGGGCTCTGCGTTGGTGACGGAAAACAACCCCGCGGCGCAGGTCACCAAACTGACGGGAACTAGCCTGTACTTGTCGGCGGGTACCGGCGGTAACGGCCCCTACGACGAGCCGCTCGGCTTCGCCGGGCTGAGTGGGAACTACGTCGGCGCGATCCTCGAGGTCGTGGCCAACTACTCCAGCCAAGCGTTCGCCCAGCAAGCGACGGCGAGTGGCGTGCCAATTCAGACCGTGGACCTCAGCAACCCGGGCGTCCACGCCTGGCCGTACTGGAGCGCCGAGTATAAGAAGTCGTGGCCGCAGCTTGCGCAGGCCATCGGAGCCACCACTGGCTTCACCGTCCAGGGCGCAATCGCGGTCAAGTGGAACCAGTTGGGTGGCGCGAACGGCGTGCTTGGCAACCCGACTAGCAGCGAGTTGGACTTCAACGGGGGCAAGGTCAGCCACTTCCGGGGTGGAGACATCTACTGGTCCGCCGCCACCGGCGCGCATGAGATGCAGGGCACGATCCTGGCCAAGTACAACGACCCCGGTATTGCCGCACTGCTCGGCTTCCCCCTCAACGATGAGGCGACCACGCCGAACCCGCTTAGGTTCGGCAAGTACAACCAGTTCACCAATGGTTACATCTATTGGACGCCGGGTCTGACGCCCAATGAGGCGCATGAGGTGCATGGAGGAATCTTGGCTGAGTGGGGGCACCAAGGTTACGAAAACTCCCGCTACGGTTTTCCTACATCCGATGAGCACGACATCGCGAATGGCAAGCAGAGTGATTTTCAGGGTGGATCGATCCAGTTCATCAACGGGCAGATCATCAACGTGTACAAGTGACGTAGGCTGGCGCGCTTGCTCGAACTCAACCTGATGTGACCGCGTGACACCGTGGGCTCCACCCGTAACGGGTGGAGCCCACGGTGCTGTGGTGGGGGCGGGCGCGGGACAGCTCCTTGACCTCAGCGAACCGGTCGGGTACAACTCAAGCTCTGGTTGCCTCCCTTGGTTTGCGGTGCCGACGGGGCCTGCGGCCGTAACGACGAGAAAAACCCAACGGTCGTCCGGACACTGCAATCACAACCGTAGAGTGCGTCTCTAGGTCTAGGTCTAGGTCTAGGTCTAGGTCTAGGTCGAGGTCGAGTCGACGCTTCGAGCAGTGCGGTCGGCTGGGTCAGGACGTCGGGACCAGCAGCGGCGGGGCCTTGACCCAGCTCTGTTTGGTGACGTCCCGCTTGCGGGGCGTCACCAGCTCGGACTGGAACAGCGGCTGCAGCCGGTACAGACGCGCTACATCGGTGAACGGGTCGTGGCGAAGGTAGGTCGGTATCTCCGCCTGAGTGGTCACCGCTGCCACCCCGGCGAAGGTTCCGCCCACCGGTGCGACGTAGTTGATCTGCCCGCCTTGGAGGTAGTCCTTGCTGGCGGCGAGCCGGAAATCTGCGATCTGGGCGCGACCGGCTACGGCCTGCGGCTGAGCGGTACAGGGAAAATAGAACGCATCTGGCCAGTCGGTAGCTACCGTCTTGCCTGCGGTGTAGGCGAGGAGCGTGCTCGCCACGGGCACCCGGGGCGGCGCGACCCGCAGCGCCTCCGCGCCTGCAGCACCGCTGTGGGTCGCCACTACGCGCACCTGGGTCGCCGTCGGCGCTTCGGAGTGCGAGTCCAGCCGCAAGTCGGTGAGCGCGCCGAAGTTGAAGGTCAGCGGCACCCGGACCGGTGCCGCACCCGGCCCCGCGCGGAACTCCACCGTGATGTTGTTGTTCGCCGACGAAGTGCCGCTCGCGGCGACCACCAATGGGAGGCTGCCGTCTCGAGATTCAGTCGGTAGGTTGAACCAATCGGTGCTCAGCTGTGAGACGCCGCTGGGCGCCGACTGCCACAGTGGTAATTCTGCGCCGGCGACAGGGGTGAAGCCACCGGTGGAGGATGATGCGGTAGCAGTGCCCAGTACGCCCGCCGACTTGCTCGGCTCAACGAGCAAGTCCTTCTCCAGAGTGCAGGAATTGCCGGCCAAACTGGCCAGCCCCGCGCCGCCGATGCTGTAGACGCCTGCTCGGTTTTGCAGTGCCACCGCGAAGGTCCCCAGCTCGGCGAGGACCGCAGCGACCAGGGCCAGCACGAGTGCGGCGGTACAGCGGCGCGCGACGGCACCGCCTTTGTTCACGGCAGGAGCGTTACGCCAGGTGCCCACCACCAGCACACCCAGGGCGAGGAGCAGCCCCAGCGCCAGCACCGCCGTGCTGAGGACGATGCCGTGCACCGAAGGGGGGCGGCCGCCGAACGGCACACCCAGGGAAGACAGGTACCACCAGGTGTTATTGCCGTACAAGGTGAGTCCGAAGACGGCCCCGGCCCCCGCGTAGATCGCCGCACGCCGCGTCGGGGAGCGGCCCGAGGTGACCCGTACCGTCTGTAATGCACCGGCCAATACGGCGGCACCGAGCACGGCGAAGGCCCCGAAGTGATGGGTCCACTTGGTGGGCGTGAACGCGATGACCGGGAAGCACAGCAACAGCGTCAGCGTGATCTGCAGCCCGGTGCGGCGGTGCAGACCCTCGATGCGGCGGTCGCGCAACAGGACGAGAAGGACCAGGCCTGCGGCGGCGATGCTGGCGAGCACCGGGAGCCTGCGGAACAGCGACCCCTCGATATAAGACTGGTCGAGGAGCGAGTCGTATCGGACGATCTCCTGCTGCCAGCCCAGGTTCGGCCCGATCTCCGTATGGGCGTGGTTACCGGCAAGCAATGCCGCCAGGCTCTGATCGGCGCACATCACCACCAAGGCAATCCCGACCGAGGCGAGGACCGCCGTGCCGGCGGCCAGCACCGGGAGCGTGGGGCGGGTACGGAGCCAGCGGAGCAGCGGAACCAGCATGACCAGGAAGGGTATGAAGGCGATCACCCCGGTCGGCCCCACGCCCAGGGTCAGCCCCGCCGTCACAGCGGCCAGGCACAGTGGCAGCACTGTGCGGGTAACGCGTGCTCGGTCAACCCACACGAAAGTCAACGCCGTGCCGAACGCGATCAACGGCTCGGGCCGAACACCGCTGTTGTAGGGCAGCCACCACACCAGGAACCCGGCAACCAAGGTCACCGAGACCGACAGCGCGGTGCCCTGCTCTGATCTCGCGGTCCGAAACAGGCGCGGCACGATGAGCCGACTGAGCAAGAACCAACTCGCGATGCCGATCAGTACCGAGAGCATCCGCATCCACATCGGGTTGGGGCTGATGTCCGACCACAGCGCATAGGGGACGTAGAACCAGCCGAACGGGGCCTCCGGTGCATTGAACCAGTGCGCGTAGTTGCCTACGAACCCCGCGGGACCGCTTCCCCGCAGGATGCCCATGATGTAGCCGTCGTCCACTGTGGACGGACCGATCACGGCCCAACCGAACAGCGTCAACGCCACAACGGCGTCAGAGATCCGTGGTTTCCACGCCCCGGGAGCGGCGTACGGCAATGATCGCGCGCGACCGACCCGGTCCAGCCGTCGGATGCTCAGCAGCGTCAGAACCAAGAAGATGATGGCGGCGGCGCCGAGCAGGTACTTCAGCACCGATGGTGAGCTGTCAAAACGGGTATCGGCGGTGGTGGTTGCCGAGGGGCCGCTCCCGGAGGTGAGAGCCGTGAAGAAGCCGACCACCCGCGGGCGGTGGTCCCCGGACAGCCGTGCGGTGCTGGTTCCGTCGACGGAGACGGTGCTCGCCTCGGGAGTAAAGGACAACGTCAGGTTGGTGCACTGCGCCGGTATCGCAATCCGGTCGGCGACGGCGGTGCCGTTGGAGCTGACTCCCACGGTGGCGCCCACCTTGGTCACCCGAAGACCGTCAGAACCCACGGTATCCAGCGGAGCGGTGGACAGCACCACGCCGTCCGCACCCACGGCCAGTGAGCCGCACGGAACCGTGACGTCCAGTGTCATCGGCTGGTACGGAACCAACGGTAGCGCCGCGGCGACCCCGTCGGTGTTACTCGACCAGCCGTAGGTGGCGGTATGTTCGACGACCGGGGCCAGAATGAAGGCAATCGTGCTCAGGCCGGAGAGGACGGCAAGCAGCGCTACAGCGAGAATCGGCCTGGAGCCTGCGCCGCGCATGAGGCCGACCGACTGCTCGGTCGGCGTGTCGGTTGCTGAGCTCACACCGGCAGGCGCCGGAAGATCGGCCGCGGGATGTGTCGCAGCATGCTCATGACTGCCCGCAACGGGGCCGGTGCCCATGCTTGCTCCTTCTTGTCCCGCACCACTTTGAGAATTACCTGTGCGACGGCCTCGGGGGTGGTTGCCAGTGGTGCGGCGTCCATGCCTTCGGTCATCCGGCTGCGCACGAATCCGGGCCGCACCACACCGACATGTACGCCGCTGGGACGAAGCGCCTCGGTGAGCCCGGTATAGAAGGCATCTAGGCCGGCCTTGGTGGAGCCGTAGACGAAGTTTGCCCGGCGCGGTCGCTCGGCGGCCACTGTAGACAACGCGACGATGGATCCGTGTCCCTGCGCCTGCAGCCGCTCCGCAAGCAGCACGCCGACCGACACGGCACCCACATAGTTGGTCTCCGCCAGCGCGACGGCGGCATCGACATCGGTCCACGCCTGCTCCTGGTCGCCGAGCAGCCCGAACGCCACCAGGGACACGTCGACGTCACCCGATGCGAAGCACTGGGCGATCGCGGCCGGGTGGCTCGCGGTGTCCCGCGCGTCGAAGTCCACGACATCGACAGTGCAGCCGTTGTCTTGCAGCGACGTCTGCGCTGCCTCCCGCCGGCTGGAGGGACGCGCGGCCAACACCACCCGCAGCGGGCGCTGCTCGGCGTACGCGGCTGCGGTCGCCAGCGCGATCTCCGACGTACCACCCAGCAGCAGCAGGGATTGGGGGTTTCCTACCGCGTCGATCACAACAGCTCCAGCCTTCTCGCCATGTCGGAGACGAACACTCCGTCGGGGTCCACCGAGCGGCGCACCGCACGCCACTCGTCCAGCCGCGGGTACATCGCCGCGAAAGTCTCCGGCGTGGTGCGCGACTCCTTCGCCAGGTAGAGCCGGCCGTCGGCGTCCAGCACCCGCTGGTCGAGCTCGTCGCAGAACTCGTGCAGCCCCGCGGTTATCGGGAAGTCCACGGTGATCGTCCACCCCGCTCGTGGAAAAGACAGCGGCGCCGGGTTCCCCTCACCCATCCGCTTGAGCACGTTGAGAAACGACACGTGCCCGGAGTCGGCGATGCGCGCCGCGATCTGACGCAGCTCGGCGCGGGCGACGAAGGGGATGATGAACTGGTACTGCAGAAAGCCCCGGGACCCGTACGCCCGGTTCCACTCGCCGAACATGTCCAGCGGGTGGTAGAACGCGGTCAGGTTCTGCACCAGACCGCGGCCGCGCTTGGGGGCCTTGCGGTACCACACCTCGCCGAGCGCGCCGAAGGTCAGCTTGTTGGCCAGCCCGTTGGGAAACACGTCGGGAAATGTGACCAGCTGGGGTGCGTCGAATTTCAGCGGATGGGCCTGCAGCTTGGGCGGCAGCTGCTTCGCCGTGGCCAAGGAGCCGCGGGAGAACACCGCCCGGCCCAGCTTGTTGCCGGTGGAGATCGCGTCGAACCAGGCCATTGAGTAGTCGTAATCGGCATCCGAACCGTTGCTGAACAGCTCGAGGGTCTCCTCGAAGCCGGCCGTGCGGTCGGAGTCGACGAGGAAGTACGCGCTTTCCGTGTGCTTGAGCTGGATTCGAGCACGCAGGACCACACCGGTGAGGCCCATCCCGCCGACGGTCGCCCAGAACAAGGGCGCCTCGGTGCCCTCCGGGGTCAGCGTGTGGATGCGGCCGTCTGCGGTGAGCAGCTCCATCGACAGCACATGGTTGCCGAAGCTGCCCGCACTGTGATGGTTCTTTCCGTGGATGTCCGAGGCGATGGCGCCCCCGACGGTGACCTGGCGCGTACCGGGTAGTACCGGTACCCACTGGCCGAACGGGATAATTCGGCGCATCAGTGTGTCCAGACTCACCCCGGCGTCGAGGTCGACCACACCGGAATCGGCGTCGATGCGGTGGAAACGGTCCAGCCCGGTCATGTCCAGCACGGTCCCGCCGGCGTTCTGCGCAGGGTCGCCGTAGCTGCGGCCGAGACCTCGCGCGATCATTCCGCGCGACCCGGCGTCGCCGAGGGCGTCGAGCACGTCCTGGCGGCTGCGCACCCTACGAACGGTGGCCGTGGTGGGAGACGTGCGCCCCCAGCCGGTGAGGGAGCGCTGCTGTTTCCCTGCGCTGGCTGTCCCTGCGCTGGGTTGCTGATGGGTCGGGGGCATAGGTCTGCAGGTTACCGGGTCGCTGATCATGCTCAGCGACCGATTGCGCGCCAACTACAGTGATCGTCGGCATTGGTCCACCGACGCAGCAGTAACCGGAGTGTCGTGGAAGGAGCGAAGTGACGGAGATCCCGATGATGGGCGCCCAGCGACTGTCGTTGCGCACCCAGCTGATCAGGTTCATCCTTACCGGCGGACTGTCGGCGATCGTCGACTTCGGGACCTACCAGCTGATGCTGCACTTCGGGCTGTATATCCACCTGGCCAAGGCGATCAGCTTCGTTCTGGGCACCACCACCGCGTACCTGCTCAACCGGCGGTGGACATTCCAGGCTTCCGGTGGTGGCAGGCAGTTCGCGTCGGTGTTCGGTCTCTACGCACTTACCTTCGCGGTGCAGATCGGCGTGAATGCGCTGGTGCTCACGCTCGTGACACATAACTTTTGGGGGACCACGGTGGCCTACGTCATCGCCCAGGGCACGGCGACGGTCATCAACTTCGTCGTTCAGCGGACGGTGATCTTTCGTTATCCGTCGGCGCATTCGAGTTAGAACTGGTCTAGAAAGATCTTTGGGGTTAATTGTCGGTGGCGTGACATTCGGTCTCATCGTCGTCCTCCAGGCGACCGCGTAGTCGCTCCAGCTCCAACCGGAGCGTGCCGACCTCCTCGGCCAGAGTGCGCGTCTGTTCCTCCAGCTGGCCCACCTCGCCAGACAGTTGCAACGAGATGGCGAGCAGCACGACTAGCGACACCACGAACAGCAGATTGCTGGGCACATGGATCCCGAAGAGGGTGGCCCCCCGGTAGAGCAGCGACGGAAAGATCGCCAGCATCAGGGTGCCGACCGCGGCGGCTACCCAGATGGCGGCGTACTTCTCACGCAGCCGACGGCGCCGCAGCAGCTCGAACACCAGCACCAGCAGAGCCACCGCAAGTACCACGGTTCCTACCGTGAGGCGGTTCATTGTTATCCTTGCGCCAACAGGTCACGCGGGTCGGTGGCCGGCACTTCACGCATCAGCGCGAGTAGGACGGCGACGCCGACACGGATGAGATGGGCGGTCGCCCTTAGCGGCCCTTGGCTCGCCGTGCCCGTAGTTCGCGCCCCCATCTCCACCGGCACCTGTGCAATACTGAGTCCCACTCGGTGCGCGATGATCAACGACTCCACGGTGTCGCCCAAATACTCCTCGGGATAATGCTGAGCAAACACAGGTATAGCTCGCGGCCCGGCAACCCGAAATCTGGACGTGGGGTCGGTCAGTCGTGTCCCGGTCACCCTGCTCAGGAGCATCGTGAGCGAGTGCATGGCCCAGCGGCGCGGTCCCCGGACGCGGTAGCTGCCCCGGCCTGCGAACCGGGCGCCGACCACGACATCCGCTGATTCTGCGGCGTCCAACAGCCCCGCAATCTCTGCCGGATCGTGCTGGCCGTCGGCATCCATTTGAACCACGTAAGTGACGCCATGGATACGGGCGTAGCGGAAGGCCGCCCATCGCGCCGCCGACGCCGAGGTCGAAGGGCAGCCGCAGCACATCCGCGCCGGCGGCACGAACCGCCGCACCGGTGCGATCGGTCGAGCCATCGTCTACCACGAAGGCGCTTCTGTGCCTGGGAGCAGACGAAGCACGCGTACTAATAATGGACGGTGCGCCAGATGCTGTTGCCGGTGTCGGTGGGCAACGTACCGCCGGGGTGCGTGCGACGGTGCCCGGAGGCTGCGTCCATTCGGCGCCGAGCACGCGATGAACTGGCGTTCGGTGGAGCCGTAGAACTCGCACACCCGCGTCCGAATCAAAATGGCCCAGCACCCATTGCTCACGCGGTGGTCCGCTCTCATCAGTGGCCAGCACGGCCACCATCCTCGAGCCGGGAGTTGCACGACCCGAATGGGCGTCATCTCCGTAGCCGTGGCCAGTGACAGACACGCGGAGAAGAGTCAGTGCTGACGACGGGTCGGATCACAGCAGTTCCACGCCGACGTGAAGCCAGGACCACGCCGCCTTCCCAGTTCGACCGTGCGTCCGGCGTGTCGGGGACGAGCCCGGCGCCGCAGTACAGGCGTGCGCCGTGGCCGTCGCCGTCGTCGCGTGGACTGCCGTACAGCCCGCTCGCGGTCTGGCACAGGAGGCAGGCACACGATTCCAGCGCTCGCTGTCGCCACTGCACGTGCTCGACGGGTCGGCAGGACGCGCGATCAACTCTCCGACGTCTCGGGCGCGCGACTGTTGCCGGGACAACATCAAGGTCCGGCAGTGTCATAGCCTGGTGAAGCGTTCCTTGCGGCCCAGTGCGCGCAGCCGCAACCACTCGCGCAGGCCCGCGGGGTCGCGCCGGGTGATGAGGAAGTACCAGCCGAAGCGCAGCCACTCCTGGGGCAGCAGGCGGCGCATCCCCGGCTGAGCCATCAGATAGCCCCGGTTGCGATAGGTGAAGAAGCGCTTGACCTCGTTGTCTGGGTACTGGGTGTGCATCCGGCCGCCGAGGATGGGACGGAACTCCTCGGCGCCGTCCGGATGCAGGTACGCCGTGTGCAGGCAGGTGCCGAACGGGAGCCCGGAGCGCACCAACCTGCGGTGCACCTCCACCTCGTCCCCGCGGACGAACAACCGCAGGTCCGGCACCCCCACGGCATCGATGCAGCCTGCAGAGAACAGGGCCCCGTTGAACAATGAGGCGTAGCCGGCGAGTAGTTCCGCGCTGCCGAGCGCACTGCGGTGGCGGTGCCACACCACGCCCTGGCGCATCGGGAACGCCAACCGGTCCGGCTCGTTGATGTCGCACACGACGGGGGACACCGCCGCGAGCTGGTATCGTTGCGCACAGTCGAGCAGGGTGCCCAGCACCGCGGGTCCCTCCGGACGTCCGTCGTCATCGGCCAGCCATACCCAGTCCGCACCGAGGCTCAGGGCGTGCAGCATCCCGAGCGCGAACCCACCGGCACCGCCCAGGTTGTGCTGCGAGCCGAGGTAGGTGCTGGGTACCGCGGTGGCCTCGACCAGCTCGCGTACCCGCTGCTCGTTTCCGTTGTCGACCACGATCAGGTGATCCACCGGACGGCTCTGGCCGGCAACCACCTGCAGCGACTCGGCCAACAGCTCGGGGCGATGCCGGGTCACCACCACGGCCACCACCTGGGGACCGCCGTCTCCGACGATCCGGGCGGGCTGGGTCACCCGCGAGCCGCCAGGCCCAGCGTGCCGCCCACACTCGCGCTCGCGGCCGCTGCCTTCGCTGCCTTTGCGTCTTCTTCGGCGATCTTCTCCACGGCCCGGTCGATGTCCTTGGCAGCGTCAGGGCCCTTATAGCCCATAAGGACCTCACGGATCGTGCCGTGCTGGCGGACGGTCCCATGGTCGATCCACATGGCCGAGTCGCACAGCTGGATGAGAAACTCGTCGGAGTGGCTGGCGAACACCAGGATTCCGGAACGCTTCACGAGGTTCTGCAGGCGTGTCCTCGCCTTGGTCAGGAAATCCGCGTCCACGGCGCCGATGCCCTCGTCGAGCAGGAGAATCTCCGGGTCGATGCTGGTCACGACGCCCAGCGCCAGCCGTACCCGCATACCTGTCGAATAGGTGCGCAGCGGCATGGAGATATATTCACCGAGCTCGGTGAAGTCAACGATTTCCTCCATCTTTGCCACCATCGACTTGCGGGTCTGGCCCAGGAACAGCCCGCGAATGATGATGTTCTCGTACCCGGAGATCTCCGGGTCCATGCCGACGCCGAGGTCGAACACCGGTGCCACGCGGCCGCGCACCACAGCCTTGCCGCGGGTTGGTTCGTAGATGCCGGACAACAGTCGCAATAAGGTTGACTTGCCCGCGCCGTTGTGGCCCACCAGACCGACCCGATCACCGTGCTTAAACTGGATGGAGACGTCGCGCAGGGCTTCCACAACGACGACGTTGCTCTCGTTGCGGCCGACCGCCCCGCCGGCCTTGCCGAGGAAAGCCTTCTTTAGCGAGCGGCTCTTCGCGTCGAAGATCGGGAAGTCGATGCACGCGCCGAAGGTCTCGATGCCAACGTTGTCAGTCACTGTCATTCACACCCAGTAGGCCACGCGGGCCCGGTAGTTACGGAGGAAAAAGAGCGCTACTGCCCAACCGACAACCGTGATGGCCAGCACGATGTACCAGTGGTAGGCCTGTTGGTCCTCCCCGAGCATTGGTGCCCGAATGATGTCCAGGTAGTGGTACAGCGGGTTGATCTGCGCGAGGTTTGCACGCTCCGCTTGCGCACCACCGTTCTTCAGCAGGATCTTCTCCGACCATACGATCGGCGTTAAGAAGAACAGTAGCTGCACAATGCTGCCGAGGATCGGTGAGATGTCCCGGAACCGGGTGGAGATGATGCCCGCGACGATGCCGACCCACACTCCGTTCAACGCGAGCAGCGCCAGCGCGGGGAAGGCGGCGATCACCGTCCAGTGCAGCGGTTTGGGGAAGAGCACCAGCAGAATGAAGTAGATGATCAGGTTGTGCCCAAACAGCAGTACCTGGCGCCACACCATCCGGTACACGTGCACGCTCAACGGGGCTGGGAGTTGCTTGATCAGGCCCTCGTTGGCGACGAACACGTCGGCCCCCTCGAGGATGCAGCCAGCGATCAGGCCCCAGACGATCAGACCCACGGTGAGAGATGGCAGAAAGTCGGCGATCTCCTGTTGGAACAACTGCGAGTAGAGCAGCCCCATGGCCAGCGCGGTGACACCCATGGAGATGGTGATCCAGATGGGACCGAGGAACGAGCGACGGTAGCGCTGCTTGATATCCTGCCAACCGAGGTGCGCCCACAGCTCCCGCTGGGCCAGCCCGGATCGCAGATCACCGAACGCACGAGCAAAGCTACGGGAATCGGACTGACGCACGGGTGCGGGGGTCTCGACGCTGGCTATGGCTGACACGATCGCCCAGACTACCTGCCGCGGCCGCGGGTGACAGTGTTCCGCGTCGCACTCCGGTAACCTGAGGCAGCTTGTATTTGTCTAGGTGAGGATTCTTGGTGCCGCTCTCTGCGTTGACCCGCACATCCATCACCGGCGCCACGGTGGCCGTCGCGGCTGTTGTGTCGCTGGCCGGCTGTTCCAACAGCGGTTCGGCTACCGCTCCGGCGCCGATCACCACTGCCGCGCCG
>JAABVA010004507.1_pt1 | contig 12861 bp, 11 predicted proteins | sample 5560331 | NCBI WGS metagenome assembly JAABVA01 (sample SAMN12812661, study PRJNA571458) | rock metagenome | isolation source: Antarctica rocks | place: Antarctica: Victoria Land, Mt New Zealand sud | collected 2016-01-07
TTCCGCTATCCTCCGTTATTTGTGAATGAAATCTACAGCCTCATTTTGCCAAGCTATCTAAGCTTAGATTAACCGCACCTCTCAATGATTGGCTTACCATCTTACCTTACTACAGAGTAGTAACCAATGTCAAACATAGAAGGAGTGGCTAGTGAAATGAACATGTAATCATAAGTGTCTAGCTACTCTATGGAAATGTGACCCTATAAGAAGACCTTTTATCAGCAAAAGAAAAAACTTTTATCTGTAACAAACTGTTTGTTCTAGCAAACTTCACATGTTCCTGAAACCTCTGTAGAGCTTCAAAATCACTAAGATAACAAAATGAGACTGAAAATTTGACATACTCTCTCAGTCTGTTTTGATGACAGTAAGGTAAGGTAAAAAACAAAATTTCATAGCATCTCATCAACTCTAGAAGTCAATAAAACAATATTAAAACATCTTTAACTCAATTTAAATAAGTATCTTTGAGATATTGAAATCTCAATTGTTCTATCACTAGATCACAGAGTCTTTGTTAGTGATTGATTAAACTAATAAAATTGATAAAATAAGTAAATTTCAGTGTTAAAAGTGACTTTATAAGTCTGTTGATGACTATATTACTTATAAAAATATAATTAAGATAAATAAGTCTGCAGAATTTAACTTCTCTTATGAAGTGATGATATATATCAATGTATTTCATTTTAATGTAAAACTCAGAGTTCTTAATCAAAGCAATAGCTTTCTGATTGTTCATTTAAATCATAATTGTCTTAAATTTCTTTAATTTTAGCTCTTTAAGTAATCTCTTCATTTAAACTGCTTTCTTTGTAGTCTCTGTTAAGATCATGTATTTCACTTCATAAAAGAATAAAATAACTGTTCTTTATCTTTTTAAACTTCAAAATGCTGATTTATTAATCATTTTAAATATATACTTTAATGTAAATCTTCTTAATTCAAGATCTTTCTCTCAGTCTGAATCTGAATACTTTAGCAATTTAAGTTGATTACTTAATTTATACTTAAAAATGATGTTTAGAATCTTTCACATATATTAAAATACTTATTTTAGAGTCTTTTAATGTATATCATTAAAGTTATGTGCAAACTGACTAAAAGTTGACACTGTATATGTGATGTTGAGTTGAATTTGTGTCATAATGTACATAAAAGATTCTATGATCTTTTAATATTGAGTTATTAACTCTGATTTAGCTATTCTGATAATCTTTATAAGATAGACTTTGAGTTTCATTGAAGTTGTGACTGTCTTAATATTCTGTAGACTGAAATCTTTGAGTACTTCTGTAAAATAAATCTTTTATGACAGAATAAGAGTTTGTAAAGTTCTATTTTGTGTAATTAGCATTTCTAAGTAATGCTTACAGACTTTACAGTCAGTTATTTTGAAATGATTACTTAATTTAATCTTAAGATCTAGAATTTTGTTCTTATTAAGTTCACATAAAAGAATATCATCAACATAAACAGCAACAATTAAGATTTTCTTTTTAAACATACTATTGTCTGTGTGAATTCATGTGTATTTGAGACTGACAAGAAAGCAGTATATTATCTTATATTACAGATAAGATAACTATTTTAACTTATATAGAACTTTCTTTAATTTATATATCTTGTCTCTCTCTTTCTCATATTCATTGAGTTAAATCACATAGACTTCTTCTTTCAAATTATTGTGTAAGAAAGTCATTTTGACATTTATTTGTTTCAATTTATAGTTATAAAACACAGCTATGATGAAGATAACTTTATAAATCATTGATTTAACAATCATTGCAAAGATCTCTTTGTAGTTAATTTTAAATTATTGTTTAAATTCTTTGATTATTCATCAAGTCTTATGTCATAAAATTGAGTCATCAGGTTCTCTTTTGTAATAATAGATTCATTTATCTCTTAAAGCTCATCAATTAGATAATAATGTCTTTAAAGTTCATGTAAAGTTAGTCATTAACAAGTTATACTCACTATTCATTGCTTTCTTTCAGTCTTTTAATTCATAACTTGTAATTATTTATTTAAACATTTAAGATTCATTCTTAAAGTCTTCTTTCTTTTTTATGACATCAACAATTACATTAAACATGATCAGATAGATCATGATTACTTTAAATTTTAACTTTATAAAGAATCATCTTTCTCTTTCAGAACATTAAGACTCAGCTAATACTGATTTATTAATTGTAAAGAAAATATTTATAACATCTTCTTTTTCTTTCTTCATTTCTTCTAACTGATTTAACAATATCAATATGAAAGAGTATGATGACACATACTTTGAAGATAATGATAATGATGAAAATTAAAAAATAAAATAAAAAAAATAACTGTACATTTTCTTGTTCTGCATTAACAGTGTGAGGTTGAGTGACTTTAGAAATTGAGACTGCAACTTTAACATTATAGATTGATGAATCTTCATTAAACTGTACATTTCTTGCTCTGATTACTTAGTCTATCTTTTTCTTTTTAGAAAGTTATACTTTATATTGATTTCTTTCTTTATATTTAACAAGAATTTTCTTATTGCTTTAAAGTTCAAATTTAGTCTCTATTATTCAGATCTTCTTTGAAATATACACATATGCTGTGCATTTAAAACACTGAAAATATTTAAGATTGATGAGGTTTGCTGATTTATTCTTATTAAAAGATTTAAATAATAGCTGAATTGAGATCTTGTTGTTTTTAAGAGCTAACATTGAGAATTAATTAAGAAGATAATATGCTGTTTTGACAGTCTCTGATCATAAAGTTTCAGAGACTTCACTATTCAGAATTATAACTTTAACTTTTGCTGTCAAAAGTTCATTACTTTTTTCTGTCACTTCATTCTGCTCTGATTCATAAGAAACTGTTGTTTCATAGATAATTTTGAGACTTTATAATCATTTAATGATGAGCTCATTCTTAAATTTCTTTTCATTATTAAGTTGTACTTATACAATTTGTAAATTCATCTAAATAAAAAGCATATTAAGAAATTATTCAATTTTGTCTTTTATCTGATCTTTTATTTTCATATTATAAATGTATTGTCAGCAGATAAGATCATCTGTAAAGACTATATATTATAAGAACTCATCATATACTTTTGATGTGACAAAATCAACAACATCAATGTAGATTAGTTCAGTCATCTTTGTAACTTAATTTTACAGTTTTCTTAAGATCTTCTTCTTTTGATTTGTTCTCATATAGACATCACATAAGTATAATAATGTTTTCATAAATTCTCATAAGTTGAGTCTCACTATTCTGAGATTCTTTAACACATTATTAAGACTTAAATTCTCTATATAATTAAGACATCAGTGTTAAGTAGTTCTTGAGATCTTGTTATCTTTAATGATTAACATAATCTTATTCTTGTTCACAGATTTTCTCATCATTAAGATTTAAAGATAATATAACTTATCTTTATATACTATATAATTAAGTATATTCTCTACTTTATTCTTTAAATATAATAATTCTGTTATGATGCTGGCGCCTCATTTCTTTTCCTCACACTAATTCACCATTATGGCCTTTCACCATTTCTTTTCATTTAGGTGTTCAATCTTGCTTTATTCATCATTATGAGAAATTGCTTCTGTCTGCCTACCATTATGATGTAATAGTCAGACAACTATATAGCTGAGACTTCTTGCTTACTTAGCAAGACAGCTTTTTATCTCTTAACATTATCTGATGATAACAATTTGATAGCATCAACAGTGTTTCATCAGAACAATTATTAATTATTTATTAAGATTCTAGCTTGCTAGACTGTCAGTTCTACAGCTTGACTTCTGCACTGCATTAAATAATGACAAGATCAATAGATTAAATTGTTAAGAAATCTCATCATCTTACTATCACATTACACTGTTCTTTTGCTTCATAACTTCATCTTATAGTCAAAATGTTTCTCAACTCATCAAGCTAACAAAGATCTCTGACAAATTCTCTTTATCTAATTTATTAAGACTATCTAATCATACAGTAACTCTAGCTTATCAGCTTAGAAAGTATAAATCAATAAATCTTAACTTTATCTCATTCATATCTGACAACATTGTCACTCTTATTCACAGAGTTACAACTCTATACAAACAGTTAAGTATTCAAGAAATTTAAGCTGCTTTCTTAGCATCTTCTGACATATTCTTTTTTGCTTAAGCACATAACTAAACTCTATTCAATTCAGTACTACAAACCTTTAGCTAGAATGCAGTGATATTATATATAGATTCATTCTTTCTTCAGTGAATAGTCAGTCAGCAGTCAGAGATTGACAGTATGTTTAATTCAGACTTATTAAATCTCTTTATAGTCAGACAAAGACTACAATATTTCATCATCACTTCATTAAAAATTGATCTAAATATCTTAGAGCATTCTATCACATCATAAGCATCTCAAGTTGCTGAGTTCAAGTCTAGCTTCAGCATTACTGAAAATATTCTCTGAAATTCATCACAAAGCATGATGAACAATGATCAGAATGTTAATTCATAAAATAATAATGATAATACATCTTTCTCAGCTAATATAAATCTTATTGTTTAAACACAGATTCTGCAGATCATTGCTGTGTCAATTGCTCAATTATAAGAATAAGATGTCTCACAGTGAGATATACCTGAGTTACTCAGTTCATTTGGCTCTTCTAATTCTCACAGAGATGATGTTAATGACAATGATAACTTTTGTGAAGATAACTTGACTTAAAAGTCAGTCAATATTAACTTATTTTATTCAAACTTGCTTAAGAAGTGAGAAGACAGCAATATTGTTAATAAGAATAACAAGAATTATTATTAAAATGTCTATATCTTCACTAATTAAGTCAGAGTGATGACTATTACTCAAAATGTTAAGCAAATATGTCAAAATCTTGACATTAATCTATGCAAAGAAGCAGAACTGTAATGAAATAGTTAGCTATCAGAGATCATTCATCTTGAATTAATAGCTCATTCTAATGATGTTAAAGAATAATGTAAGACACTAAAGAAATGCTTTAAAGTATTGCTCAGTGAGGCTTGAAATAAGTTTAACTTGATCAGATACATTATTGAAGACATTAAAAATTGTTGTAGCTCAATAGAATACATTATTACTCTTATGATTGTTGTCAAAAGCTGTGATTAAGATGAATCAGAATTCAATCTAATAATTTAGATATAAATACATATTGATATGTCTCTCTGATGAGACATTAATGAATTTAAGAATGAAATATCTATTGAAGATTTCATTAATACTCTTTTAGTCAAATAGATGAATTGATATGATAGCTATTTGTACAATTCTTAATCTGATAGATTCATTCAATGAAATCAGCAAGATCAGTATGATTGCAACAATTATGATTAAGATAACTATGACTGTCAATCTTTCTCTTACTCATTATATTCATTGTTAAGATATGACAATTTCTCATATTCATTCAGATCACAATAACAGCCTAATAATCAGTCACAACAGTTTTAACTCTGTTTGCAAGATACTCTGTTAAACACTTAATTGAGCTTTAAGATATCTCTTTAAATTATCTTTAAAAATAAAAGACTGTCATCTGAGATAAACACATTGAATTAAAGATTTAGAAATCAGATTAAAAAACTGTTTAACTGTTTAAACAGAGACAATAAGTTCTCATGATGAGACAATTATGATGAATAAAGTGACTAAGCATACTTCACTTAAAAAGTAAATCTCTCTGAGAACAAATCTTCTGTTGATGATCAGACTGACTATTAAGAATTTGAGAATGTCTATTACAATGATACATATCAGAAAGTCAATATGCTCAATATTTAGAAAGAAGAAGAGATCTATGAGCTGAATTAAGAGCAAGAATTGAAGAACAAAAAGAATGAAAAAGAAGCTGTAAACATAAATTACATAACTGAAACACAAAATGACTATTACAGCTGTCATAAAATCTTTCTGTTCAACAATAAATTGCACAAGCATGTGTATGATGAATGCAACAACAGAAAATTGATTAAACAGAAGCTTAATAAGACAATTTAGAAGTCAAAACTCATTAAACTGTCAGAATCTACACTGATTAGATCTATAGTTAGCTCATCTTCTTATATATCTATCAATTATGATTTTCAAGACTGAAGATACATTACTGTCTTAACAAAACTGACACTCACAGCAAAAGAAGAGTTAATCTGTCTTAATATAGGCTGCATTATGAGTCTAATTGACAGAAGCTTTTTAAAGAAACAGATTTTAGATATCTTAATTAAATGAATCTTATCACTCATTATGATTTGAGAATTAAGAACTAAAACTCATCATTATGATAAATACATCATTCTGATCATCTATCTGTCTAACAATAACAATTGACTAGCAGTAATCATTAAAGAGATGCATATTGTCAATAATCTGAAGATTAAGATACTTATAGACATCAACATTCTCATTTTAGAGAATATTTCTATTATGCTTTTAAGCAGAAAAGCAATTGTGAGTAGTTGTGACAACATTGAACTATTATTAACAGTCATTACACAGTTAATTGACTCAGTGCAAAAGACTATAATGACTTACAAAAATATGATTATACAGCTCAGAAGTCACACAAATGTGCTAATAGTTAAGACTGCTCTATCTTAAAATTGTGATCTTCTGTTTAAATTAGATTGTCACACAGAGAACACAGCAATATATGCTTACATTGTTGATTATACTTTATTGACAATATAAGTGCAAAATGACTTAAATGTGTCTCTTGTCATTTCATGAAAAATCTGTCTTAATTATGTTGTGAAATATGAAGCTGACAGATATTATTTAGTCAATTTGCAGAATTCAGAACTTGCAGCCTTCACAATTAAAAAATGAGCAAATTAAATTAAAACATGTTTTTAAAGCTTGTTGATTACAGCAACAGCATTTTATCTGAGAATGATGATTAGCTCTAAGAAAAAGATTATGCATAAAGTAATGATTTATGAGTCTAATGCTGTAGCAACTCAAATCACAACAGTTATATACTCATATTCTCATCTTTGAACAGACTGAGACAACTTGATAAAGATCTTAGAGAAAGAATGAATGAATATTTCACTCATTAATGATTAAAAGACTCAGTACAAGTCAGAACAAGTATGTGTATACTTAGTTGAGTAAAAGAACTGTGAAGTAATTGATATGATGTTTAACAAATTACAGACACAAAGTCACTTAAAGTGAACTACAAGCTTTATTTCTTTTATTTATCTCTGTTTCATGATATGAAAAAACCTACTGAATGAGACTTAAAAAGACAGAGTAGTAGTTAATATCTGAGCACTTAACAAAATTATCATGTTAAATATCTATTCAGTATCTAATCAGACTAACATTTTGACTGCAGTTTAAGAAGTTAAATATATCTTTACAGTTGACTGCAGCTTCTTCTTCTATCAGTAAAGAATAAAATAGACATATCAGCACTGTCTGACTGTCATCTTACATTGAGATCAGAAAATCTTTAAGATTGTAGTTATAAAGTATTGAAACTCATCAACATATGTTCAATAAATGATTGATAGAATTCTACAACAACAGAGATTATACATTAGAACTTATGTTAATAATATTGTCATTTTCTTCAATATGTTAAAAGAGCACTTGAATAACCTTTACAACATATTTAGCATATTAGACAAAATGAAAATCTATTTTTTATTAAAGAAGTTCTATCTAACATATTCATTCATTTAGCTGTTGAGTCAACAAGTAAATGCTTTGAGTCTTGTGACTTCAGAAGACAAATTAATTACAATATTTAGAATTAAATTCTCTTTAAGTCTAAGTCAATTAGAAAAGTATCTTGATTTAATTGACTATCTGCAACAATATATCTCACATTACACAGCTATCATCAAGTTATTTCAGCAGCAAAAAATCTTCTTAAATCAAGATCTTCAAGCAAAAGAGACAAAAGAAAATGCTAAAAAGTGAATAATCATTATTATCAGACTGAATAAGTCAATCTTAAAGAAGCTAAATATCTTTCATCATCTTCAGTCTCTATTCTCTTGATTAATCATTCTAATGCATTTCTTATTAAAACAGCAACTCTACATTGATCTAAATGTGTTCAAAGAATTCAGCTTTGAAGCACATATATATTACACAAAAGAGTTCACTGAAGACAATACTTCAAAACAAAAGTTCATGAAGTCTGTTCTATTTCTAAGCAGACTGCTTCAAGATGTCAAAATGTGATATTGATTAACTGAACTTAAAGTGACAGAATTGATCTGAATAGTTAAGAAGATCAGATACATAATAGAAGTGACAGTAAAAAATGTGATTATCTACATTAATTATGTAATCTCAGTAAGAATTAGCTGTCAGTTCAGTCTAAATATCATCATGATGAAGAAGCTTAACTTACATCTTATTTAAACATCTAAATATCTTCAGTACTTTCATCTAAACATTCACTATAAGTCTGAAAAATCAAATATAATATTAAATGCTCTGTCTTAATTGTTTAGCAATAATGATATCTGCAAGCATTTAGTCAATCAGAAGAATTAATTAGAAACAGATAACTTTATATTGAAAGTCTTGCAGACTGACTTGAGAACAGTTATTTACATAAAGATCTTGATGAAAGTCTCAGATCAATTATGACAGAATATTAAGCATGAATATGTTAAAGAATCAAAATGAAAATACATTTTACAGATATTAGAAAGAAACAATGCTCTGAGATCTGACACTATGAGACTCTTATATGAAATAAGAAATGATCTTATCTTCTATAAAGATCTTGAGAAAGAGCCTTATCTATGTATATTAAAGAGTCTTTATGACAGAATGTTTAAGATAGTTTATGATGACATTGATTACTCAGAATATGTACAAATTCATAAGAGATTAATTGATTCACTTTATTTCTATAATTTATCAAAGAATCTTTATAAGTACATACAACATTGCTCACAATGTCAGCTCAGTTAAACATTACATTACAAGTCTTATGATGTCTTACAGTTAATAATTACATCTTCTCATTCTTTTCATACATTAACAATCAACTTTATTCTGATCTTACCATTATTAAAGTCAGATAAGTATAACACAATCATGTCAGTTACTGACAAATTCAGCAAAGCTATTACATTTATACTTAACTGAAACATCATAATGATAAAAGATTAAGCAATCACACTACTAAACTATTTAGCACTGCTAAACTGAGATTTATCTAAAGCAATCATATCAGATTGAGACTGCAAATTTCTGATGAGTCTATAAAAAGAAGTATTCAAGCAACTTAAGATAGACTTGCTTTACTTAAGTGTTTATCATTTATAAATAAACAGTAGCTCAGAAGCAATCAATTAAACAGTTAAAATTGCATTTCAATACTGATTAATAATTTTAAAAGAGTCAGATCTCTAATCATTTATACTGATACATCTACAAGTCACTTTAAACAACTTAATTAAGTACAGTTCAATCAGGCTCAGTCTTAATTAAATCATTTTTGATATGTAAATGTATAAAGTTATGAACTTACTTTAAGTAGAAGAGTCTAACACAAAGTGAATAGACTTTAATCATAATGAAGAATAGATGAAAAGAAAGTTAGTTACTTTTATAATGATGAATCAGTATTAGTTAATGCATATTGATGTTAAAGATGCAATAGCATACATCATTATGACAATGAAGTATTACTACAATTGAAAACATAAATCTCTTTACTTCAAGATGAAAGATTTGATAAATCTACATTTACACAAGAACTATATGCTACTCAGTCTAAAAGAAAAAAATAAAAAGCTGAGACAGCAGTTTATGAGCTTGCTGAAAGTTCTGAATTGTGTTGAAAAACTGATATATTAGCTGAAATTATTACTGAGTTGATGCATTCATGATGTTATATTAATAGCACACCTGAAATCAGCTTATATCAATGACTCATATTGGTGGTCAAGATCAGAAGAGTCAGAAGAAATTATAGTGAATAATGAAAAGAAGTGAGAAGTCAAAAAACTGCTGTTTAAAAGAACATATTAAAGAGACAGAGACATAACTATTAAATATCTAGTCTGTTAACTAGAGTATGGCTCAGAATTTGACAGCTGAATCAATATCAAAGATTTGAGAAATGTTAAAGAGCTAATGTAGCTGTATGAATTGAGATAAATGTCTAATGCATAACTATATAATAGCATTTCTTATTCAAGCAGTAAATTCCATATACACAATTTAAATTTAAATGACAGATATTAGAAAAGTAAATAAACATTTAGAAATAAATAACATCATTATTCATTAGAACTTTTATCAACTACTACTCTTTACATCTTTTATGCAATTTCAGCACTTCAATCATTTCTACAAGACACATACAGCACTCATTCACTCTTTATATCACAAGACATCAAAATAATTAATTAAAAGAAAAACTCAAAGTTAGTGAATTACAAACTATGATATGATGATGAATCAGGCAAAAAGATTGATACAGCTAAAGTAAGCAACATTTTTCAGACAGTATGAAAGAAATGAAAGCTCTACACTGAAATGTTAAATTACTTAGATGAATCATTATTAGATAAAGTAAGACTTGATGATTACAATGTTTATATGATTATATGAAAGATACAGAAAAACAAGAGAGATATAGTGTGATCTGCAGACTTCAATCAGCAGAGAGATATCAGAGTCTTAAGAACTAATTATAATAATGAGATTGTTATGATAAATAACATTGATAAGAACTGCTATGTCATTTTTAAGAGCTATTATCAGTTATGTGAAGAAGAGAAAAGAGAAGCAGATATAAAGATGTATTACAATACACATTAAATTAAAGATGATGAATTACTTCAATTTAATAACAAGATCATACATCTTAATTCATAATCAGCCTCTAAATCAAAGAAAACTGTTAAAGACAGCAAAGCAAGAACATTTACTATAAAAGTTACAAAAGTTGAACTGTTAAATCAAGTTAGCTTATTGCATTAAAACATTAATATGACTTTATCTATCAGAACAACATCATCACTAAAATTAACTCTGACTTTATTCATCATCATGATGTTGTCATCTACACTAAATCTAGCAAACATAATGACATCATTACTTACTTCAAATCTAATAACAAAGCTCATCTTAAACTTCTTTACTCAATCAACACTGTTGTTAAAGCCAACACTTCAAGACTTAATTGCATTCAATATTATCACTGTATCTACTGAAATGATTACATCATCATAAATAACAATCAGCTTCAATGTCTCTACATTATTTACTATATTTTACACATCTAAACAAAAGACAGATGAAACAGAACTTAATGTTTTCTTAATAGATAAATAATAGCTGATGAATCTACTTATTTTAAGATTAGCTGCAATATCAATTAAATTACAATCTCTACTTGCTGCAATTCTTATCATCAACATATTTCTTTTACAAGCAATAATAGAAAAATTACTTGATAGCTTTACTTAACTAGATGTATATTTGAATGAACAAATAAAGACAGTGACTGAAGTATAAAGCTATATTGCTGAAGTAAAGAATTGCATTATTGTTTTAAAAGAAAAACTGAGCATTATTAAAGATTATGCAGTGAAAACTCAGAGCATTTTTGTGAAGATAATTGATATATTAAGCTTCATTATTGAATATTTAAGAAAGAATGACAGAATGGCAGATGCAGACATGATTGAGGCAGCAGAAAATAGATAAATAATGCTGAATATGAAGAATGAGAGTTTCTTGATGAAGTGCAAGAATAAGAATGAATAAATGAAGTAATGTTAAAATGAGTGAAGTAACATCAGAAACTGATATATTTTTTGTAATCAGCAACTTGTTATAACATTGATGTCTCATTTCTTTCTCTCACACTAATTTGTCATTATAACCTTTCATCATTTCTTTTCATTTAAGCATTCAATCTTACTTTATTCACCATTATGAGAAATTGCTTCTGTCTACCTACCATTATGATGTAATAGTTAGACAACTATATAGCTAAGACTTCTTGCTTACTTAGCAAGACAGCTTTTTATCTCTTAACATTACCTAATAATAACAAATTCATTCTTAATTTTAACTGATATTTCTTTCTTTTTAATCATTTCAATTAAGAAGAGATTGAGCTCTATATTAGATATAAGATAAATGTTCATTAAAATGATATTTTAAATCTTTTCATCACTATTCTTTAGGTATAAGTTGATCATTTTTATTTCTTAAGTGTGCATCACTTCAGACACTTTTCTTATAGAGAATTCATTATTGAATGTTTTGATTGAGCTAAATGCAGAGAGATCACAACACATATGTTATGTTGCATTAAAGTCAGCTATTTATGACATCTTATTAACTATAAGACTATAGTTCTCTATTACAGTCAAGATCACTGTGTTCTCATTATATTACTTATCTTTAAAACTTAAAAATTTCTTTTTCTCTTTCTCTTTCTTCTTTTTAGTCTCTTACTTCTTCTTTATCTCTTTAAACATCTTTTTTGAATGTAACTTTCAGTAATTATTCTTAGAGTGAACTGCTTTCTTACAGTAAATATATATCTTATTTTTATTCTTATTTGTTAAAAGGTGGCACCACACTAATAGCACAGCTATCGTGGGTTATATATCTAACACTCCCCCTAACCCGCGATCGGCCCGCAACCGACCCGCAGGTGTAAAGGGTGCGCGCAGATGGCGGTTCGAACTCGCGACCTTTTGGACTTACTCCCTCACCATGGACTTGAACCACCGGCAGAGGTGGCCTAGGCGCCACTTTACACAAGTTATCACACACTAACCCGGGCTCATAACCTGTTAAAAGGTGGCACCACACTAA
>JAABVA010004510.1_pt1 | contig 12858 bp, 16 predicted proteins | sample 5560331 | NCBI WGS metagenome assembly JAABVA01 (sample SAMN12812661, study PRJNA571458) | rock metagenome | isolation source: Antarctica rocks | place: Antarctica: Victoria Land, Mt New Zealand sud | collected 2016-01-07
ACAGCGCGGCCGCGGCCTGGTCCATCCCCAGCACCGCCGAGTCGTCGACGTTGACCACCGGGCGGCCAAGGTCCACGGTCGGCACCAGGTCGATCAGGTCCTCCCCCGCCAGCACCCGGTACCACGACGACACCGCCGCGAGACGCCGCGCCACCGACGCCGGCGCCATGCCCTGCGCACTCAACTGCGCACCCCACACCTGCACATGCCGACGCCGCACCAACAGCGGGTCCAGCTGGTGCGCCGCGCACCACCGCGACCACGCAGCCAGATCGCCGTGATAGGCGCGGCGGGTGTGCGGGGAACGCCGTGCCGCCAACCACGCCGCGGTCACCTCCGCCACCTCCACTCGCCGGGTCGTCACCTTGACCGCGGGCATCGGGTCGGCGGCGACGCCAGCGGCGGGCACCGGCGGCGCGAGGAGCTCAGCGCTCATACCCGCCACCACGCTCCGCCTCACGGTGCGGACCGAGGCCGTACCGCGGGCCCGGCGCCGGGGTGTCCCGGCCAAGGTTGCGGCGGTTCGCGAGCTGCTCGGTGATGCTGCGGGGATGGGACAGACCAGCGATCCGCGCCGCCTCCGACCCCGCACCCTGTTTGGGCGCCGGTGCGAGGTCGCGGTCGAGGGTCATGCCCCGGAAGATCGGGACCAGCGACGCGGGTTCGGGGGGCCAACCCGGGTAGCGGGGGCTGCTGCGTTCGGCGGCCTGGTTCCACTCCGCCCCGCTGATCCGGTCGAAGTCCAACCGATACGGGCTGCGCTCGGCCAGCTGGGTGAGGAGGAGCTTGGTGGCGCGGCCGTTGCCCTCCCGGAACGGATGCGCGTGGTTGACCTCGGCGTAGAAGCGGCCCATGGACTGCGCGAAACCCTCCCGATCCAGCTGCGCCCAGTCAGTGCCCGCGGCAACCTTGGCTCCCTCCCCCACCCGCATCTCCAGCTCCCCGCGGTAATCGGCGAACGTGGAGGAGTTCTTGGACATGTTCACCGTGCGCCACTGCCCCGCCCACTCGTACACGTCACCGAACAGGTGGGCGTGTACCACTTGCAGGTGCGCGGCGTCGAACGTGTCCGGGACCGCGACGTGGCCGTCGGTGATCTCCTGCTGCCGCTGCGCCGCGTACAGGTATTCCACCCGGCGCAGCCCGCCGGCATCGGTAACACCCAACTCGTTGGCCAACACGGTGGTGCCCGGCCAGAAATAGTCGTCCCACTCGTAGTGCCGGGCCATCAACCGGCGGCGGCCTGGTGGGCGCCTTCCTGCCCGGCGAGCATCAGCACGCGGGCCGCGAACTCGGCGTCGGTCAGCTCGCCGCGCGCCCGGGCGACGAGCAGCTGCACGTCGGCCTCGGTGGGTTCCAGCCCTTCCAGGCGGCCGTTGGCCAACGCATCCGACAGCGACTGCCGGGCCCGGTCATCGGGCAACCGTGCCCACAGGCCGGGCCACTGCCGGGCGTAGCGGCACGGGGTGTAACTCATCGTGGTGCCTCCCTCATAGGGGGTTCTCGGGACTCAGGTGTTGTAGACATAATGCACAAGTGCGGTGCCCTGGTATCTGCCGCCAACCTCCACCAGGGTGTGGGACAGCTGCTCGATCCGCACCGACTTGAGGTGCTCCGCGCGCAGATCGCTCAGGAAGGCGCTGACCTCCTCCGCCAGCCGAACCATCGCCGACGCCGCATCGTTCGCCTGGGCGACGACAACCCCGCGGGTGCCGTAGCTCTGTTCCATATTTCCCCCTGGTGGTTGGTGGTCCGAGCCTACCGCCGGGCACCGACAGAAAGTGCACGATAATGCCGGTTATCGTGCACTCCCCGAACCGGCAAGGTCACGCCCCCCGCGCGACTCATCCGGTGCTACTCGGTGGCCAAGCGAATGATCAGCTCTGAGACGTCTTGCGGCACCCAAAAGAAATACTGGCCATCCTCCTTAGTCTTCACATACGGCGGGAAGCCCCCGCACCGGCGCTCGGCGGCACCGAGCATGCCCGCCGCCTCGGTGTTCTTCAGGCCGAGGGCGTTGTAGAGCTTCGGCCAATGCACCCACTGCTCCGGCTCATGCGCCAAGAGCTTGAGGAACGGTCGCCAGTACTCGCTCTCGCCCCCGGCGTAGTTGCGCCGGACCGCGTCGGTGGTCAGGCCCGGCCCGGCGGCGCGCAGGGCATCGGGATGCACGCCTTCACCATCAACTCGCGCATCGCGCAGCGTCGGCGCGGCCGGCCCTGCCGTCGGCGGCGGGTCGTAGAGCGTCGCGACGTACGCGGCGAGATCACCGGCGCGGCTCTTGGGAATGGTGCTCGTGTAGTCGACGAGGTGTTCGTCGAAGGTCATGGCTCTGTCCTCCTAGCGCTGGGGCGGCGGTGCACCGCTCGTCTGGAGAAAGGCTAGCGAGCTCTCAACAAAGCTCTCAAGCCATTACAAATAGCTCGCAAGTAAAGTTTACTCGCTGGAAGCTATTTTCAATGCTCAAGTTGGAGGTGGACACTTCACTAGGGGCGCGCGGACTTCTCCGTGGTTCGCGCCGCCGCTCATCGCTGTACGCACCGGGTGGGGCCGATCGCAGACACACGTTGGTGCCGACCACGGTGAGGCCGGCGTCCTCCAGGGCGGTGGGCCACCGGTGAGCGATGGCGGTCTGCGCGGTGCTCAGCGGAATCAGTCCGCGACACGTGGCATGGTTGCGGGTGGACTCGATGCTGTCCTTCGGGTTAGGAATCGGTCCCACTTCGAACCAGAGGTTCGCCACGTCAGTAGCACTGCCGGGGTCTCCGCCAAGCTCAAGCGGCAGTTCGTGGTCCAACTCTCCCCGGGCGTCGGGGGCGAGTCCGTACGCGCGCGCTGAGGCCGCTTTGATCTTGTCCGTGACCGCGACAGGTGGCGCACCGTGGCGGTCCACCCGGCCCGGCAGATCGTGTCGTGAATGTTCGCCTGCGTGACCGCAGGGTTGATTGCTCCGGGGCTGCACACCGGGTCGGGTAGTGGTTGGCCGTTGAAGGTGCCGGTGTGACACGTTCCCGGCGGGGGCATCGGAAACCCGATGGCGCCAACCGGGGCCGGGGTGTGGGCACCCGTGGTGGTGTCGAGGGGAGGTTCCGTCGCCGACGTCACCCCCACATTGCTGGTGGTCGGGGCGGCACTGGGCGGGTTCGTCTGTGACGTCGGCGCTGCGGTGCAGGAAGCGCACACGGTGATGCCCGTGCCCGCCACCACGGCGAGCAGCATCGCTCTTCTGGGTCGACTCATCGTGGCCTCTTTCATCTCAGCGCAGCATCGGTGGTGATGGTGTGTAGGCGTTCGGTGGCCGCTCGTTGGGCGCGGCCGATGCTCAGCAGGTGCTCGAACAGCTCGTCCTGGGGCAGTTGCTCCGCGGCGGCGGTCAACGATGCAGCGGCGAGGTGGAAGCCACGCCGGTAGGCGGCGGAGACCACGGTGATGGCGTAGTGCCCGGCCGCTTCGGGGGCACCGCCGGCCATCGTGGCATCGGATAGGGCACGGCTGAGCTGGTTCCCGTGATGTCCGACGGTGCGCCCGGTCTGGGTGAGGGCCGCGGCGATGCTCGCCGGGTCGTGCGGTATGCCAGCCTCGACCTGCTCAGCGATCACCGTGAACAGCTCCCCGTACACCGGGCGCTCAAAGTCGCTACCAGTCAGGGCGCCGATGATCGTGCGGGCCACCGCCGCACTGGACCACAGCAGCGAGCACAAGCACAGAGCTTCGGCGTCGGTCCGCGGGTCATCAAGCAGATCCCCCGGCCTCGATGGGCTCGTACTCGGCGACCAGCTCGGCGGCCTCGTCGTAGCTGCGGTGCTGCCCGGATGGTGCGGCGCTCATCACGGTGTCCTCCCCTCCTGGTCGGCAGTGTGCCGGGCGCGACCGACGTTCGCGGTATTGGTGTACTCGGGTGTTTCGCACTCCGGTCCGGGTGGTGTGCGATGAAAACTGTTGGGTGACAACGGTGCTGGTGGTCCCGGTCTAGGTCCCGGTCCAACCTTTCTTCTGCCCCGCTGGCAAGGCCGAAGGGCGGCGGGTGAGCAGGAGCGCAGTACCCGCGGAGCGGGCATTGCCCCTGGTAGAGCGGAGCGGGCCAGGGGTACGCAGCGACGAGCACCCGCAACACTGAGAGCCCAGCGGGGAGGAGAAGGAAACACTCTCGCCGCACCGGGGCGGTGTAGGCGCGTAGCGGTCGGCCCGGTTCCGTGTCGGGGGTTTGGGGGTACGTAAGTGCTCATGCCGGCGCCGGTGGTTCGGTGGGGAGCATGGCGAAGGGGTTGTTGGTGAGGTCGCGGTAGAGCTGGGTGAGGAACGCGGCCAGGTTGATGCGGTCCCGCTCGGCGTCGCCGGTGGGCGGCGCGTCGCGGATCAGGATGGGTTCCTCCGCCCCGATGCGAATGGTGCACAAGTCCATCGCCGTATCGGGGTGGGTGGTGGCGTGCTGGGCTTGCAGCTGCACAACGGTGCCGAGGGCTTCGGCGAGGGCCTGGTCGGCGTCGGTGGCCGCGCCGGTGCGGACGGTGTCGTTGTGGGTGACGGTGTAGGTGAGCATGGTGACCCTTCCTGGGTGCTGGTGGCCCGTCGTTGTTTGGGCCCGGTCGGATCGAGGGTGCCGCGCCAGCGGTGACCTCGATCCGACCGGGCGGGCGTTCTGGGGATAACGGGGAGGGTGGGGACAATTACGCCCCGCCCTCCCCCGGGGTGGTTAGGAGTACGGCGGCAGTGTGGCGTTGGCGATGTCCGCGGCCTGGGTGAGCATGGCGAGGCTGCTGGCGTGGGCGTGCTGGTCGAACACCCGGAACAGGATCACCCCAACCTTGATGTGCAGGCAGTTCCGGCGGTGCGCCCACCCACCGAGCCGGGTCGCGGACACGGTGAGGGTGCTGACCGTGTACCGGGGTACCTCGACGAAGCCGACGGAGATCGCCGGAAGGTAGGCCTCGTCCCCGACTTCCGCACTGAGAATGGTCGGGTCGAGGCGCTCGGGGATCTGCGCCGCCGCGTTGCGGGAGTCGGTCAGGGCGCCCGCGAGGGCGCTCACCTGGTCGGCGGCGGAGAACGTCAGTAGCAGGGTTCCCCACACGATCGACAACCGAGCCCCGTCCTGCCCCGCCCCGTGCACGTCGATGCGGGCGTGCTGGCGCCCGGCCAGCAATGCGATCGCACGGGTGCTGATGGTCTGGGCCTCGTCTGGGTTCTTCATCGTGTCGCTCTCCTCCTCTAGCGTCCCTGTTAGGTTTATCCGTGCCGTTAGGGGTGTTAGGTGTCAAGGTTGTTTGGGCTGGTGGTGGCATGTTTTTGGTGCGGGTCGCTCTGCTCTATACCCGGTCCGGGGTGTCGCCGGTGGCCTGTTCGTTGTGGGGGTCCTCGGTGGGGTTGAGGTGGTCGAGGATGCGGCGGGCGGTCTGGGTGACGGTGGTTGCGGCGGCGCGGACGGCCTCGGGGTCGCCGTGGGCCCATCCGGTGACGTAGCCGAACGTGGATCCGCTGGTGTCCACTCCGTGCGCGGCGGTGACGACGTAGGCGATGGACTCGGCCTCGATATCGCAGCGTCCCCGGCAGGTGCGGTAGGTGGGCAGGTCCTGCACGTGGCCGCACTCGATGTGCGCCAGCTCGTGGGCGAGGACGCCGACGGCGGCGGCGTCGTTCTCGGTGCCGCTGATCCGCACGATGCGGGTGCCGGGGTGGGTGTATCCCTCGGCGCTGCCGCAGTCCCCGCGGGTGAGGGTGTAGCCGTGCGCGGCGACCTGCGCGGCCAGGCCGTCCCACAGCCCGGCCGGTACCGCACCGGTGACCGGGCTTTCCCCGAGGTCGGGCAGCGGGTCGCCGTCGGTCTGGGCCACGTCGAATACGTAGGCGGGCCGGAATCCGCGCAGCACCTGCCGGGCCGGTGCCCCGTCCTTAGCGGTGTCCTGCCCGGTCGTCTTTGCTTCGTCCTCGCCTGTGTCGGTGGTGTTGTCGTCGCCGTGGGGTGCGCTGGTCGCCCGGTAGGTGCAGGGGGCGAGGATCGCGATGCCTTTCTCTCCCTTGCGGACGTGGCGGCCCAGGGAGCGCCAGGTGCCGAACCCGGCGAGGCGGGTCGCGGTGGGTGCCTGCAGGCCGATGAGAATTTGGTTACCGAGGCTGTATCGGTGGAACTTGGCGGCGGTGTCGAGCATGGCCTGCCAGGCCCCGGATTCCAGGAGGTTCGCCACGCCTGCGGTGATCTGCTCGTGCAGGGCGGTGAGCTTCTCGTCCCGGTCGCTGCTGCTGCGCTGGCTCCGGGCCTTGTGGGTGCGGGTCTTCGTGGTGGTCATGGGATGCCCCGTCCTCGTGCGGCTCGGGACCAACTCGACCACGGGGGTAGCAGGAGGTTCCTGCCAACCATTTCCCCGGGGCGCCCGAGCACGAAGTGCTCAAGGGGCCCCGGAGGTGGTCCGAGCGCAGCGAGGAGGGGCGGGGGTTAGCGAGGAAAGTTTTCCGGGACTCCCGCAGGGACCGAGCGCAGCGAGGCGTGGTGCCGGAAAAGTTTCGGAGCGGTCATCGGCCCCTTGCTACCGGAGGGGCACCCACCCTTGACGAAGTCGGGCGGCCGGGGAAACACGCCGGTGACGGCCGTGAGGGACGAGCGGGCGGCGCCGGTCACCGCAGCGCCCGGGGAGGTACGAGCCGGGTGCTTCCGTGGGTCTGTCCCCTGGCGACCCACTCCCCTATCGCCCCTGGTGGGTGGGTGGTGGGTTGTTAGGAGCCGACGGGTTTGCCGGTGGGCAGCTGCCCGGGCGACACCGGCGGCCAGGGCTGCCCGTCGTGGTACTTGCGTTCCAGGCGCTGGACTTCGTGCATGAGGGCGGAGGCGATGAAGTCCGACAACGACCGGTGTTGCTCCATGGGCCGGGTCCAGTCGTAGGCGGCGCGGGCGCGGTTGGCGTCCTCGGGGCGGCAGTAGAACCCGAGCTTTTCCTTGGCCCCTGCCCCGCTGGCGCGGCCCGCCTGCTTGGCCGCCGCGGGTGCGGCTGCTTCCTCGGTACGCCGTCCGGCGTCGATCACCGGGTCGCTGACGGGTGCTTTCTGTAGGCGTGGTTCGCCGGCCTGCTCGCCCTGCAGGGCGGCGAGGGCATCGGTATCGGGTCGCGTGGCGCGGCGTCGGGTCGGCGGCATGGGGTCTCCTTGGGGTGTGGGGGGGTCAGTCGGGCAGCAGGCGGGTGGCGATCGCGGCGAGGGCGTCGGTGACGGGTTGGGCGCGGGTGCCATACGCGGACAGCGGTGCGGCCGCGGTCGCGGCGGTGGCCACGACTTCCCGTTCGGGGATGAACGGTTCGATGAGGTGGGTGGTGTAGTCGGCGCGCAGCTGCTCGGCCCACTCCACCCGGTCGCGGCGGTCGGGCCGGTAGCGGTTGACGACGACCCCCGCCAGGCGCAGTCGGTCGTTGAAGTGTTGGCGCACGGTGTGCAGGGTGCGGGTCATCTGCGAGGCCCTCCACGCTCGCCGCGCGGGGCTCGCTGACCAGCAGGGCAGCGTCGGCGGCGGTGAGCGCGTTCACGGTGAGCTGGCCGAGGCTGGGTGGGCAGTCGATGAGGATGACGTCCCAGTGCTCGGTGACCCCTTCCAGCGCGGTCCGCAGCCGGTACTCCCGGCCGAGGTCCTGGTCTTGTTCCCGGCCGGCGAGCGCCAGCTCGCCGGCCACCAGGTCGATGCCCTTCCACCCCTGCCCCGCCGCGACCACGGCGTCGCTGATCCCTCCGGCGATGACCTGCCCGGTGCGTTTGTCGATGGCCAGCACGTCGTTGAGGGTGAACGGCGGGCTGTCCTCGATGCCGAGGTTGCTGGTGGCGTTGCCCTGCGGGTCGGCGTCGATGAGCAGCCACCCGGTGGCCCCGCCCGGCGAGGACGGCGGCGAGGTTGACGGTGACCGTCGTTTTCCCGACGCCACCCTTCTGGTTGCAGACGGCGAAGATTCGGCAGCTCATGCACTCTCCGTTCTGTTAGTGCCAACACTACTACAAACACTATCGGCACTGTTCGCACTGGGTGAATGGGTCAGTTGAAGTGCCGGGCCAGCAGGCGGCGCAGCAGGGGTGTGGTGTGCGGGTCGGCCCATTGCAGGGTGCGCGTGGCGTGCAGCTTGCGGGCTCGCCACCGCAGGTGCTCATCGGTGCGGTCGGTGCTGATGTAGATGTTGTCGCCCTCACCGAGGACGAGCAAAGCGTCGCAGTCCCGCAGCGCCCCCTCGCCGGTGCCGGGCAAGCGGGTAAGCACGGCGGACCGCAGGTCGGGGTGCAGTGCGGCGAGGTGCTCGGCCATCGCGGGATCGACGGTGAGCACGGCTCCGCCGCGCGGGGTGTGGGTGCTGGGGCGGGAGTACCGATGTCGCGTGGTGGTGGTCATGGCTGGGGTCCCTTCTCGGGTGGGGCCGACCCTGCTGGGCCGACCCCGGAACGGGTGGAGCTGGTGGAGTTACCACTAACGGCACTGGTGGCGTGGCCAGTGCCGTTAGTGGTAACTGTCTAGGTGGTCAGGGGCTCCTCTCCGCAGGCGCGGCGCTCCACGTCGGAGAGGGGGTAGCCGAGGCTGGCGAGGTAGGTGAGGTAGCGGCGTGGGCTTTCGCGCACTGTGCGCCAGTCCTCTCGGGACAGGGAGTCCTCGTACCCGGCGAGGACGAGCAGCAGGGTGATGACCTGGGCTCGGGTGTCGCTGGCCTTGGCGATCGCGGCGGTGAGGTCGCTGCTGCGGCCGTACTGCCCGGTGGCGTGGCCGAGCAGGGTCGCGGCCAGGTGGTTGCCGCCGATGCGGGTCACCGGGTCGGGATCGGTGGCCAGGGTGGAGGCCAGGAATGCCCCGGCACCTTTGGGCAAGGTCTTGCGGGTGGCCCATTGGGTGAGCCACTCCCGGCGGACGGGCTCGGCCGCTGCCCATGCCTTGTTCGACTCGATGGTGTCGCGTCGGGCGGCGCTGGCGGCGGCGCGTTCGTCCTCGCTCATCTCCGCCGCCTTCTTCTTCTCCTGCCCGTAGGGGTTGGCGTCGTAGCGGCGCACGGTGTGCCCGTGGTCTTCCGGATCGATGCACACCTCTTGGGTGGTGGGGTAGGCCCGCCACACCACGTCGGTGTCGTCCTCGCGGTCCTCGTCATCCTCGGCGGTGCAGTCCTCGGCGCACATCTGTTGGGCGTCGGCTCCGCACCCGTGGCACGCGGGCGGCTGCCCGGTGGTGGGGTCGACGTAGCCGTGGGCGGTGCGGATCTGCACGGCCCGGCCGGGGCACTCCCTGTGGGCCAGCTCGGTGACCTCGCCGCCCTCGGTGTCGAGCAGGCGGTACAGGGGCACGGCGGTGTCGTGGTCGGTCTCGACCACGCTCATCCCGGCGTCGGTCAGGTGCGCGATGAACTGCTCGCGGGCCCGGCGTTCCTCGCGGTCGTTGCGTAGCCGTTGCGCGACGTGCGCGAACCGGCCGGCCTCGGCGGCGGCGACGAGCTGCTCGACCGCGTCCGGGTCGTCCTCGTACTCGGCGAGGACCGCCGCATCGCCCAGGGTAAGCCAGTCGTGCCGCGCGGTGGCGACCTTCGCCAGATCGGAGTTGGCGACAGTGAGGGCGGCGTCGACCTCCGCTTTCTTAGTTTTGGTGCGTTTGGCGATCTTGGTTGCCGAGACACCGAAGGCCGCCATCTGCGCGAACACGTCGACCCGCTCGGCGTTGCTGAGCCCGGTGCGGTGCTCGTTCTTCGCGTACTGCCCGACCAGCCGCTGCACGGTGGCCTCGTCGCTGCTGGCTTCGTCGGCGGCGACGACGACGGCGATGGTGCTCAGCCCGGCCTGCACTGCCGCCGTTATCACACCATGATCATCGAAATTCCCGCCTGAACACTGGCGATGTGTCACGGACATCTGTTCATGACTGGCTCTCACGTCAACCCACCTCGGCTCGTCCACGGCGCAGGTAACTGGCCGTGTGGCGTGAACCGGGCTCGCGGGCTCAGGTCGGCGGGGCGAGCCAGGTTCGCACCGCGAGTACCCGCCGGTGGTCGTCTCCGTCCGGGTTGAGATCGAGTTTCTCGAAGATCGCGGCGATGTGGGACTCGACGGTCCGCTGGGTGACGACGAGCTGGCGGGCGATGGCGGCGTTGGAGCGGCCTTCGGCCATACGGGCGAGCACATCCTGTTCCCGTGTGGTCAGCGTGTGCAGCTTGTCCGCGGGGCCCCGGTGGAGCAGGCGGGTGACAACCTCGGGGTCCCATACCGAGTGGCCGGCGGCGATCCACTCGAGGGAGTCGGCCAGTTCCCCGGCGTCGGCTACCCGCTCCTTGAGTAGGTAGCCGATCCCTGCGTGGCCTGGGCGTCCGAGGGAGATGGCGGCCGCCAGGTCGAGGTGCTGGGAGAGCAGCAGGATGCCGATGTGTGGGTGGCTGCTGCGTAGCGTGTCGGCCACGCGGACACCCTCGTCGGTCCAGGTGGGCGGCATCCGGATGTCGATGATGGCAACATCTGGGCGGTGGGTGGTGGCCGCGTCCACGAGACTCGCACCGTCACCGACCTGGGCGACGGTGTCGATCCCGAGCTCGGCGAGCAGTCGGGCCAGGCCCTCCGGATGAGGACGGCGTCGTCCGCGATCACCACTCGCATGGCAGCTCCAGGCGCACCACGGTCCCGGAGCTGGCGGCGCTGTGCACGAGCAGCTCGCCGGTGAGGGCGCGGGCCCGGTCAGCCAGCCCGATGAGCCCGGTCCCTTCCGCGTCGGCGCCCCCGATCCCGTCGTCGCGGATCTCGAGGGCGAGCCTGCGCCGCTCGACGTGCGCGTGGATCGTGACTGTGGAGCTGTGCGCGTGTTTCATGGCGTTCGCGAGGCCCTCCGCGGCGACGTAGTAGGCCGGCTCCTCAACCGCCTCCGGCAACCGCGGCACGTCCACGTCGACCAACACTGGGACCGGGGAGCGGGCAGCGAGGTCGGCGAGGGCCGGGGTCAGCCCATCCCGTCCCAGCAGTGCTGGCACCAGGCCGTTTGCCAGCTCGCGCAGCTCTCCGACGGCGGCCCCCAGGCCGTCGATCGCGGCCTGCAGCTCGTCGGCGACGCGCAGCCCGCGGTCTGCCCGCAGGGAGGTGGTGCGCAGGCCCAGCATCACGGCCCCGAGCCGTTGTTGTGCCCCGTCGTGGAGGTTGCGTTCCAGCCTGCGTCGCTCCGCTGCGGCGGCCTGCGCGAGGCGGGTGCGGGACTGTTCGACCTGCACCAGGCGGGCGCGTAGCTCGGCTCGCAGCCGGGTGTTGTCGAGCTCGGCCACCGCGAGCTGCCCGCACGATACCACCAACGCCCTCGGGCTCGCGTCCTGGTCGTGCTCGATCACCGCCACCTGCTCCGAGCCGCGCGTGATGACGACCGGGCCGGGGCCGGGGCCGGGATCAGGGGACAGGGTGAAGGGCGACCCGGTGGCCGTGACGTAACCGGCCTGCCCATCGGAGCGGGGAAAACCGACCCGGATGGACTGATCACCGGTGGCGTCGCGCAGCGCCCGCTGCGCACCGTCCGGATCCGGACCCGGAGTGGTCAGGAATCGGCGGATCACCGCGGTCGCCTCGAACGCCCGCCGGTGAAAGCGGCGGTCCACCGTGTCCTGGACCGGGCGGCGTAGCCCACCCGCGGCGACCGCCGCCACCGTCGTGGACACCGCGACCCGCAGCGACGAGCTCCCCGGTGAGCTGGTGAACTCCGACAACCCCAGGGTCATGGCGAGGAAGACGACCGCGACCAGCGCCGTCACAAGGGCGTACGTGGTTCCGACAGACAGGATGCGCCCGACGTCGTAGAGCCGGTACCGAAGGACCCCAGCGGCGATCCCCGTCAGCAGCACGGTGATAGCCAGCCCGACCACCAGCGACACGACCACATCCGCGACCGGGGGCGCCAGCATGACCCTCGCGACGGCGGGCACCGGCGCCATCACAACGATCGCCAACGCGGCGAGGGCGACCCACCGAAGCTGGTCCCGCTCCACCTCACGCGACCGCCGGTACCGGCGCAGCAACATCAACACCGCCACCACCAGGCCACCGTTGACCAGGACCGCGGCCACGTGCTCAGCCAGCGTGACACCACCGGTTGTCCACCCAGGTGCCGCCACGGGGTTGGGGAACAGATCAAGGGGTGGGTCCAGGCGCCCCGGTCGCACCAACCGCGCCCCGAAGAACACCGCACCGGCCGCCACACCCACCACGAGGAACCGGCGCGGCCACCCCGGTGTGACCCGCCCGGACGGCGTCACCGCCAGGATTCCCGTCAGCAGCATCAGCCACGGGACGAAAGCAGCGTTGGCCAGCCCGGCGACCAGACCCACCGCCGGCAGCCGAACCGCCCCCTGCAGACCGAGCGCCGCGTAGCTCTCCGCGATCCCGGCGCCCAGGATGGCCAGGCCAAGGGCCCAGATCAGCCACCCCACCGGATGGTCAGGGCGTCGGATCGTCACCGTCGCCCCCACGACCAGCGCGGCCAGGACCGCGACCAGGAAGGCCAGCGACGACCCGGTGAACAGCAACGCGTACCGCACACCACGGCTGCGGCACAGCTGGTCGACCACCACGGCCGCCGCGATAAGAACTACCGACATCACCGCGGCCCCGCGCGTCGCGGCCGACCCGGCCCGCGCGTGCCTGTCCATGCCCGCTCCCGTCACGGCCGTGAATCCACCCGGCCAGGCCACAGTGTGCCCCCCGCCACCCTGCAGGCCTCCGTGCTGGCACCGACCCAAAGACCCGGGGCCACCCGGTTGGCTGGTCGCGAGCCAGTTCCTAGCGTCGACGACCACAGCACCCCATCGACATCGGGAGATCCCATGACCTCGTTCAACGCCACCCGATCACTGCCTGCAGGAGGCTGGACGTGACCCCCATCGCCGCCGTTCTTGCGGGCCT
>JAABVA010004514.1_pt1 | contig 12850 bp, 14 predicted proteins | sample 5560331 | NCBI WGS metagenome assembly JAABVA01 (sample SAMN12812661, study PRJNA571458) | rock metagenome | isolation source: Antarctica rocks | place: Antarctica: Victoria Land, Mt New Zealand sud | collected 2016-01-07
CGGATCGCCAGGCCGTGCCAATGAATGGTGGTGTATTGTGGGAGCTTGTTGCGCAGTTCGACCCGCAGTACGTCACCCTTCTTGGCCCTGATCTCCTTGCCCGGAAGCGCTCTGTTGAACGCCCAGGTCGTCACTCGCACCCCACCGCCCAGATCAACCTCGGTGGGAGCCGCCTCCAGCGCCACGTTGACCGTGGGGGCACCGGGGACCTGGCGCGCCTGGGCCGCGGCCGTAACGGCGGGCGAGTGCGGACCCACTCTCGCGGGTGCCGCAGGTGTGGTCTGCGAGGAGCACGCCGCGCCCAATGTTGCTGTGGCGGCTAGTCCCCCACCTAAGGCAAGCAAACGGCGTCGACTCAGCGGGGCTCGCAGCGGGTTTTCACCGGTTGGCATCGACTTCCTCTTCCTCAACACCTGGGGTGTTTCGAGGGCCGTCGAGCGACGCGCCCGAATATTCACCATGGTAACCAATCCACTATCTCCGCCGTACTACGTCTCGTAGTAGTTTCTTGAGGTGCTCGCGCCATCGGCCAGTGCCACCCCTGGCCTGGGTGAAGGGGCAAGTTTGTGACACGGCTGCTGTGTTCACGGCCGCACTCATCGTCGCTGCTCCGGACACCGCTGTTGTCGGACCACCTCCCCCACCGCATCCGGCGACTCCCGGTGAATGCGGCGAACACTGGTGCCGCACCACCCCAGCAAGCAGGGCCGGTGACGTCGAGGTCCTGCTTACCCGGTTGACCGCCGCGTGAGCTGGCGTTGGACCAGCTGGCCAGGACGTCGCCATCGAGAAGGAACTGACCAACAAGGCAAGGCCACGGGGCGGTCGGGAAACCGCGCGGACCGCTGCGGCGACCGCGCACACCGCGGAGGTGGCTAGCCAGCAGTAGGCGACGCTCGCCCAGAAGCACATCGAGCAGGCCCGCCAGCGGGATGGACCAGTGCCGCTGGTAGCTACCAGCAGGTAGCACGGTGGGCTCCCGGCCCGCTACGGGGCATCGCGTCCTGCGTGAGTCGCCTGCTCTGAGCACTCCTTCCAGCACCGGACTCCCAGTTTGGGTTGTGTGACTGTTCAGCTGATCGCCAACGAGGCGGCGACTGCGAGCAAGACTGCGGCGCACACCGCCGCAGTCCATTGGCGGCCTCGACGGGTGTGCGGGTCCGCCCGGAGTGGGAACAGGAACTGGCGCCCGAGGGTGTAGGCCGCCACAGCACCAACGAAGATGGCACCGGGCCATCGCGGCTCGACGAGCAGCACCGACATGAGCGCCAACGCCGCGATGACCAGAGCACCCGCCGCTTCCAGGAGCTGGACCGGGTACCGACGGATCGCAACTCGGCGATCGGATGACCACAGCCCCCATCGCGCCCCCGTGGGCCGGCCCGCGCAACACCCGGTGAGCCAACACCCGGGCCGCCCTATTGCCATCCCGAAAAACAGCCCTGGCGCGGTCGCATCGAGCAGAGTTCCGATTGATAGGTCCGCGATGGCGGCACCGACGAGCATCGTGGCGACGGCGCCGAGGATGAAGCCTTGAATGCAGGCGCCCGCCGTGAGGAAGGTCCTCGGATGTGCGCGATGGAGTGCGAGGTACCACAGCTTGGCGCCGAGGTACCCGATGAGGCAGGCCACGGCGGAGATGAAGATGGCGGCCCACCAGTTGGCGTGGGCCCGCGCCAACAGCGCTCCCTGCATCGCGACGGCCACGACGGCACCGGTACCCACCAGCGCGGGCCAGGACGCCAAACGAACGCTGGGACCATAGGCCAGCGGGGCGAAGCGCGTCGATGCGGTCAGGACCCTGTGGGGTGCCCGGGTGTCGGCGGCGCTCGACGTGACGGCCCCGGACTTACCCGCGGCGTGCTCGGGCCGGGCGGTGATACGCCACGTGCCGGCATTGATGCCCTGCACCCGGGCAGTGACCGCGACACGGCCACCGTGGGCGGGGATGTCCTCCACTGTGCTCGTTCGCTCGAAGCGGTCTCGAAGGTCGCCGTTGACTGCGCCCACCCGTAGGCCGGTGAAGGAAATCGTTTCGGTGTAGGGCTTGTCGTCCCCGCCGGCCTCGAACTCATAAGTCGCCGCCAGTCCACGGGGTTCGGCATCATCAAGGATTGCGCCACAGCCGCGATGAGTCGGTTGAGTGGGTTCAGTGTGCAGGCTCTCCGCAGATCCGTTTGCCGGTTCGCGGTCTGCGTTCGGGCTTCGCGCCACGACGGGCGGACGGGCTGGACGGGGAGCTGTGGTCGTCACCGCTTGCGTCTTGGACCAGTCCGCGACGACGTCGGCGACGTTGGGTTTCCCGGTGCCGGCGGATACGCGGTCGCGGGTGCGGGTCGCGGGTGCGGGTCGCTTGGCCCGGGTGTTCGTCGTTGTGCGCCGCTTCTTTTTGCTCACGTCAATCCTCCAGGCGATTCCGGACATGTCCGCCGGGAGCTGCCCCCAGTCCCCCGGTGGATTACTATCATCGATAGTAGCGTGTCTACGATGCGGCGTAGTCGATCATCGACTGCCCACCAACCGACGGTGCGGGTCGCGGCAACGGTGCGGCGCTGTCCGCGCGAAGATTGCGTGATGCTGGAAAGGGTGTCGCTCGTGTCCGACCTGACCGGTGCGCCGTTCTACCGGCTTGCCCGTGCATGCCACCAGGGCACGTCGCTCGGCATCGATGCGCGGACGTCGCGCTGGGCGATGCGAGAGATGCGGTGGTGACCCGCGCCGCCCGCCGGACGGTACTCGGGGTCGTGGTTCTCGCCGCGTTGATCATCGCGACGTGGCCGCGGGCCGGCACGCAAGCACCGACGAGCCAAGGCGCTGCAGCCGCATCGTCGGCGGACGTGTCGTCGGAGCCTGCAGGTCAGGACCCCGGGTTTGATGGATCGACACAGGGCGGCCCGCCATGCCCGACAGGCCCGGCCGCTGCGCCCTCCTCGACCGGGCCGTTACGGTCGATCACACTTCCCTGCATGTCGGGTCCCGGCCGTGTCGACTTGGGGTCTGCGCTGACGGGTCAGCCTGTGCTGATCAATCTGTGGGCGTCCTGGTGCGCACCGTGCCGCGAGGAGATGCCCGTTCTCTCGGCTTACACCCAGCAGCCTGCAGCGATAGCAGTTCTCGGCGTGCAGGTTCAGGACAAGCCCGCGAACGGCCGCCAACTGATGGCGGATCTGCACATCGTCTACCCCTCCGCGACGGATCCCGACGGGCTCGCCCTGCGCGCTCTGCAGGCACCGCCGGTACTTCCGGCTTCCTACCTTGTTCGGGCCGACGGTTCTACCGTGCGTATCACCGACCCGCTCGTCTTCCGGAGTGCCGATGCGGTGCGTAGGGCTGTGACCAGCCAAGGGGGCTGAGCGGCCGCCTTAGGTCCGGGGCTCCTCAGGTGTGGAGTGGGACGGCCGCGGAGAACTTCAGGCTGATCGTCTGCGCGGCGGGCGGCGCTCCACTTCCGGTGGCACCACGGCCGGTGAGATCGAGGGCGATTATCCCCATCGGGAGCCGCGCGGCGAGCCGCCGTTGTCACGCGTTGGCGCACGCAGGTGCACCGGTTCGGTCTAGTTGAGCCCGGCGTAGGAGTGCAGGCCGGAGACCACGATGTTGATGATGAACAGGTTGCCCAGCATGGCGGCGAATCCGGCGATGTTGATCCAGGCGGCCTTGGTTTCCCGCCAGCCTGCGGTGGCGCGGGCGTGCAGGTAGGCGGCGTAGACGATCCAGGCGATGAAGGAGGTGGTCTCTTTGGGGTCCCATCCCCAAAACCGGCCCCACGCGGCTTCTGCCCAGATGGCGCCGAGGATGACGCCCGCACCGAACAGTGGGAACGCGAAGATCGTTGTCCGGTAGGCCAGCCGATCCAAGACCTGCGCGTCCGGCAGCCGTTGCGCGAGCTGCCCGAGGCCACTACGGCGGGTAGTGCCGTCGGGGTAGCGGATTCGAAGGAGGAACAGCAGGCTGGCCACCCCGGAATTAGGAAGACGCCGCTGCCGACGGACACGATGGAGACGTGAATGAGTAACCAGTAGGACTGCAGGGCAGGGACGACGGGGGCTGCGGTGGCATACAGCAGGGTGCCGGCGATGAACATCAGGATCAGCACAGGGGTCAGCACGAACACCCACATCGGTCGCAGCACGGGCTTGCGCAGCATGAGCAGGCTGGCGCCGATCCCCGCGGCGCAGGCGAGGGTGACGAACTCGTACATGTTGCCCCATGGCGCCCGGTCGGTGGCCACCCCGCGCAACGTGATTGACGTGAGGTGCAGCCCCCAGCCGAGGATGATGAGGCTGACGCCCATCCGTCCGAGCCGCTCGCGCCGTGATCGACGCGGCGCTTCGATGACCCGTCAAGGGATACCCGTCTGGGTGGGCGAACCCCCGGCACCCACCAGGATCATCTCCCCCTCCGTGGGTCGCAGCGTGCTGGGTCGGGTGGCCGCGAAGTGGGCGACGAGCAGGGTCAGCGCCAGCAGGTATACCGCGAACGCGGACCCGAACGCCAGGTCGCTGTAGTGCGACAGAGTCTCATTGATCGGCATGGCCGGCGTGCTCCTTCATCGGGGTGCTCCGTGGTGGCGGTCCCGGGTTCTGCTCGCCCAGGAGACGGGCACAAATTTTGGGGAACTCTTCGCCCCAGCCGACCTGGTCGGTGCGGGCGAGCCCTCCGACCTCCACGCTGGTGCGGTCGCCTTCGACGCCGCTCAGGCGCAGCCAGATGCGGCGGCGTTTGATCACCAGGGACACCAGCAGACCACCGATCATGGATACCGCGAACACCAGTACCCAGAGCTGCGCGGGGTCGTGCGATACCTGCAGTGACACGAACTGCTGGGCGCCGTCGAACCGGACCGTGCTGCCGTCGGGGAGGGTGGCGGCCTGGCCGGGTTTGAGGTTGACCCGGTCTTGTTTGATGAGGCGACCTTGGGCGATCATGCCTGCGTCGAGCGCGAAGATCGATTGCGGTTTGCCGGTGTCCAGGCCGGTGTCGCCGTTGTAGATGTCGATGGCGACGGCGGGATCGTCCATCCGCGGAAACGAGGATGTCAGCAGCGTCCCGGTGAACTGTGCGGTGGGAGCGAACAGCCCTTGGAGGGCGATTTGGCTCTTGCGGCGCTCCGCGTCGTTCGGGTACAGGCCGCCGGGCGGGTCGAACAGCATTGCCCCGCCGCTGAGGAAGGTGGTGGCGTTCTCGGGCTGAAACTGCAGGGTCTGGGTGCGGGTCTGCCCGTTCGGGAAGGTCACGATGAACTGGGGGGCGTAGCCGTGCCCGATGAGGTAGAGCCGGTCGCCGTCGATGCGCAGCGGGTCGTTGACCTTCAACTGGTAGTCCCGCCAGGTGTCGGTGCCCAGGTTCGCACCGTCTTGGTAGGCGATGTTGGAGGTGAACGACTTGGCCTGACCGCTGGCCAGGTAGTCGGCACGAAAGTCTTCGACGCGCACGCAGAACGGGGCGAGCCCGGTGCCGTCCGTGCTGTTGCCTGCCCGGAAGGAGTCATAAACCGCGGGTGAGGTGTTGCAGAAGCCGGGTCCGTTGTCGGCGATGACGATGACCGATCCCTCGTAGCCGAACAGCTTGCCGACTGCGATGGCGACCAGCAAACCGAGCAGCGAGAAGTGGAAGATCAGGTTGCCGGCCTCGCGGAGGTAGCCCTTCTCCGCCGAGATCGCAATCGTGCCGCCAACCTCGGTGCGGGTGGTGGTTCGCCAACCCTTCAGGACACCGCGGGCCCGCTCCTCGAACTGCTCGGGTGTTCCGTAGGCGGTCGCGTGGTGATGATGCGGGAGCCGGCCGAGGTTGCGTGGCGCCGCCACCGGTTGGCTGCGCAACGCGCGAGCATGCTCGACCAGCCGAGGGGTGAGGCACCCGACGAGGGAGATGAACAGCAACGCGTAGATGGCGGTGAACCAGAAGCTGGAGAACACGTCGAACAGTTGGAGCTTGTTCATCCACGGTCCCAGGGTGGGCCGAGCAGCGATGTACTGGGTGGCTTTCTGCGCGTTGAGGCTGCGCTGCGGGATGAGTGCGCCTGGGATGGCGGCGAGCGCCAGCAGGAACAGCAACACCAGCGCAATGCGCATCGAGGTGAGGCCGCGCCAGGCATTGCGCAGGCCGGCGATGACGCGCCCGATCGGCGTCTGCCGCTGTGGCGTCGTCGATTGGGGGGGTTGCGCGGTGAGGGTCATATCGGCAGCACCGTGTTGCTGACGAAAGCGCCGCGCAGCCAGTTGACGAACAACCCCCATGCGCCGGTGACCAGGGCGATCCCGACCAGGACCAGCATGATGCCGCCGAAGATCTGTATCACCCTGGTGTGCCTGCGCAGCCAACCGACTCCGCGTACCGCGCGGGCGGAACCGAAGGCCAGGGCGATGAAGGGCAGCCCGAGACCGAGGCAGTAGGCGAGGATCAGCACCACACCCCGGGCGGCCGTGGTCCCTTGGGTGCCGGCGGCCACGGACAGCACCCCGGCCAGGGTGGTCCAAGACACGGTGTCCAGCCCAGGCCGAACACACCGCCCAGCACGGGCGCACCCACCAGGGTGGTGATGCGCCGCGGGGCGAGGCAGGTGTCCTTCTGCAACGCCGGGAACAGCCCGAGGAACGCCAATCCCATGATGATCGTGACCACTCCGCCGATACGTTGCAGCAGGTCACGGTTGAGCTGCAACACCCCGATGACACCAAAAACTGAGGCGGTCGCCAACACGAAGACCACCGTGAACCCGGCCACGAACAACGCCGAGGCGCCCACCACCCGCCACCGCCCCGCCCGCTTCGCCAGCGTGTCACCGGCGGTCACCGCGGGCGCGTCAGCCCCCGCGACCCCGGCCAGATGGGACAGATAACCGGGCACCAACGGGATGACACAGGGCGCGGCGAAGGACACCACCCCGGCCAGGGCGGCAGCGCCCAAGGCGAGCAGCAGCGGCCCCGACGCGACCGTCGTCTGAAAACTGGTGCCGATCCCCGCCGCGAGCACGCTCACTTCTCCGCCGCCACACGCTCGACGACGGGCTGCAGATCGGATGCCGTGATCGCGCGCAGGAAGACGGCGGCGACCCGGTGTCGGCGGTCCAGCACCAGGGTGGAGGGAATGACGCTGGTCGGGAACTTGCCCCCGAGCGCAATGAGGGTGCGCATCGGCGGGTCGAAGATCGACGGGTAGGACACCTTGCGGTCGATGACGAAGTCCTGGGCCTGCTTCTGCTCGTCGCGCACATCAATCCCCAAGAACTGCACGCCCTGGGGTTGCGTCGCGGTGTACACGCTCTCCAATACGGGGGCTTCGCCGCGGCAGGGCCCGCACCACTGACCCCAGAGGTTGACCACCACCACCTTGCCGCCAAAGTCCGACAGCGACGTCGTCGTCCCCACGGTCTTCAAATCCGGGCCCGACAACCCGCCGATCGCTCCTCGGCTCGCAGGCGGGTCATAGAAGATCTCAGTTTTCCCACCGGGCGAGACGAAGTCGAAGCTGCCACCTTGAGCGACCGCGTTGGAACCGGTAGCGCACCCTGCGAGCGCAACGACCGCGACCAGGGCCAGGATGGCAGACGTCACCGACGTAACAAACCGTCGTGCTGGACCGGCCGCACTAGTAAGCGTGACGCCCACCTCCCAGCTTCATCGCCCCCCACGAGGCGCCCGAGTTACTAGGACAGATAGTAGAGGTGTGCTGGAGATGCGGTGTCTAGGGGCGGCACGCAGTGAGAGCTGCCGGCGAACCTGCGGCAGATGCTCAAATCGCATTGATGTGATTCACCCATGGCGTGTCGCCTTGTGTTACTGGCGAGATGAAACAATACTGATGAGTTTTTTGTGGACTCTTGTTACTAGAGTGGTTAGTGGTTACGGTGTGATCTGTCCGTGACCACAGTGCGCCGCAATACGCGCTGAACCGCTGGGAGTTTCGTGCCTGTATCCATCGTTCGCAAGTTGTGCGCAGCCGCCGTGGTCTTCGGTACCGCGGGCACCGCCTTCACGCTTTTGTCGAGCACCTCAGCGAACGCGGACCCCTCCGCGACGGTCTGGGACCGGCTCCGCAGCTGTGAATCCAGCGGCAACTACCAGAGCGTCGATAGCAACGTCGCCCATTTCGGTGCCTACCAGTTCGACCAGTCCACGTGGGACAGCGTTGGCGGGCAGGGGCGCCCCGACAAAGCAACCGCCACCGAGCAGGACTACCGCGCGCTGTATCTGTACCGCATGCGGGGGTGGCAGCCGTGGCAGTGCGCCGACTCCTCGCACCTCAACCTGCAAAACGACGCGAGCGCCGCGACTGGCCGCGCGCCCAGTTTCCCCGAGTCCGCGCGTGTCCACACCGACGGGAAACCCAGTCCCGGCTCCCCAACTCCCGTCGTCCAGGTGTCGAAACCCACGCCGGTTGCTTCCGCTCCCCCGGTTCACCCTGCACCCCCGGTTCGCCCCGCACCCCTGCCGCCCCCACCAGCAACCGCAGCACTGACACCGCAGAAAGCGCCTGTTCCGCCAGTTCCGGACCGTCCACCCGTTTCGCACCTTCCGCCGTCCCCACTTGCCGATATCATTCCGCCGGCCGGGTCCGACACGCTCGTGGAGCCCACGCTCCCGATCGTCACCCTCAGCTACGGGACATGCTCACCGGTATTGGCCAACTGGCAGATACAGATGAACAGCTACGGCTACGGCTTCGCCGGCGACGGATGCTATGACGCCGACACCAGCTCCGCAGCCCATCAACTCCAGTACGCGAACGGAATTAGTAGAACCGACACCATCGGGCCCTACACCCTTGCCGCGGCCTACCTAGGACGCGCGCCCCGCTGATTTGCTAGCCGGATCGGCATTCGCATCGAAGGTACAAGCCCCTCACACTGTGATGTCCCACTGGTTGAGCCACCGTTGGGAACAACCGTCTGTTCGCCCGGCGTGATGACCTCGAGGTGTAGGTGCGGCCGGGCGGACAGGCGCATCGTGCAAGTCCTGCGCACTTCATAGGAGATTTTTGATACGCCCGGAGGTGCGGTACAGGGCGACGCCGAGGGCGGCGCAGGCTATTCAGGGTCAACGGCTGCTTCCTCATCATCCCCGCCCTAGCCCGGCTCCCACCTCCTTGATCTTCATGTGACCAACTTCGCGGCCAGACACGCTTCTTCACAACGATTTTGACTCCCAGTCTCCTGGCTCAGTCGGCCCGCCGACCGCCACAGCCCGACACCGCCGACATTTCCACTCCACGAAACCATCGGTCGACTCGCCGACCCTGTACCACACGTGAGGTGCGGTCATCAGCCCCAGCGAAGTTTCCGGCCACACCCCGCAGCGGGGGTAGTTGTCCAGACCTCCTAACCCCGTCCCCGGGCGGGTCAGCCGCATCCACCACCCTTTCAGCCGGACAAGCACCGCCCACACCGCGACCACCTCACTCGGAAAGATCGTGATCTTTAATTCAGGGTCTTCACCAGGCCAGTCTGACCCAGCAGGCACACCCCCGGGACTGTCCCCGGACAGTGAGTTCCCTCAGTTGAGTCTGGCGAGGAAGGTGTAGATGACCATCGCGGTGATGATGAGGACGAAAATGCGCAGCGCCCACAGGCCGGCTCGTACTGGGGGGGTGAGGGGGGCGCGGGGCAGGCGGCTAGTGGTGTCGGCCGCGAGTTGTTCGGGTTGCGAGGACTCTGTGGTTTCCCCGCCGGGGCCGGTGTGAGGGTGCTGCACAAGTCCTCCAAAGGGAACTGCAGATGATCAGAACACTGACTTGTCAGGACGGCCCGGGGATGAGGTGGATGGTTTGGAGGAAGGAGTCGATGCCATAGGCGGCGCCGCAGACCGCGACGAAGGCGATGACGGTGATGCCGAGGGCGTTGGTGGTGCGGGTGTTGGCCCATCGGCCCATGAGTTCGTGGTCGTTGGCGAGCATGAGCATGAAGATCAGGGCCACGGGCATCAGGACGGTGGCGAGCACGTTCGCGTTCAGCGCGATCGCGAGCAGGGGGGCGCCGGGGATCAGGATGACGGCGGCGGCGAGCAGGGCGGTCCCGATGTTCGTGGCGTAGAACAGGGCTGACCGGCGGGGTGTGTGGTTGAAGCTGTGGGCGATGCCGATGCATTCCCCGGCGGCGTAGGCGGTGCTGGCGGAGATGGTCAGGATCGCTACCGCCCCGGCCTCGATCAGCCCGAGGGCGAACACGGTGCCCACGACGCTGCCCGCGGTGGAGTCGAGGGCGGCGGGAAACCCGGCACCGGACAGGCCCTGGATGCCGGCCCCGTCGTGGGTGGCCAGTGCGGCGCCGGCGATCAGCGCCCCGCAGCCGAAGACCGCTGCCAAGGCCGCACCGAGTGCGGTGTCCAGGCGGCCGTGCCCGATGTCGTGGGAGGTCATGCCTTTGTCCGCGGTGGCCCCCTGCTGGTAGAAGATCATCCACGGGGTGACGGTCGCGCCGATGGTTGAGGTGAGCAGGAGCAGCAGCGTGTTCACCCCACCCCCGGGGAACGGGCCGAACGTGGCGAACGCGGACCCGATGGCTCCTACGTCGGGTTTGACCAGGATCGCGGCGAGCAGGAACAAACCGTTGAACACGGCCAGGCCCAGCACGATGCGTTCCCAGCGCCAGTACCGCCCGCCGCTGAGGGTGAGCACCACCAAACCGACTCCCAGGGCGGCGGCGACGGGGGCACCGAGGTGGAAGTAGGCCAGGCCGACCCGGATCGCGACGAACTCCGAGACCAGGGTGATGAGATTGGTGAACACCAGATCGCCGGCCCCGAACCACCCCCACAGCGCCCCGTAACGGTGCAGAACGAGCTGGCCGTACCCACGACCGGTCACCGCCCCGACCCGCATACACATTTCCTGGCACACGTAGGCCATGACGAACAGGATGACGACGAACGGCAGGAAGAACCCCAGCCCGTAAGTCGCTCCGACGGTGGCATAGGAAATCATGCTCGGCCCGTCGTTCTCCCCGAGCATCGCCAACACCCCGGGACCCACGAGCAGCCACACCAGATGCCACCGCCGACCCCCATGCCGCGCGGTCACCACCCGGGAACGGTCCTGCGCACGGGCCGCGTGCTCACTACGAACAGCGCTGTCGGCGCCCACCCCGCTCACCTTCGGTGTGCTGGTCACCGACCCGCCCCAGCCGTCGGCGCGGACGTCGCCGGACCTACTGCGGATGCGGTGTCCTCGGCTGCTGCCGCGTCGCCGAAGTCGTCGGCGACGACCTGCCCATACAGCAGGCGGGTCAGCGGGGCACCCAAAGCGTGGCGTTCCCCGTGGACCCGAACCCAACGTGGACCACCGAAAGGGGCCTGCTCCTGCACGTCGATCACCACCCCGGGCACCACACCCAGCCCGCCGAGGTAACGCAGCGCAGCACTGTCCCGGTCGGAGACCCGCTGGACCCGAAACCGGCACCCCACCGGTGCCGCATCCAGCGCCTGCCCCCACGAGTCGTCATGGGATCCGCTGCGCGGGGGAATGGGGTCACCGTGCGGATCCCGCACCGGGTGCCCCAGTGCAGTATCGATGCGTTCCTCCAACCGGTCGCTCAATGCATGTTCGAGCAGCTCGGCCTCGTCATGCACCTCATCCCACGGCACCGCCAGCATCGTGGCCAGAAAGGTTTCCAGTAACCGGTGGCGGCGAACCACCCGCAGCGCAGCCCGCTCACCCTGCTCAGTCAGCCGCAGCACCCGCCCGCTGGAGCGTTCCACGAGCTGCTCGCTCTGCAGCCGCTTCACCATCGCCGACACCGACGGTGAGGACACCCCCACCTCCCGCGCAAGCACACCCGTGCTGACCACCTGCCCCCGAGAAGACACCCCATATATCGCTTTGAGGTAGTCCTCCACCGCCGCAGTAATACCCACCATGAACAAATACTGTAGACACGGCTACCAAAGTGTCAACCGCAGAGCGATGGCTCGGTCGAGCAGGCGGCGTGTGATCACCTCGCGGATGTGGCGGATTTTGCCCTCCGCCACCAGCTCGGCGAGGGCGCCGACGGTGTCCTCAATGGGTGTGTGCGGGTCGACCCGGTGCTGTAGTAAAGGTCGATCCCGTCGGTGCCGAGCCGACGCAAAGGACCCCTCCACTGCGGTGCGGATGTTGGCCAGCTGCTGTCCAGGTTGCCCGGCCCGTCGCCGGCGTGGGAGACCCTGCCGAACTTGGTGGCCAGCACGACCCGTCGCGGCGGCCTTAAGGGCGCGCCCGACCAACTCCTCGTTTGGGTCTTCACCCACGGCGGTCCGATCCCGGGACATCACCCGGCATCTGCGGCCGGCCGGCCCGCCCGACCTCGCCGAGCTCGGGCACCCTACGGTACAAAGTGGCCCGGCTGACCCCGAGGACCTGGGCCACTTCGGTCACCGGAGTCTTCTCCCCGATCATCTTCCGGGCCTGCTTCAACTTCGCTGGGCTCAACGCAGTGGGCCGCCCGCCAAGGCGACCACGCTCCCGAGCCGCGGCCAACCCGGCGAGGGTGCGCTCCTGGATGAGTTCCCGCTCGAAGCTGGCAAGGGCCCCAAAGACGTGGAACACCAACCGGCCGCCGGGGGTGGTGGTGTCAATGCTCTCCCGCACCGACTTGAACCCCACTCCGCTGGCCTGCAACTCACCGATGGTCTCGATCAGATGCGGCAACGAACGACCCAGCCGGTCCAACCGCCACACCACCAACGTGTCCCCCGCCCGCAGCTGATCAAACACCGCCGCCAACTGCGGACGGTCAGTCCGAGTTCCGCTGGCGGTGTCCGACCAAATCCGCGAACACCCCGCGGCCCTCAGCGCGTCCTCCTGCAACGCCGCGGTCTGCTCCGCGGTGGACACCCTCGCATAACCCAAAAGTTCGCTCATGACCACGCACTGTTGC
>JAABVA010004516.1_pt1 | contig 12846 bp, 10 predicted proteins | sample 5560331 | NCBI WGS metagenome assembly JAABVA01 (sample SAMN12812661, study PRJNA571458) | rock metagenome | isolation source: Antarctica rocks | place: Antarctica: Victoria Land, Mt New Zealand sud | collected 2016-01-07
GCATCGGGCCAGGCATACTACGTCAATCATAACAGTCAATCAACCACTTGGTCCCCACCATCGTTCGCGCAGGTGTCTTCATTCAAATTCATGGGACGGACCTACTTCAAACTAGGGGAGCAATTTGCCAGCATCACAATGAAGGGGCTGCTTGATCTGATTTATATGGACACACTCATGAGCCCGGACCAGGAATCGGCAACAGAATACCTACGCCAATTGGTGGAAGATGACATCCAGCCTAGTTTCAGGGACTTGGAATATCCTCATGCAATCATGCGCCATCGCCATACAGGAGTGTCAACGAGACTGGCTGAGCAAGAAGCATATCCGAACATAGAAAGTATCTGATGTTCATGTGATGAGAGCTTCATGTCCGATCCGCCTTTTTAACAGCGCAAACCAGTATTGTCTGGGATCATCACTACTTTCTGAGCCAATACCAAGATCACGTGCCCTTGAGCCAACAACGAAGCATACAGGCATGCCAAGCATGGGTCTTTAACAGTCTTGGACTCATGCAACTAGGCAACTGCACAATGAAGTCACGAAAGCTGATAGTGTACAGTGGTGCAGGTCATCCCCCAATCATTTTCATAGAGTATTGCTCATCATTGGGTATTGGTAAGGGCAATATGTCACTGTACCTTTGAAGTTGTACATTAAGCAACCCCTCTTAATTTATTAGAAGACCTGCTAGGTCAAAGGTAAAGAGAGTACCTTTCGCTGGCTTTCAGCGTCTTTGGTCACAAGCACCAAACTTCACTCTTATTATGCATAAAAGAGTTCACTGAGGGTAATCTTTATTTACCCCAGAAATCACAGCGACTACCTGAAGCTCAAATGATCTCTCATTTGTCGCTGTACTACCAAGTGTGTACTCAATTCATCATTCATTGAGCACAGATGCAGCATAGAGTCATGCAAAATTCTCAAACTGAATCAGTGGTGCTGGAACAAAGCTGATGCAGGAGAGGCAACTGAGAGAGATGTGAAGAAAAGATGAAAGACCAGCAAGAAAAGAGCATATACATGTGCTGAGAATACCTAGCTAGGACAAAATAATTTCATCTTACTTTTCATGTGAGAGGCAAAAGAAAGCTCTGTAAATACAATGTGAGCTAGAATGAGTCTAAGCAGTAGAAGTTCAGCAGGTTTGAGTCTAGACAGCAGGCTAGGCAGCAGTCAGTCTGTTATTTGTTTAAAAACAACATAGACAACTAAAGTCAACTTAACACAGTCAGTTCAGACTCTCATCTGCTGTGTCTCTGCACTGTCTCATAATGCTCTCTTAATGCTTTCTCACTGCATCTTCTTACTTTCTTACTGCTCTTTCTTGCTTTCTTACTGCTTTCTCTAAAACAGTTCTACTTTCTTTCTTAAACAAAAATGACAATTCTCAATTCTAAGTTCAGAGTGTATATAATATATATATATCTATTACATACATCTCAAACTTAAGATTGAGAATTGCTCTTTTCATTTAAGAAAGAGAGCAGAGTTACTTTTAAGAAAGCATTAAGAAAGCATTGTGAGAGTCAGAGAGAGCACTAGAGAACTTTTGCAAAGTATAAATAATTATTTACACTTCTAGAATAGATTTAGTGAATCAGATTTTTATAAATTTAGCTCTAGACAGAGTTCTGAAGTGTTAGCAGTTTTTACATTATAAAAATCATTAATACTTCATTTACACTATGAAACTAGTTTAGTTAAATCTAGCTTAATAGATTATTATGACTTTATGCTGTAATAAAGACTTAAGAATTAGACATTAAATTTATATATTAATATTATGTCTTTCATACTCTATCATTATACAGATTATTCAATTAATCATATAAATTAATTAAACTTCATAACTTTCATTTTTAAGTCTAATTAACTGTTAAACTCATCATCTACAGTTATACTGTCTTCTTCATTTATCTTCAACATTTTAATGCTTATTGATTCTATTCTGACTGCAGTCTTCATTACTTTCATTTACTTCATTATTTTTCTCATTACTTTTATCATCATCTCTATTCATCTCATCACTCTCATCATCATCATCATTCATTCTACTATTCTCTCTGTCATTCTCATTACTCTTATCATCATCATCATCTCTCATACAGACCTCACAGTCATGCATAATTTCTAATTAATAAAGAAAAAGAATACTTTTTTGCTGCAGATCTATCTGCAAAAGTGATTAGTATATAATGTTTTTAAAAAGAAAACAAAGTTTTGATAAAAAATCAATATAAAGTTTATCTGTAAAACAAAGTGATCTTATAACTCTTTAAAGTGTCATGTAAAATCATTAATAAAGAAAAGAAAGCAGTATTTAGTCAATCTTATTATTAATGATAAGAACTTAAAAATCAATCTTATTAGAATTCTTAATGCATGAATTGAGATAATGAAAGAAGATAAAGCAAAAAAGTAAGCAAAGAAAAAGATTGCAGAAGAATTAACAGAACAAGAATGTTAAGATAAGAATGTAGAAGATGATTTGATGCTTTAAATGAATAAAAAAGAAAAGAAAAAACAGCAATTAAAGTTCTTAAATGATTCTGATATAGAAGACAGTGACAGTAAAGACTTATTTAGTTTGTATAATTTTTTTATTCATTACATCATTGCATTCTTGCAAGTCTACAGCTTATTTATCACTTTATTTATTGCTTTATTCATCACTTTATTCACAACTCTCTCTCACAGTTAATTCAGCACTTCAGCAGTTCACATTGAATTGTAGCAGCAACAGTGAAGATTTATTAAATATTTAAAATAAAATCTTTTACACACTGAGTTCTCTGCAGTTTAAGCTCTTATCATTATGTTTAAAAGTTATATTTAATGAAGGAATTCAAGTCAGAACATAAAGATGCACATTATAGAGATGAGAGTAAAAGCTTTGAAGATAAAGATAAGATTGTTGAAGATTTAGATCAGAATTAATGAGACTGAGTAAGAATGAGTAACAGAAAGAAAGATTTTTACTTAAATTGATTGATTAAAAACTCAATTAAATACACAGATAAATCAGATATTAGTTATGTTGAATGAGTTAAAGAAGAATCTTATCTAAATAGCTGATAGATATGTCTTTAAAGTTAAAGACTTTAAAAGAAATTAATTTTTAGATACATTGTTTTTTTTTAAATACATAAAACAGTTAATAAGTAAGATAAATATTATATAAAAAGCAGCAACAGACTGCTGCTAAGATTAAAGCTAAATATTAAAGACATTAAATAGTCAGAGATTCTGAATCTATTTAAATGTCTACTTTACAGCAATTTAAACATTAAAAAAAGTCTTGTTAAATATTTATTGCTGCTCATTGAGAATTTAATCATCTCAATAAAATCTTATGATATCTTAAAGTTGCTGATAAGTCTAATTGCTGTACAGATAGAGCTATAAATAATTATTATAGACTTAATAAAGATTTTTTTGCATCTAAAACTTTCTTATAATCTGAAGATCATTCATCTTGTTCTTATAAGACTCAATAATTGATTCAATAAGACTGTTTAGACATATAATACTCTGATATTTGAAGTTATAATGTTTTTTATACTTCAAATAAAAGAATTGCTGATTCTCTGTTGATTAATAAGTAACTTAAAATGTTTCATTAATAAAGTCTTAAATTATTTCTTTATTCATTCATTCTTTAATTCTCTTAATTATACAGACATATCATTGAAGCTGTTAATATTAAAGACTTAAATGTTATTGAAGTATTTGCTGATATTGAAGATACAGATGCTTGATGATATTGTTGTAAATAGTTAATAAATAGATCTTTAAGCATCTAAAAAGATTGAAAAGCTGAAAAAGTTGTTGTGAAAATGACTGTCAAATTAGAACAAGACATAAAGTCAGTTTGAAAAAAGACTGATATTATATTTATTATAAAATGATGTCAAGCTTCAGAAACAAAAAAAGCTGTTGAATATCTGATACTGTAAATTTATACATTATTATTAAATAATTGTACTGTAGATATTTGAATACTTTACTGCATATAACAATGCTGTGTTTCATCATTTATATTATTAAGTCAAAATTTAAAGAAATTATACTTCATTAAAGCTATATATTGATGCTAAGACTGATTGTTGAAGATCTTAAGATGCATTATAATAAGCTTAATAAGCAGAGTGACAAGCAATGAGTTATTTATGTTGTGATGACAGTGAGATAAAGTGATATATTAAGATGAGAAGTTTGAGTGATGAGATTACATATTAGATGTTTATGAATTTTTATATTGTCTCATTAAATTTAGTGACTGAAAGAATCAATATTTTAGCTGAAAGTGCAAATTCACTTGAAGTGTAAATAATTATTTACACTTTGCAAAAGTTCTCTACTGAGAAAGCAGCAATAGAGCATGAGAAAGCAAGAGTGAGCACTCTGAGTCAGTGCAGCAGTGCAGTAGGTGAGAGCCTGAAATGACAGCCTCATAGTTAACTACAGTACACTTACATGAGTTCAATCATGTTCAATTGCAGCTATAAGTGACTGTAAAGTCAACCTGACATGTCATGTAAAAAGATACTGCACTGCTCTGTGCAGCATCAAGCAAAGAAATAGTTACCTTGTTGAATCTCAGATGCTGTAATGAATTGTTTGATAGAATCTCAATAATAGAATATACTGATAACTAACCTACCTACACAAATTATGTTGACTGCAGTCAACATTGATGGTGTTAGTTTTACTAGATAAGGTAGACAGCAGGACAGCATGAGTATTCTATTGTCTCTTCATAGAAACTTTCACATGTACATAGTGAACCTTGTGCCTAAAGTTATGTCTTACACTCAGTTGAAGCAGATATTAGTGAAAAGGGTTTAGGTGGACATTTGCCAGTTATTAATAATTACTGTAAGGTGCAGGGTAGGCTAAAAGCACTGGCCATAGAATTGAACAACAGTGAAACAACTACTGAAGAGTCTCATGCTCATGAGTCTCATGAGAATCCTGTTAGAAGATATTCTATTTGGCAATGAAGACAAGAATAAGTCTGCCTAGACAATAAGTTACTGTATCTTGTTGAAGTTGATATTGTTCATTAAACATTTTCTGTAGTGTTTATCATGTTAGTATCATCAAGAGTCATTTTCTCAGACATATGCTTAAAGCTGTTACAGTCACATAGGCTCTAAGGCTCAATGGTGTAATCTTGTGGTAAATATCTACAAATTATATAGAGTGAATGATCAGTGAATATGGGAGCCAGGGTGACTACTTAAATACTACAGTAGCTAAGTGACTTGCTAAGGCTCACAGCTGAGTGCAGCTATAAAGTTAGTGAGCAGTGACAAGGTAAGCTGAGGTTAGAATATGATTCTAACAAAAGCAGTGATATATACTTGTGATATTATTGTCTAATCAACATTGTACATGTAAGAAGAGAATAATATCTTGAGTAATGAAGAACTTTTTGAGAAGGTTGACATTAGGCCTAATCAAAAAAGCCTCAGCACAAGGTCTAGTTCTCAAAACTAAGTCAAAGTAGATCTGAATACCAACAGGTTTAAGTTCTTAGAGTTATGGTTGAGGCTGATTGCATTGAGAATGAGTCTTCAATGTTACTTACTTAATAATTCTCAAGAATCTTTTCTCAGCTTTGATTCTTCATCTGTAACATCTTTCACACTCACAAACTTATAGCACTGACTCTCATTGTCCTTCTGTGATCCTCAAGTACTCATCTTATAGTCTCATCATTCACAATGTTCACTCACAGTAAGAGTACTCATCAATTCCTGTTCCCATTCAAAAGAAAGAGAGAAAACTTAAGTAAGAAGATCAACTCAACATCAGTAAGCTCAGAAGCATCATTTACCATTTTCAAATCAAAGCATAAGATTGAGAAGCTGGCTCTTTTGAATATACCAGAACAAGAGCTGCACTCAAGAATGACAATTACATTGATCACTGCAAGAAGCAATCTCAATCACAGAGAAGCCTGAAGAGAACCTGCAGATGCTTCATTATCTTCACTGAAGACTTTTGTCATCAAACCTGATCACTCTCTTCTATCTCTTTGACTTCATCTCAAGCGCAACCTGATTGATCTCTTGAACACATCACCTGTTCTGTGAAGTGCACTGAAAGTTTTTTATAGATGCTGTACAGTACAATTAAGCAACAAGAACAACACAACAGTCATTGTGACTGCAATAAAACAAGTCAAGCTCACCTGATTGAAGCTTCAGACAAGTATTTGAGAATACCTGAACAATCAGAGTTAATTGACTCTTCAAGTTGAAATGATCAATGGTGTGATCAGTCATTGTGCATTCAACAAGACAATTGACTGCAAGTACATTCTGAAATCAAGTGAAGAGGTTAGCATTGAGGTTATTGAGCTTAACTGATTAAGTGAGACATTCAGTGACTACTTGCTGCTAAAACAAAAGAGACATGTCTCTCTTTTCTGTGTGAATCAGTCTGTAGAAAGTTGTTTCTATTTGTTTACACTATGTAGAGTATATATAGAAAATGATGACTAAGATATAAATGAAGACACTTAATAAGAGATGAGTAAGCAATAATATTACATTCTTTTCTACTGCATAATCACAACAGTTCATTAATGTAAATACAGAAATTTGCTTAATGTTCTGTAAAATTTCTGTCTGCAGTTTACATTCACATTATTTTATTTCACTTCACATTACTATTGTCATTCAGTGCAGATGACAACAACTTAAACTGAAAGAAGTCTACTTCTAATTATGTTCATATAACTACTAACTATTTTTATCTTAAAAAAAGTTTGCAAAACTTTTCTCTCAATATGTTGTTATTTCAATTTCAGTTTAAAGATTAACAATACATAAAGCTGATTAAGCATTCTGCTTTTAATATTATTATCTTTTAATTTATAAGGATCTTTTTCTTAAATCTCTCACATAAATTATATAAATCTGTATTTCTTTCACAAATCATTATTAAATTACTGTCAATTCTTACTGAAGTTAAGACTTTTTGATCTTTCTTTTTAACTTTATTACTTATTTATTTTGATTTCAACTCATCATATCATTATTGCAAATCTTTATCAAATCATTTTTAATCATTCAGTTTTTTCTTAATACTATATAATGTCAAAACTTTCACTTTCTTCTAATTATATCTCTCTTCTGTCATAAATATTAAAATCAAATCATTAATATCTCTTCAGCTTTTAATAATCTTCTGTAATGTATTCATTACATCACTTACTTCAGTCAAGATCAGTTCAGAAAAAGCAACACTTTAATGTGCTTTTGAAATGTTCTGTAACAGAGATACAGATAAGTTTATTTATTTGTAATATTTTTATATTTTATAAATTATTTTTTAAAAAAGATCTTCTTTCTTCTCTATTAAAAGCTTAACATCTTCACCACTCAGTTGAGTCAGTCACTCAGTCAAGCCACCTCATTAGCCACAAACATCCTCATCAACATTGTTGTTCACCTTGTTGTCACCACACATTCACAATGATCTCAGATGAATCAATTAAGTCAATTTCTGATATTTCCACACAATATAGCCTTGCCTTAGCTGATTTGAACAATGATTCATCAGTTTCCCTTTACAAGATTGCTTGAATCTATGATCTATCTTGATCTACTCTACAAGCTCATTAAAAAGAAAGACAATCAGCAAAGACCTTTCAGACAGATCAACAATGGCTGTCAGTGTATGAGGAGGATGCTCTAATTTGATGAATTGATACTATAACAGCTTGAGAGTGACCTTCACAGATTGAACAGCTGGAATTCATGACAAAGCACCTAATGATGGCCAAAGACAATCTGAATTGATATCATGTATTAAGAGGCAAAATTGGATTTGTGAAGCTGATCTGAAAGAAAATGCCCATGAATAATTCAGTTTTCATGTAGTTAGTCTAGGGAAGTGGTAATCTCAATAATTCAAGGTGTTTCAACAAGAGTTAATTAAGCGACAGCGAGGTGGCTTAACTGGGTGGCTGACTTGACTGAGTAGCAATTACATTATATAGCTTTTTCTTTTGTCTATGATCTCATTTAACTTAAAATATGATTGAGAGTTCTTTATAAAAAGATAATGATGATTCTTTCTGTTTAAGAATCTCATTAACTTTGAAGCTTAATTGCTGCACAAATAGTTTAGCTCATTTTAGACTGCCTTGCAGCTCTGAATTAACTCAAAATTCATTGACATTAAAGATATATGCTTTCATAAATTAATTATTATGAATTAAATTTCATAAAACATGCTCTACAGACATTTTTAATGCATAAGTCTTTAATAAATGAATTTTTAATATTTTATAAGACTTAAATCATTTAACTTTAAACTTTTGAGACTCTTCATTTCATATAAGCACTCAGTCTTCTTTCTTTATAGTGCTTAACTGCACTGTTTCATTATGAATCATTTTCAATTCAATAATCTTTCATAAAAAAATTTCATTAACAGTTATTCAAATCATCTATATCTGCTTAACTCATTTTAGCTGATCTTCAAAGTCAATTTCTTTCAGCAGTCAGAGATCATTTAAGTTGTCTAATAATTATAAATTTATTTTATATAGTAAATAGAATGAGCTCTGTTTAATTGTATTATAAGCTCAGATTTAAGCTGCAAAAAGTGCTTGCAATAAGTATTTATCTTATAATTAAGTTGATTTACTTATAAGATATTTTGTAAGCATAAAACTTAATATTTTATTTAGATTTTTTATCTTTTCATTTGTACAAAGATAATAAAAAGTCATTGTTTTATGTTGAGTCTTGAGCTTTTTCAAATAGTAGATCACAACACAACTGAGAAAGTTTGTATTATTATTGAATAATAATTCTCTCAATAAATTATAATTCATAAAAATTTCATTATACAGAAAATCTGCAACTGTTATTTCTGTTACATCTGAAACAGCTTTAGTCACAGATCAGTCTGTAACATAATTAATTGTTATTATAATTTAACAGTTTTCTTAAAACATTTAAGATAATATGTTTATTATATTAATTTCTTATCTTTAAAACAGTAATAAGTCTTTACAAATTAAATATAAATATTCTTTAATCTCTTAATGTTTTTAAGATTGTTGAGTAACTTAACAGTTAAAACAATGCTTTATAAATAATTTAATATTCTACAATAATTTATGTCATTAAGCTCAAAGTTAAATGACTTTTAGCAGTCTTAACATTTCTAAATGCTCATATTTAATGTACATATATTTCAAAAAGTCTGCACAGTACTGAAACTGTAGAAATGACATTTTGCTGTTGTTTTACTTTTAAATTAAATATGAGTTGTTCAATTTCAAATTGTAATGCAGTTAAAATTGATTCATCACATCATTTTTACATACATACTTGCAAAGTAATGACTTTTCAGATTCTGTATTATCTTTTAAATACAATATCATTGCTTTTTTTCATTTCACATTATCTAGTTCTCACAGAGCATCTAAGAACACTTTATTTGTTGAGTTTTTCTTTATAAAATTAAATTAATAATTAATTAAATTTAATATAATAGTCTGAGCTTCAGATCAATATTGAATGTTAAGATCATATTGTTGAAATTTATTAATTCATTAAGTTAGTCATTTAAATGAGTGTAGTGTATTCTTTAAATATTGTAGATCTTTATGATTTATAACAATAATTATAATATAATCATTTTCAATATAGTACTGTCAAGTTCAAAGTGCATACTTAATGATTAATAGCTTCTTTTTATAAACAGAATAATTGAACTTTGCATCTTGTAACTTCTGATCATTATAGATAATTAAATGAAGTTTCTCATTCATTTCATTCTGCATCAGAGTACAGTTAATTGCTTATTTGAAAGTGTTCATTTCAATAGTAAATGATTTATATACAGCTACTTAAATAAATATTAATTCAAATGTAAGTGCATTCTTAAGCTGTTGAAAGATACTATTATATAATGCATTTCAGACAATGAATTAATTCTTCTTTATACACAATTCAACATTATTCTTCTTAAGCAAATTCAATAATAATGCTGTAATTTATGTAAATTCTTATACAAATCATCAGTAATACAAAGTCAGTTTAAGAAACTGTTATACATAATGTGCTATCTTCAGAGCAGATCAGTTCTTAATGACTGATATCTTAATAAAGATTGATTATAATGTGTCTTATCTTATAATATGTTTATAAAACTTAAGAATTTTCATCTCAACAGTGCACTTATTAAACTTAGCATATAGCTTATGTTTCTTTAAGATACTGAGAATGATTTGTAAGTGTTTTTAAGAATTTAAAATTGAGTTAGAAAAGATCAGTATGTCATTAAAATATATTAGGCAGAATTTGTTAAATAAGTTCTGTAATATAGAGTTCATCATTAACTGAAATGTTGCTGAGACATTGTATAGCTTAAAGAGCATAGCTGTGAACTTATATTTGCTGTAATGAATGTTGAAGACAGTCTTTTTCATATTGTTTTTGATTATATAAACTTAATAATAGCTCAAAGTGAGATTGAGCTTAATTAAATATCAGACTTTGTCAATCTGATCTAGACATTTCTGAATTTAAGAAAGTGAATATTTATTTTTAACAGTAATGTTGTTTAACACTCTATAATCAATGCACATTCATCATGTACTTTTCTTCTTTTTAATAAACAGAACTGAGAAGCTTCATAAATTTATAAACTTATAAATTAAATCTTTATTCAATAACTTTGTTATCTGTTTAGTCTGTTTGTTCAGCTGTAGCTGTGACAGAAAATAAGCATTTATGTTGATAGATTTAATATCATTGATGTAATGCTATGTTTAAATACTCATTTAAATGATAATTTATCTAATAAAATTAATTTAAATATAAATTGAAACTCTTTAATAACAATTTATAATTATTCATTCATAACAGTTAACAGTTCAGCTTCTGACTTCTTTAAATTCTGTTAAATTACTAATAAATACTTAACAGTTCTGTAATTTCAAAGTGTCTTCATAGCTGTGCACTCTTTAATTATATTTAATGTCAACTCATTTACAGCTCATTGTTGCTTTTTCAGAAACAGATAATGATATTTTTATTGTCAATTCTGAATTATTATACAGTCTGTAGCTTAATCAATCTGAGAATTAGTGACTTTCAATTAAGTTAACTTCAGAATAAGATTATATTTTTAAAGATTCATAATTTATATTTTTAATCATTGTTGAAAGCTATTTATCTTAAAATGAAAAATCAACTTTACAGTTAATTAAATGATCTATCTGTTCAGCAAGAATATTTTAAGCAATTTAATTTTATATTAATTATTAATTAATATTTAATTGATAACTATCAAGAAAATATATATTCAATTTACATTTAAATCAATTAGTACTTTTACATTTATCTTGTTCAGTCTATCTCAAATGCAATCTATAAAAATATATAAATTCAAATTGAAAACATTGATTTGACTGAAGATCATACTTAATAATAAGAATTTTAAGTTATTCAGTATGAATGCTTCACTTAAATCATTATTGAATTGAATAGAAGCTTCTGTCAACTTGTTTATGAATATTTTTATATTTATGATCAACTTTAATTTTCTAAATTATTCAAATTATTCAAATCAACTTCAACAATCTTCAGCTTCTTCTTATTTTTATTCTTTCTCTTATTCTTATTTTTATTCTTATCTTTATTTTTATCTTTATTTCTATCAGTGTTCTTGTTGTCTCAGCAGTCTTTAACTATATGTAAGAACTTTTTATAATGAAAATACACTTTATTCTTTTTACATTAAATTCAATAAGCTTTCATATCTAACTTATTTAATTTAGACATAATTGATCTCTCATAATTTTAAGATTGATTTTAAAAATTATTTAATGAATTGTTACAGTTCAAATTTAAATCACTGAAGACATTAAAATAATTTTTATTATGTATTTCTTGAAGACTTTATTCAATTTAATTAGCTTATCAAATTAATTCATCAAAAGTAGTTGCTTTAGTCTCTGAATACTTTTAAAGTTTAAATTAAATTTTTTGCTTTAAATTCTGAGTGAACTGTCATTTCTGTTCATATTTAACTGATATAGATTGAAGAAGTTGTACAATCTTTGTAAACTTTACTTTATATTGTTAAATTGATTTTTTTGTTTTAAAATCTTATAATGATGACATTGATGTTTCATTTCATTAATGTTTTCAAAGATCAGTAGAAATGCTAAAAAGAAGTTGTTTATATTTTAAGATTTAATATTTAATGAATCTTCTTTAACTTGAAGTCATTCTTCTTTTTAAAGTCATCATACTTTGACAATATCTTTTAAATAATTAATCATAACAGTAATTTTTGTTTTGTCATTCAGAAGTTAATTTGTCAACATTTTGTAAAATTGAAAATAAGCTTTTATTTTAAGAATTTACATCTCTGCAGCATTCACTTTTTGACTATTCTTATAAATAGATGATGTCTTTATCTTCAGAAAATTCTTGAACATTGCTGCAGAAAAAAACATTATTATATTAAATATTTCTTAAATCTCTAAAGCTGCATTAAATAGAGATATCATCTCAGACATAAAGCTAAAAATTAATTAATTAACATAAATATTTTTTAATTAAGTTTGAAGAAATGCAATTTAATTTATTATTGTCTCATAATTAGCTTAAAAAGTCATTTCTAACACTTTTAACTGACTAATGATAGTGAGTTTGTTCATTATTATAGAAATAGAGTTGAGCTTTATACTGAGAGATTGTAAATGATTAAAGACATTAATTAATAAATTAATTCTAATTTAGTTTGAATTGCTGTCAGACATATTACAATATAAGAAAGATAGAACTTTTC
>JAABVA010004519.1_pt1 | contig 12844 bp, 11 predicted proteins | sample 5560331 | NCBI WGS metagenome assembly JAABVA01 (sample SAMN12812661, study PRJNA571458) | rock metagenome | isolation source: Antarctica rocks | place: Antarctica: Victoria Land, Mt New Zealand sud | collected 2016-01-07
GGTAGTCGGTTCCGGCCGCGACTCAATCGGTAGGTACGCCGCAGTTGTCGCCGTTAAGGCGCCTGAACCTGGCGTCGAGGGCGTCTGCTGCTCCGGTGGCGATGCGCTCGGTCATGTGGCTGTAGATGTCGGTGGTGGTCGCGAGCCGGGTGTGCCGCAGGAGCTTGCTGGTCACGGCAATGCTGACGCCCTCCTCGAGCAGCGCCGTGGCCGCGGTGTGTCTGAGGCGATGCAGCGTGACGTCCTCTGTGACGCCAGCACGATTCGCCTGGAGCTTGAGCTTGCGCAGGACGTTCCCAAGGGCAAGAGGGGTTCCGGAGCGAGTAGCGAAGACGAGGTCCAGGTCGGCCCAGGATCGGCGTTCACGTTCGGCGTTGCACCTCTGCTGCTCAAGGCGCGTCCGCTGCTCGAGCAGCACCTCCACCGCCGAAGCGGCCAAGGCGATGGGCGCCTTGCTGCTCGGCGTCTTCGGCTCCAAAAAGCCCAGTGTCGTGGCGTCACCGTCATCCTTGGGAACTCGGGCGATGGTGCGGGAGATGTCCCAGGTACCGGCCTCGAGGTCGAGGTCCGCCCAACGCACTCCCACAGCCTCCCCAGGCCGAACCGCTGTGAGGTACATGAGCACGACCAAGGGGTACAGCCAGGTGCCGTCCATCTGCCGAAGTGGGATTGTCCCGTCGCTGAGAGCCGATGGACGGCCTCGCTCGCCCTTGGGAGCGCGCACGCCCGTGGCGCTCAGCGGGTTGCGCTCGAGAAGACCATCGCGGATGGCCTCGTTTAGGACCGCCCGTAACACGCCGTACACCGCCTGCTGGGTTCGTGCGGACAGCGGCTTGCCGGTGTGGATCGACGTGGCATGTGCCCGGTCGGTCTGCCAGTCCCGCAGGATGTCGTTCGTCAACGCCGTGAGCTGGTGGTGACCCAGGAACGGTGCGACGTGGGTGTTCCACAGGTGCCTGTAGAACTCGACGGTCCTGGGTCTGTTGTGACCTGTGGCGACGAGAGCGGGCAGGGTGTGACCGAAGTGCCTGGCGCCGTACTCGGCCAGCGTCGGGACGCCGCTCGGGCGAGGGCGTCCGCGCTCAAGGGCCTCTGTCTCGGCCTTGAGCTTGTCGCGGGCCTCCTTCTGCGTCCTCCCGTAGATGGTGATCCGCATTGTCGGTGTGAGGCTGCCGGCAGGCGCGGACGCCTCCGCCACCCAACGTCGGTCGCGGCGCTGGAACACCGTCCCCTCGCCGTTGCCTCGGCGTCGACGACCGCTACGGGGCGAGGCGTCGTTCGGCTGCACAGTCATGGCACTCCCAGGTCGGATGTTGTCCCGACCCGTGTCTGGCGGTGCCAGCCGTGGTGCTGCCGTGCAGTATGCCTGACGTCTGAGCACTTGACGTCGGCCGTTTCGGTGAGGTCAGCGCGCCTCCAGCTCGAGGCCCTTGATGAGCTGTGAGTGCTGCGTCTGGGAGACCCGCCGCGAACCGCCGAGCCGCACGCTCGGGATCGTGCCGCTGGCGATGAGCCGGTAGACGGCGGCGCGGCTGATGCTCAGGCGACGGGCGACCTCGTCCGGCCGCAGCAACAGAGGCTCAACCGGGTACGGATCGAGGACGCAGGTGCGGTCGAGTCCAGCATCGTGGCTTCATGGCAAAGTGCACGTCACGTGTCGTGCGCGCTGGCCTGCCTCCGCCTGGTTGTCCGAACCGAGCGTGTCGATCTGTGAACTACCCCCGGCGACAGGGGTGGGTGTGAAGCGGTGCCCCGGATGCCCGCGAGGTTAGGACGGCCCATACCCCCTTGGCAAGCTGGCTACTGTCAGACAGGCGAAGTGGCTGTCTCAGCGGGTCCCAGCAGGTGCGTTCTGCAGGTCAGCGGTGTGGCTCGTCGCCTGCGTCGAGCAGTTGAGTACCAACTCCGTAGTCAAGTGCTCTATCCGTTGAGCTACGAGCGCGCGCTGCCCGAAGCAGCAGGTCAGGAGCATAGCGGGTCTCAGCAGGCGCACTTCGTCTCATGTTGTCTCAGCCCGTTGCTGTACTCGTTGCTGTCAACAGGGGCCAGTCGCGCCCCTGGCCCCGCATCAGCGCGAGCGCGGCACAAATCCCGCCCGGTCTCTCAGGCATCGCCGTCTCCGAGGGGGACCTCGCGGTGCCCGGCCGGGCGCCGACGCGGTGAGCCTGCACCGGACCGCCATCGAGGCGGCCGTCACAGCAGGCGTCGGCCGCGTCCTCTACACCAGCCACCAAGGCGCTGCCCTCACCTCCCCGTTCGGTCCGGGACGCGACCACGCCGCCACCGAACAGGTCCTCGCGGACTCGGGCCTGGCATGGACGTCGCTGCGAAATGGCTTTTACGCCCACAGCCTTACGTGGCTGGCCGGTCCAAGGCGCGAGACCGGCGTCATCTCCGTCCCGGCAGACGGCCCGGTGTCCTGGACCTCCCGCGAAGACGAGGCCGAAGCAGCCGCAGTCAGCCTCGCCTCCGGCGGCGCGTACGACGGTCCTACGACCCTCACCGCCGGTGAGGCGGTGACCTTCCACGACGTCGCGCTGATCGCCTCAGAGCTCACCGGCCGTCCCGTCACCTGTGAGGTCATCGACCCCGAGGTCTGGATCGCCGCCCAGATCGCGGCCGGACGCCCGGAGTTCAGTGCCCGCTTCACCCTGGGCATGTACCTGGCCGTCAACCAGGGATACTTCGCTGGGACCGACCCCCTGCTCGCCGCACTCCTGCAGCGCGAGCCGCGCAGCGTGCGCGACACACTTCTTCGAACACCCGGCCACACAGCGGAGTGACCTCGGCCTGAGATGTTGCGGGCTCCGGCATGAAGATCATCACATTCCAGGGCCGAGAGCGTGCCGCTGGTCACCGCGATGAGGGGCGCCTTGGCCGCGCCGGGGGTGGGGCCGTGTTGTGACTGGTTCGCGGCCCACGACTATCGCCGTCCTGTTCACGTCTTCGCGCGGTGCTGCTACAAGCTCAGCAGCAGGTCCCGGGCTGCTTCCGGCTGGGACAGGAACGGGTGGTGGCCGGTCTCGATCTCGACGACGCTGCCGGCGCGGCGGGCAAACTCTCGCTGCCGCTCGGCAGGGGTGCCCCTGTCCTGGCTACAGACGAGGTACGTCGAGGGCACGTGCTACCAGGCGGCCGCGCCTACCGGCTGCTGGGTGACCTGCAGGCCCTGCCGCGCCAGCCGGTACCCCGCCTGCGTCTGCACTTCCAGGTCGCAGTCCTGCAGGAACGTCTCGGCGAGCAGTTCGGGACGCACGCCGAAGGTCCCGGCGTCAGGGTCGGCGTCTAGGAACGGCGCGGGCTCCTCACCGCCGAACGAAGACAGGCTCTGCCCGACCTCCGCCAGGTAGCTCGACACGAAGAGGAGGTGGCGTACGTAGTCCAACCCAGCCGCCGCCTCCGCGGTCACAGGCCCGGCGACAGCAACTGGAGGCGTTCGGCGCACTGCTGCAGCCGCAGCCCGGTGAGTCGTACGCAGCCACGCTCACCCGAGCGTTGGCCGGGATGACGGGTGCTGACGGCCAGCCCTACCTGCAGATGTTCGGGCGGCTTCGCGAGAGCGCCGACCTGCAGCTGTGGCCCGAGTTCCGCAAGGCCGCGACCACCGACTGGCTCGCGCCGCTCGAACAGGGCTTACGCAGCACCGGCCGACCCGAGCTCGCCACTCTCGTCCTGGCCGTCATCCGCGGCCTGCTCCTGGACCTCGACGCCACTCACGACACCGCCCGCACCAGCCGTGCCTTCGAGCAGTTCCTCGACACCATCGAGGCGATCTTGCGCTGACAGCAGAGCCGATCAGGAAATGTGTGGCGCCTCACCAGCAGCCGATAACCGCGATGAGGCGATGCTCTGGCCTCGGGCCGCCCAGCAAAGAGGCGTTCTTCACGGTCGCCAGGCTGCTGGGGCGGAACCAAGCCGCCTGTCGCCGCGTCTCAAGCAGATGAGGCACGCCAAGCCCGCGCTCTTAGTGATCTTCCTGGCTACGGCCTGTGGCTCATCAGGAGGGAGGGCGAGCGCCGTCAACCCGCCGCCACTGTCCGGGGCGGTCTCGCCCCGGCCGTCCAGCACACCTGTCCGGTCCTCCTGTCCTCACGGGCAGACAGCGACCACCCAGGTAGTCGAGGCGATGCCTGGCCCTGATCTCGTCGGCGCGTTGACGCCGGAGGCAGCAGTTCGCCAGGGCGGAGCCAGAGGCACTTTGACATCCCAGCCAGGAGACGAGCCGAACTCGATCTTGGTTCCCGAGACCAGGGCCGATGAGTCATTTCGCTTGTACCAAGCCCTTCCCTTGAAAAACGGGACTTGGTTCGTTGATTACTTGACGCAGCCTGGAGGTTGTGCGCCAGTCGCTCCTCTCGGTGGACTGACGCGCCCACGTTTGCGGTCACGGCCAGGCACCGCGCTCGGGTAATCCATGGCCTGGCGACTAAGCCCTAAGAAGGGCGGCTCTGCGATCTCGACTCCAGTAATAACCGCGAGGACGCGGCGCTACACGCTGTCGAGGAACTGGCAATAGCCTCCCTAGCCGAGGCCGACGAACAGGCATATCGGGAGGCAGTCCTTCGGCACGCCGAGGTCGGTTCGGCTCTGCTGGCTCCGGTGCTGACGGGCGCAGGCTTCGGCGTCGCCGACGTGAGGCTTGTTCGGGGTTGGGGCCGGCCACGCCGCCGTGGCGGCGTGGCATGGGGCCGATGGGATGCGGGTCGAGACGCAGGTCTAAGAGAGTCTCGGCATCATTCGGTACCTGTGGCACCACGTCGCGTTTGACCACCGGGACTACCTGCGCGTGAAGCGGGTGCACGGGGCCTACCCCGGCTTCAGCGACAGCCCCAGCGAGGGCGTTTCAACACCTGTTGAGGGAATGGCGGGTGGAACTACAGCCTCACGACGCGCTACGAAGCAGTTGAGGAAGTGGCAGAGTCGAGACATGACCCCGCCGGCATCCAAAGGCAGCTTTTTCGCGTACCCAGCAAAGCCAGCCTTGCGCGCGGAAACCATGCGGCACGTCATCACGGGATTGACGGAGCGTGGAACCCCGGCGACAGGATGGGAGGACCTTGAGATAGACGGGCGCGTCTTGGTCCAGGCCATAACGTCTCGCATAGACGAAAGCACTTCCGTGATCGCGGAGATCAGCTCGATGAACTTCAACGTTCTCTTCGAACTAGGGTATGCGGTCGCTCGAAACAAGCCAACGTGGCTGGCCTTCGACGAAACAGATCTGGATGCCGAACGAGCCTGGAACGAAGTGGCAATCTTCGCCACCGTTGGGCGAACTGATTACGGGGGCAACGCAGAGAGACTAATAGCGCGCTTTCTGGAAAAACCGCCCTCGGCCACCCCGCCGCTCGCCGAGACGATTCTCGCCGGCGCCAAACCCCGAGAAGCCAACGCTGTATTTGCTCCTTCATTGCCCATCAAACTGACGGCCGCAACGACGTTGGAGCGTTACCTCGACCGGCAGACGCATCTGAAGATCTTGGCCTCGAGTGAAGATCTTCTGATAGCTCCGCTTGAGTTCTACGTCAGAGAACTCTACCGATCATCGGCTGTGGTCTTACATTTGCTTGGGTCTCAGCGCCGCCGCTCGGTTGAGCATAATGCACGTGCAAGTTTCCTGGCGGGTTTCGCGCACGGTTTAGAGCTGCCAACCATGATGGTGGTTCAGGCGCGCTTTGAAACGCCGCTCGATTACCGAGACCTGCTGTTCGAGTACGACACCTCGGCTGCCTTGGTCGAGAAGACTGACACTTGGCTCAAGTCAATCCCACGATCAACAGGCACAAGTAGACGTCTCGGACGCCTTCAGATCGATGTCGAGCTGCCCATTCGAAGTTTTGGTCAGTACGTCGCCGAGTACGAGAGCGAAGAACTCGGCGACTATTTTGTGCAAACTAGCGAGTTTGGCGCCGTCGTAGCGGGCGAGGCGCGCGTCTTTGCAGGCCGAAAGGGAACCGGCAAGACGGCCACCATGTCACAGGTTGCCCGTGAGTTGAGCATGGATCGGAGCATCCTGGTCGTTCCGATGAAGCCCTCCTCTTACGAGTTACCGGGTCTTATCGCCGCGATCAGCAAATTTGCGGTTCCTGGACATGCCGAATATTTCTTGACCAATATATGGTCTTATTTGATTCAGACCGAAATCGCGCTCAAAGCAGTAGAAGAATGTGAGCGCCGGCCAAGATCAAGCCAGGATGAACAAACCCTCGACGCGATGGGCACACTTCTCGCACACATGGGCTTAGCTGAGGGCGATGATCTATCTGCTCGCCTAGAACGGGTCGTTGACCAGGTCGTGTCAACCATGACGGTCAAGAATTCCAGTGATCCACGAGTGGTCGCGCAGGCCCTGCGCCTAGATCAAGTCGACAGACTGCAGGAGCTCACTCTCGCCCTGACACAGGACTTTCGCCGCATTGCCGTACTAATAGATAACCTTGACAAGAACTGGGAGGCAGGCGCTGATTTCGCGACGATATCGCAGTTCGTGCTCGCACTCCTGGTGGCGTCTGGACGCATAGAGAAACGCTTCGGGAGAAGTCGCTCGCAAAGAGCTGACGGCCCGGTTGCGACTTTGGCGGTATTCATCCGAACCGACATCCTGGATGTTGTTCGCACCTACGCACGGGAACCCGACAAGATTGGTGTGCGAACAGTCGATTGGACCGACGAAGAACTCCTCGTACGGGTACTCGAGGAGCGATACCTCGCGAAAAATAGGCGAAAGTCCCCAGGGATCATGTGGGCTGAACTGTTTTGCCCAGAGGTGCGGGGTCTTCCTACGCGCGACTATTTCCTGTGGCGCGCTCTTCGCCGCCCGCGCGACTTCATTTACTTCGCAAATTCCGCTGTCACCACAGCGATCAACCGGAAGCATTCGTTGATAGAGGCGTCCGACGTCATCTATGCAGAGCGTGAATACTCCCGCTTTGCTTTCGAGGCTCTACTGGTTGAGAGTGAGGCCATCAACTTCGATCTGGAAGAGGCTCTACACGAGTTTGCGGGCGTTGGTGCCACGCTCGCCTCGGATGACTTGGACGCTATTCTCGCTAACATCGATGAGGCGAACCGTATCAAGGACTGGCTCACAGCCGCCTCATTCCTAGGCGTAGAACTAGCCGACGGCAAGTTTGAATACGTTGAGGGTGAGGTGGCGGCCCGTCGAAAGAGTCGAGTGGCGCTACGGAACAGCACGTCGGAGGCGAGACCTGTCAGGTATCGCGTACATCCGGCTTTCCGGCCGTACCTCGAAATCAGAGACGACGATCTACATGACTAGCCCCACTGTGGCAGCTCCAGCTGATCTTGATGGTCAGACACGGTGTGACAGCGCGAAGGGTCACTCTTGAACGTGAAGCCTAGGTGCCGCTACTTCAAGATTATCTTGCGGTGAGATCAACCCTCGGAGGAGGCGCCTCAGGCCCGCCACTGCCTCCAAGTCGCCACTGTCCCGCCAGATCGCGCGCACCCCATCCGCGAGACCGGGCGCTTGCCGCAGTCTGCAACTCCTTAAAGGTGGGGGTCGGCCTATAGGGGCCCGAGGGTAGTCGGGCCGATGGCCGAGTACCACGTCGAGCAGTCCGAGTTCGTGCTCGCGGCCCAGCGGTGCTGCTTGCCCAGCAGTTGTGGGGTGAGCTGCTCGACCCACTCGGCAACGTGCGGTCGTTCGCCGGCGTACTTCTCCTCGAGGCCTTGTCGGCCAGCTCGGAGTGCCGGAGGAAGATGGCGGCGAAGATGTCCGCGACCTGCACAAGCGCAACGTGGTGGGACTTCACCGCGAAAGGGGTGTCAACCAGACGGTGCAGAGCGGGCGCCTTCTTCTGGCGGTCGTAGTAGTCATCGGTCCAGGCCGGTGGGTCGTAGACCAGGTCTGCGATGTCGGAGAGGCCGCGCTTGTTGTCGTTGAACACGAGCACGGTGCGGCCCTTGTTTCCCGCCTTGGTCTCGTAAGCTCGCTGGAGCTGCAGTGCAATGTGGCTTGCGCCGGCCAGCCAGACGTCATTCAGCACGGGGGTGCCCCGCGCACTCGCCGCGTGCGCTTGGTGCTCGATGGCAGCGAGGGCAAGATCGTGCTTGCGGGTGCAGAGCCACTCACACAGGTTCGTGATCACGTTTGCGGCGCTTCTGACCGTCGACCTTCCTCCAGGCCCCACTGCCCGCGCTCATGTCGGACGGGTTCAGAGTATTTTCCTAGTGCTTCCCCCCTACGCCCGATCAGGGAAGGAGCGGCTTGATCTGGCGTACAATGCACGCGGCCGACCGATGCCTTTGAACCCGCTGAAGATGGGGGTCGTCTACTCGTGGATGGGAGTTCACAGGTGCTCCGGCTCCTGCCATTGCGCCTCTCCCTCAGCCAACTGGGGTCCGTCTCGTACTCGAGCTTGAACGAGCGCACGAAGGTGGGGATGGTGACGTTGTCCGCGGCAAACGCCTTCAGGGCGGAAGCAGCAGCCTGCGACTTCTCCCGTTACTCGCCACCAGATCTGTTGATCGGGGCGCTCCCGTTGGAATCCCAGGCGCAGGAGTCCATCGGGGCACCGGACAGAGTCCGCAGGTAGGCGTAGTCACCGGTGTTGTTTCAGCCACTGATGACAATCTGACTGCCAAACAGAGCCAGCTCGGGATGACCGGCAGTTGTTGCTGACGCGCCGACGCACGCGATCTCCACGTACCAGTGCGGTCGAGCCAAGTCTCGGTAGCGTTCCCTCATGGACGGCTTCGCCGACAAGGTCGGCTTCATCTGGTCGGTCGCTGACCTCCTGCGAGGTGACTACAAGGCCCACGAGTACGGGCGGGTGATCTTGCCCCTGACGGTCCTACGACGCCTCGACGCCACGCTTACGCCGACGAAGGCTGCGGTGCTGGCGAAGGACGCGGATCTAGAGCGCCAGGGCCTGCACAACCGGGCAAAGGTGCTGGAGCGGGTCGCGGGCGTCCCGTTCTACAACACCTCGCCTCTAGACTTCCGCAGGCTGCTTGATGACCCCGAGCACATCGCCGCCAACCTCCGCACCTACATCGCAGGGTTCTCTCCCGGCGCCGCCGACGTCCTGGTGAAGTACGGCTTCGAGGAGCACATCAAGAGGCTGAACGAGGCCAGGCTGCTCTACCCCGTCGTCGCCAAGTTCGCAGACCTGGACGTAGCGCCCGCCACCGTCTCCAACGTCGCCATGGGCTACATCTTCGAGGAGTTGATCCGGCGCTTCTCCGAGGCCAGCAACGAGACCGCCGGAGAGCACTTCACCCCCCGCGAGGTCATCAGGTTGATGGTCAACCTGCTGCTACACGAGGACGACGACGTCCTGCGCAAGCCCGGCTCCGTCAGGACCCTCTACGACCCGGCCTGCGGCACCGGCGGCATGCTTACGGTCGCCGAGTCCTACATGCGCGACCTCAACCCCCAGTCGAGCCTGGAGGTCTTTGGCCAGGAGCTCAACCCCGAGACCTGGGCCATCTGCCGTTCCGACATGTTGCTGACCGGCCACGACCCGACCCACATCGTCTTGGGTAACTCGTTCTCCACGGATGGGCTGCCGGACGAGAAGTTCGACTACATGCTCGCCAACCCGCCGTTCGGCGTGGAGTGGAAGAAGGTCAAGGACGAGGTGGAGGCCGAGCACGAGACGCTCGGGTTCAAGGGCCGCTTCGGAGCGGGACTGCCGCGCATCAATGACGGGTCGTTCCTGTTCTTGCAGCACATGATCTCCAAGATGAAGCCTGTCGAGCAGGGCGGCTCCCGGCTCGCCATCGTCTTCAACGGCAGCCCGTTGTTCACCGGCGCTGCGGGTTCGGGCGAGAGCGAGATCCGCCGGTGGATCTTGGAGAACGACTGGCTCGAAGGCATCGTCGCGCTGCCGGAGCAGTTGTTTTACAACACGGGGATCTCCACCTACTTCTGGGTGTTGTCCAACCGCAAGAGTGCCGAGAGGCAGGGCAAGGTCGCGCTGGTCGATGCCCGCGAGATGTACGTCAAGATGAGGAAGAGCCTCGGCAACAAGCGCCGGGAGATCACCGCCGAGCAGATCGAGGCCATCACCAACCTTTATGCCGACGCCCTCACGCTGGCTCCCGAAGGGCACGCCCAGGTCAAGGTCTTCAACACCACCGACTTCGGCTACCAGCGGATCACCGTCGAGCGCCCACTCCGGCTGCGCTACGAGGTCAACGACGACAGCCTGGCCGCGTTCACGGAGTCGAAGGCGTACCGAGCCCTGGGATTGCCCGCGAAGGGCGCGGGAGACGCCATCGAGGCGCTTCATGAGGCCGAGCACCAGCAGGCAGCCGTGTCCGACGTGATGCGTTCCCTTGTTGGCACCGGCGAGAACAGTCGGAAGGGCTTCGCAGCGCGGCTCAACCAGGCGTTCGTCGCTGCTCGCGTGGCCCGCGACGCCAAGGTGGAGAAAGCCATCTGGGACGCCATCTCGGTTCCCGACGCGGAAGGCGAGATGCAGACCGACCGCAAGGGGAACCCGCAGGCCGACTCGGACCTGAGGGACAACGAGAACGTCCCGCTGAGCGAGGGCATCAACGACTACTTTAAGCGCGAGGTCCTCCCCTATGTCCCCGACGCCTGGGTAGACGAGGACAAGACCAAGATCGGGTACGAGATCCCGTTCACGCGCCACTTCTACGTATACGCGCCACCCCGTGCTCTGGCTGAGATCGACGCGGAGATCAAGCAGTTGGAGGCCGAGATCCAGGACCATCTCAATGATGTCACGCAATGACTACCCGCAGTCTTCCACTGAAGTACGCACTTCGGGCGGTAAACCCAGGTCACGTCAAGATGAAAGGAGAGGTGGCCCAGGAGGCAGAGGACGGCCTTCTGCCGGGGTATAGCGCGTCCGGGCAAGACGTTTGGCTTCGTCCTGCGGAGGCCCAGTTTCGTGGCGACGGCTTGATACTCAGCGCCGTAGGCGCACGGTGCGGAAAGGTCTTCGTTGCCGACTCTGCTCAGTGGGGGGTCGTGGCGAACACCACTGTGCTCGTCCCGCAGGAGGGCTTCGACTCTCGCTACCTCTGGTATCTCGTGAATGACGAGCACTTTTGGGAGAAGGGAGGTGCCGCTCAGCCCTACATACGGGTGCAGGAGACGTTGAAGAGGCGACTCCCCTTTCCAGACCTCGATGAGCAGAGGCGGATTGCCGACTTCCTCGACGCTGAGACAAGACGCATCGACTCACTCGTCACGCTTGGGAACCGGCAGGCTGCGCTCATGGCGGAGAAGCGTGACTCATTGGCTTTCGCAACAGTGACAAGAGGGTTGAACGCGACCGCACAGATGACGACTGTTGAGGACGCTTGGTTCCGGCTCATGCCCAAGCATTGGCGCCTAGTTGCGTTTCGGCACCTTGCCCTCCGGGCCAACGCAGGCGAGGTCATTGACAAGTCGTGGTGGGGGGACGGCGATGAACTTCTCTTCACTTGTTCGCGAGACCCCGTCGCCTCAGACTTTCGAGACTTTCCGGTGGGAAAGCGGGCAGTCGAGAACGACCTACTGGTCACGCGGAACGCGACACCATACGTCCATTTGCCCCCAATCGGTTCTATCTACAGCAATGTGATTCAGCGCGTGACCTTGCCGACACACCTCAACCGACGCTGGGCTCGGTACTCGCTGGAGACGGCGAGCAGTTCCATCCACGGGTATGGCGTTTCGATTGACACTTTGAACTACGGAACTTGGAAAGCACTCCGGTTGCCGGTGCCACCTTGCCAGGAGCAAGAGGAGATTGCCAGGTTCCTGGACGACCAAGTGTCCTCCGTCGCTGCGGACATTGCTTCCCTAAGGAGAAGGGGCGAACTGCTGCACGAGCGCCGCCAGGCCCTCGTAACTGCTGCTGTCAGCGGACAACTAGACGTGGCGACGGCGCGAGGGGCTGCGTGATGGCGGGCTTGCACACCGAACTGCGCTACGAGGAGGCCATCGAGGCGTATCTGCTGGCGCATGGCTGGATCTCGGGGACGGCCAGCAACTACCTGCCTGCACTCGGGCTGGACACCGCGGAGTTGTTCACCTTCATCCGGGCCACACAGCCGGACGAGTGGGAGCGACTGCTCGGGCTGCACGGCGGCGCTGCTGTGGCCCAGCGCAAGTTCGCGGAGCGCCTGGCTGCGGAGATCAACCAGCGCGGCACAGTCGATGTCCTTCGTCGTGGTGTCGTCGACCTTGGTGCCCGCATCAACCTGGCGTACTTCCGACCGGCCCACGAGATCACCCCCGATCTGCTGACGCTGTACGACGCGAACCGCTGCACAGTCACCCGGCAGGTGCACTTCTCGGAGCAGGACAGTGACAAGAGCCTGGACCTGCTGCTGTCGGTGAATGGGCTGCCGGTGGCGACCGCGGAGTTGAAGAACCCCCTGACCCACCAGGACGTTCATCATGCGATCCGGCAGTACCGGGAGGACCGCAAGCCCACCGAGATGCTGTTCGCGAAGCGGGCGGTGGTGCACTTCGCTGTAGACCCCGACGAGGTGTACCTGACGACCCGGCTGGAGGGGCGTGGCACCCCCTTCCTGCCCTTCAACCAGGGCTCTGGTGGTCCCGGCCAGTCCGGTGGTGCTGGGAACCCCTCACATCCCTCCAGCTACGCCAGCGCGTACCTGTGGGAGCAGGTCTGGCAGCGCGACGCCTGGCTCGACCTACTCGCCCGCTACGTCCACGTCGAGATCGACACGAAGAGCAAGTCGAAGAAAGCAACCGGCCAGAAGCCTACGGTCTTCCCGCGCTTTCACCAGTGGCACGCCGTCCGCACCCTGACCGCCCACGCGGCCACCCACGGGGCGGGCACGAACTACCTCATCCAGCACTCCGCCGGGTCGGGCAAGAGCAACACCATCG
>JAABVA010004522.1_pt1 | contig 12838 bp, 12 predicted proteins | sample 5560331 | NCBI WGS metagenome assembly JAABVA01 (sample SAMN12812661, study PRJNA571458) | rock metagenome | isolation source: Antarctica rocks | place: Antarctica: Victoria Land, Mt New Zealand sud | collected 2016-01-07
AGTTGACTGATTTGAGGAGCAACATCAATTGGGCGCTTCAGACGAATCGATGCTCTTTGCATCAAGGAAGACCACTTGTTGAGAGCAGACTCCGCAGGCAAAGAATCATCGTCAGAACGGAATGGCAAATCCGGCGCCATCACTTCCACAAAGCCGCCAGGCATCACATTTCTAATGAACAACATCAGCAGAGAATAATCTAAAGGTGTGCACGTTACGTACTCGAAACACCTGCGCAAGAATCGGGGCCAATTTTCAAGACTACCCACCATCATACGGGCATGAATGAAGTTGAACTTCTTGCGGTAGACCCAGGGGTCCTCGATGTTGTCAAGAACAAATTCCACGTTGGGAGGGACCCTGGAAAGTTATCAGGGAATCTTCTATGCAACGAGAGAAGTGATTCTTACCATGGCGGCTGTATTGGGCTCAGGTCCACTCCCGTAACGCTCGCGTTAGGATTTTTGTCCGCTAATACCTTCCATTAGCCAAGGACGCATTGCATACGCAGGCACAACCCACCAAAGTCGATAGCCCAGATACCAGTACCTGTACCGACGTCGAGTACCCTGTCCTTCGTGGTGATCGGAGCCAGATGGAGCACCGTTGGGGTTTGCTCTTCAGGAGCGCGAATCAAAGCGCCGTCCAGCGTCATAGAAATCAAGCGATGTTGCAAATCTATATTCTTATCAATTTTGATAGAACATGCGAAGACCGGATATCGATACCTAAACGATTCTGTTCTTTCTTTTGTTGACAAGCCACATCAGCTGCAAAGTTGTTAAACGGAGCCGGAGCGATGGAATATTACCTTGTCATTAGGGAAAAGGTAGCCTGAAAAGATTTAATGTATTGACTTCTTTGCGGTGATAATACCTCAAAAAAGATATATTGAATACGGAACACTTACGGCCAGCACAGTACTTATGGTAAGTGCGTCCGTTCTCTTGCTCGAATTGAAGAATAGTCGAGTCTACTGAAATAGTACTTGTGGCGTCGTCGTCGTCGTCGTTACCGTAACCGGAGTCGCGCTGTGTCAACCGAGGTCAACAAAGTAGAGTAGTCGTGTGAAAAGGACGCTCACATCAACTTCGGGCGTATCCTGTACGACAGACACATGGGGCGAGTTGAAAGGCGTTGTTGGTGCTGGTGCCGTGGGCGTGGTAGGAGGGGTGGGCGTTGGGTCTGAAGCCATTGTTCACGCTGTGACGCTGTTGGTGCTGTCGTTCCAAGCTGGGGCCATGGGAAGCTTAAGAGCTTTCTGAGCTGGCGGATTGGCTCTATAAAATACCAGATCAGTGCTGTATATCGGGCGATCTGATCGCCGTTACTTCCCTACTGTGATGACATTCCCTACAAACTTCCAGATGGACCTTCCCGTCTTCCGCGGCGCTTCTCTAGGCTAGCTAGTGACCTGCGAAGTTCTCACTTGTGCAAAATAGCATATTCTCAGCTTAGATATCGAGAGCGTGGCTTGAAACATATTATTATGAGTAAATACAATGATAGGTAAACCTGTACAAACGATTGTAGAGTGATTCAAAATACAACAGTAACCGATGCAATGCCAATCGCGTCTATACCAACAGATTGGGAGGTTGAAATCAAGTATCGAATCTCTAAATCACGGGAGACTGGGAACTACTATGTAGGCTTTCGGCATCTTGCACATCGCGCACTTTCGAAACAATATTCCAGATTTGCAGCATGGCCCACGGTACTGCGTTAACCCATGCTGTGATAGTCTCCAACTGGCCACGTCAGAGAGTGGTTTCAGAAACAGGCCTCTACTTACCAGTATAATTTGCGGCCAATCACAACGGTTAGCCAACAACCCCAGCAGCCCCAGTGATGCCACGGCTGCAAGGCAGGTTATTCCACTGGTAACGACCATACCCCGTGCCTTTTTCTGGTGATCGTGTCCTCTTTTCCAAACATAATACGCCGGGATCGATGCCAGCAGAGAGACGAGGCAATTGCTGAATGCCAGGATTGGAGCGCGGATATAGCAGTCGTTGTGGCGGTGAGGCATGCCAAAGGCGACGGCATGCAGAGCAATGACGATCAACAAAACTGCAATGAGAAGCAGTTGATATACGGAAAAAGTCATCTGTCGAGATCCGAATTGGAGGACCTTGTAGGCACGGCCATATCCGCCGTCTTTCAATAACCTGCAGAATCTCCATATAATCAATGCCTGCCCCAGCGTTAGCAAGCTGCCTCGCAACAAGAGGTGTTTCTGACGACGAGCCTTCAAACCAAGACAGACCCATAAAGAGCCAGGAATCAACCAACCCAACAGAACTCCGTATGTTGCTAAAAAGGTGAAAGTGATATAGGAGATAGGGCGAAGGCTTCTGGTACAGAGATAAAGTAACGATCTCTCGTGACGATAATGCCATTGAACAATGAAGTCAAAAGAAAGCAGTAAGGAAAGAGTGACGACGAGTGTGTAGGTGGTTTTGAGTTCGATGCCTCCCATGATGCGTGAGGCACTATCCGAGAAGGCAGCAATGCAGACAGAAGGCAACCATCGGGGTGTTCAAGATTGAGAGTGTCAGCCTTGCATACCCTCCCAGATATATAGGGGATCACGCCCTCCCTCCCTCCAGGACAGGACGGCATATTGTATCAGCACGGACACAACAAAAAGAGAAGGGATTGATGTGACAAAGCTTCCAGATCAGCGGGTAGAGCGCCATGAAACCTCATCCGTGATGAAGAATCTAGACATGCCGACTACGCAAAGAGGGCAAAAACAGCAAATGAGGATGTGCGCTTGCCAATCGCGTGAGTATGTGTTATTCGAAAGGATGGTGGTAAGGGGAGGATCTGGTAGGCAAAGCCTGCTAGTGACATTGGCAGTGATAGAGCGGCTGGGTATTGTGCTTGGGCCGAGAGGCTACCGGTGTGGCGCACCCTAATGTATTTTCTGTATCGTAGTGCCTACCAGGTAGAACTGAAGCGCAGACTGGGATAGTTAATTACAGCCTTTGTACCGGCATATACAATATTGAGTGCAAAGCTACAACACTAGTCGGTCATCTTTTGCGTACGAAAGATGACCGGCTAGCTTTGCACTCAATATTGTATATGCCGGTACAAAGGCTGCAACTAATGTAGGTGGACTACCTCATTGGGGTGGACTGTCCAGTAACAGCCAAAGAACTCCTGTTCCATCAGCTTGTTACTCCTACACACAACACATCACGCATCTTTACCAAGCAACTATGCCAAAGCGTGGAAGATCAAGCGGTGAAAACCTCAGGCCTGCCGCACCTACCCTCTCTCCTCAACTCGAGAATGTACGTTTCACGGACCAATCTTGCCCGCATTCTTACTTATCACTTTTGAACCCTTAGGCTATCATGCTGGTAAGCCAACAAACTGGTCTGCTTCCAGATAAATCACTTGCCCAGCTTTTGGAGAGCATCTCTGCCGAACAAGGTCGAAGGAACCCAAAGCGCCGCAAAAAAACATCACGCCACGATTATGTTGTGTCAAAATTAGACACTGTTTGTGAATCTGACTTCAACGCACAACTATTCCTTCAGCCATGTCTCCCTTCCTCTCAGAAAGGTCCACCTCGCAATTCTAATCCAGATACTCCAGACACTTCTGCAGCCAGTCCAGAAGTCGGTTCACAGGAAGCTGTACAGCAAGTCACTCACCAAGCGTTGGTGTTTCAGCTTCCGAATACCACATCTCGCAGCCCACTCTTACATACAACGAGCATCGGCGCCATCTATCGAACACTTAACGGATTAGAAAAGACACCAAATACTGTCCAATTCTGCTATGCGGTAGTGCTTTACCGTATTGAGTCCCTGGTGACCAATGCATATCGCTTCAAGAAATGTTTTCCGGAGTTAACTGATTACTTTGTGGATGTAATCACTGCAGGAAGGATTGAGTGCGAATCGGAGAAGGCGAGGAAAATAATCAGGAAAGGCTTTAAGAGATATGTTCGGCTTGGAGGAAAGGTTGATTCCATACTTGCATGTGGTGGAGAAGGATGGCTCTTCGGCCTCTCCACAGCATACACTGCTTCTGAGTAAGCGCATAGGTCTCTAATGGTCGGTGTGTGCTAATATCCTAGCCTGGAACGTGAAATAAGCCTCGAATACATACGGTCTGAAATGGGTGCGCACCTTGCTCATGCAGATACTCGGGACCAGAAGACGAAGGTCGAACAGAATATCTATGCGCGCAAATGGCTCACATCGATAACAGCACACTGCGTTTCCGAACTTAGAGGAGAACTCCCGACAATACAACGAGTGCGATTAGGAGGCCCAGGAAGGGTTGCACTACGGGCAATCCTAGAGGAACAAGCTCGTCTCGGGAACACATTCACCGCCGACGTTGTTAAGATTCTCCGTTCCTTGGATAAGCCTGGCAAGGCTCCGTCTTCAGGTTATTCGGTGCCTCAAGAAAGAAGTCGAGAACCTGACTGTGTGCCTATCGATACCGGTCCCCCGGGCAACCAGCAATCAATATCCGGCAACCTTTCTTCAGCGACTCACTATATACCTGCAGACGTTTCGTCCGCGAACCCGTCTGAGCAGCTTGGGGTAGCGCTCGGTTTGGCTGTGCAACTACCACATCCAAAAACACAAGTTTCCACTAGGAGACATTCCGACCACCAAGCGATATCCAGCACATCAAGCAATACCTCCACGGTGAACCAAGTTAACAATGACCTCCATTCGAATCGACGCGAACCATCACCCTATCAGGACACAACATTCTCTACGCAATACACAGGCCTCAATAGAGGGGCAGTCGGGGCTCCAGACAACCTCAGCACCCATAACAGATATATTTCCTTCCCAAATGTATCTGCCCAGCCACATTATCCGGGAGATCCATCCGCGTGCCTGCCGTATAACTCGTACAACATGACGAACACTTCTGAGCAACCTGAGCCTACACCAGCGTACGACAGAAGCCTGGGTCCTCCCCCAAGCGACTCCCTCAATACTCCAAACGTGCCTGAGCTTGCGTCCGCGTACGAGAGTGGCTTTATGGCCCCTCCGAGTGACTATTGTTACTTCGCATCCGCCTTTGACGCCGGCTTCGTTCCCCCTCCGAGGACTACGGTTACGCACCCGTCTTTGATGACGGCTTCGTTCCCCCTCCGAGTGACTACGGTTACGCACCCGTCTTTGATGACGGCTTGGGTCCTCCTCCGAGCGACACCTTCGATACTGCAAACGTATCTATGCAACCGGGATTTACATGAGAAGCAGACGAATCCTTGACTTTCTCTCATCATCATGCATCTTTGCAAGTCTATATTTACGTGTTTTAGCACATTGTTTCCTTCTTGTTCGTGTAATTTGAGTACCATGACAACGGAGCGGGAATTTCTGCCAAGACTACTACTTGCATTCCCACTTAAACACCATAAAAGCCGCTCCACCAGTTCCTTTGGATTGAAGAATAGTTCGTCCCTCCCATACCAGCACATCTCCTTGATTCAGTTCCAGATCTTTATTTTCAAATTGAGTGTTCGTCGTTGGATCAGCTCTATAAGATCCACCCAAATATAGCGGCAATCCGTTGACCTGATTGACGGTTTCATCCAGGGGAATAGTATAGAAGAGAACTTTCTGAGCGTTGGATCCTCGAAAAAGGCCCTTGGTGGGCTGATAGACACCAATGGTGAGATTTAAATCAGGTGGAGGATTGTTAGAGCGTAAGGAAGAGTAAGGAAGCGCTCTCTAGTTGCAGTTAGCCATCATGTGTTTTCAGCGATGTCATTTCGCCGTCTACCATCGTTTCGTGATATAATCTTTTACATTCCATCGGCCAGTCGTCAGAGGTGTTGTACAGAGAGACATAGTGTTCAGTTGGAGATACGTTCGTGACTGATCTGACTCTCTCCTCGATGGAGGTTCGTGCATCTTTCACCAACTGCGGTTCTATGCGACGCTTGAGAATGACGTAGCCAATCTCCTGTAGATGATCTAAATCAGTCTCAGCCGCCATTCTGCGTGGTGATTCTAGAAACGATCGTGCTGGGATAAGACAGGGTATTGTGTAAAATGAGGAGGCGGCTCTGCGGCTGATTTAACCTTTTTCAAGTCGTTCGCTTATGAGTTGGGGAGTCGATACGGTATTATATATCCCCCATGCAAATAATCCTCTCCCTTCCTTCCCAGCAAGCAGTCCATTTGTGGAGTAACACCTCAGTACTGTGCTAAATACTGTCTTTGATTGTCAGGGTATATTTCTAGGTTATAGGAGGGGATTTTGTCCGAACAACAGTGCACATTTCGAGGCTTGGGGAGCCTCTCTGGAGTCAAAATCGTGGTTGGGGCAAGAGGTGAAAGCACTCGATTATGAGGGTGGGCCAAGATTCCAGAGCTCAGTTACTTCAGCTGACGAACTCGCATTGTAGTCAACCAACTGAACAACTCAGGCACCAGCGAGGATGTGGGGATGCAGCGTAATTACCTTTCTTTGTCATCTCGAGAACAACTCTACACCAGATCTATTAGATTCCTGGTTCCAACCCTTAATCTCCCACCTGCTCGCGACGACGGATCTTGCGAAAGCAACTCTAGGCGAAGAAATACGTTGCTATTGATAAGCTTATTTGTTGTCCTGGTGAGGTGACTGCTAGAACGGTCAGACAGTATCTCTCGTTGAACCTCCGTTCTCAGCATTGTCGGCAGTGTGAGCAACTGGATACATTACAGGGGTCCATTCTACTGTGAATCCTGTGTCCGGATAGTAGAGCCGCCACCACTATCGAAATGGTAAATCCATTGCCTGATTGGGAGTCGCCGGGAAGCATTATTTGCAGCCTCATGCCGGCTCGCTTTTTGTTAGCGTCTTTGGTCATGAACTTCGCTTTGACTACAGCATGGATCTTAACCAGAGAGATAAAGATCCCTGATAGGTGAAGATCTTTCTTTACTTACAAGTAGGTTGTGCCGTTCTTGTTGTCCAATCACTGTCAATAAGCTGTACTTTTTGTCTCGGCCAAGTGGATGGTTGTATTAAGTTACTTTCATGCTATAATATAAGGGGCATGCCGGAATCTGCTGGTACCTTAGCCTCAGATTCAATATATCTGCGGTTTGTCTCTTGCATCAACTATCTATCTTTCTATAATAGCTGTACTCTGTCAATCTTCTGCAAAGAGCCCCGATCAGTTGCCGCTCAGCCCAAAAGAGATGGATCCACGGATATTGCCCTGCATTCCAGCCCAGAGCACATATGAATCCTCGTACAGTCACGGAATTCCTGATGATCCTGCAAGCAAGTCAACTCAATTGCAAGGGCCCTTTCATTCCTTTGAAAATGGGTTACTTGGACCTCCGCCTAGCAACAGTGGACTTCAATCGTACGTTGGAAGCGCCACTCGTTCCATAAGCCAAGAATATGACCTATTCGACCCCTTCAACAGCTTTGGACATCGTGTATCTGACCAAGGTTTCGAGCCTTGCATTAAGAACTCAAACAGTCAAGCCTATAACACTCTGGATACTGGCCGAACTCAACCTCCAGCATCTCAACTATATTCCACTAGTGTACAACAGCCGGCGCCACTCAAGCTTGATCCACGGCCTAGTCCATCTTTGGTGTTAGAGCCCGGGAGTCATCAGTATCGAGCAAATCAGATGATTGTGGGACCTCGGATATCTGGACAGAGCAAGCAGTCTCCAGAGAAACCCCGGGACAATAATGCGGAGCGGAGATCAGAACTGGCAACATCCTTTAAGCAGAACGAGCGGTGTCTGCAGGAACTCAAGGACGATAATATGCAGCTGGGATTGGAGCTGGCAACAACTATCGGGCAACTCAGGGACGATAACGTGCAGCTGGCAACAACTATCGGGCAACTCAGGGACGATAACGTGCAGCTGGCAACAGCTATCGGGCAACTCAGGGACGATAACGTGCAGCTGGCAACAACTATCGGGCAACTCAGACACGATAACGTGCAGCTGGCAACAACTATCGGGCAACTCAGACACGATAATGTGCAGCTGGCAACAACTATCGAGCAACTTAGGGACAATAACGTGCAGCTGAGATCGGAGCTGGCAATAACTATCGGGCAACTCAGGGACGATAACGTGCAGCTGAGATCAGAAGTGGATAAGCATGTACAAGACCTCCGGCAGATTTCGAAGCGCACTGAGAAGTATCTGGAGTGGGTTGGGGTCTGCTCCAAATCCTATCGGCAGCTCCAACAGAACTCGGGGCAGAATACGACCAAGATACAGACACTTGAGGAAACTATCGAGCGGATGACGCAGCAGGACGGGATGGAGCGCAACAGGGCGCAGGAACCCACAACGCGGATCGGACAGAAGGAGCAGCATTCCTTGAGACTGGAGCACGACGAGGAGCAGGAAACCGCGGAACAAAGCAGCCATAATGAGGAGGTTTCGAAGGTTCTCCCGAATTGGCCTTACAGATGTGATTGGCGTGGATGTCCATTCAAACCTACAACTAGGTTTACGAATCTTACCAAGCATAAGACGGATTGTCATCGAGGAGAAGGACATAGCAGGTATCTATGTTACCAGAACGGCTGCTATAATTCAAAGCATCCACACGGGTTCTCGTCACAGCATTGGGTATCGAGACACATAGAACAGTTTCACCCTTCCATAACTCCAACCAGTTTAGATAGTTGTGCTTCCTAAGATGTAGTTATTAAATCAGTATGCCGACCTCCTGTTGTGATCTCAACCATATAGGAGTACTCAAGTAGCCTTGTCCTACTAAATTGATGAGTGAGCTGGTAAACCCCACCGCCTTCGCCCCCCGACATACATCGCTCGGTTTCCTTTTTCTTCTCTTTGCTTCACACTCTGCACGCCTCACACAGCACGGCAACAATGGACTTCCTATCTTATAACGGTAAAGTCCTATCCATCCACAATGCGATCGAGCTGTTAAAGGCTGCATTAACACCAGAGGCACACAAATTAAAGAAAGGATTCAAACAGCCTGTGGATCAAGCTGAGGTTGACGTTCAAGGCGATGGTCTCCTCATCGCAATGGTAAGAACAAACCAATCCTAATAGTCCAACAGCTGATATGATGGGTCAGGAACGTATGGAATACATTAGATGGCAGAGGACAATTACAATGGCACGTATGGAACAGGCGAAGCTAGAGGGCTGGGTGGAAACTATAGAGCAAGAGTGCAGCGAACTGGCAGCGACATACAGAGGCAATCAACCCGACAATATTGAGAAGCTAAATGAGAAGATGTGTGTATTGCTCGCTCAGCTCGCACTGAGGCTGGCAGTTAAGGAGTTGAGAGCGATTCTCACAGGTGGTACGACCATGGGAGGATAGCATACCGTCAAGATATACTGATAAGGATTCTAGAGACAGGAAAGGATCTCTCCGCCCTATCAAAGCAGCCGTCAGATAAAGGAGATTGCAGATCTAATTGAACTCTGTGTCTCTTAACTGAGTTGAAGGGGGGTTGCCGGGGAAGAAGACAGACTGCCGGTGATGCGATACAGAAGTTGTTATTGTACCTAATAAGTAAAGAATAGGAAAAGCCCCCCTTCCTTCTACTTCGCATTAACATTGAGTGAGGATGGCGCAAGTACAGCTTCAAGTACGGGCTCAAGTGGCTGTAACTAAGACATTTCAATATCAAGCTTTCGCTACAACGATCTTTGTCTCAAACTAACCTCCAAGACTAGCTGTTGATCGGCCAAATCGAAGTTCGTCAAATCAGCAAAGTTTGCTGTCTCCTGCTCTGACAGCCATTGGTCTACCGCCTCCAGATTCCACTGTTGCAATTCTGAGTCCCACAGCTCCGAGAAACGACGTCGAATATGCGCCAACTTGCCCCGGATGCCCGCCAAGTCACGCTGCGTAGCGCATTTTCTCTGGATAAGTTTGCGACAGGCCTCATGGCAGACCTTCCTTGACTGGAAATAAACTAATACAACGATCTCGTCTGTACGCCAGAGGACACGAGGCATGTTTCCTTTTGATTGAGAGAATCGATTGATTGTCTGCTACGGGCTTTATGGGCAATGCGATTCTCTACAGCTATATATCTCCCATCCTTTCATATGCAATACGCGGCTAATTAAACGCTTGCGGGCTCCCCCTCCCCGGTTATCAAAAAGGCTTGCTAGTTTCCTGCGGCCAGAAACACTCAAGTGGGGATCTGATCGTCGAATGTGGGTCATCCTTGGCCATAAGCCCTTGCAAATGGTTACTGATCTCGATTGTCCATGGCTGCAGCTTGGCAATATACGAAACCAATCGTTCCACAATCCTGTGCTCTCCTTAGCTACTTCTTCTTCGCATTTTACTCTTCTAAAGCTTACTTGGTCTGTGTCTGGAGACTGCTTTCACGTTAGAACGGCCATCTTCATGGTTGGCAACACAGTTGCTTACTCTTGTTGAAGCCGCTCTACAAACTGACGGAGCTCACAGGTTGATTTATCCTCCGCTTGGCAGAAACCCTTAGGTTCGGTAACCTGTCCATTTTCTGACCACGAAAATAAGGTGTCGGCTGGATTTCCCGTTGTCTCTTCCGGATTGGCTGTGATGGAATGCAGGCCTTCAACCTGGTACGGATCAAGCTCGGAGCCGCCGAAATCGAAGGAAAAATCATCCTGTAGATCATCTGGATTCGAGAGGTCGTTCAGCAATTGCTGCCACTCACTGTCACTGATATTGGCCATAACGTCTATTGAAGAGAGAGGAGGCGGAGTTTGGAGATTGTATGTGCGCTTTTCCATCTTATCTACTGACACTGGTCCACGGCCGTGCCAATGACCTGCTAGAGGTGGCCATATTTAGTTCACAAGGATTTTAGTGTCATTAGTGACACCTTTGAGCACCGGATAGCTTTGGCCTTCACCAGCGACGGAAAGTCAGCAACTTGACTGGTCAAAATGACTAAATCAGGTGACTAACTAGCTCCGCGCGTTCTAACAGTCAGTCACTCAAGACGCATGTAGGTGGCACAGTACGCACACCAGGGTGTATTGATTCCCGACACAATGGTTCCACTCATATTTTGCTGCAGCGGGCTATTCAAAAATATATAAGACGGTTTTGGCGGCAGCTTAACCAAGGAATGTACATGACATGATGGGAGAGACTCAAGCCAGATTCACCTTGCCCGCCGGATCCAAAGGTCGCAAGCAATGGTATCGAGATGAGGAGCGCTTGCTCCTTGAACTTCGCCAGCAGAACTCCAAAGTGAATTGGGTGGAGATGCAGTCAATCTTCAACCGCAATCTGCAAAGCAGCCGTCACCGAACCGCTGATGCATTGGCATGCAAGTACAAAGTCATAAAGCGTATAAGGGTGGGTGAACAACCGCAGGCAATTTCCTCCAGCCAAGGTCCTGAAAGGTCTCATCAACACTCTCAGCTTGTCAATACTACCAGTGAGAATGTAAGAACGTTCCTCCGCTTGTGCAGCTTTCTTCTGACTCGCAAATGGCGCAGCTTATGGGTACGGATCAGCCTTTGGAGGGTTTGGGAATCTCCTTCGCAGAAGACCAGGGTCTTGACTGGATGTCTTACTGGGATGGTCCCCTTGATACGGATGGTTATTCTAAGCAATGGTTGGAGGCTCAGGAACATGCGGCAATGAGTGCCAGGGCGACAGCGGCGGCGGTAGGCGGTTCGTTCACGGAGGATCTTTACTTGGATATGCGACTCGTTAGTTATCCGTCTGAATTGGTGTCAGTGACTCGGGCAAACGGCAGCGGCTAGCATCTAGCGTACGTAGGGCAGTGATGTAGAGGCTGCCGCTTTGATTCACTGTGTTCACAAATAGAAGCTTGCCATTAGTGATGCTATCTGCCGCTCTGCGCTTATTGACGCTCCCTTTCGTAGCATAAGAAGCTCTGCGTCTTCACTACATTTTTAGATAGCAAGAGAGGATCGCACGACCGATAACGCTGCATTTATTATTCTTAACAATCTCCACAATGGATGCCAGATCTCAGTTAGAGGTACGACTCAATCCCCTTATTAAACTCGCAAGCAAGCTGACGGTTTCACCTCAGGGAGGGAATATTATCGAGGTCGGCAGTCAATCCGGGTGTGAGCTTGTGAGGGAAGTTGTGGAGGAAATCCTTCACCGCGAGGATATCCATCAACAGCGTTTCCAGCAACTGGAACTTCAGTATCCCCACCTGAACCGTAGCCTACACCAAGCAGGCATCGCCAACCAGAACAGTCGCTTGGCTTTAAACGATATTCAAGCTCAATATAACCAACTTCAATCCACATATGCTGCAGAGCAAGCTGCGCGACGGAAATGCGATGACGAACTCCAAAATGAACGGCTGGAACACCGCGCGACTCGAGAGTCCCTGACGCACGAGATCAACAGCCATGCCGACACCGAAAAGACTCTTGGCTGTTGCTGGGAATCTCTTAAGAGGATGGGTGATCTCTGCGACTATATTAACCGAACGCTGGACGGCAAGCCTGCACCGGAGGACAGGGAGAAGCAATTGGGATACGCCGATCTTGTGATGGAAAACGAGTTCAGAAAACAGGCCATCGAGGATCTTGAGAAAAAACTTACAAGGGAGGAGGAAAAGGATATTCAAATAGCTGCACTGACGCAACAGCTTCAGGACGAGGCAGCGCAGCATGAGGAGTCGCTAAAGCTGAAGGAGCACCAGATTGCGGAACTTGAGCTCAAATTGGAGAAGCCTCCGATGGCTACGAGGAGGAAGCGGAGGGCTAGAGGAAGTAATGGGATTGCTGATAGGCGTCCAGAGATCTCTTGTTGAACCACTTCTTTCATCTTATATTCTGTCTTCTCCTGCGCGTTGTAATCCAATATTTTCTCTATATGTATGTCA